>Ga0182738_1002237_pt1 | contig 23185 bp, 22 predicted proteins | sample eDN5th30CBELigMG_FD_128876 | JGI IMG/M metagenome (GOLD analysis project Ga0182738, IMG submission 128876) | Enriched Miracle-Growth compost microbial communities from Emeryville, California, USA - eDNA 5th pass 30_C BE-Lig MG (version 2)... ...
CAAACGGGCGCCTGGCCGCGTTGCAAATGCTCGCCGTGGGGCCGCCACGGCTGTGCTTTGCGCCTTGCCAGGCGCCCGTTTGCGTGCTCATGCGTGGCTCCTTGTAGCGTTAACAGGCCCTAGAAGGCCGAGCGGGCCGCCGCGAAGGCCAGCGGCATCAGGATGGACGCCAGGATGACCTGCAGCCCCAGCGCCAGCCCCGCATAGGCGCCCGCGTCCGCGTCGACCTGGATGGCGCGCGCCGCGCCGATGCCGTGCGACACCGTGCCCAGCGCGAAGCCGCGCGCCGCCCAGCCGGCCGCGTCGCGCGGCACGCCCATGGCGTCGAACAGGTACTTGCCGCTCAGGGCGCCCACCAGGCCGGTCAGCACGGCGAACACCGCCGACAGCGCGGGGATGCCGCCGACGGCTTCGGACACGCCCATGGCCACCGGCGCGGTGACCGACTTGGGCGCCAGCGACAGCACCACGTCGGCCGGCAGGCCGAGCAGCCAGGCCAGGCCCACCGACGCGGCGCAGGCCGCCGCGCCGCCGGCCAGGCCGGCCAGCGACAGGCGCAGCCAGCGCGCGCGCAGCTCGGCGCGGCGCGTCCACAGCGGCCAGGCCAGCGCCACCACCGCCGGGCCGAGCAGGAAGTGGATGAACTGCGCGCCGGAGAAATACGTCTGGTAGGGGATGCCCGAGACCACCAGCGCGCCGGCCAGCAGCACCACGCTCCACAGCACCGGGTTGGCCAGGGGCGTGTGGCCCAGGCGCGCGTAGGCCCACTGCGCCAGCAGGTAGACCGCCATGGTCGCCGTCAGCCCGAACAGCGGCGTGGACGACAGGTAGATCCACAGTTCGACGAAGTCAGCCATCGCGCCGCCTTGCCCCCGCGCGCAGGACCAGCACCGTGACCGCCATGCCGATCCAGGTCGACAGCACGATCACCAGCGCGATGCGCAGGCCGTACTGGCCCAGCACGCCCAGGTAGGTCATCACCCCCACGCCCACCGGCACGAACAGCAGCGACAGGTGCGCCAGCAGGAACTGGGCGGTGGCGGCCACCGGCTCGCGCACCGCCGGCCAGCGCAGCAGGGCGAGCAGCAGCAGCATGCCGATGACCGGCCCGGGGAAAGGCAGGTGCAGCAGCCGGGACAGGGCCTCGCCCGCCGCCTGCAGGGCGAGCAGCCAGGTGAAGCCGGTCAGCGCCCGCATGGCGGGGGCCTCCTCGCTGCGGCGGGCGGCTCGGCCCGCCCGTCCCGGGGATGGGCGCGGCGCGGCCGGCAGCCCGGCCTCAGGCGTCCTGCCAGTCCAGCGTCCATGTGCCGTCGATCACGTTCTGCAGCCACAGCGCGCAGCTCAGGGTCTTGGCGTCGGTCACCTCGCCGGAGCGGCAGGCGGCCAGCAGCTCGGCGGCGGGCATGGCGTGCACGTCCAGGAACTCGCCCTCGTCCAGGCTGCGCTCGCCGGCGCTCAGGCCGCGCGCGAAGTAGATGTGGATGATTTCGGTGGAGTAGGCGATGGCCAGGTGCAGGGCGCCGGCGCGCGCCCACTGGGCGGCGCGGTAGCCGGTTTCCTCGAGCAGCTCGCGCTGGCCGCACAGCAGGGGGTCTTCGCCCGGCTCGAGCTTGCCGGCGGGGACTTCCAGCATGACGCGGCCGATGGGATGCCGGTACTGGCGCTCGACCACCACCCGGCCGTCGTCCAGCAGCGGCACGACGGCCACCGCGCCGGGGTGCACGACGTATTCGCGCAGCGCCGGGCGGCCGTCGGGCAGGCGCACGGTGTCGCGGCGCACGTGCAGGAAGTCGCCCTGCAGGACGGTCTCGGACTGGACCAGGGTTTCGGCGAGGCCGGCGTCGTCGGACGCCGTGTCGGGCGGCAGGGTCATGGGTGAGCGGGTCGGCCGGGGAGGGGAGCCGGCGTCAACCGGCAATGTACCCGATGCGCGGGCGGGGGAGCAGCGGGGGGCGCGGCCGGCCGGGCTTGCGGCGGCGCCCGGAACCGGCCCGGCCCTTCAGAGCCAGCCGAAACCCTTGGCGAGCACGCCCAGCATGGCGGCGAAGCTTGCCACCATCCATGCGAAGCCCGCCAGCATCCAGTGGAGCTGGGTGCGCATGTCGGCGCGAAGCTGCCGGTTCTCCGTGCTCATGTCGGCGCGAAGCTGCCGGGCTTCCGTGCGGATATCGGATAGCTCGCGCAGGATATGGTCGACCGAGGAGTCGAGCCTTGCGATGCGAGGGGCCATGGCAGTGGTGCGTGGGGGCATCGCTGCATTATTGCGATTGTGATGTCCGTTGCCAAGAGGGGGGTGGATGAAAACGCGCATGTGGGCGAAGCTCCTGCATGCGTCTGCGCCGCGCGCTCACCGTTCGCGCAGGCCGTCCTCGCGCTGCCGCGCCGGTTCGCCGCCTCGCGCCGCCCGCCGCGCGGTGGGCGCGGCCGCGGCGGGGCGGCGCCGAGCGGGCGGCGCCGCGCCCTGCGCAGCGGCGCGCCGGGGCACCGACGCGCTCAGCAGGTCGATGAAGGACCGGGCCGCGGCGCTCAGCGAGGCGCGCCGGCGGTACAGCACGCCGATGCGGCGCCGGCCGTATTCGCCGGGCATGGGCGCCCAGTGCAGGCCTTCCATGTTCAGCCCGTCCAGCGCGCTGCTGGGGATCACGGTCACGCCCATGCCGTGGCGCACCATGCCCACCGCCGTGCCCATGTAGGCCACCTCGAAAGTGGGGGCGATCTCCAGCTTGTTGTGCTGGAGCGCCCGCTCGGCCGAGCCCAGGGCCAGCATGATGAGCGGGTGGCCCTGCAGCGACTCCCAGCGCACCGGCCGGCGCAGCACCGGGTGGCCGGCCGGGGCGACCACCATCAGCTGGTCGTTGAACAGCGGCGTGAAGGCGACCTCGGGGTCGGCCGTCAGCTGGCAGCCCACGCCCAGTTCGACCTCGCCGCTCTTGACCGAGCCGATGAGCGAGACGTTGAGCTCTTCCTTCATCAGGATGCGCACGCCCGGGTGGGCCTTGTGGAAGCTGCCCAGCACCTCGGTCAGGAAGCCGAAGGCGAGCGAGGGCAGCGCCGCCAGGGCGAGCTTGCCGCGCCGGCCCGCGCCGGTTTCGGCGGCGTTGTAGTAGGCGTCCTGCAGGTTCTGCAGGATGGGCTCGACTTCCTTGTAGAAGGACGCGCCGGCCAGCGTCAGGCGGCAGGACCGCGTGGTGCGCTCGAAGAGCTGCATGCCCAGGTCGTGCTCCAGCTCGCGGATCATGACCGAGAAGGACGGCTGGGTGACGCACAGCGCCGCCGCCGCCTTGGCGAAGGAGCCCGATTGCGCGGCCAGCGAGAAGGCCTTGAGCTGCCGGTACTTGATGTTCATGCTGTGCACTTCCCCTTGATCGGCGCCGGCGCGGGGCCGGCAGGCGACTCTTAGTTTTTATCCAATAATCGAACCACTTTATCAAATAGCCCCTGCGCCAACAATCCGCTTAACTATCGCCATCGACGAACAATGCACGAACGACAAGGCATGAGCATGGCAGCGGCAGGTACCGGCGCGACGGACGCGGGCTTTCTTTTCCTGGCCAGGGATGCGGGCCTGCAGCAGGCGGTCAGCGCCTTCCCCGAGGACTTGCGCTTCGCCGTGCAGACGGCGGCGCAGCTGCGCAACACGCTGTTCTCGCTGGACGACGCGACGGCCGAGCCCTGGCCGCCCATGGTCGTCAGGAGCGCGGCATGAATGCCTCCTTCCCGGCGGACGATGCCGCGCGGCGGCAGGAAAAAATCCCGGCGCACGAGCCGCACTGGATGACCGCGGCGCAGATCGCCGCCGCCTACCGCGCGCGCAGCCTGTCGCCGGTGGAGCTGGTGCAGGCGCTGGTCGAGCGCATCGCCGGCTACGACCCGCAGATCAACGCCTTCGTCTCGCTGGACGCCGACAGTGCGCTGGCGCAGGCCCGGCTGGCGCAGGACGAGATCGCCGCCGGCGGCTGGCGCGGCCCGCTGCACGGCGTGCCGGTCGGCATCAAGGACCTGATCGACGTCGCCGGCCAGCCCACCACCTGTCATTCGCCCATCATGGCCGGCCACGTGGCCCGCGAGGACGCCACCGTGGTGCGGCGCCTGCGCGCGGCCGGCGCCATCGTCCTGGGCAAGCTGTCGCTGCACGAGTTCGCCATCGGCGGGCCCAACGGCGACGGCTTCTACCCCTCGGCGCGCAATCCCTGGAACACCCGGCGCCAGCCCGGCGGCTCGTCCTCGGGCTCGGGCGCCGCGCTGGCCGCGGGCTTCCTGCCGCTGGCGCTGGGCACCGATACCGGCGGCTCGATCCGCAATCCCTCCGGCCACTGCGGCGTGGTGGGCCTGAAGCCGACCTACGGCGCGGTGTCGCGCCGCGGCGTGTTCCCGCTGTGCTTCACCCTGGACCACGTGGGGCCCATGGCCCGCTCGGTGGAGGACCTGGCCGAGGCGATGAACGCGCTGGCCGGGCACGACCCGGGCGACCCGGGCAGCGCGCCGTCGCGGGCGCGGGACTTCGCCGTCGACCTGGAGCGCGGCGTGCGCGGCCTGCGCTTCGGCGTGGTGCGCCACTTCCACGAGACCGACGCGCGCGCCAGCGACGAGGTGATCGCCGCCATCGACCAGGCCGCCGAGACGCTGCGCCGCGAGGGCGCCGACGTGCGCGACATCCAATTGCCGCCGCTGCAGCAGTTCACCTCGGCCCAGCGCGTGATCTTCCATGCCGAGTCCTGGGCGGTGCACGCCAACTGGCTGCGCGAGCGGCCGGCCGACTATTCCTCCACGGCCCGGCGCAAGCTGATGGTCGGCGCCTTCCTGGGCGCGGGCGACTACGTGCAGGCGCAGCGCTGGCGCACCCAGCTGATCGACGCGGTCGACTCGGCGCTGCGCGACGTGGACGTGCTGATCGTGGCCAATTCCTTCGACCCGGCCTGCGAGATCGGCGACGAGCCGGAGTTCGTGCGCACCTACGGCCGCCATGCGCGCTCGCCCTTCAACCTGACCGGGCACCCGGCGCTGGCCCTGATGTGCGGCCTGTCGGGCGAAGGCCTGCCGCTGTCGGTGCAGTTCGTCGGCCGCGCGCACGACGAGGTCACCCTGCTGCGCGCCGGCGCGGCCTTCGAGCGCGCCGGGCAGTGGAGCCGGTGCCATCCCTCGCTCGCGCTGTGCGCGGCGTGACGCGATATGCATAAAGGACAGCCGCCGATGACTACGCCCGACCGCCCCGACCCGAGCCGCCTGACCGCCGTCGAGCTGCGCGCGCTGATGGCGGCGGGCCGGGCGAGCGCGCAGGACGTGGCGCAGGCCTGCCTGGCGCGCACCGCGCAGCGCGAGCCGCAGGTGCGGGCCTGGGCCTGGCACGATCCGCAGGCCGTGGCGGCGCAGGCGCGCGCGCTGGACGGGGCGGCGGCCGCGGCCGGGCAGGCGAACGGGACTGGCGCCGCCGGCCAGGCTGGCGGCGCGCTGCACGGCATCCCCGTCGGCGTGAAGGACATCATCGATACCCGCGACATGCCGACCGAATACGGTTCGGCCTGGCACGCCGGCCACCGGCCGCAGTCCGACGCCGGCGTGGTGGCCAGCCTGCGCGCGGCGGGCGCGGTGATCTTCGGCAAGACAGTGACCACCGAGTTCGCCTACGTGCATGCCGGGCCCACGGCCAACCCGCACGACCTCGGCCACACGCCGGGCGGCTCGTCCAGCGGCTCGGCCGCGGCGGTGGCCGATTTCATGGTGCCGATGGCGCTGGCCACCCAGACGGGCGGCTCGACCATACGGCCGGCCGCGTATTGCGGCGTGGTCGGCTTCAAGCCGACGCTGGGCGTGGTGGCGCTGGACGGGGTCAAGCCGTTGTCCGGCTCCATGGACACGATAGGCGTGCACGCGCGCTGCGTGGCCGACGCCGCGCTGCTGTACGAGGTATTGCGCGCCGGGCCGCAAGGCGCGGCGCAGGTGCGGGCGCCGCAGGCGGGGGACGCCGGGGCGGGGCAGGCCGAGGCAGGCGGGCGGCAGGCCCGGGGCCACGCCGCGTCCGCGCCGCGCCTGGCCGCCTGGCTCATCGCCTACTGCCCCGGCCCGCATGCCGGCTCGGCCAGCGACGACGCGCGGCGCGTGCTGGAAGAGGCGCGCGCCCTGCTCGCCGCGGCCGGCGCCCAGGTCGAGCCGCTGGAGCTGCCCGAGGCCTACGCCGGCCTGAGCGAGGCCAACCGCATCGTCATGGCCTACGAGGCCGCGCGCAACTTCGCCCGCGAATACGAAAACGGCCGCGAGCGCCTGGGCGCGGCGACCGTGGCGCTGATCGAGTCGGGCCTGGCCTGCAGCGAATCCGACTACCGCGGCGCCCTGGCGCTGGCGCGCGAATGCGCCGGCCAGCACGCCGCGCTGATGCGCGAGCGCGACGCGCTGCTGACTTTCAGCGCGCCGGGCGAGGCGCCGCCGCGCAGCGAAGGCACCGGCGATTCGCTCTTCAACCGGGCCTGGACCACCATGGGCGTGCCCTGCCTGACGCTGCCCGCCGGGCGCGGCCGGCGCGGCCTGCCGCTGGGCGTGCAGCTGGTGGGCGCGGCCGGGGCCGACGACGCATTGCTGCAGTTGGGACGATATGTAGAAGACGTGCTGGCGGAAAGGGCGCGGGCAGGGGAGACGTAGAGGCCGGCGGCGGCCCCTCGCGCGCGCCAGCGCGCCGGCCAGCCGTAAGGTCCGTTCGTTGACATCAATCTAAGGGGTAAGAGCATGTTCGGAAAGACGAAGGCGAAGGCGGTGACGTTCATCGCGGCCATGACGCTGATGGCCGGGGCGGGCGCCCAGGAACAACTGAAGATAGGCGGCATCGGCCCGCTCTCGGGCGGCGGCACCGCCTGGGGCCTGGCGCTGCAGCGCGGCGTGCAGATGGCGATCGACAAGGTCAACGCCGAAGGCGGGCTGAAGGTGGGCGACAAGACCTACACGCCCAGCCTGGTGATGTACGACGACAAGTACACCTCGGCCGGTGGCCGCCTGGCGGCCGACCGCCTGGTCAACGCCGAGAACGTCAAGTTCATCATCGGCCCGATCGGCTCGCCCTCGGTGCTGGCCGCAGTGGGGGTGACCACGCCGGCCAAGGTGGTGGTGCTGTCCAACGGCTTTTCCAACGCCATCCTGAAGAACGACGCCAAGGCGCCGTACAACTTCCGGGCCCTGGTCAGCACGGTGGAGTTCGGCCCGCCCATGGTGAAGTGGTTCCGCGAGCACTACCCCGACGTGAAGAAGGTCGCGCTGGTGGCGCCCAACGACGCGGTGGGCCAGTCGGTGGTCCCGCAGCTGGAGACCTACTACAAGGCCAACGGCTTCGAGGTCTGGACCGAGCTCTACGACCGCGGCACCAAGGAGTTCACGCCGCTGATGACGCGCATGATGGCCCAGGGCGTGGACGCGCTGGACCTGAACAGCAACGCGCCCGGCGAGGCCGCGCTGCTGCTCAAGCAGGCGCGCCAGACCGGCTTCAAGAAGCCCATCTGGCAGATCGGCGGCCCGTCGGTCGACGAGATCATGGAGATCGGCGGCCCGCTGGCCGAGGGCTTCGTCTCCCTGAACGTGTTCGACTTCAGCGAGCCGGTGGCGCAGGACTTCCTCAAGACCTACCGCGCCAAGTACGGCGACGGCGTGCTCAACGCCCAGACCCCGGTCTGGTACAACGCCGCCGCCACGCTGTTCGAGGCGATGCGCCGGGCCGGCTCGACCGACGTGACCGCCGTGCGCGACGCGCTGGAGAAGCTCGACGGCTACGAGACCGAGCTGTTCGGCCCGATGCACTGGGGCGGCACGGCCGACTACGGCGTGGCCCACCAGATGCTGCTGAAGTTCTGGATGGTGCAGGTCAAGGACGGCAAGCAGGCCAGCCTGGGCGCCCTGATGCCGGAACAGCGGTAGGCGCATCGGCCGTCCCGGCGGCCGCGGGCGCTCCCCCGCCCGCGGCCCGCACCATGCGTACCGCTTCCTGGAGTCCGCGATGTTTTCCCTGCCTGTCCTGAGCCAGGTGCTGATCAACGGCCTGAGCCTGGGCGCCATCTACATCCTGGTGGCGCTGGGCTTCACGCTGCTGTTCGGCATCATGCGCGTCGTCAATTTCGCCCATGGCGCCTTCGCCATGCTGGGCGGCTACGCGCTGTACTACCTGTACGGCGTGTACAAGGTGCCCTATCCGGTGGCCATACTGGGCGGCGCGCTGCTGGTGGCTACGGTGTCGCTGGCGCTGGAGCGCCTGGTGTTCCGCTGGTTCTACCACAAGATGTTCCAGAGCATGATCGCCCTGATGGGGCTGAACATGGCGCTGGTCTATACCTGCGTGATGATCTGGGACGTCAGCGAGCGCTCGCTGCCGGCGGCGGCCGAAGGCATCCTGGACCTGGGCGGCGTGCTGCTGCCGGCCGACCGGCTGGTCATCATGGGCATCGCCATCGTGGTGCTGGCCGCCTTCTGGCTGTTCGTCACGCACACCCGCCACGGCCTGGCCATGCGCGCCGCGGCGCTGGACGTGGAGATCGCCGCCAGCCAGGGCGTGAACACCGGCTTCATCTACAAGCTGGCCTTCTTCATCGCCATCTTCATGACGGCGCTGGCCGGCGGCCTGTACGCGCAGACCTACGCGCTGTCGCCCTTCATGGGAGAGCGTCCCCTGATGGTGGCCTTCATCGTGGTGATCCTGGGCGGCATGGGCAGCGTGTCCGGCGCGGCGCTGGGCGGCCTGCTGCTGGGCTTCGCCGAAAGCTTCCTGTCCACCTTCTACGGCGCTTCGGTGTCGGCCTTCGTGTCCTTCGGCGTGGTGATCGCGCTGCTCGTCTTCAGGCCCTGGGGCCTGCTGGGGAAACCCGAATGAACGCCCGGACAGATTCCGCCGCCGCCCCCGCTGAGGTAAACATGACCGATACCCGCAAGCCCGCCGCCGTGCGGCTGCGCTGGATCGCCGCGGCCGCGATGGCCGTCCTGGCGGTCCTGTGGCCGCTGCTTTCCGCCAACACCTTCTACGTCACGCTGGGCACCATGGTGGTGCTGTCGATGATAGGCGCCAGCAGCCTGAACCTCATCATCCGCACCGGCCACATCTCGCTGGCGCACGCCGCCTTCATGGGCGTGGCCGCCTACGTCTGCGTGCTGCTGCAGATCCACCTGCAGTGGGCCTTCGTGCCCGCCATGCTGGCCGGCTGCGTGGCCTCGGGCCTGCTGGGCCTGCTGCTCGGGCCGGTGGTGCTGCGCCTGACCGGCAAGTATTTCGTGCTGGTCACTTTCCTGCTGGGCGAGATCATCCGCATGGTGTTCCTGGAATGGCGCTCGCTGACCGGCGGGGCCAACGGCATCGAGAACATGCCGCCGGTGCCGTCCTTCATCGACACGCCGCTGTCCTTCTACTACTTCTCGCTCTTCGTGGCGGTGCTCAGCATAGGCATCGTCTGGCGCATCCTGTGCTCGGAAACGGGCCGCGCCATCGACGCCGTGCGCGAGGCCGACCGCATCGCCGAGTGCTCCGGCATCCCGGTGATCCGCCTGAAGGTGGCCATGTTCGCGCTGGCCTGCGCGCTGGTCGGCCTGCAGGGGGCCCTGCAGGTCTACCTGGTGCGGGGCATAGACCCCAGCGGCTTCAGCATGGAAGTGTCGCTGGGCATGGTGGTGATGAACGTGCTGGGCGGCATGTACTACCTGATCGGGCCGCTGCTGGGCGCGGCCTTCATGGTGGCGCTGCCCGAGCTGCTGCGCGGCTACGTCGAGCTGCAGCAGGTGATCTTCGGCATTACGCTGATCGTCGTCATGGCCGCGCTGCCGGGCGGCATCATCGACCTGGCGGCCATGCTGCGCCGCGCCGGCGCGCGCGCCCTGGGCAGGAGCGGATCATGAGCCGGCTGCTGGAAGTCTCCGGCCTGTCGCGCCGCTTCGGCGGGCTGATGGCCGTGCGCGACCTGAGCTTTTCCGTGGAGCAGGGCGAGATCCTGGGCCTGATCGGCCCGAACGGCGCGGGCAAGACCACGGTGGTCAACCTGGTCAGCGGCATGATCCTGCCCAGCGCCGGCAGGGTCGGCTTCGACGGCGAGGACGTGACCCGCATGCCGCCGCACCAGCGCGCCCGGCGCGGCCTGGTGCGCACCTTCCAGTCGGCCGCGGTCTACCAGAGCCGCAGCGTGCGCGAGAACGCCATCCGCGGCGCCTACCTGCAGTCCTGGGCCGGCCATTTCCCGTCCTTCTTCGGCACGCGCCGGGCGCGCGAGCAGGCGCGCGCGGCCGCCGAGCGGGTCGACGGCCTGCTCGACTGGCTGGGCCTGGCCCGGCTGGCCGACGCCCCCGCCGACGCGCTGCCCTACGGCCACCAGAAGACCCTGGGCATCGTCATCGCCCTGGCCGCGCAACCGCGCCTGATCCTGCTGGACGAGCCGGTGGCGGGCCTGAGCGCCGAAGAGACCGACCACGTGCGCGAGACCATTTCGCGGGTGCGCGAGCGCGGTATTTCCGTGATCGTGATCGACCACAACATGCGCTTCATATCCGGCCTGTGCGACCGCCTGGTGGTCACCTCGCAGGGCGAGGAGATCGCCCAGGGCCTGCCGCAGCAGGTGCTGGCCAATCCTAAAGTCATCGAAGCCTATCTGGGGAAGGCCTATGCCGCTGCTAAAAGTCAGTGATCTGCACGTGCGCTACGGCCGCATCCAGGGCACCAGCGGCGTGTCCTTCGAGGTGCGGCCGGGCGAGACCCTGGCGCTGATCGGCTCGAACGGCGCGGGCAAGAGCAGCAGCCTGAAGGCCATCCTGGGCATGGTGTCCTACGGCCAGGGCGAGATCACCTGGGACGGCCGGAGCCTGAAGGGCCGCGCGCCCTACCAGGCGATGCGTGCCGGCATCGGCTTCTCGCCCGAAGGCCGGCGCGTCTTCACGCAGCTGTCGGTGCGCGAGAACCTGCGCATGGGCGGCTACACCCGCTCGCCGCGCGAGGTCGAGGAGCGCATCGGCCAGATGTACGACTACTTCCCGCGCCTGAAGGAACGCGCCCGCCAGGACGCCGGCAGCCTGAGCGGCGGCGAGCAGCAGATGCTGGCCATCGGCCGGGCGCTGATGTCCTACCCCAAGCTCTTCCTGCTGGACGAGCCATCGCTGGGGCTGGCGCCCATCATCGTCGAGCGCATCGGCGAGATCCTGCTGGAAGTGCAGAAGACCGAGAAGATATCCATCGTGCTGGCCGAGCAGAACGCGGCCTGGGCGCTGCAGATCGCCGACCGCGGCGTCATCCTGGAAATGGGGCGCAACGTGGCCGAAGGCAGCGCCGGGGAGCTGGCGCAAAGCCCCAGCATCCAGAGCGCCTACCTGGGAGTCTGAGCCGTGCCGTCGGAAGGGAAGAAGCTTGAAGGGCGGGTGGCGGTGGTCACCGGCGCCGCCTCGGGCATCGGCGCGGCCAGCGCCGAGCTGTTCGCCGCGCACGGCGCGCGGGTGGCGCTGGTCGACATCGACGAGGCCGGCCTGGCCGCGACCGCGCAGCGCATCGAGGCGGCCGGCGGCGCTTGCCGCGTCGAACCCTCGGACGTGACCCGCGCGGCCGAGGTGGACGCGGCCGCCGGCCGCATCCTGGCGGCCTGGGGCGCGCCGGACGTGCTCATGCCCTGTTCCGGCGTGTCGGTGGGCGGCACCGTGGCCACCATAGACGAGGCGCTGTGGGACCGCGTGTTCGACATCAACGTCAAGGGCAGCTACCTGTGGATGCACGCGCTGCTGCCGGCCATGATCGAGCGCGGGCGCGGCTCCATCATCCTGCTGGGCTCGCAGCTGGTGGCCTCCAGCGGCGGCAACAACGCCGCCTACATCGCCTCCAAGGGCGCGCTGGCCACGCTGGTCAAGACCATGGCGGTGGACCACGCGGCGCAGGGCATACGGGTCAACGCCCTGATGCCCGGGGTGATCGACACGGCCATGTCGCGCCGTTCGGTGCAGCGCTACCCCGACCCGGAGGCCACGCGGCGGCGCTGGGCCGAGCGGCACGCCATGCGGCGCCTGGGGCAGGCCGGGGAAGTCGCCCGCGCGGCGCTCTTCCTGGCCAGCGACGATTCCTCTTTCACGACCGGCAGCCACCTGTACGTGGACGGCGGCTGGTCGGCCATGTAGCAAGGCCGGGGCCGCCCCGGGCGGCGGGCCGGCCGGCGAAGTTCACTGGGCAACCAGACCGGAGATAGGAAATGGGCAAGAAACTGACGCAGTCGCAGATAGACAGCTACCGGGACAAGGGCTACGCCTACCCGGTCGACGTATTCAGCCGCGAGCAGGCGGCGCATTACCTGGCCCAGCTCGAGGCCTTCGAGGCCAGCCAGGGCAAGCAGCTGACCAAGGGCTTCAACTTCAAGCCGCACCTGCTGTTCAAGTGGGTCGACGAGATCGCCCGCCACCCGGCGGTGCTGGACGCGGTCGAGGACCTGATCGGCCCGGACATCCTGCTGTTCCACCTGTCGGTCTGGCCCAAGAACCCGCACGATTCGGCCTACATCAGCTGGCACCAGGACGCGACCTATTTCGGGCTGGACCCGTCCACCCAGGTGACCGCCTGGGTGGCGCTGTCGGACGCGCCGGTCGAGGCAGGCTGCATGGAGGTCATTCCCGGCTCGCACAAGCTCGGCCAGCTGCACCACGGCCAGGACCACACCAACACCATCCTGCTGTCCAAGGGCCAGACCATAGACGTGCCCTTCGAGCGCGGGCCCACCGATTTCATGGCGGTGCGCGCCGGGCAGATGTCGCTGCACGACACCTTCCTGATCCACGCCTCCGGTCCCAACAACACGGACCACCGCCGCGTCGGCCTGGGCTTCAGCTTCATCCCCGCGGCCTCGCGCTGCACCAGCAGCCAGCGCCTGACCGCCTCGCTGGTGCGCGGCAAGGACTACGGCAACTTCGACCTGGAGCCGCGCCCGCAGCAGGACAACGGCCCGGACGAGCAGGCCTTCCACCGCGACGCCGTGGCGCGCTTCCGCGCGGCCAACGACGAGCAGGCGGCAAAATACTGAGGGCGCCGAAGGCGCCATCCCGGCAAACCCCGGTAAACGACAATCGCAAGGAAGCACCGATGCTGCAACTGCCCCACCACGGCCGCTACGACTATTCCGCCATCACCCGCCGCAAGGACTATTCCTGGCCGCAGGGCAAGCGGCTGGCGATCTACCTGGCGCTGAACATCGAGCACTTCGCCTACGGCGGCGGGCTGGGCCACGCCGTCTCCAACGAGCTGCCGCAGCCGGACGGGCGCACCTTCGCCTGGCGCGACTACGGCAACCGCGTGGGCGTGTGGCGCCTGTACGAACTGCTCGACCAGCTCAAGGTGCCGGCCTGCCACCTGGTCAACACCACGGTGTTCGACTACTGCCCGGAAGTCATCGAGCCCATCGTCGCGCGCGGCGACGAGATCATCGGCCACGGCCGCACCAACGCCGAGCGCCAGGGCCAGTGGTGGGAGGCCGACGAGCGCCGCATGCTGGAGGAAGTGCGCGACAAGATCGCCGGGCACACCGGGCGCGCCCCGCGCGGCTGGATGGGCCCGTGGATGTCGCAAAGCCGGACCACCGCCGACCTGCTGCAGGAAACCGGCTACGGCTTCGTCATGGACTGGCCCTGCGACGACCAGCCGATCTGGCTGCGCACGCGCGGCGGGCGGCTGATGTCCATGCCCTATTCGCTGGAGATCAACGATTCGCCGCAGATCCTGGTGCGCCACCACACCGGCGAGGAGTTCGCCACCATGATCGTGCACCAGTTCGAGGAAATGCTGCGCCAGTCGGCCGCCCAGCCGCTGGTGCTGGGCATCGCCCTGCACACCATGATCGTCGGCCAGCCCTACCGGCTGTACGCGCTGCGCCGCGCGCTGGAGCACATCGTCAACCACCCGCAGGCGGACAAGGTGTGGATCACCCGCCCCGGCGAGATCTACGACCACTGCCTGTCGCTGCCCGACGGCACGATCGCCTGACGCCGCCCGTCCCGCCTACCCAGGGAAACGCCATGCCGAACCCGAAGACCGCACTGCCGCTGCCGAGCCACGACCGCTACCCCTTTTCCACCATAGACAGCCGGCCGGACTACAGCTGGCCCGGCGGCAAGCGGCTCGCCTTCTACGTCTGCTTCAACCTGGAGTACTTCGCCTTCGGCGCGGGCATGGGCTCGGACGTGGGCCTGGCCAACCCGCCCCCCAACCACCGCAGCTACGCCTGGCGCGACTACGGCAACCGGGTCGGCCTGTCGCGCATGCTGGACCTGATGGACGAGCTGGGGCTGCCCGCCTCGCACAACGTCAATTCCTTCCTGTACGACGCGCATCCGCAGATCTTCGAGCGCATCCGCGCCCGCGGAGACGAGATCATCGGCCACGGCCGCACCAACGCCGAGCGCCAGCTGCCCATGTGGGAAGCCGACGAGGCGCGCCTGATCGGCGAGGCCACCGCCGCCATCCGCCAGCGCGAGGGCAAGCCGCCCAAGGGCTGGCTGGGTCCCTGGCTGGCCGAGACCTACGTCACGCCCGACCTGCTCAAGGAAGCCGGCTACACCTACCTGCTGGACTGGGCCTGCGACGACCAGCCGATCTGGATGAATACCCGCTCGGGCCGCATCCTGTCGGTGCCCTATCCGCTGGAGGTCAACGACTCGCCCGCGGTGGTGTTCCGCCAGCACACCGCGCGCGAGTTCGCCGACATGATCGTCGACCAGTTCGAGGAAATGCTGGTGCAGTGCGAGCGCCAGCCCCTGGTCTGCCCCATCGCGCTGCACACCTTCGTGGTCGGCCAGCCCTTCCGGCTGCGGCCGCTGCGCCAGGCGCTGCGGCACTGCATCGACCACCCGCTGGCGGCCGAGCGCGTCTGGTTCACGCGCCCGGGCGAGATCGCCGACCATTGCTACGGCCTGCCGGCCGGCACGCTGGTGGAGTCGTAGGCATGCGCGTGCTGGTGACCGGCGGCACCGGCTTCGTCGGGCTGACCCTGGCGCAGGCCCTGCTGGAACGCGGCGATGAGGTCGTGCTGTTCGACCGGCGCGCGCCCGCGCCGCTGTTCCTGGAGCGGATGGCCCCGCATGCCGCCCGCCTGGCGGCCGTCGAGGGCGACGTGCTCAGCGACGACGACGTGGGCCGCGCCTTCGCCGGCGGCGGCGTCACCCACGTCTTCCACGGCGCGGCCATCACCGCCGGGCCGCAGCGCGAGGCCGCCGAGCCCTGGCGCGTGATGGAGGTCAACCTGGGCGGCACCGTGCGCGTGCTGCAGGCGGCCGCCCGCGCCGGCGTGCGCCGCGCCGTCTACCCCAGCTCGCTGACCGTCTACGGCCGCCACATCGCCGAGCGGGAAACGGTGAGCGAGGCTGGCACCCCGCCCGAGCCCGACACCCTGTACGGCATCACCAAGTACGCCGGCGAAGGCACGGCGCTGCGCCTGGGCGGGCTGTGGGGCATGGACACGGTGGCCGGACGCATCGGCTCGGTGTTCGGGCCCTGGGAGGGCGAGACCGGCGCGCGCGACATGGTCAGCCCCTTCGCCCAGGTGGCCGCGGCCGCGGCGCGCGGCCAGGCCGTGGTGCTGCCCGGCGCCTATCCCCGCCGCGAGATGATCTACGGCCCCGATCTGGCCGCGGCCCTGGTCGCCCTGCTGACCCGGCCGGCGCCGGCGCACCGCTGCTACAACCTGTCGGCCAACCTGGACTGGGCCGATTCGCTGGCGCGCTGGTGCGAGGCGCTGCGCAAGCGCCTGCCGGGTTTCGCCTGGCGCTACGCGCAGGACGGCGAGCCGGCCAGCATCGATTTCTACGGCGCCACCCCGCGCGCCGGCATGGACAGCGCCCGCCTGCGCGAGGACCTGGGCGTGCTGCCCCGCTACGGCCGCGACGCCGCCCTGGCGCACTACGCCGACTGGGTGGCCGGGCACCGCGCATATTTCAACTCTTGATAGCAGACCCGATGACTCACACGGAAATCGACCTCCCGTCCCTGGCCCCGGCCGACCAGTACCGCCTGTTGTCCTCCACCGTGGTGCCCCGGCCGATCGCGCTGGTCTCCACCCGGTCGGAAAAGGGCGGCGACAACGCCGCGCCCTTCAGCTTCTTCAACGTCATGGGCGAGGACCCGCCCGTGCTGGTGCTGGGCCTGGAGGACAAGCGCGGCAGCGGCGCGCTCAAGGACACCACCGTCAACATCCGCGAGACCGGCCAGTTCGTCGTCCACCTGGTCGACGAGGACCTGGCGCGGGCGATGAGCCTGTGCTCCATCGACTTCCCCAGCGGCACCAGCGAGGCCGAGGCCCTCGGGCTGACCCTGGTCGATTCCAGCGTGGTGCGGCCGCGCCGCATCGCCGAGGCGCCGGTGGCCTTCGAATGCGAACGCCTGGCCATCGTCGAGGTCGGCCTGCACCGCCACATCGCCCTGGGCCGCATCGTGCGCATGCACGTGCGCGAGGGCCTGTTCGACGCCGACATGCACTACATCGACCCGCAGAAGTACCGCCCCGTGGGGCGGCTGTTCGGCCGGCTCTACACCCGCACGCGCGACCAGTTCGAACTGCCCGTGCCCGGGTACGAGGAGTGGCTGGCCGAGCAGGAAAAGGCGGGCGCCGGAAGCTAAAAGTTCATTTCAGTTGTCCATCGTGTGCTGCGCAGCACACGCGCCGCATGAAACGGGCGCTGCTCGATCCGGGGCACAGCGGAGCCGGCTTTGCCGGTCCGCCAGTGCCGCCCCTGGGGGCGCGCGTCAGCGCGTAGGGGGGGCCTACTTCAGCGCGAAGTCCACCCGGCTGGCCGGGCCGCCGTCGTCGATGCCGTCGGCGTCCAGCTTGGCCGCGACCACGAAGATGCGGTCGGCCGGGCCGGTTTCCTGCAGCTTCTCGTAGACCGCCTGGGCGCGCGCGTCGGCCAGGCGGCGCAGCGCGTCCGCGTTCACCGGCGCGGCCGCCAGCAGCATGGCTTCCATCTGCTCGGGCGGCACCGACTTGGCCATGCCGATGAAGTTGCGCGGCTTGTCGTCCATGTCGGTGTCGTCGTAGACCTCTTCCAGGTACTCGGCCCGTTCGGCGTCGGACACCGTGACCGAGCTCGGATCGACCTTGTTCGACCGCGTCGAGGCTTCCTCGGCCTTGGCCTGGCGCAGCCGCCGCTCCAGCCAGGCGCGGCGCAGGCCTTCCTCGTCGGCCTGCGGGTCGACCCGGCCGCTCACGTCCAGTCGCAGCGAAGGCCGGTCGTTCAGGGCCTTGGCCAGGGTCGCCGCCTGCTCCAGCGCCTGCTCGTCGAGCTGCGCGCTGCCGGGCTCGAAGGCCACGTAGGACAGCTCCTCGCCCGAGCCGAAGGCCGAGGCCAGCAGCGAGAAGGGCGCGGTCACCGCGCGCGTGATCAGGTTGACGATCACCCGCACGATGATGCCGCCCACCGAGAACTCCGGGTCGTCCAGCGAGCCGGAGATCGGCAGGTTGATGTCGATGTTGCCCTGCGAATCCTTGAGCAGCGCGATGGCCAGCGTCACCGGCAGCTGCAGCGCGTCGGGGCTGTCGGTGCGCTCGCCCAGCGTCAGCTGGTTGAGCAGCACGCGGTTGCGCGCGGTCAGCTGGCGGTCCTCGATGCGGTATTCCAGGTCCAGCGACAGCTTGCCGCGCGTGATCGGATAGCCCACGTACTTGGCCGAATAGGTGGTGAAGCGCGGCAGGTCCACGCCCTGGGCCGAGGCCTTCAGGTCCAGCGACAGGAACTGCGCGAAGGGCTGCACCGTGCCGCTGAGCGAGAAGGGCGCCGTGCCGTACACGCGCCCGGCCACGCGCACCTTGGCGGGTGTGGGCCTGGTCGAGGACACGGCGCTGACCGCGCCTTCCACGGACGACAGCTCGGCCGTGTAGTTGGGCTTGACGAAGCGGTCGGTGAACACCATGCGCCCGCGCTTGAGCGTGACGCTGTTCAGCGAGATGTCCGGCGCGGGTCCGGTGGAGGCCGGACGCGGCGCCGCGCGCGTCTGCGTGTCCTGGGTGATCGAGCCGCCGGCCTGGCCGGGCTCGGCCACCAGGTCCATGACGTTGAGCCGGCCTTCGGAATTGAGGATCACCCGGCCGTAGAAGTCGTCCAGCGCCACGTCGCCCAGGTGGGCGCTGACCCGTTCGCCGGCGAGCGCCACCTTCATGCCGTCCAGCGCCAGCCGCTTCCACTTGAGGAAGTCGGCGCGGTTGACGCGGTCCTGCAGGTCCAGGTTGGCGACTTCGGCATTGCCCGACCAGTCCACCTTCATGGGCGTGTTGCCCGCGGGGGCGGCGTAGGCCAGTTTGCCCTGCGCGCCCACGGTCACCGCGCGCACGGTCGCGTTCAGGCTGGAGGCGACGTAGGGCGCGAGCGTGGCCACGTCCAGGCCGCGCAGGTCCACGTCGGCCTGCACCGCCATGGGCTGCTGGTCGTAGCGGCCGTCCACCGCCAGGGTGCCCTTGCCCTGGATGCCGTCTGCCTTGACGGTGAAGGCGGTGGCGCCGCCGGCCAGGTCGTAGCGGTCGGCGGTGGCGGCAAGCTTCGCCACGCGTAGGGCGACGGCGGGCTTGACGGATTCGTCGCGCACGGCCAGGTCGGCCAGCGCGGCTTCTATCTTTTCCACGGCGATGCGCATGGCGCCGTCGCGCTGGCCGACCGCCAGGTGGGCGGCCGCGCTGGCCTGCCCGCCTTCCAGCTGCATGGGCGCGGCCTTGCGCAGCGCGGCGGCGAAGGGCGCCAGCGCGATGGCGTCGGCGCGCACGTCCATGGCCACGTCCAGCGGGGCAAGCGAGACGTTGCCTTGCGCCTGCAGCTTGCCGGAGCCGGTGTCGGCGGCCGACAGGGAGACCGCGATGGGCTGGCCGGCCGGCTGCGGCAGGACGATGGGCCTGGCCGAGACGTTCAGGCCGGTCAGGCCGTACTCCAGCGGCAGCGCCGCATCGCGCCACTGCAGCCCGCCGCCGTCGATTTCCACGGCGTCGATGGAGAGTTGCCAGGGGGTGTCGGTGGCCGGGGCAGCGGTGGCGGTCGAGGGAGAGGCCTGTGCGGCCGTATCGGCCTGGGGCGGATGGGCGGCTGCGCTGGCATCGGCCGTGGCAGGCGCGCCGGCCGTGGCGCCATCGGGCTTGCCGCTATTGCCGTTCTTGCCGGCCGGCTGCGGTTGCGGCTTGGCCGTGACGTCGCCTGCCGCCAGCTTGCCCAGCCCGTCGGCCACTTCCAGCCAGTTGATCCGCCCCTCCGCGTCTCGCTCGCCGTGCGCCAGCGGCGCGCGCAGGTCCACGCCCGCGATGTGCAGGCGCTGGGCCAGCGGCTCGGTGTCGATGCCGCGCAGGGTCAGCGCGTCCCATTGCAGCAGCGGCCGGCCGTCGGGCTGGCGCAGGTCCAGGTCGCGCAGCGCCAGGTCGCCCGTCACGCGCAGCCGGGCGCCGCCCTCGCGCGGCTGCTCGAAGGCGACTTGCAGGTTGCTGTCCAGGTGCAGCTTCTGCACGGCCACCGGCAGCGGCGCCGGCCAGGCGTCGGCGAACTTGTCCAGCGCCAGGTCCAGGAAGGCCAGGTTCAGCGTCGAGGCCGGCGTCTCGTCGAAGGGCCGCGCCTTGCCGTCCACCGAAAACGTGCTGCCGTTGATGCGCGCGTGCAGGCGCGGCTCCACGTCGATGTCGGTGGCGTAGCCGAAATTGGAAACGAAAGGGATGCCCAGGCCGATCCGGTCGACCACGTGCTTGCGGCCGGTGATCTGGTCGTCCAGGGTGACCGAGCCGTCGTCCAGCTCCATATTGTTGAGCGAGAAGCGCGGCAGCCCCTGGTCTTCCTCGGGCTCGGGCGGCTGGTCGGCGCCCAGCGCCGCCACCCGCTCCATCACGTCGGAGAAATTGAAGTGGCTGGGCCCGTCGCGCGTCAGCGCCAGCTGCGGGCTCTGCACGCGGATGCGGTCGACCACCGGCGCGAAGCGCACCAGCGACGACCAGGCCGCGCTGGCCTCCAGCAGCGCCACCTTGGCCAGCGGCGCGGCCGCCTGCGGCTGGGCGATCTCCAGGTCGCGCACGCGCAGGGTCAGGGTGAAGGGGTTGAAGGCGATGCGCCCGACCGACACGTCGCGCCCCAGCATCTGGGCCACCTGGCCGGTCAGCGCGTCGCGCACCAGGCGCGGCACCTGCCAGGCGGCCAGGCCCATCAGCAGCAATATCGCCGCGACGATGCCCAGTGTGATCTTGGCTGCCTTGCGGGTCAGGTGGATCCGGGGCATCTTCAACGGCATTGCGGTTCTCCTGCGGGGCGCACGCATTATCGCGCCGGGGTCGGCGCGCCTTCAATCGAATGGCGGGGCGGCGATGTATCCATGTGTAGCGGAATTCCTGGCGCGCAGAGGGAGGGGCCTGCGATCTTGACGATTGTTGACGGTGTGGGCGCAGGCAAGGGCGCAAGCCATTTCCCCGCAAGCCGAAGGGCCTGCGGGTGCGCCGGCCCGCCGCAGGCTGCCATCCGCCGAGCCGGCGGCAGGCCGCCACGCAGCCGCGGCAGCCGCGCTGCTCTATATATATACTCAAACAGGGGTGGGCCTTACTGGAAGCGACACATGCGGGTATGCATCATCGGCGCGGGAGTCGTGGGCGTGACGAGCGCCTACCTCCTGGCGCGCGCCGGCCACGAGATCGTGCTGCTGGACGAATGCGGCGAGCCCGCGGCGCAAAGCAGCCACGCCAACGGCGGCCAGCTGAGCTACAGCTACGTCGCGCCGCTGGCTGGCCCGGGCGTGCTGGCCGACGTGCCGGGCTGGCTGCTGCGCCGCGACTCGCCGCTGCGCCTGCGCTATCGCTGGGACCCGCGGCTGTGGCGCTGGATGGCCGGCTTCCTGGCCGCCTGCCGGGCCTCGGTCGCGCGCGCATCCACCGCGCAGATGCTGACGCTGTCCTACCTGAGCCGCGACACGCTGCAGGCCATCCTGGCCGACCAGCCGCTGGACTTCGGCCTCGCGCACAGCGGCAAGCTCATCGTCTACCGCGACCCGGCCAAGCTGCGCAAGGCGGCCGCGCTGGCGGCCTACCAGGCCGGGCACGGCAGCGAGCAGCGCATCCTGTCGCGCGACGAGGCCATCGCCGTCGAGCCCGCCCTGGCCGGCATGGGCGAACGCATCGCCGGCGCCGTCCACACTGCCAGCGAAGACACCGGCGACTGCCGCCGCTTCACCCAGGAACTGTTCCGCCGCGTGCAGGCCATGGCAGGCGTGGATGCGCGCCTGGACACGCGCGTCGAGGCGCTGGTGCGCGAGTCGGGCCGGATCGTCGCGGCGCGCACGGCCGGCGGCGAAGTCCGCGCCGACGCCTTCGTGGTGGCCGCGGGCCTGGGCAGCCGCGCGCTGTTGGAAAGGCTGGGCGAGCGCCTGCCCCTTTATGGCCTGAAGGGCTACAGCCTGAGCGTGCCGATCGAAGACAATCATTTCGTGCCCCGCATCAGCGTCACCGACTACGAGCGCCGCATCGTCTACGCCCGCCTGGACGGCGTGCTGCGCATCGCCGCCATGGTCGACATAGGCAGCGAGGACACTCATCTGGACACGCAGCGCCTGGACACGCTGCGCCGCCAGGTGGCCGAGGCCTTCCCTCGCCTGGACCTGTCCCGGGCCCAGGCCTGGGCCGGCCTGCGCCCCGCCACGCCCACCGGCAAGCCGCTGATCGGCCGCAGCCGCGCGGCCGCCAACCTGTGGCTGAACGCCGGCCACGGCGCGCTGGGCTTCACCCTGGCCTGCGGCAGCGCCGCCCTGCTGGTTGCGCTGATGGAAGGCCGGAATCCGCCCATCGACCCGAAGCCGTTCGCGCCGGAGTAGAGGTGCCGGAGTAAAGAGCTGGGGAGCTCTATCGAGCTTCTCACGGGCAAGAATATTTCCCTGCCGCATTCGCTCAAGGCCTAGGATGTCTGGCGCGTGCTGCACGGCAGCCGGGATATTCCCGCCTGGTTATCCGGGTAGTCTTACCGGTTTTTCCGTCATCGTGCTGCTGCCCTGACGGCGGGCGACTCGGTGAAGCGCTGCGTTCGCCCGCCTATTTCCCGCCCACGATCCGCCGCATCTCCACCGCCGCACCTGCTGGCCCAGATGGCTGTGCAGCGAACGGTCGGCGTAGGCTAGGATGTCCTGCAGCGTGCCCGGAGAGACTTCGTCCGTGGCCTGCGGCTGGGGGTAATAAACCATGGGCTCCAGCAATACGGCGTCATCGTTGCCGGGCACGAAGGACGGGTCGCGGTAGGCCAGCCGCGTGCTGCCGTCGGGCGCCTGCATCTTGTGCATCTGCGAGTAGTCGCGCAGCGTATCCCGTCGCTCCCGGCGACGCAATCCATTTCGATTTCCCGGCCACATGCCCGCAGCCGGTTCGCCAGCCGGTGAGGCCCGCGATCCCGACCGCGCTGGGCCTATTGTTCCGGACCGTAAAGCGCCGGCAGCAGGATAGGCAGCGCGGCGATCGGGAAGGCGAAGCGAACTGGCGCGTGCGAGGTATCGGACACCGCCAACCCGTACTTCAGCGTAGCCGCAAGAACCGCCCGGCCCGTTCGTTCCGCCAGGCCGGTCATGCGGATGAAGTCGCCGCGCGCCAGCGGTCCGGCCGCGAACAGGTGATAGATGGGCAGCGCCGCCTCTGTCCTCAGCCCATGCTGGGCGGCCGCCACCTGGACCGCCGCGAGGATTTTCCGTCTCATGGAGTCCAGCGACAGCATGTCCGACATGTAGCCGACTTGGTCTTCACAGATGCCGATGAAGTAGTCGATCCAGTTCAGCAGGCCCCGCTCCGTCAGGTTTCCTCGCCCGTCCAAGTCGCCCTGCCGCGGCGCGTCGGCGGCCGCCAGATGGCCGTAGTAGCCGCGTACGTCGCGAGCCAGGCCCCGGTTCACCGACCACAGGCCGCGCGTTACCGGCAGCATGGCGGCCTGCGTTTGCAGGCGCGCGGCGCGGCCGTTGCCGTCGGCGAACGGGTGCATCCACACCATGCGGTGGTGCGCGCATGCGATCGCGATCAATTGGGCGTCGTGGGAGCGTGGGCGGTCGTAATGCCGGCTGTAGGCCTCCATGAACCGGGGCAGGGACTGCGCTGCCGGCGCGAGGTGCCTGCCGACGTTGACCTCGCCTTTCCGCAGCTCGCCCGGCTCGACGACTATGCCGTCTTCGGTGGTCCGGTCCGACGGGGCGAGACGCCGGTACAGGGCGCGATGGACCAGCCTGGCGAATCCGGCGTCCAGCGGCGCGACTCGC
>Ga0182738_1002240_pt1 | contig 23167 bp, 22 predicted proteins | sample eDN5th30CBELigMG_FD_128876 | JGI IMG/M metagenome (GOLD analysis project Ga0182738, IMG submission 128876) | Enriched Miracle-Growth compost microbial communities from Emeryville, California, USA - eDNA 5th pass 30_C BE-Lig MG (version 2)... ...
ATCACAGCATCGATCGATTCTTTCATTTCGATAATTTTGTTGTTTCTCTTGGGAAAAAAGCTCAATTTTTTTTTGTCAATTTCAAAAATCTCGAATGTATCCTCCAGTCAGTCCAATTTTTTTTCAGGGTGTCTCAAGATTGCAACATTCCGGAGCTGAGCTGAAAAAATTTTGTTGAATTTTCCGCACCCAGGGGGTTAATCATTCATCCATTTTCATAAATTTCGCTCAGAACTCAGAGTTTGATGTTTTTACTGCGAGAGAGAATAAAAAAGGCAATTTTGTCATGAATATATGAGAAATAGGTGATTAAACCAATATTGTAAATAGACATTATAACAGATAGAAAAAAGCGAAATTTTCATTGACATCAAAAGAATATTTACACAAGAATGAATTATTTTGAATTCGAGATAGATATAATGATCCTCTGTTTTTTTAATTCTCATCTCCTTCAGTGGGAATATGATTTTCGAAAGTATGGAGAAAACTCAAATTTGTTCTTTCCTATGGAGTGGATTAGATAGATTGGAAAAAGAAGATTTTAGAAACCAGAGATTGATATGTAACTGTCATTCTTTGGATTTCTCTTTTCGATTGAACAGCTAAAGCTTTTTGTTGATCTTTTTGTTTCTATGGAAATTTATATTAAATCTTCCAAATTGTTTACCATTATTTCATGAGAGAAAATTTTCAGTGCACTCAATTTTCTTCGTGCATGTTCAGTTTCATCTTTTTCTTCTTTGATCTTGTCGAGAACCGGGCCCAAATTTTTTCTTATTCCATCGACTTCTTCCAATAATTTTATAACCTCTTCTTTATTTTTCTGCAACTGTTCTCTCGTATCAACACTTTGTTTTTCTGCTTGTTTCTGCTTAGTGGCAATTCTGTTCATCTCATGTTCATAGGATTTTATATTTTTTTCCAACTTCATCTTTTCTTCATCTTCTTTCTTCATTAAGACTTTCAACTATGGCGTGAAAAATTATTTTGGCAGCTCAAAGAAATGTTTTACTTGTTGGACATAAATTTTCAAATATTCTCTTTCATTATTTGCCTCTTCAATTGTTTTGTTCAATTTGGCTAAAGCTTCTTTTGGATCTTCTTTCATGATTGCGCTAGCATCTTTTCCTTCTCGACTTTTTCTTCTATCAACTGCACCTCTTGATTTCGAACGTATTCCTTTGGGAAAAAATGTTAACATCACTTTCCACACATCTCAATTCTTACCAGTTGCGCTATTGCGACAAGGACTCATCCCTAATCGGGGAGTTCGAGGTGAATGGCTGTTTTGTTTTTTCGGAGTATGTGCAGTGATTTTATTCTCTTTCTCACGTTGAAGCAGCTCTTCAAGGACGTTTTCATAGTGCTTTTTCTTTGCATTGCTTTTATTCAAGCTTTGTCTTGTTGCAGAACAGATCCTTCTTTTTGTTGGGGTTGTGCTACTGTCTTCCATGGTTTTCACCCTTGTTGCAGAAGAATATGTTGCTGGCAAAGTGAAAGAACTGTCTGTCTTTGTGGTTGCCGATTCTTGTGTGGGTAAACGATTTTGGTTGATAACTTCAAGGGGATTTGATGACTTTTGCAAATTTACCAATGGCGCAACCATTGATTTTTTTGGCCTCTCACTGGGAATCTCCATAAGACTTGAAGAATCATACGTATTTTCAAAATTGTCTCGAGTAAATACACTATGGGTTTTAAGAAAATTATGACCAAAACAGGTGAATTTACCTTGCATTGAGACCAAGATTTTCAGTAATATTGTTTGATTGGAGATATTCTTCAAAGAAAGGGTTCTTGGCTATACTCGAAACAGAGTTTTCAGCTTTAAACGTAAACTGTGGTTTCAACTGGCGTTGGCCTTCTTTATCCTCTTGCACATCGAATTTGACTACTTCAGAATGAATGATACTGGCAATTGGCAGCTTATATGAAAACTTTGAGGGTGTCGAGAAAGCACTTGGATCATAGCCTGTTGGAGATATGCTACGCTTATAAACGTCATTTGGAGAGTCATATCGATTCATGAGGAGAGAAAGAAGATATTAAAATTATAAGTAACTTGCTGAAATTTCGTTTTTTTTTATTTAGAGTGTTTTTAATTAAAGTAACGAAAAAAAAATTCCGACAATGAAGAATAAATACATGGGAAAGATTTTTTACAAAAATAAATTATTGAAATATAACAACAGTATTTTTTATAAAGCTCCTTCAGTTTTAACGCGAGAAACTGAGGTTTTGAGGGCAGTGATTAATGAAAGTTTTAACTTGGCTCTTTCAAGAATTTTTTTCTCAACTTTTGCAATGTGCTTTTCAAATTTGACATTCTCAACATTTCTCTCTTTTTTGTTACTCAGTTGGACTTGAGAGAAACCTCTATTGTAGCTCATTTCAGCCTGCTTTGCCTTTTGAGCATGAATTGCATCCTCATAGTGATACTGATCAATTTCTTTCTCCTTCTTCGCAGAAGCTCCTCCTAATTTCAAAGCTTCAAAATCTTCTTTTAAATATTTATTATAGCTCTTGACCATTCTATTCAAATTAATGAGAAATGGGATTTCTTTTTTTTACGTGAGATTTTGAGTATTTATTCTTTTTAAATGTGTAATATTGAAGTCCAAACCTCTCACTTTATTCTTGAGATATCCAATTTTTTCTCCTCCTTTGGCCTCGCTTTTTGATCTTCCCTGCTTAAATGTGACTCCAGGACCTTTCCTCCATCCTTGTTTATTTAAGGGTAATGGCCTCGTCTGATTTTCAGGAAAGATGTTCAACGTGGACGGATCTTTTTCTAATGATTCAACACATCGATGCAATGGACTCAAAAAAGTGTCTTTGAAGTTTTGGGTGAGTTCTGAGTGATCAACATCCCAATTTATGCTCATTTGCCTTTTAAAGTCCTGAATAACGGCTATTGGCTTGGAGGAATCTCGAGGATTAATTCTGGAAATAATCTCGTCTCCGAGAGTTGTGTTGTTGATTCCATCAAAGGTTATATTATTTAGAGAACTGTCTGAATCTTGGAAGTTCAGAACGACTTGAGATGAAGAAGAAGAGTCTCTGTGATCGACAAAAATGGCATCTCTCGTGATCTTTGGATGCTTTGCCAAGTACCTCTCATGCCTTTTCCGATACATATGGAAGTACTGTATTGGAACTTTCTTTAGTTCTTTTAAAGCTTGGCCTGTCCTACCATTGCTCGCTAAAAAGGACTAAATTAGATGTCTTCTTTTGCAAAAACTTTTACCTGCTATATTTCCAACATCCACGACTAAATCAAGCTTTTTCAGAACATCACGAAGTCTGTTTGGATCAATATTTGCATCACTTGCATTTCTTCCCCTCACTTTGGTCAATTCGGTGAAGCGATTATAAATCTCGAACGGCGTTTCCAACTTTCTGAGGATTTCTTTTGATTTTTCAACCTTCTCAAGCGGAGTTAATTTCCGGTGTTTGTTGGGTTTTCCTACTGCAGGTTCTGTGGAGAAATCCTGTCTATTTTCATCTTCATACATACCATTTTCAACAGAAATAAACTGATCGAGTGAATTCTCCTCCATTCGAGCTTTCTTTTTCTTCTCTATTGTATCCGTACTTTGATTCAGTTCTTTTAGCACATCATCATCATCGTCCTCTTCCTCTTCGATATCTCCTCCTCCTTCTTCAACAGAATTGTTTTCGTCCTCCTGAGTCACAAAGTCATTAGTTTGGTCGAAGCTTTGATCGGGTGTTTTTGATGTTTCGTCAAGGGATTCCTTGGAGTCGTTTTTCTTCAGAAATAAGCGCTGGGAATACTTCCTGTCTTTTAAGAGAGATTTTGAAGCATTTTGAATTCGAAGTAAATTTTTTACTTCAGCCATCTCCATATGATGTCGAACGGGTGCAATTAAAGGGTAAACTTTCCCCTTATCTTTGTACATATCTTTAAAATGTAGTGATACGCCCTTCCGTGAAAAATATCGATCTGGAATAAAGGCAGCCCGGTCAAAGACAATTGTGTTCTTATTCTGATTCATATCGTATTATTCTTGAAACTTTGTTTCATTAAGAATTAATTTTATTTGCCCTAATTTTCTGATATTTTTCATAAACCTCGACTTTCCCCATCTGGACATACGTTGGAATTTTTTTCCTTCAGGTTTCTTTCTTCGTCTTGGAATTTTATTGATGCAGAAAATTGACTTTTGCTTCCCAAAACTTGAGTTTCTTTCTATTTTTCCTGAGAAAATTCAAAATCCATGATTTGATTCTGAAAGACAAAAAAATATCACCAACAAAAATTTTCGAAAAAAAAAAAGACTTATTCAAAAGTTTTTTTTCTCTAATCTCTTCTCTTTCTCCTTCAAATTTTTTTTGCTGAAGATTTTTTCCAAACACTTTCCTTCAATGAAAAATTTTTTTTGAGCAAGCTCGATATTCTATTCTCTCTAAATCTCACATTGCCTCAACACCTTTCGCTTTCTCAATTTTTTTTCTCATGTCAGAAGTGATTCTGCAAGGCTCAATATGATTCGCGAATGTCTTTTTTTATTAATTTTTGTCCCCACACAGAGACTGATTAATAAATTTATTAGAATTATCACAGAATGAACGCTGACGAAAACAAGGAAGGCAAGTATCATCGCCCCAATCCCAACGTCAACCTCAAATGCAGATTCTACGAAGACAAGTACCCTTCTGCTGATGACCTCGTCGTTGTAAGGAATAGTCTTTTGCTCTCTTTCATCCTTTGTAGGTCGAAATCAAGGATGTCGTCGATAACGGAGCTTATGTCCGTCTTCTCGAATACAATAATATCGAAGGTCCGATCTTTTTCAATCAATCCCCCTAAACAGTTTTCAGGTATGATTACACCCAACGAATACTCCACCGTCAAATGGAAATCTCTCCACAAGTTGTTCAAAGTTGGTACTGAAGAAATTGTTATGGTTCTTCGTGTCGATACCGAAAAAGGTGAGAATATTTAAAAACTACGGCATACTTACCTGCTCCCAATCCAGGTTATATTGATCTTTCCAAAAAGAGAGTTCTCCCCGAACAAATCAATGAAGCAAGAGAGAGATATAGAAAAGCCAAGTTGGTCCACAATATCCTTTGGAATGTCGCTGATAAAACCGGTATCGATCTTGAAAAGCTCTACGAAGAAATCGGCTGGCCTTTGTACAGAAAGTTCAACCATGCTTATGATGCTTTCAGAATGTCTTTGGAGTAAATAAATTTGGTTGGTGCGATTTCATAACAAATCTTAGAGAACCCGAAAAAGTCTTTGGAGATATCAAGATGACTGAGGATGTTAAAAAGAAGCTTTTTGATGTCATTAAGCTCAAGTTGGCTCCCCAAGCTATGGAAATCAGAGCTGATTTCGAACTCACCTGTTTCACTGCTGAGGGTATAGATGGTATCAAGGAAGCTCTCAGAGAAGGTTTGAAGAAGGCCACTCCTCAAGTTAACTTGCAAGTAACATTTAAATTTTCTCAAAATGCACGTATTAACCAAAAATCTAGCTCAAAGTCAAGTCTGCCCCCATATACATGGCTTTCGCTACCACCAGAGAAAAGAATGAAGGTGTCAGAGTTGTCACTGAAGCTCTTGAAGCTATCGAAGCCAAGATCAAAGAAAAGAAGGGAACTTATATCCTCAAGGAAGCAGTAATATTTAAACCTGAAACTTTCGATTCTAACGAGTATTAGCCCAGAGTTATCGGCGACAAGGGTGAAAAGGATATCCAAGAAATGATCAAGGCCTTGGAACAAAGACCCGTCAGTGATGATGAAGAAGATAATGACGAAGCTATGAACGTTGATGTCGAAGGTATCGACTCTTGAGATTTTCCGAGCTTCATTTTTAAAAATAGGTATGGAAGAAACTGGAAAGAAATCCGATGATGACGAAGAAGAAGAGGAAGATGATGATAAGGAATAAACGAAAGTAGATTATTCAGTATTGCCTGCTGCATATTTTAAATAAAGTCAAGTGATGAATACAAAAAAGTATAGGATTGTTTGTCGTGTGTGATCTGCAATATGATATATATCAAAAGAATATTGATAATAAACAAAGATCAATCTATCTATGTAATCCCATAAACCTCCTTGAAAGTCTCGATTTCTGTTTTTCCTTCTCCTGTTTTTGAGAAAATTTGAACGAGAATCATTTAATCTCAATATTTTTTTAATTTTGTTCCATTTAATTGGGCACATGATATTTGATATGAGAGTATGGAGCGAATGATTATTTTCAAATAAGGAAGATTTATGAAAATATGCAAGGATAATCTTTAACTCTGGAAAATTCCAAGTAGAGATGATAATTTTCAGATTATTTGAACTTTTGGGTAAAAAAATTCGTTTCGAAAATCTTCATCTGATTTTCTGTAAGCTTGAAATTCAGAGTGTTGAGAATTATTTTTCGCATTTGATCAACTGCCTCAAAATAAAAAATCCTAATAATTCCATTTCAATCAATCTACCTCAAAAACCCTCAAATATACAAACTCTTTGCCATAATAAATAAAATCATTTTGTCAGAGATCATCCCGATTGAAAGTTCTGAAAACACTCTTAAAGCCATACTTCATTAATGGGAATTGAGGTTCCCCAAGATGGTTTTTAAAAAAAGCTTTAAGGTGGCTTTAAAATTTCGAAGCCAGAGTTTTTGAAAAATGGCTTTTCTTTCGACCTCCTCCCCCTTAATTTTACTCTTACGATAGTCAGAGGCTCAACTTCTCTCAATTTTTCAGAAGAAATATTAAAGTTTTCCAAGTGGGGAAAATAAAGTCAGAGAATTTTTTTTCAAGGAAATATCGGGGGAAAGTGTTGGATTCAGAAGTATAATGGATTGTTGTTTTGAAAATAGTTTCATTTGATTTTCAACAAAAATAGAAAGCAAAACATGAACAGATTTTTACTACTTAAGAATTCTTTAATTTTTCCCTGGAATCAGTTTTTTCTCAGAAAATTACTGCGCTGGAAACAATCAAAAAGATAAGACCTAAAAAGATTTTCAGCTCAGAAATCAGGAAGATGAAGTTGACTGTCAGTATTTCCGATTTGGCGGAGATTTGGAGCAAGTCGTCGGAAATTCAGGAAATTCTCTCCGCCGAAAAAAAAAAATCTAAAAAAAAAGTCTCCAAATTTTTTTTTTCCATTTTTTCTTCCTTCAAAGTCTTTGCTTGGCAAATTCATGAAAAATCAATAAAAATTTTTCCAAAAATGGCTTTACCTCCAAAATGGTCTAAGATGCCTTTGGGTTGCAAAAAAAAGGCTTTAAATCCCATCACTGCCATTTCTCATTCTTTTCAATTTGTTTTTTAATTCAATTTTTATAATTTGTTTTTTGCCTTCGAAAGTTCTTTTTCTCCCACAATGTGAGCAGAATCTCATGTCAGTCTTATTTATCGTAACGAGATTCATCGAAGAAAAAAAAATTCTGAGAGTTTCTCGAAACTTGGTTCAATCAATTGAGGTTTCAAACAATTTGATTATCAATCAAATGAGTTTGAATTAAAAAAGAAAAATCTGTGTTGAATCTGCTTGCGCAGAAATGATAAATAAAGATTACTTTTAAAAGGAATGATGAAAAATCAAAGTTATACAAATTCTGGATTTCTCCAAAATTGAAATTAAGTTCGGAGAATATTTTGATTTATTCTGTCTTGATCTTTTCTTTCTCTGAGATTGAATGCATGATTTTCTTGAAGGAAAAGGGGCAAACCATCTAAAAAGCAATGAAATATTTAATTGCAGTTTCTGACTCGGATACATTGTGAATTTACTATTTTTAGAGTCGAGAATTTCTTTTCTAAATTTCTCCTTTTATTTCTACTATTTTAATAGTTCCAAGTCAACCGAGTTGTATAAGAAATAATACCTTGATTTTACATAATTTAGTTTTAAAAAAAATTCATTCTCTTTCTTTTGAAGAAAATTACACATTTGTGGGTTTGAATCCGAATTTTCTGAACCAAAGAGGTGATCAGAAAAATAATCTAAATTTGAGTCTTCAAAACTTGAAATTCAGAGCTTTTGAGATGAGGATTTTATTTTTTTTTTCTCTGAATAGAGAGAATGATGTTTCACAAGGAAGTCTGCTTATGAGCGCAGAACCACAAAAAGTGATTGACAAACAGCAAACCAAGATTAATATATTAAAAAGGAGTTTAAAATAATCAAAAAGATTTTTTTAACGTCTTTTCTCATTCAAAACAAATGAGTGGAAGGATTCTGAAGAAAACATCTTTAAAGCCAGAAAAATTGAACCTGATTATTTGTCCAGAGCTTTAATCACAGAAAACACTAAAAATAAGATTTGTCAAAGAGTGGTTCTATAAATCTAACGAAAATTCAACCTTTATAAATCCAAGGACTTTTTAGAAGCTTGAAGACACCTTTCAAAAATGGGGAAATTCTTGAAGGAATATTGCCATCTAAACTGCATTAAATCTGCCTGTTTCTTTAAATTTGGAGCTCAACTCGGAATATCATGCCTGAGTTTAAAACTTTGAATAAATTTTGGAAGTTTTGATTTGCTGTGCTTTCGATAGAAAGACCCAATTTAGAAGTTCCGAAATCTTACCGGGGCTTGAGTTTTTCTGTTTCTCTCTTTAAATTTTTTTCTGAGACGCAACTATCCAAAAAAAAATCTATATTAAATTAAACTTGAGGATTCAACTAAAATCATTTTGGCGCATTTGGAATCATGTGGACAAAGGAGTGATGGCATTCTCAATCTGTATGGCTGATTCGATCAATAATCTTTCTTGAAGAATCAAAGATGGCAGACCAGACTGATCTCTGTTTCATAGTTTTGTGAATATGATTTGAATTCGAGAATCAGAAATGATGGTGGGAAATTTTATTTTCAGTATTAGTTCTGCTTTAAATTCACAGGTAAATCACCAAAATATATAAATTTACAAACAATTAATTTCACATTCACATTATCTAATCATGAGCTTTGCTCCCAAGAGACAACCACAACGCGAGATGGCCTCACCAAAATCTCCTGCTGGAACCCTCAAAAAAGAGCTTTCAGCTCCCATTGTGGTCAAACTTGATATTGCCAGAAAAAGTTCTGTTAATGAAAGAAGATCTCCTTCTCCAAGCCTCAACAGAACTCAAAACGATCTGAAAAGAAGACTCCAAGGAAGTACTTCTGAAAAGTCTAAAGTCATAATACAATCTATCCAGCTCGTACATCCTCCTTGCTATCGCCAGACTCCTGCACTGAAGATCAACACTTCTCCCCTCGTTGCCAAGGCAAAGCCTCAAAAGGTCCTTGTCGCCTTTTTCGAAAAGAATAGACTTGTCAAAGAAGGAGTTGCTGCTGCCTAAACTCAAAACCTTGTTCAATAACGTCATGCGTGTAATATCTATACTACTCACGAGTTTTATATGAAGAAGTCAGAACTGTATTTTTTTATATCTCTATCTATATATAACCTGTGTGATCTAATCTAATAAAAAAACGTTATTCTCAAGAAAGAACCAACCCAAACTTTCTTATATCTATCTCTTTCAAAGTTTTTCTTTTAAACCAAATTTGATTTGGATTTTGTATGATAATAATACATTTACTCAATTTCAAAACCTGTTCAGCTGAAATATTCGGCTGAGAAGAAGATATTCAGTATCAAAGATCTCTATCATTCAATAAATGCTGAGAGAAAACCAAGAAGCATCCAGAGAAAAAATTTAAATAAAAAGAACTCGTACCGTACCAATTTTGATGATTTCTCGGTATTTATTTTCTCCCTTGTCTTGGATGATATTATTATTTAAAATTATAAGTAAGAATCAATATGGTGATTTGGATAATTTTTTGTCTCCTCTTTTCTGTTGTCAAGTCAGCTTATGATCCTGACCTTGTTGACTTGTCAGCTTTGCCGGATATTCCTCCTTATTCAGGAAAGATCTACTCGGGATATCTGGAAATCAACCAAAACAAATCCTTTCATTATGTGTTTGTTGAATCTCAGTCAAACCCTTCCACTGATCCCGTCGTTCTTTGGCTGAATGGAGGCCCTGGTTGTTCATCCCTTTTGGGTTTATTCAAAGAGCATGGCCCTTTTATATTTCCAGATGGGCTCACCACTTTTGTGAAAAACGAAAATTCTTGGAATAAAATTGCAAACATGATTTATTTAGAATCACCGGCGGGTGTTGGTTTCTCTTTTGCAAGAAACTATGAAGACCACTTGTATAACGACACTTTAACAACGGATGAAAATCTCATAGCAACGCTGAAATGGTTTGAAAAATTTCCAGAATACAGTGCCAATGAATTTTACATCACTGGAGAGAGCTATGCTGGGGTCTATGTTCCCTACCTTGCTGTCTACATCCACAATTACAACATTGCTAAAAACACGTCAACATCATCCAGAATAAACTTGAAAGGAATAATGGTCGGAAACGCTTGTACAAATTATAAATTTGACTGTGATCCTGCAGATCTTGATATGTATTGGACTCATGCTCTCTACAGTCCAACAACAAGAGCCAACTTTGAAAAGTACTGCCCGACACAACCGTCAAGTCAAGAGTGTCAAAGTGCTAAGCAAGAAGCTCTGCAGAATGTTGTTGATGTGAACCTCTACGACATCTATTCTTACTGTTATGTGAACGAGAGCATGAGAGCAAGAGGAGGCATATACAATTATGTTCCCTTCTACAAAAAATATCTAAGCACTTTCCACCCCACTCTCAAAAATCTTGGAAATCTTGATTGCACTGACGCTTATGGCGCTGTTATTTGGCTAAATAAGCACGAAGTCCAGCGAGCTCTTCATATTTTTGATAACATCACTGTCTGGCAGCCATGCAATGATCTCGTTGGAAACAATTACAATGTTTCATGGGACAATGCCTCTTATTGGGCATATCCAATTTTGGTCCAAAACAACTACAGGATTCTTGTATACAGCGGGGATACCGATGGGGCTGTCCCTACAATCGGAACAATTAGATGGATCAAACAACTCAGAAGTGATTTAGGTTTGAAAACGGTAAAAACCTGGAGTCCTTGGACTATGAACACCACCACAGTCGGGAATTATTCAAGTTATCAACTCAAAGGCTACTACGAGGTTTACCAAGGTCTCACCTTTGTATCAGTCAAAGGAGTCGGGCATCTCGTCCCTGAATGGGCTGGAGATGAAGCTTTCCATATTTTCCAATACTATCTAACCAATAAAACATACCTATAACTATTTTGTGGAATCATGAAAAAGAAGGAAATCAAACAAGAGGAGGACACCATTTTAGATAAATTCTTTGTATACTGAATAATAGAAAATGATTAGATATTATCATATCATTATCAATTCAAACTCGATGATGTTTATTTAAATCAACAATGGGAAAATTTTTGCGAATATGAAAATCAACTTTAAAAGGAAAGGATTTTTATTCTCAAAAAAATTGTTATTCTGGAAATCAGAAAAGAAAGAAACATCTTAAAGTTTAGGTTTTCCATCAACCTCATATTTGCCTAAAAAGAGGAAATTATTTTCGAGTAAAATGACCTGTTTTTACCAGCAAAATAATCTTTGATGATTTTATTTAGCCAGTTGTAATAATCTTTTCTCTCTTCTTGTTCAATTTCTTTGTCCCAGACACTTCCCTATTTTTTGAAAATGTTGTAATTGGAAATTTTATAATTCTTACTTTGAAATGTTTGGCTTTTTTAACGAGTCTGCTCATTCCAAACTGGACAGTCTAAGAAGAAAGGTGCTGTTACTAGAAGTTCTATCTTGTATGTACTCTTTGGAACATGTAATTGAGCATAGTTGGGGGAAGCCAATTTAGTTTAGAGCTGATATTTGCTATGCCTCGGAGTTTGCATTTGTTAGGACCAATTGGTGTAATTTCAAAAGCTCCAAAATTGAAATTCAAATTAACTGTGCCTGGATTTTCGATCTTTCGAAGCTCATGTTTAGCAAAGAATTCAATATCCTGAATCAATTAGTCAAAATAAATTTATCATCATACATCATCAATTGATTTTGAAAAAACAAAGACAGTTCCGTTTTCATATAATCTATTCACACCCATGCCATATAAATGTGCTTGTCTGTTGTGTAGAGGGTAGGGGAGCAAAAATTCCAAATAGTAAACTGTCGAATTCCTCTGGAGTTTTTTTAACTTGCATATAAAGTTTTTGCAATCATTAAAATTTCTCTTACTTCAGCAGATTTCTTGATGAATGGCATCCAATGATTCCACAAGTTGGTTTCGCTGACAAGTATGATCATTGTTTGAATTGGAAGATCGACATCCATTTCAAGCTTCAATGACAAAGACTCGCTTGCAAGGTATTTATAAAAGGATTTTGCGCTGGAATTGGCTTTATTTACTTGCCAACCCTATTTCCTTGATTTAGTCAAATATAAATGAAGAAATGGTACTTGGTGGTCTCCCATTTGTTTAAGAATGTTTTGCATCAAATTATATTCTGATTTTATAGTATCAAGAAATTCCTTTTCACTTTGCAATTTAGCTTCCATCGCCTTCTTTTCATCATCTTTGGCTTTTTCAATTATTTTCTCGATCTGTACAATTGTCCTGTACGCCTATGAAATATTGCATTATTATTCGCCATAATTTTCTACGTTATCTAGCAAATGTTCTGAATATGCTTCTTTGCATTGAGCAATCAGGTGTTCAAGCTTTGAAACTAAACTAATTTTTATCGAAAGAGTATTCTTTCTTCTCAATTTACTCTAAAGAATTCAATTCTGATTTTTTTCCATTTTCCGAGTCTGAGATGAGACAACTCGATTTGTTAGGACCTTTATTTGAATTTGAGGGATCTCCAGATTCTTTGCAGGAAAAGTTAAGAATGATGAGTGAGAACAACGAGTTTTTACTGCATTCCATATTTATGAGCAGGAGAGAGATTTGTCTACTGTAATAAAATTAATTTGGCAATTGCGACACTTTTTTGTTGTTTCCTTGTTTTTCTCTTTAATAATTAAAATTCAAAAATATATTTTGCCCATTAACCCACCCAAATAATGTCCCAGACAAACATGACAGGGGGAGGTTTTTTTAAGACAAACTTTTTGGTTTTGATTGTGCTGGATCGAAGCTTACACAAGACAAGGGCGTTTTTGAATTGGTAGAAAAACTCTAATCTTTCGAATTGACTTTTATTGAAACAATATAATATTTTCATATGATATCTCATTGGATTAGAATAACAGGCAGAATTGATGAATTTAATTTCATGAAAATGAGATCTCTTGTATCAGGAGGTTCACATGATGAGAAGCCAGAAGAAATCGCATCATTTTCGTATGAATTTTGAAAAAAAAAATGAGCATGTTTCTCTTCAACGCTTTTCAGAAAAGATAAAATTTTTTCTCCAAAAGTTTAAGTTTTTTTTGTTAGATTTTTCTAAGAGATCTAAAGACTCTTCATGAATAATACTCCATGGAAAATATTGGAGGTTTTACTCTCGTGAAAGTCTTTTCAAATCAAATAATCAGCAAATATTTCCACAATTAAAAATAAAGCTATTCGATTTCGAGGGCTATCTCATTAATTAATGGACTGCTGAGTCTGGATGATTTCAGGAAAAATCAAAAACTGACATCAAAGCCTTCTTTATTTCTGAATTCTCACAAATTCGGCCCTTATTTCAGTTTGAGTTGGTTTCTTAATCAATGATTTAATTTATAAACTTTGATATAAATACAATTTGATTTTTTTTCATTGACAACAAAAATCAAAAGGAAAACGACATTGAATTTTATAACACTAAATTTTTGAAACAGGAGTCGATATAAATAAAAACAAACGCAAATTGTCATTCTTAATCATTTTCCTCCCATTTCTAAATTTGAATAAAATTCTTTCTTGAATCGTATTATTTTCAAGAAAAGAAGTTAACGATTTAATCCTTTATTGACAAAATGCTCCAAAGCAGCGTCAAAGAAATTATTACATCTTGCGGGCTTCACTTCAATAACGTTCAAAAAGCCATAAGTTGTTCTGTTGGGAGTCAAGTGTCCCATAAACATCTTTGAGTTGACAGGATGAGCAGTATACTGAGCTTTAAACTTCTTTTTAAGGTCCTCAAAGGTGAAGACATCATCAGTTTTATGCAACCTGAGCTCAACTCTATCTTCAACATTTTTAAAGGTCAAATCCTTCTCTTTAAATATCTGCTTCAAAGAGTACGTTTCTCGATCTTTCTTTTGCTGTAAGAAGATTTTAATAAAATAGAGAATAAAGTTCTATTTACCTCGTGATATTGAGCCCCAGAAATCTTGACTCTTCTCATAAGGTATTTTTCTCCTTTGCGGTCTCCTGGCGCCTTGTTCTCAACTTTAGCAGCAGGCTTTACTGTTTGGCCTTCTGCATTTTTATCCTCTGCTGTATTATAGAAAGCTATGGATTTATTTAGGAATGAATGATTTCAAGGAGAAAGTTTACTTCTTGGAGAAGTGATATTTCGATCAAAATCGGGTTCAGCAAGAATTGTATCAAGTTGAGAAAGAGCTGGCATTTGTGTTCCGACCACTTTGAAAGTATCGTTTGAAGAAAAACTAGATGCATGCGACTGCTGAGTTTTTAAAGTGAGATTTTCCAGGAAAATGGTGGCTCTATGAATCTGAGCTTCAACCTGCAAAAAGTTTTTTCCTTCATCTTGTCCTTCTGTATGCAGATAGTTTCTCAGTTTTTCCTTTTTTGCTTTTGCATTAAAAGCCTTGAAACGCCTTGGTTTATATGTGATGGACATTCTAGTGAAAAATGTTGGTTCAATGCTTGTGAAATCGTTATGATTGTATTTGATATAATCCACAGTATCTCTATTTGATATTTTCAGTAAAACTGATGAACTATCTTCAATCTGAGAATCAACACATCTTTCGTGATAATAATTTGCTTTTTCAATTTCTCCTTGAGTATAGTAGATTATGCCCAAAAGGTCGTAGATTTGGCATTCTTTCGTTGTTTCTTTATTATACCACGCAAACTGTAAGGCTCGCTTCAAAAATATAAGGGCTTGCGAAAAATGTCCGAGTCTTTTGCAAGCTTCAGCCATTCCTGTATAAGCAACAATCTTTTTTGACGTATTATTGCATAATTCACATGCTATTCTCAGTTGATTAAAAACAAAGAGAGAATTGTCGAGTTCTCCAAAATCATAATATGTGTCACTTATCAAATGAAGTGTTTCTAGGAAGAGATGCATATCATCTGCTTCAATTGTAAGATTCAGCACTTCAGTCAGCTCTTTGATAGAATTAATATGAAAAATCTTTTTGAATATTAGTATACTGTTCATGACTTTTTCGAGATCTTTTTCTCCTAAAAACTGCTTGATTGCCTTTCGAGCTTGAACCATTTTTATCAAGAATTGTCTATTTTCCTCATCAATCAAGTTCAATCTCAGTCTCTGCATATATTCTAATTTCTTTTGCATCCTCGTCGATATCACTCTTGGTCGATCTATGGAATCTTGGTAATGAGAAGAACCCAAATTTAAATACTTTCAGAGGAAGTGTAGTTTCCGAGGATTTCATGTTCGTATTCCAAGATGATTTCCCTTTCATCTGGTTTGAGGACTTTCAAATCAATACTCAGTCGTTTCTTGATATTTGAGATTTGGACCTTAGTTTTGCCTTTTCCTTTCCCAACCTCTTTAAACCAGTTTTGTTCCTGTCTTGCTCTTTCCTTTTCTTCGGAAAGCATCCTTTGTTGATCATCAAGCATTTTGTTGACAATATTAAAGAAAAAATCATTTCTTGGGGGAAGAGAGAATGCTTCTGCTTTGCTTGGAGCGGCAGAAAGCTCCACTCCTGGTGTCGGAGCATGAATTGAGGTGACTTTTTTCAGGACTACTTTTTCTTCATTGTTTTTTGGCGTTTCCTTTCTGGGGGCTCTTCCCGTATTCGCTGTCTTCAACGGCCGAAACTCGCCCAAGGTTCCATCCTCTTTCCGTGTTAGGTTATAGACCATTGTTCCTTCATGGTTGGAGATTTTGACGAGGCGTGTGTAAGACCTTGCGCTGTTAATAGTGTTAATATTTGGCAAATTGCTGATGCTGTTTGAAGTGCTGCGAGTGGTTGAAACTGGCACTAAGGTTTTCTGCCGCTCACCACTGGGGCGTGATGGAGAAAGGAAATAGTTTTGAGTTGGCTTTCGGGGAGAGTTAAAATTAAATTTGTCAATGGCATCGGGAAGAGATAATGTTCTCTTGCTGCTCGGATTGTACTATAATGTGATTAGATGCTTGTAAGAAGAGAACAAAAGGTTTACGAAGTTGCTTTGGGTCTTGGCTTGCATTCTGAACTCGGTTGATCAATGAAGTATATCTCAAAAACCCCAAAAAAAATAATAAACTACCAGAAAGATTTTACAGAAGAAGTTGTAAAAAATTAAATCATAAATAAAACTTTCATCTATGTAAAAAAATCCTTATGAAATTTCCTCCTCCACAATTATGATAAGAACGCACAGGAAGGGTTATTTTGGCCATCCAAGATTGACTGAAAATATTATGAGGGGGAATTTTTTTGTAAATACAAACCAACCAACATTTGTTTAAAGTGAAATATATTCATATAGTATTACTCAATAACTTTTATTTAGAAACTCACAAAAGAATTAGATGAAATTGATTATGGGTGCTTCTTTTAAAGCTTCTTCTCTTTCTCTTGTCAGTTTTTCGTGGTTTCTCTATTTAAAATGATGAATTTCAAAATCTCTTCAAAATTGTTACCTGAAGTTCAGCTTCTTTACGAGTGAGGTGTTCATAAAACTTTTTGAGTTCTGATAGTCTAGAATAGCAAGCTCTCTGTTCTTGAATTTGGAGTTGCTTGAAAACTTCTTGTTCAATTGAATATTGGTCAATATCTTGAAGATGCTTGGCGAGGGTGACTTGAATTTGCTTGCCACGTTTGGGATAGCCTCCTAATAATAAGTTGACCTTCTTTTGTAACCCCTCAATCTTTTTAGATTCTTGCTCCTAGGAAGAGTTAACGATCAGAAGAATTTTAGGACGTATACAAGTCTATCTTTTTTAGTTTCAAATTCATTTCTGGCAAAAGCGATGCGATCTTCTTTATTGGCTTTTTGGCCATCAATGTAGATTTGAGCATCATCATCAAAAATGAGATTTCTGCTGACTTCATTCCATGCAGTTTGCAAGGCTTCACTTGAGTGACGACCGTGCTTTAAAGAAGCTTGAATGGCCTCCATTTCGTCTCTAAGGAGTTTCGCAGCCTCATCCAAATCATTATCGTTAAAGGGGTCTTGCTCAAAGATATCCTCAGTTGGCATACTTCCTTTAAAGGGATACAGAGCTGCGTCTCTTGAGACCATTCTCAACATTTCATCCGCAAGCAATTGTTCAGCTTCCTTTCTATACCCAGCTTCTTCAGGAACAAATGCCAGATATGAATCAACCAATTGTCGATTTGGCTTATAAGGACGAGGAAGATTCTTTCTCACAGGTTGTGAACTAAAAATTTGGAGGTTAAGATAATATTAAAAAATCATCATTTACATTAATTTCTTTCTTCTTTCTTCCTTTTCTTCTTCCATTTTTCTGTCCAAAGCTTCTTGATCTTCAGCGTCGAGCTTTCTTCTTTTTTGGAGTTCTGGTTCAACAGAGTCCAATTCGGGCATCTCGATTTGATAATCATTCTTGGGCTTGGGGAGACTGAACAAACCAGATTTAATCTGTTGGCGAATTTGAGCAGCCTGTTGTCTTTCACTTTGGGCAACAGAAACGTTGGATTGGCTCACAACATCCCAATTGCTATCAAGAGCCTCTTCTTGATTAAGACCAAAAGCATCATGTCTTGGTGTCTCTCCTCTTCTAAATGGTGTGGCACTAATACCTCCTCCCATTTTGGGTTTGGGTGTAACGAAGCTTTGACTCATAACGTTGGGAGTTTGGGCCTGGGTTGTTCTTGGAAGGACACTGCTAAAGTGGGCGCTTTCGAGAGCTTCAGTATCACCTCCGATTAAGGGAGTTTGAGTTTGCAAGAGAGCAGCAGCATGTCTGGCTTCTCTCATAACAGAGTTTTCTATTCTTGGAGTTCTCATGGGGGTTGGGGTGGTTTGTCTCTCGGTGTAATTGCCAACCAAAAATCTGGTGGCATTGCCTTCATCCTGTCCCTCTTGATCTTGCTGCAAACTATTCAACTTGCCCATTTCTTCGAGCTCCTTGTCTTGCAGTTGGGGAGCAGAAAGGAGGAGTTTAGTTTTATTGTTGACAAAAGCATTATTCAATTTATTGATGGTCTCCACAGCTTTTGGCAAGTCTCTGTCCTTTAATTTCTTCATTTTCTTTTCGTCATGCTTTCTCTTAGCTTCCTCTTCTTCAGTTCTTCTTTTTCCTTCCAAAGTCTGGAGACTGATGTTGGCGAGGTGAAGATTTGGTTTGGGAGTTTCCGATTCATCAGCATGATAACCCATTTCCAAAGGTGCTCTTTCAAAAGGAACTTCTTCATTATAGTTGACACCCTTGATTTTCTTTTTAATGTTCACTTCAATGCCTGCAGCTCTCAATTCTCTCTTTTTCTGGATACCTGCGAGTCTTCTGGCCTCTTCCATCATCTTGGTTCTGGCCTTTCTCTTGGCCTTTTTACCCTTTGTATTTGCAAGTCTGACTCTTGCTTCGGCTAGCATTTCCTTTTCATCCTCGTCCATATCGATAGGATCTGGTCTTGCGGCCTTGGTTTCTGGGTTTGGGTCAATTTCACCAGGCTTCAATTTTCTTGGATCATTCTCGTCCATCTCTTCTTTTCCTTGAGCTTGATCCAGCAATTTTTCATAGTGCTCTAGATATCGATTAGAATAGCCAAAACAAAAAATGAGAGATGGAAATATTGCATATCACTCTTCTTTACAAGGTCATCGAAGAATTAACTTTTTGCATCATGGTGCAAAAGAAATTCAATATGACTCAATTCAAGGGAAGGGGTGTTAAAACAAACGAATATACAAATTTACCAGATAATTAGAATCTTTACGTACCCACACATTGAGCTGGAGTTCTGCCAACAATTGGAGCGATAGTTCTCCATTGACAAGGAAAGATCTTTGCAAGATGCAACAGCTTTTCTTCTTCCTCTCGAGTCCACTCGGTCTTCTTGATGCTGGGATCGAGCCATTCGTACCATCTGGCTTTGCATTGCTTTGCAGACTTTCGCACAAGCAATGAGGAAATTCTGGACCATTGATTGAGCCCATACTTCATCACTGCCGCCTTCAGAATTTCATCTTCTGAATTTTTCCACACACCACCTGAAAAAGTTAACCAAATCTCCTCGAATTTTCTTGGTACCTTTGATCATATACCTCATGGCTGATTGCTTAAACTATTTTCTTTTTGAAATTACCTACTTGATGAATTTATTTATTTAGATGAGATCTAATTAAATTTTAAAGTTATCTCTCTTGCTCTCGTTCGATCCAAAAGTGGGAAAATAAGAGATAGTGCTGAGGGAAATATGAACCGACGATCCCTTTATTCTTTTCTCTTTTGTCTTTTCAGGAGGAGGAGGTTTTAAACTATGTGATGATTTGTGACGGTCATTGTCATGGAGAAATTTTTTCTGTGTCTCGAAAGAAAAAGATCGAATCTTCGCTGTATTAAAAATTCCCAGAAATCTATTTTCAAAAATTTTTACTCTTCAAATCAATCCCTTTCCGATGAAAAACATTTTTTCGAAAAGTTTGGAGATCAAATCAAAACAACTGTTCATTCGAAAGATATTTATTGGTATAAAATGGAATAATCTTCAAGCAAAAAGTGTCAGGAAATAAACGATAGAATGAAGGATTTTCATTTTCTGACTACCAAAGAATTTTCCCAACTCTCAAATTTCCTCTGAAATTCAAATTGAGAAAACACCGTTTTTTAGAGAGTCATGCTGAGAAGAGATATTTGACTAGCAAAAAACTTGAGAAAACTGATGAGATCGGATGCTTTATTCTTTACTTTCATGTTAGTATGAACATCGCTGTCACGATGTCAAAACTTCCCAAGCTTTTTTCTCGTTTTGGAACTTTGTTGAGAAATATTTTTGATTTCATTCTGGATGATGAAAAAATTTTTTGGGATTTTTTCGTTTTTAATCTTTGAGAAAAACTTGGTTCATCATAAAATACGAGTCATTTCGGATTCTTGATTTTATGCGATTCAAAACTCAAATTTTTAGAGTAAAACAGCAAGGAAAAGACCAAAAGATTTTTATATTCTGAAGAAATTTTTTCGTTTTGAACCTGATTTGAAAGGATTTTGGTGAATTTCAATCCTTTTAAGAGTGAACTTTGCTCGAAAGATTTATCAAGAGAATGAATTGATGTTAGAGGAATAAAAAATATTTGCTTTTAACGAAACAATTCTATTTCATGATCTCTTGCAAATCTTATAGGAAGAAAAGAAAAGATCTGGAAAAATAAAATTAAAATTGTTTTTGAATACTGGCGATTTTAAAAAGAGATCAAAAAGGATAAATTATAACAAATGATGAAAAGCAACAAAAAGTGACTCAAAGAGGAAAGTATTTTTTATATTGAGCCCAAAAGTTGAGTTGTTTATTCTCCTCAAACCTGATGATCAAATACTTTTGGCACAATATCATCAATGATTGATTTTGGGCTTAAAACGGCCGATCATGGGTTGTCATTGATGTGAGGCAACAATTGTTGGATTTTGAAAAGGATTTAATCAAGCCAAATCCAAGTATTTACATTTTCTCGCACACAAGTTGTTATATTTTTCATAGATCGATGAGATTCAGCATTGCCAACATTTTTCCTCTTACATTGCATAAATTTTATTTATTGAGTAAAAAACTTATTCCGTAAGATTAATAATTTATTGCGTGAAAAGATGAGGCAATAAATACGTATCTTGATTACTTTCACCAAATTTCATCGAATCAAAACACACGCATATCTCTTTTTATCTGACATAATTTTTAATATTAATAAAATTTATTTTATTTTATTATTTCAAGATTCGCGAACCTATGGCTCTTGCATCATTGCTTCCCTCCTTCTCATTCCTGACTGTTTTGCTTGGAGTTTTCGTTTTCTTGTTCCTCTTTATCATTTTCAACTTTGTGGTCGCTCCTAACCTCAAGCTTTCCTATTTCAAAGGTCAAGGAATCAAGACCCGTTTCATTGCTCCCTTGGGCTTCATCTCTCTCATGAAGAAAAGTGAAAAAGAGCACGGCGATAACCTCTATTACTTTAAAGAAAATGCTCGCAAGAACCCTAACCTCGAAATCGAAGCTTGCAATATTGGTAATAAGGCATTCGTTTTGATTTATAGCCCCAGATTGCTCAAGGCCTTCTTTAGCAGTATTGACCCTTATGAAAAATACAAGAGTCTTCAACCCATCACCCTTTTCTCCAAGTGGGGCTTCCCTTCCCTTACTGGCAGAATGTTCAGAGAGCATAGAAAGACCGTCAGCACCATGTTTTCCTTCAATGTTCTCGGTGACAAGGTCCCAATGATGAAAGTCAATGCTCTCAAGACCTTGGACAAGATTGCAAGCAGTGGTGAATTGAAAGATTTTGATATCTTGGATTCCATGCTTAGTTACGCTGGCGATAACGTTGCTGATCTCTTTTTCGGAGGTCACATCAAGAATTACTCTGTTGATGGAAAGCCAATTGTCACCTTCACCTCTGAAATCCAAAATGACAGTGGTGTCCTCACACGTACTCTTCCCCTCCTCCTCTTTGGCCCTGGCGTCTTGAGACTCGGATTGACCAAAAACCACAGAGAATACAACGACAGAGTCCAAAGATTTAGAGCTGAAGTTAAGAGACTTATCAAGGACAGAAAAGAAAAGGGAGATGCTGGAGAGACTGATCTTCTTAAAGTCCTTTTGGAAACCCAAAAGAGCCAAGATCCCGACGTTTACTACACTGATGAAATGATCATTGATGAATACATTGCTCTTTTCGTCGCTGGAGCCGAGAATCCTTCCCATTTGATGGTGCTTGCCCTCTATCTCTTGAGCACTCACCCCGAATACAAGAAGCAAATCATGAATGAAATTGCTGAAATTTACGACAAAGAACCCCTCTGCCCCGCTACCCTCGGTAGATTGAACTATGTTCATGGATTGTTGCAAGAGACTCTTAGACTCCAATCTCCAAGTTTCTCTTCTCAGCCAAGACTTGCTGTCAGAGACTTTAACATTGAAAACTTCCGCATCAAAAAGGGAACTTTGATGATGCCAGTCTTTTTCCACCAAAATTATAACGACCAGGTCTTTGAAGATGCATCAAAATTCAAGCCTGAAAGATGGACTGATGGAAGCTTGAAATTGGACTCCTTCAAGTTCATTCCCTTCTCAGCAGGTGCTAGAAACTGCGTCGGTCAACATTACGCCGGCCTTGAAATGAAGGTCATGATTTGCGAATTCCTCAAGAGATTTGACTACACCATCAACCCTGACTACAAACTTTTGAAGACTCAAAAGTTCTTAAACATCCCTAAAAATCCAATCCCATTCAATTTGACTGTTAAACCTAAACAAGCATAAAATTTCATAGAATCAATGATTTGCTGCAAAATAAATCGTATATATCTTTAACATTTATATTTACGTATTTTGCTTGGGATATGAAAGTAATTTAGTAAAAGTAAATCATCATCATCATCAGATTAAAAAATTCCTCCTCTCGTCTTTGAATTATTGAGAAATGGCTCTCTGAGGGAAGAACTCTCCAAAAGATGTTCTAGTAGAAACATTTCAGGATTTTTTTTTCATTCATGTAAACCCTCATAAATCTCAATCTGCAATTTGAAAGAATATATCATTTTCAGTTGATTTTTCAAACCCATTTTCTGACAATTATCAATCACTAATTTACAGTGTCAATTCTTTTGAAAATCTCAGCCAGAATGCGGCAACTAATTCGCAAAGAGGTAAAACTGCACAACCAAAAAAAGTTTATTGATTTCGTTGGAAACGACCTGAATCTTTCCTTCTTCAATTATCGATTTAATAAAAGTCCATCATTCTATAAATGCAATAAATATTCTCAAGCTCTAATTCAAGAAAGAGGATCGAATTTTTTATGTCGATTATTAATGTATTAGGGGTTTGGGGTTTGGGGTTTGGGGTTGGGGTTTGGGGTTTGGGGTTTGGGGGTTGGGGTTTGGGGTTTGGGGTTTG
>Ga0182738_1002241_pt1 | contig 23164 bp, 25 predicted proteins | sample eDN5th30CBELigMG_FD_128876 | JGI IMG/M metagenome (GOLD analysis project Ga0182738, IMG submission 128876) | Enriched Miracle-Growth compost microbial communities from Emeryville, California, USA - eDNA 5th pass 30_C BE-Lig MG (version 2)... ...
AGAAGCTGATCCCCTACATGGAGCCGCCATTCTGGTATTACCCGGTCAGCCAGTCGCTTGGCGCGGCGCTCTATGCTGCGGGCGATTATGCCGGTGCGCGTGATGCTTTCCGATCGGCGCTGTTCGATGCACCGAATAACGGGCTCGCACTCTACGGGCTGGCGCAGGCGGAGCGCAGGCTGGGCAATCGCCTGGAAGCGCAGGCGGCCGAAGCTGCGCTCGCCAAGGTCTGGGTGGGCGACCGCGCCTTGCTGCGGATGGACCGGATTTAAGCGGGCGGCAGCAGCGCGAGCAGCGCATCGCGCGCGGCGACGAATTCCCGCCACAAGGCGCTTGCCGCATGCGTTGCCTCGATTCCGCGCGCGTTGACCGTGAGCAGCGCGACGATGCCCGGCTCCATCACCGCGATCAGGTCGTCGATGCCGTTCTCCGCCAGAACGCGACGGCCAGAACCGGCATTCTCGATCAGGAGGGGAAAGTCGCGCACCTCGGGCGCTTCGTTCCCCGGCTCCTCGCCCGCCAGTGCGCAGACAACGGCTGCCGCTTCATGCAGCGCAGCCCATTTCGCCTCCAGCTGGTCGCGCCCTTCAGGGAGCATCGCGCCAGCACCGGCGGATACCGTATCGTCGAGAGCCGACGCATGGCGGGCACGGAAGTCAGGCGGGACGAGGTTCATCCCGCCCGGATAGACGAGACCGCTTGCGAAATGGTTAGCGCAACGATCGGAAGGCTGGGGATCGCTTCGTGGCTAGTTGCTACTTTGCGCCCTGCGAAGCTCCCGGCTTCATAGGCGAGGATTGCAACGCGTCGGGACTTGGAACGGGATCGAGCACTACCGTCACCGTCGCTCCTGATTGTATGTGGATACCGGAGGCCAGCCGCAATGCCGGATCCGGCGGGACCTTGAAGTGCACGGGGAGGGGGTGACGCGCGCCGTCTCGGTACCAATCGCCAACTATCTGGCGTATCTTCCGCATCAGGTTACGCCGTTCCGCGAGTGGAAGGTTGCCGCGCCTTCCAAGCGCGAGCGAGATCTTAACTTTCGCCTCCAGATAACATGCATTGACCGCTTCGTTCTGCCAGCGGTCACGCATGTCGGCGTGGATGTGGCGCTCACTGTCATCGTGATCGATCACGTGCACGAGATCGGGCTTGTAAAAAGCTTTCTTCACACCGGCGTACTGCAGCCGGATGTAGATATCCTTGTCCTCACGCCCCCAGCCTTCAAACACTTCGTCGTATCCGCCGATGGCGCGAAAATCGGCCGCCGCGCAAGCAAACGTGCCGTAAGTGCCGCCGGCACCGGAGTCCTGAGGTAGTGGCTGATAATAGCAGCCTCGCGTGACCGCTGGGCGCATGGCCTGTGCGAACGGAGGTGCGAGCAGGATGTCGGCGTCGACGAAAACCAGCCACTCGCTGCTCGCTGCTGCGGCGCCGAGGTTGCGCGCGCGGCTGACATTGAAGCCGCCATCCGGCTGGCTGGCCCTGACTACCTTGGCTTGCGGAAAATGAGCCTCGACCCAATCCCCCGCGCCGTCCGGTGAATCATAGTCGACGACGATCAACTCGTCCGGAGCCTGCGCCGCCATGGCCGGCAGCGTCTGCTTCAGGTGATGCAGACGCCCCCTGCAGGTGGTAACGAAAGCGATCGTCGGCGCATCGGCGCGCGAGGCGGTTGCCTTCTTCTGGGCCAATCCGTCTCTCCGTCCTCAAGCCTCAGTTGTCGACTGGTGGCCCGAATGGGTCGTCCGGGTCGTCGTCGTCAAGGCCCAGGTCGATATTGGCGCCGTGTTCGTCATCCGAAGTCAGGCGGTTGTTCTCGGCGCAGACGTGTTCGCGGAGAGGAACCGTATCGCGCTTGAAGACAAGCCGGGTCACCCAAGGTTCGGCAAGAACGTCGGGGTCGGTGATCGTCATCTCGTCCACCAGGAGATCGGGCGTGGCAAGGTAGAACCGTTCCTGCACCCGCATGTTCTCGCCATGTGGAACGCCGGACGCGAGCACGGTCTGGGGACTGAAACCCACCGTGTTGACCACCAGCACGTCACCTTCCCAATGGGCGACGGAGGAGCCGTTGAAGAACGGGTCCGGATCTTCGGGCAGGGCCCGGCCGTCCGTGTAGAACCAGCGGGTCTGCTGATAGGCCTCCGTGTAGAGAGTGACCTTGTCCGGCTGGTAACTGATCTCGATCGGGTAGGGTTGCTGCATCAGCCCGGGCAGGCCCGGCGGCAGGCAATGGGCCTGCGCGTAGAGCGGCGGGCCGGTGTCCTTGTACTTGGCGTTCCACTCGTCGAGCTTCGCCTGCGCCGGTGGCGTCAGCTTCATCGGCGATGCGCGCTCGCTGAACAGGGCGCGCCAATCGGGATACCAGATCCCTGTCAGGTCCGGCCACGAGGTCACCGCCTGATACTGCGTCGCTCGTGGAATATTGGTCAGCGGCTTGGTCAGGTCGGGGCGTGGTTGCGTCGTTTGCGGCGCGGGCCCTTCCTGCGACAGTGCCGGGTAGGCCATTGCGAGAAGGGCGATGCCCGCCAACACTCGTGAAACCTTGGTGTGACCCTTCATATCGCTCTCCGACGCCCCCATGCTCGCCACAACGAGTTAGGCCAGCCTGCGGCGAGAAGGCGATTCAAGTCAAGCAGCGGGTTGATTATGCCCGATTTGTCAGGGAAAAGACCGGGTCAATCGGGGGTTCATGACGGGGCGTTATGGAGAGGGTCATGGCAGTGTTTTTCCGCCGCAAGGCAATCGCCGCATCGGCCGCGCTGGCAGGCGCGTTTCTGGCCGTCGCCGTTCCGGTCGCTGCGCACCATTCCACCGCAATGTTCGAATGGGGCAAGGAAATGCCCATGAAGAACGTGACGGTCGAGAAGTGGGACTGGAGCAACCCGCACACCTTCCTTTACGTGAGGGACGCGCAGGGCAATCGTTGGGCTTTCGAGGGCATGAGCCCCAACCACCTCGTCCGCTTCGGCTGGTCGAAGCGTTCGGTCCAGGCCGGCGATAAGGTCGACATTACTTACTATCCGCTGCGGGACAGCCGCCGGGGCGGTTTCAACGTGACCATCGTCAAGGCAGACGGCAAGGTGCTGAAGCAATTCGGCGAAGCAGGCTCACGCACGGCGCAGGCACAGGCGCAAGGCAGCTAGCCAAATCGGGATCTTCGCACGCCTATGACGCTTTTGCCTTGGCGCTGCGAGCGAGCGTTGCTAGGCGCGCAGCCGGCCGGCACCCGTAGCTCAGCTGGATAGAGCGCTGCCCTCCGAAGGCAGAGGTCACAGGTTCGAATCCTGTCGGGTGCGCCATCTCCCATAGATCATCCCGCAGCCGGCCTGAGGGGCTGGGCATTTGCGCGCGCTCTTTACTGAAATGGCGCAACTACTGGCACGGTAGGGACGCGGGACCATTCGGTGCTTGCCCGGTGGCTAACGCTCTAGGATGCTCCTCGTCCAGACGCCGAACAGGCGCCCGTTTCGTGGGAGCAGATGCCGTATGTCCCGATCCATCCTTCCCTTGCGCCTGCTTGCTCCGTTTGCAGTGCTTCTTCTTGTCCTGCCCGGGGCAGCGGATGCGCAGGTGGTTTCGGCTCGGCAGGTCGATGAACTGGCTCGGGATGTGAGTGCGGTCGAATCCGTTCGCGCCGTGAAGGACTTGCAGCGGACCTACGCCCAATATGCGCAGTTCGCGCTGTGGGATGAGATGGCGACGCTGTTCGCCAAGGACGCGCGGATCGTCTGGGGCAAGAAAACCATCACAGGGCAGAAGGCCATCGGCGACTGGCTCAAGGCCCGGGTCGGCGGCCGCAAGGGGCTCGCGCCTGGAGCGCTGCGTACCGAGCTGATCGACAGCGAGCTGATCAACCTTTCGCCGGACCGCAGGTCCGCGAAGATGCGCCTTGAAGGCATGTCGTTCAGCGGGAACGGCAACGGCAAGACCTTCATCGACGGTGGCACGTACGAAAACGAGTTCGTGCTCGAGGATGGGAAGTGGAAGTTCTCGCTCATTCGCTATTTCGAGCAGCTCGAAGGCGACTACGAGAACGGGTGGGCGAATGCCGGGGGCGGTGAGTTGCCGTGGGATCCCTATCACTTCACCGTCGATGAGACGGGCATTCCGATCCCGCCACCGACTGGCCCCGCTCCGGCGTCCGGCGCGACGCTGGCCGATCTCGAGGTGCGGATTGACAAGCTCAACCAGGAGGATGCGGTCCGCAACCTGCAGAATGCCTTCGGCTACTACGTCGATCGCAAGATGTGGGACGATGTGGTCGACCTGTTTGCCGAGGATTCGGCGGTCGAGATCGCTGGGGTCGGTACGTTCAAGGGCAAGGCAGGCGCACGTCAGGCGATGGAACTGATGGGCGCGCAGGACCTCTCTCATGGAGAACTCAACGACCACCCTTTGTTTTCGCTGCTTGTCGAGGTCCTGCCGGGCCATCGCGAAGCGGTCACGCGCGGTATCGACTTCGGCATGATCGCCGATGCCGACAAGGGCACGTCGCGCTGGGAGTTCAGCGTCTTCCGCAATCGCTTTGCCAAGGAAGACGGCCTGTGGACCATCAAGGAGCTGCGCATCTTCCCGCTGATGAAGGCTGATTACGCCGAGGGTTGGGGCAGGGGCGGCACTTCGCGCCCGGCGGAGGGCATGCTGCCGGCATTCATCCGGCCCAATCCAGTGACCGGGAAGGGGGTGACGCTTCCGGGGGCGAAAGTGGTCGCCAACGACAATCTGACGGGGGCGCCCAAGCCGGCCCAGACAATCGAGCCCGCGGTCCAGCTTACGGAGGCCGAACGCCTGTTCGAAGCCAACCGCAAGCTGCGCCGATCAGCGGCCTACGATGGAGTCGAGAACGTCAGCCATGCCTATGGCTATTACCTCACGGATGCGTTCTGGGATGAGATGGGGTCGATCTTTGCGAAGAACGGCAACAAGCTCTCGCCCTTTGCGGGTTATTATCTGGGCCAGGATCGCATCAAGGCGGCGGCGACGGCCATGTACGGCAAGCGCACTGCCACAACGCGCGCTGGCATCCCCTATCATTGGCGCCCGCAGCCGGTGATCTTCGTTTCGCATGATGGGCGATCGGCCAACCTGCGCACGCGCCTGTTCCAGCCAGGAACCAGCAAGCGGCGCTCCGAGGGTGGCATGATCAACAACGGCATCTCCGGCGGCATGTACAACGACCAGGCCGTGCTGGAGGACGGCATCTGGCGACTCTGGACCGTCACGATCGACGAACATTATTACAGCATGGCCGGATGGAAGGGCGGCTGGGCAGCGGCGAAGGATCCGCCTGCGGATCAACCGAAGCCCGGTCCGAGTGTGCTCGTCTCCCGCCTCGCGCCTGATATCCTGCTGACCGATATGGGGCGGCGTGCCGAGCATTTCCGGGGCGGCACGGGTGAAACCCTGCAGTGGCCGCAAATTCTGCCGATGTGGTTCAACTACCGGAACCCGGTCAGTGGTCGCGTGCCTGAGCACTATTGGCCGGATTCGGCTACGAGCCTGAAGCTTCCCCAGTCGCGGCTCATTGCCAACGGCTACCAGATGCCGCCCGCCGGACCGGAGCTGGACGGGATCATGATCGAACTTACGCCGCCAGATGCCGACAAGATGACGGGCGAATAGCCCACTAGGGGGCGGGTCCTCACCGCTAATTCTGCCTAATCCGCCCTGAGGCCAACCCCCGCCTCGGGGTGTATTTCATGTTAGCCTCCATAAAATCAATTTGCGTGGCACATTTTTGGTGTTACTAGCGCTCACATGAAATCCGAATCGAAACCTACGCGGCCCTATCGGCAGACTGCGCGCGCCAAGGCCGCCGAGATCACTGGAGAGCGCATCATCGGCGCGTTCCTCGACCGCCTGCGCGCGAACTGGTTCGACGAAATCCGTCTGGATGACATTGCCACGGAGGCGGAAGTCACGGTGCAGACCGTGATCCGTCGGTTTGGCGGCAAGGACGGGCTGCTGGAAGCTTCCTTCAAGCATCTACAGGTTGAGATGGTGGAGGCACGACAACTGCCCGTGGGCGATGTCCGTGCAGCCGTGGACGCCATCATTAAGGACTATGAGCAGCACGGCGATTTCGTGATCCGCCTGCTGGCCCAGGAAGAGCGCTACGCCGCCATTCGGGCGCTTACCGATTTCGGTCGGAAGGACCATCGTCGGTGGGTGGGCGAGGTGTTCGAACCCTGGCTCGAGCAGCTCGAGGAGCATGCCCGCAACACGGCGCTCGATCGGCTGGTGATCGCGCTCGACATCTACATCTGGAAGCTGGTCCGCGTGGACATGAAGCGCGGCAGGGACGCCCTGCGCGACACCATGCTGACCCTGTGCGCCACCGCGCTGAACATCGATCCGAAAGCTTTGGAAAAACGTCCATCGAGGGGGAAAACCAATGTTGAATCCGAGACCTAGAAGGAGTTTCCTGATCACCACATGGGAGGGTGGCGGGTCCGTCGGGCCCGCCCTGACGGTCGCGCGCAAGCTGCTCGATGCCGGACATGAAGTCCGCGTGATGAGCGACGAATGCAACCGTCCCGAGAGTGAGGCGATCGGCGCCCGCTTCCGTTCGTGGACCCGCGCGCCCAACCGCACCGACCGCTGCCGCGAGACCGAGTTCATCCGCGACTGGGATGCGGATACGATCGCGGACGGCATGACCCAGGCCCTGCTGGCCATCGTGGCCGGCAAGGCGCGGGAGTATGCCGAGGACGTGATCGAGGAACTGGGCCGCGAGCCCGCCGACCTCGTCATCGGCAGTGAGCTGATCCTTGGCGTGGAACTCGCCTGCGGAGTGCTGAACCAGCCCTGCGTCGTGCTCGGCTGCAACAGCGTGATGTTCCCCTTCGATGGGGCGCCGGTTCCCGGTCCGCCGCTGACGCCTGAACAGGCGGCGGCTTTTCAGCCAGTGCTCGGACAGCTTGCGGAGTCGTTCGAGCGAGCGCGGCCTGCGCTCAACGCTGCGCGTGTCCATTTCCGCCTGCCGCCGCTCGACAACATGTGGAACCAGGTGCTTGCGGCCAAGAAGATCCTGGTTGGCGTCAGCCGCGCGTTCGACTTCGGTCCGGCGACCGACAGCGAGCGCTGCGCCTATGTTGGCCCGCAGCTGGACGAGGTGCAGTGGGCTGATGAGTGGGAAGGCCGTGCAGCTTCGGCGGATGATCGCCCGCTCGTGCTGGTGGCCTTTAGCACGACGTTCCAGAATCACATCGGCTCGCTCCAGCGGGTGGCCGACGCGCTCGGGCAATTGCCGGTGCGGGGGCTGATCACGCTTGGCCCTACTATCCTTCCGGAAGAGATCAGTGCGCCTGCCAACGTGGAACTGGTAGAGAGCGCGCCGCACAACCAGGTGATGAAAGAAGCTTCACTCATCGTCACGCACGGCGGCCATGGCACAGTGGCTCGCGGCCTGTTGCACGACCTGCCGATGCTGGTCATGCCTCATGGCCGCGATCAGGATGGCAATGCCTTGCGCGTGGTCGCGCACGGTGCGGGCCTGATGCTGCCGCCGAGCGCCGGCGCCGACGTGATTCGAGATGCGCTCTCGCGCCTGCTGGCCGAAAACTCGTTCAGGGAAGGCGCCGCGCGTCTCGGGGCAGTGATGCGGCACGAGCTGCGGGACTGCGATATCGTCGCGGAGCTGGAATCGCTCTGCGTCGACGTGCCCTAGGGCCAGCGCTGATCGAGGAACCGCACCGCACAGCCCGCAAGGAACGCGGCGCCTTTCGGTAGTACGGTTTCGTCAACCATCATCTTGCTCGAGTGGATGCCGTTGCAGTTCTTCCAGTCGGCACCGGCTTCGGCGACGCCGAGGAAGAACATCGCACCCGGTATTTTCTCCAGCACGTAGGAGAAGTCTTCCGCGCCCATGATCGGATCGGGCAGGCGGTGAAAGGCAGGGCTGCCGCCCAGTTCCTGCGCCACCGCCTCGCCGAGCGAGACCGCGCGCGGATCGTTGAGCGTCACCGGGAAGCCCTCGGTGATCGTCACTTCAGCCGTGCACTGGTGGGCGGAGGCAATGCCGCTGGCCAGTTCGCGGATTGCTTCGCGGATGGCGGCGCGGCGTTCGCGCGAAAGGGTGCGGATGGTGCCCTTGAGCCGCACAGTGTCCGGAATCACGTTGTGCGCCTTGCCCGCTTCCATCTGGGTGATGGTGACAACTGTCGCTTCCGTAGCGGCGAAGCGACGGGAGACCATCGCCTGCAGCGCGGTGACGATCTCGGCGGCCGCAGGAACCGGGTCGCGAGCGTCGTGCGGCATCGAGGCGTGGCCGCCCTTCCCGGCAACGACGATTTCCAGCATGTCGGCGGCGGCGAGAAGTGCTCCGTCACGACTGCCGACCATGCCGTGCGGCATGTTGGGGAAGATGTGCAGGGCGAATGCCGCATCCGGCAGGGGATCGAGCAGTCCGTCCTCGATCATGAAGCGGGCGCCGTGGAACCCTTCCTCGCCCGGCTGGAACATGAAGCGGACTTCGCCGGCGAGGCTTTCTCGGCGTGCGGCGAGAATCCGCGCGGCCCCGGCGAGCATCGCGGTGTGGGTGTCGTGCCCGCAGGCGTGCATCCGGCCAGGGATCGACGAGGCGAACTCGAGCCCGGTCAACTCCTCCATCGGCAGCGCGTCCATGTCGCCCCGCAGCAACACGCTCGGTCCCGGCCTGCCCCCCTTGAGCACGGCAACCGCACCGGTGGTCGAGCTCCCTTCGCGCCATTCGAGATCGAGGTCGGCCAGTTCCGCGCGAACCTTGTCGCGGGTGAGCGGTGTCTGGAGCCCAAGCTCGGGCTCGGCATGGATCGCGCGGCGCAGCGCAACGATGCGGTCCGCAATCGCGCGCGCATCTTCGAGCAGTTGCGTGGTCAGCATCCCTGCCAGACTAGACACGCCCGGCGGGAGAGCAACCCTACATGTAGCGCATGCGGATCGAGATCGACATGACCTCGTGGCCGAGCTGGAACGCGGTCTTGGTGTGGGAGGGCTTGCCGAGGTTCAGGAGATTGATGCTCGGGTTGTTCGACATGCCACCGCCATCGGTGCGGATGTCGGTTTTGCCGTTGCCGTTCACGTCATGACGCACGGCCACGCCGTAGGTGCCGGCGGACGGGGCGGGCAGGCAGAAGGTCATCGAGCCGGCCTTCGCCGGGGTCTCGATGCGGTAGAGCCAGCGGCCGGACTGCAGCCAGTCCGCCTTGGTGCCGTTGTAGAGCTGCACCCGGACGGTGCCGGAGCTGGACTGGATGCCACTGACGTTCACGCGAACGGCAGGCCCCGGGCCCTGGCATACGCTCAGGTCGTTGCCGATCTTCTGGCGATAGGCCTCGGCCGGAGCCGGAGCGACGGCGACGGCCAGCGTTGCCACGGCTGCACCGGCGAGAATGCTGGTCTTGGCTAGGGCGCGTTTGGTCATGGTCGTCATCATAAGTCCAATGTGGGTCGCTGGAAGAAGCTGCGCAACAAAACGGCGCATCGGGGCTTCGATGTGGTCGATCGTCCCTGTTCGCGCTCCACCTAGTCTTGAGGCGCTGAATAACGACTGAACTTGCCCGTAATATGCCGCTCATGCGCCCGTTCGTCCCGATATGAGAAAATTACCTGCCACAACCCCGGTCCCAATGTGGAAAAGCGGTGCGCAACTGCTTGTTCGTGCGACTCGCGGGGCGTAGCGCCTCAGGGAGACATGGCCGCGCCCCTGATCTCTCCCTCGATCCTTTCAGCCGACTTCGCCCGGCTCGGCGAAGAAGTGCGCGCAATCGACGCGGCTGGGGCGGACTGGATCCACATCGACGTGATGGACGGGCATTACGTGCCCAACCTGACGATCGGCCCCGGCGTGGTGAAGGCGCTGAGGCCCCATACCGCCAAGACATTCGACGTCCACCTGATGGTCTCGCCGGTCGACCTCTGGCTTGAGCCGTTCGCGCAGGCAGGTGCCGACATCATCACGGTCCACCCGGAGGCCGGCCCGCACGTCCACCGCACCGTCCAGGCGATCAAGGCGCTGGGCAAGAAAGCGGGCATCTCGCTCAATCCCGCGACGCCGGCCAAGATGCTCGATTACCTGATCGACGAGATCGACCTCGTGCTGGTGATGAGCGTCAATCCCGGTTTCGGCGGGCAGAGCTTCATCCCGACCCAGCTTCGCAAGATCGAAGCCGTCCGCAAGATGATCGACAAGAGCGGGCGCGACATCCACCTCGAAGTGGACGGAGGGGTGGACGCCAACACCGCGCGGCAATGTGTCGATGCCGGTGCGGACGTACTCGTTGCCGGATCGGCCACCTTCAAGGGAGGGCCGGAACACTATGCTGCCAACATCGCTTCGCTGAGAGGGGGGGCGTAATGGTCGACAGCGTGACCCAGCCGCGGCTCGCGCTAGATGTTGATGTAAAGGAACCGGAGGCCATGGCTTTGCCGCTCGAATCCGAGGGTGAGGATAGGCTGGTTACTTCGGGACGCGGCGATGTTGCGCAGGACGACGAAGCGGCTGCGCGCGAATTGATCGAGCCGGGGCGTGCGCTGGCACTAGCCGATTTCAGCCCGCCGGCGCTCGGCGCGGGCGAGCGGCTGATCCGCCTGGCCTATCGCCTTGGCGTTCCCGCTTCGACACTGACCAATCCCTTCGGAAAATCGGCCAAGCCCCGCCTCCTCGCGACGGTCGAGAGCCCGTTGACGGGTGAGCGGGCCGCGGGGGTAGCCCTGCGGGCCGGGCACTTCCTGATTTACGGGATCAAGACGCCGATCGCGCAGATGGATTTCGCACCGGCTGCGAGGTTGAGCCCGCCGTTCGAGCGCGTGGTGCACGGTTTCTCATGGCTCCGCGATCTCGCCTCCTGCGCGCCGCGCGAGCAGTGCGTCGGCACGGCTGAGCGAGTCCTGTCCTCTTGGCTTGAGGCCAACCCACGGCCCGGCAAGGGACCGGCATGGCAGGTCGGCACGGCGGGGCACCGCCTGGTCAACTGGCTGGTGCATGCGCCGCTGATCCTCTCGGGCCATGACAAGGGACTGCGTTCGCGTGCCTTGCGGGCGGCGTCGGAGACCGCCCGCTGGCTCGACCGCAACGTGGGCCGGGCGGACGACAAGCTGGCGGAGCTTTCCGGCTGGTGCGCGATCACCGCTGCCGGCCTCCTCATGCCCGACGGCAAGCCCCGCCGCCTGTTTGGCGAGGCCGGACTGGTGCGGGCGCTGGGCGATCTCGTCGGGGCGGATGGCGGCGTGCTTTCGCGCAGCCCGCTCGACCAGATGGAAGCCATCGAGCTGCTGATCGAGCTGGGCGCCTGCTATCGCGCCACTCGCCGCGATCCGCCGCCGCAGGTGTCCGCGATGCTCGAGGTGCTGGTCCCGCCGCTCCTTGGGCTGACGCATGGCGATGGTTCGCTCGGCAACTGGCAAGGCGCCGGTGCGGTATCCGCTGACGAAATCGCTGCGCTGGTCGAAGCCAGCGGCGTGCGCGCCCGCCCGCTGCGCGACGCGCGGCAATGGGGCTACCAGCGGGTGTCCGCGAACAAGACCATTCTCCAGTTCGACGCGGCCCCGCCGCCGCTCGCCCGTCATGCGCGCCACGGTTGCGCTTCCACGCTGGCGTTCGAACTTTCGGCAATGGGCCAGCGGCTGGTGGTAAACTGCGGAGGTGCCGCCTTCGCGGGAGGACAGGTGCCGGTCCGCATCGAGAAGGGCCTGCGCTGCACTGCCGCCCATTCGACGCTGGTGCTCGACGACGCCAACTCCACAGCCGTGCTCATGAACGGCAAGCTGGGCAGCGGCGTCAACGAAGTCGAACTCGACCGCCGCACCTTGCAGGCGGAAGGCAACGGCGGGCTGGCGACGCGGATCGAAGCGAGCCATGACGGCTACGCCTCGCGCTATGGCCTCATCCATCGCCGCATCCTCTTGCTGCGTGACGATGGCACCGAGCTTCGCGGTGAGGACTTGCTGGTGCCTGCCCGCGGGCGGACGAAGCGCGGCAAGGTCGCCTATGCCATCCGCTTCCACCTTGGCCCCGGCGTGGAAAGCGGGCTCAGCGAGGACAAGCGTGGCGTCGGCCTTGCGCTGCCGGACGGCACCTACTGGCAATTCCGTGCCGGCTCCGAAGGGAGCGAGGTTGCGATCGAGGAAAGTCTTTGGGTCGATGGCTCCGGTCGTCCTCAGCCGGTCCAGCAGCTCGTGATTTCGGGGATGGTGTCGCGCGGCGGGGGAAGCTTCTCCTGGCTGTTCAAGAAAATGGGTTAAAGGCCTAAAGGCCCTCCCATGAGCGATTCGGTAAAGGTTGAGCGGGCGCTGTTGTCGGTTTCCGACAAGGCTGGCCTTGTGGAACTCGGACAGGCGCTGGCGGCGCGCGGCGTGGAACTGGTTTCGACCGGCGGCACGGCGAAAGCGCTGCGCGACGCGAGCCTCGCGGTGAAGGACGTCAGCGAACTCACCGGCTTCCCGGAAATGATGGACGGTCGCGTCAAGACGCTGCACCCCACCGTCCATGGCGGGCTGCTCGCTGTGCGTGACGATCGGGCCCACGCCGCGTCGATGAAAGAGCACGGCATCGGCGCAATCGACCTCGTGGTGGTGAACCTCTACCCGTTCGAGGCAACCGTTGCCCGGGGTGCCGACCGGCCGGAGATCATCGAGAACATCGATATCGGCGGGCCGAGCATGGTCCGCTCTGCCGCAAAGAACCACGGTTATGTCGCCATCGTGACCGATCCGGCGGATTACGACGCGCTGCTGGCAGAGCTGGAAGCGAACGACGGCGCGACGACGTTCGAGTTCCGCAAGAAGCTTGCCGCCAAGGCGTTCGCCGCGACTGCGGCCTACGATTCCATGATCAGTCAGTGGTTCGCTTTCGCGGACCAGCAGCAACAATTCCCTGACATGCTGGCCGTCAACGGCCGCAAGCTGGCGGAACTGCGCTACGGCGAGAACCCGCACCAGAACGCCGCGCTCTACGCGCCGATCGGGCCACACATCAAAGGCTTGGCGCAGGCCGAGCAGGTGCAGGGCAAGGAGCTCAGTTACAACAATTACAACGATGCTGACGCGGCGCTCGAACTCTGCGCGGAGTTCAGGGACAGCGCGCCCGCGGTGGTGATCGTCAAGCACGCCAACCCCTGCGGCGTGGCGCAGGCCGGGACGCTGTTCGACGCGTGGAAGGGCGCGCTCGAATGCGACAGTGTCTCGGCATTCGGCGGCATCGTTGCGGTCAACCGCCCGCTCGACGGGCCGACGGCGCAGGCGATCTGCGAGATCTTCACCGAAGTGGTCGTTGCTCCGGGCGCGGACGATGAAGCCCGCGCGGCCTTTGCCGCGAAGAAGAGCCTCCGCCTCCTGCTGATCGACGAGTTGCCCGATCCGCGCCGGGGCGGCCTCGCAGTCAAGCCGATCGCCGGCGGGCTGTTGGTGCAGAGCCGCGATAATGGCTCGATTGCCCGCGAGGACCTCAAGGTTGTCACGAAGCGCGCACCCACGGAACAGGAACTCGCCGACTGCCTGTTCGCATGGACCGTGGCGCGGCACGTGAAGTCGAACGCGATCGTCTATGCCAAGGACGGCGCGACCGCCGGTATCGGTGCGGGGCAGATGAATCGCCGTGACAGCGCGCGGATTGCAGCGATCAAGGCCAAGGAAGCAGCCGAGAAATACGGCTGGGACGCTCCCCTGACGGTGGGTAGCGCAGTCGCTTCGGACGCGTTCTTCCCGTTCTCCGACGGCTTGCTCGCTGCCGCCGAAGCCGGCGCGACCGCGGTCATCCAGCCAGGCGGTTCGCTGCGTGACGATGAGGTGATCGCTGCGGCTGACGAAGCCGGGCTCGCGATGGTCTTCACGGGAATGCGGCACTTCCGGCACTGAGCAATGGCCTGACAAGCCATTGCCGAGGCTGTAAAAGTCGCGCAGGAGGCCCATATAAGTTGTCCGGGATCGATGCGTCGAACCTGAACAATAGCCTAAACGGCGCGTTCACGATCTCGAAATACCTCCGCCGGTAGAGGAGAGGACCGTTGATCGATAGCAGCCTGAAAGCCGTTTCCAATGAGCCTCTTCACTTCCGATCTCGTGCGGAATTTCCTGATCGGCTTCGGCGCGACCGCGCTGGTGCTGTCGGTCGAAATCCTGCCCAATCTGCTTTGAAGCTTCTCGCAGCTCCGCTGGCCGCCGCAGCGTTGTTCCTCGCTGCGTGCCAGAGCCCCGCGGTTGCTGCTGAAGGCGCGGTTGCTGCGCCAGTCCCGGCGGTCAAGGCGCAGGAAAAGGGTCTCAAGACCGCCGTTTTCGCTGGCGGGTGCTTCTGGGGCATTGAGGGCGTGTTCAGCCACGTGAAGGGCGTGACCAGCGCCGTGTCCGGCTATCACGGTGGCAGCAAGGCGACCGCGTCCTATAACATGATCGGAAGCGGCCTTACGGGCCACGCGGAATCGGTGAAGGTGACCTACGATCCAAAGGTCATCCGCTACGACCAGTTGCTGCAAATCTTCTTTTCGGTCGGCGCCGATCCCACCACGCTCAATTACCAGGGGCCGGATCACGGCACACAGTATCGCAGCGCGCTGGTGCCGATGAACGCGGAGCAGACCAAGGTCGCCAAGGCCTACCTTGCGCAGATGGGCAAGTCGGGCGTGTGGAAGTCCCCGATCGTTACCAAGATCGAAGCGTACAAGGGCTTCTATCCGGCCGAGGCCTACCACCAGGATTTCATGCTCAAGAATCCGAAGCAGGGCTACATCGTCCGCTGGGACAAGCCCAAGGTGGAGGCGTTGAAGACGCTCTTCCCGAAGGAATACAGGGCGGAATTCAGGAAAGGCTGAATTTGTCGTTTGGCTGCCAAGCGATTATATCGATGCCATGTCCGGCCACACCCATCGCGAACATTCCGGCGTGAAGCTTATCGCTGCCGCGCGCTCTGCGCTGATGGACGCGCATGAGCAGTGGACCGACATGCGGGAGGCGGTGTTCGAGACGCTCGCCGCGCAGGAAAAGCCGGCTTCGGCCTACGATATTGCCGAGGCCCTTTCGAAAAGCCGCGGTAAGCGGGTCGCGGCCAACTCGGTATACCGCATCCTCGACCTGTTCGTGCGAACGAACCTCGCCAACCGGATCGAGAGCGCCAACGCCTACATGGCCAATAGCCATCCCGGCTGCCGGCATGACTGCATCTTCCTGATCTGCGACGATTGCGGGCAGGCCACGCACTTCGACAACGACAACATCACCAGTGCACTCAAGACTGCGGGGCTGGCCAACGGCTTTGCCGATGTGCGCCCGGTCGTCGAACTGCGCGGGGTTTGTGACTCCTGCGCATCCTGACGCAGGCATCGCCATGGCATATCGATTTTCTTCCTCGACGGGATCGAGAACGACTGTCCCCGCGTATTCAACGCTGCTCCAGCGTCCTGCCAAGGACCTGCGGTGAGCGGAAACTGAGGAATCGCCGAAGCGCCCCGCGGTTAATCGACAGGGGCCTATGCCGCGTGTAAGCCCGAAAGATGAGCGACTTGCCCCCGACTCCCCTGCTCGACACCGTCAATGTCCCTGCGGACATGCGCCATTTCGAGCGCAAGCAATTGCGCCAGCTGGCGGATGAACTGCGCAGCGAAATGATTGCTGCGGTTGGGCAGACCGGCGGGCACCTCGGCTCCGGGCTCGGCGTGGTCGAGCTGACGGTGGCCATTCACTACGTGTTCGACACGCCGACCGACCGGTTGATCTGGGATGTGGGCCACCAGGCCTACCCGCACAAGATCGTCACCGGGCGCCGCGACCGTATCCGCACCTTGCGCCAGGGGGGCGGCCTGTCCGGCTTCACCAAGCGCAGCGAGAGCGAGTACGATCCGTTCGGCGCGGCACACTCGTCGACTTCGATCTCGGCAGGGCTGGGCTTTGCGATCGCCAACAAGCTGTCGGGGGCACCCGGCAAGGCCATTGCCGTGATCGGCGACGGCGCGATGAGCGCGGGCATGGCCTACGAGGCGATGAACAACGCCGAGGCGGCCGGAAACCGGCTGGTCGTGATCCTCAACGACAACGACATGTCGATCGCACCGCCCGTTGGTGGTCTGTCCGGCTATCTCGCGCGGCTGGTTTCATCGGGCAAATACCTCGGCCTGCGCGACATCGCGAAGAAGTTCGCCCGCGTGCTGCCCGAACCGCTGCACCGCGCCGCGCGCAAGACCGAGGAATATGCCCGCGGGATGATGACGGGCGGTACGCTGTTCGAGGAACTCGGCTTCTATTACGTCGGCCCGATCGACGGACATGACCTAGACCAACTGGTCCCGGTGCTCGAGAACGTGCGCGACGCCGCGGAAGGCCCGTGCCTCGTCCACGTCGTTACCCGCAAGGGCAAGGGCTATGCCCCGGCCGAGAACAGCGCGGACAAGTATCACGGCGTCCAGAAATTCGACGTCATCACCGGTGAGCAGGCGAAGAGCGCGGGCGGCCCGCCGAGCTACACTTCGGTATTTGCCAAGGCGCTGCTGGCAGAGGCGGCTGAGGATGAGCGCATCCTGGCGATCACTGCGGCGATGCCGAGCGGCACCGGGCTCGACAAGTTCGCCCAAGCCTACCCGGACCGCGCCTTCGATGTCGGCATTGCCGAACAGCACGCGGTGACCTTTGCCGCGGGCCTTGCCGCGCAGGGGATGCGGCCGTTCTGCGCGATCTATTCGACGTTCCTGCAGCGTGCCTACGACCAGGTCGTGCATGATGTGGCGATCCAGAACCTGCCGGTGCGCTTCGCCATCGACCGCGCCGGGCTCGTGGGCGCAGACGGCGCCACCCACGCGGGCAGCTTCGACATCACCTACCTCGCCACCCTGCCGAACTTCGTGGTCATGGCGGCAGCGGACGAGGCGGAACTGGTCCACATGGTCCACACCGCCGCCCTGTATGACAGCGGCCCTATCGCCTTCCGCTATCCGCGCGGCAATGGCGTGGGTGTGGCCCTGCCGGAAACCCCGAAGCAACTCGAGATCGGCAAGGGCCGGATCGTGCGCGGCAGCGATAAGGGAGGCAAGGTCGCCCTGCTCTCGCTCGGCACGCGGCTGGGCGAGGCGCTCAAGGCCGCCGACCAGTTGGAAGCTAAGGGGCTTGCAACCACGGTGGCCGACATGCGCTTTGCCAAGCCACTCGACAGCGAGCTGATCCGCAAGCTCATGTCCACGCATGATGTCGTGGTGACGATCGAAGAAGGTGCCATCGGCGGCCTCGGCGCCCACGTCCTCACGCTGGCGAGCGACGAGGGGCTGACGGACAACGGCCTCAAGATCCGCACGATGCGCCTGCCCGACGTGTTCCAGGACCATGACTCGCCGGACAAGCAGTACGACGAGGCGCATCTCAACGCGCCGCACATCGTCGATACGGTGCTCTCGGCCCTGCGCCACAACAGCGCCGGAGTGGAAGAAGCCCGGGCCTGACCGGCCCGTTCATCCTTCCTGCAGTTCCTTCGCGGTCGTCGTGCAAAGTGCGACAAATTGGTTCGATCGCGACAAACGCGTGAGACAACCCGGGCCTATTTCTCTCCTCAAGCCATCACGGCTCAGGAGATTAACGATGAAAAAGGTTCTGATTTCGATCGCCGCAGCCAGCGCTGTCCTGGCGGTTCCCGTGTCGGCCAGTGCGGCCAACTATCACAACAACGATCGCAACGGCCGCTACGAGCAGCAGTACAACCACGGCAAGCAGCAGCAGAACTGGGGCAAGGCCCAGCCGGGCAAGTATGCCAAGCAGAGCTACAAGAACTTCCGGAAGGGTGACCGCTTCGACAGCCGCTACGCGCGGAACTACAAGCAGATCAACAACCCCCGGGCTTACGGCCTGCGTGACGCCCCGAAGGGCCAGCACTGGGTCCGCTCGGGCAATGACGCCCTGCTGGTCGGCCTGATCGGCGGCGTGATCGGCGCGGTAATTGCCAACGCCTTCTAAGGCGCTGGTGCCGGGATCGGGGGCCTAGCCCTCGATCCCCAGCAATTCGATCTTGAATAGCAGGGTCGCTCCCCCGGGGATCGGCCCTGCTCCTCTTGGTCCATAGCCAAGGTCTGACGGGACAGCGATCTCGATCGTGTCGCCCACGCCGGCCTGCGGGATCGCAAGCTGCCACGCGGGAATAAGGCCGCGCAGCGGGAAGCTCACCGGATTGCCGCCGTAGGAACTGTCGAACTCGGTGCCGTCGACCAGCGTGCCCGAGTAATGGACCTTCACCGTGTCGTTGATCGTCGGATGCTGGCCGGTGCCGTCTCCGGCGACCCGGCGCCAGAGAACCCCGCCGGGCAGGTAGCCCCACCCGTCTTTCGCCTGCCGGCTTGCAAGCGCAGCCTGCTGCGCGTTCATCCACGCTGCATCCTGCGAACGGTCAGGGGCCCGGGTCTGCGCTACCGCGGTGACGGCGCACGCCACCGCTAGCACTCCGATGAGTGCCGGGAACTTCACTTGCATCGATGCTCAGTCCTTGGTCGTGGCAGGCTTGAGACCGCCTTCCATAGCTTCGATACCGGCTTCGTCGCGGCCCGCAAGCTCGCCCTCGCCATCGTTGATCTGGTCGAGGTGCATCAGTCGCTTGATCAGCAGGCTCACCGGTATGGCGACCACGCCGACCACGATGACGTACCAGCCAATTGTCTGGTAAACCTCCAGCACCCGGTCCGGTCCGGCGCCTTCGCCGCCGGTTGCCTGCGCGATCTTGGCGGCGAGGTAGTTGCCCGCGGCCGATGCAAGGAACCAGGTCCCCATCATCAGGCCAACCATCGAACCGGTCGAAAGGCGGGTCATGCTCGAAAGGCCCACCGGGGAGAAGCACAGCTCTGCCGTGGTGTGCAGCAGGTAGAGCAGGATGACGAAAATCATCGGCGTCATTTCGCCGTCGGTGCCCGCGCCCGCGACGAGCACGAGGAAGCCGAGGCCGATCTGGATCAGGCCGAATGCGAACTTGAGCGGCGCGCTCGGCTCCAGCCCGCGCTTGCCGAGCCAGGTCCACAGCGCCGCGAACAAGGGCGCCAGGGTGATGATCCAGAAGCTGTTGACCGACTGGAACCACGATGCCGGCATCTCCCAGCCGAGCAGGTGGCGGTCCACACGCTGGTCGGTGAAGATGTTGAGCGAGGAGCCCGCTTGTTCGAACAGGGCCCAGAACACGGGGCACAGCGCAATCAGGTAGAGCGCGGCGAAGATCCGATTCCGCTCGACTTTCGGCAGCGTGAACACCGCGCGGTAGAAGATGTAGATGAAGGTCGCGCCGCCGCACAGGAGCAGCAGGGTGCCGACTGTGCCTTCGTCGCGGATCAGTACCCACGACACACCGACCGTGAGCAGCGAACCGAGGTAGATGAGCCACTCGCGCGAAAGACCAACCTTGGTCGGCGCGCGCAGGAGCTGCGGATCGGGCGGAGTGCCCGCATCGCCGAGTTCGCGACGGAACAGCACGAACACCACGAGGCCGAGCAGCATGCCGATGCCCGCGGCGCCGAACCCGTAGCTCCAGCCGACCCGCTCACCAAGGTAGCCGACCAGGATCGGCCCGATGAAGGCGCCGAGGTTGATGCCCATGTAGAAGATCGAGAAGGCGCCGTCGCGGCGCACGTCGGAACGCGGATAGAGCTGGCCGACCAGCACCGAGATGTTGGCCTTGAGGAAGCCGGTGCCGACGATGATGAAGGCCAGCCCGGCGTAGAAACCGTTGAGGTAGAAGCCCCGCTCCCCGCTCGGCCCTTCGACCAGCGCGATCAGGAGGTGCCCGATCGCGATCAGCACGCCGCCAACCAGCACCGCCTTGCGCGCGCCGAGATACCTGTCGGCGAGATACCCGCCGACTACCGGCGTGATGTACACCATCGAAGTGTAGGCGCCGTAGACGCCGTATGCGGGCTCGTTATCGAACAGGAAGTGCTTGGTCAGGTAGAAGATCAGGATTGCGCGCATCCCGTAGTACGAGAAGCGCTCCCACATTTCTGCGAAGAACAGGACGAACAGGCCCCTTGGATGGCCCAGAAAGGTGCCGCGCGCGGGCTCGCCTGCGGCTGGTTGAGTAGCCATGATCTTTGCAGTCCCCAATCGTTTGGCTGAAAGATAGCTCACTAGCGCCTAAGCGGGGCATGTGAAGTGGTTTCAATCGCAACTGAAGTGCGATGGCCTTGACCTGCCGCGCTGTATTATGGCACTGATGCACTGGCCGGCCCTGCCATCCCCGGGAGTCATCATGAGCCAGTCGTCGCGTCCCGTTTACCTGCGCCTGCGGGAATTGATCGCGGCCGCGATCATCGAGGGGCGCTATCGGGAAGGCGAGATGCTCCCTTCGGTACGGGCCTTCGCTGCCGAGCAGGGCGCAAACCCGCTCACCGTGGCCAAGGCATACCAGCAATTCCAGGCAGATGGTCTGATCGAAGTGCAGCGCGGCGTCGGGATGTACGTTGTAGCCGGTGCCGCGGCCAAGTTGCGCGAGACCGAGCGGCGGCAATTCATCGAGCAGGAGTGGCCTGGCATCCGGGCGCGCATGCACCGGCTGGGGATCGAGCCTGCGGACCTGCTCAACGAGGCCTGACGCGGCGACATCTGGCGTCGGGTAATTTCGTCCGATTCTGAGACACCAAAATAACATTTCCTAAGTCAGGCCGATTGCCATAGGCGCGCGCCTCTGGCAGTTTCGCAAGGCGCGGGTCGTGCGCTCCGTCGCGAAGCATTGCGAGGGATACGGAAAACCGGGGCGCATTTGCGTCGGCTAGCTGGCCGTTGCCCACAACGGGACGGACCGGGAGTGAGGGTGATGATCAGATCTGAACTGCTGCAGGCTCTTGCGAGGGACAATCCGGGGCTCCGTGCCGAGGAAGTCGAGCAGGTGGTCGACATCTTCTTCGAGGAAATCACCAAGCGACTCGCCGAAGGCGGTCGCGTGGAACTGCGCGGCTTCGGCGCCTTTTCCACTCGTGAGCGCAAGGCGCGCCAAGGCCGCAATCCGCGCACCGGCGCGTCCGTCGAAGTGCCGGAGAAGCGCGTGCCCTATTTCAAGCCCGGCAAGGAAATGCGCGAGCGCCTCAACACCGATTGAGCGTGATCCCTTGCCTGCCCGTTGCGTCGCCTGACGCAATCCGGCACGGCTGGCCAATGAGCAAACCGGCCTACAGCACTGAAGGTTTTGACCGCATCGTCCATCGCGTGGACGGTATCGAGACCGTGACCTACGCAATCGGTGAAGGTGAGCCGCTGGTCTATTTCCACGGCGGCGGCACGTTCCACGGTTTCGAATGGGTCCGGGCGCTGGCCGACGGGTTCCGGATCTACTGCCCGTACCACCCCAATTTCGGCGAAAGCGGCGATGCCGAGTTCGATGGCATAGCTGACTACGTTACGCATTACGAAATGCTCTTCCCCGCGCTCGGTCTGGAGACCTTCCATCTCGTGGGAGCTTCCATGGGCGGACACATCGCGGCGCGCTATGCCGCAGCCAACCCGGAGGAGATCGACCGGCTGATCCTCAACGCCCCTGCAGCACTCATCCCGGATCATGCCGCGCTTCCCGACTGGTCCAAAGTGGCCCCGCAGGACGTACCGAAGATGCTGGCGGCGGATCCCAGGTGGATGGAGCCATATTGGCCGGCAAATCCGTCAGCCGAGTGGCAGGCTCTGCGCGAACGCGAGACCGCTGCTGCGATGCGCATCCGTGGCAATGACCCAGCGGCGGACCGCGCGTTGCGCGACGGGTTGAAGGAGTTCGACCGCCCGACCCTGTTGATCTGGGGTGCGAACGATCGTGTCATCCCGCCCGCTGTCGCGGAAGAATGGCAGAAGGTGCTTCCCCAGGCCGAACTCGCCGTGGTGGAAGGTGGGGGCCACACCCTGTTCGATGAGTTCCCCGCCGCGGTGGCGAAGCTGCGCGGCTTCTTGGAACAAGGTTGACCGAAGCGACGGGCCGGTCGCGTGCGTGAACGGATGACATGGTTTTCGCGCGCGGCTGGTTGACGGAACCTGCCCGCCTGCGCCCCGTTGAGGGGATATGGCACACGATCCTTTCCTCAACGAAAACGAGACCTTGGCCGAGCATCGCGGCCTGACCGATGACTACCCGCATGACATGGTCGAAAGGCAGGCTCATCGAGAGAAGCCGCTGAACGAAACCCTCCGCAATTTCGTTCACTTCCTCAAAGCGCCATCCTGATGGCTGGCGGATGGACGCGCGACGGCGCTGTCCAGGACCAGATAGACGATACGGTCAAAGACGCCGTGCTGCGCGCCCGTGCAGCAATGGCAAAAGGGCCGAGCGTCCGGTATTGTGACGAGTGCGGTGAAGCGATCCCCAAGGCGCGACGCGAGGCTCTGCCCGGGGTACGCACCTGCGTTGCTTGCCAGTCGAAGCGTGATGCGGGGCGCAGGATTTCCGGCATCAACCGTCGTGGCAGCAAGGACAGCCAGCTGCGCTAGGAACCGCCGATGCGGTCCGCAGGTTACTTCTCAAAAGCAAAAGGAGAATTCGGATGATCGGCAAGATTGTCGCCGGTTTGGCAGGGGCCAAGGCAGCCAAGGGTTCAGGCGGCAGCGGAGCAGGCGGGGCACTTCTCGGGGTTGCCGGTGCTACCGTGCTGCGGCGGCTTAGCCTCCCCGCGCTGATCGCAGTGACCGCCGGTGGTTACGCGCTCAAGAAATGGAACGACAAGCGCGAAGCAGAGCCGGCTCCAGCGGCAAAGCCGTCTCCGCGACGCAAGCCGAAAGCGAACTAAGCCTAGCCTGCGCTATTCCCCGTCATACTCGATCGCTTGGGCGCCTTGATCCGCAAGGATGAAGCCGATCGGGCGCTCCGCTTCCTCAGTGCAATGGGCGACGAGGCTCGCTGTGCGACACAGCAGGCCGATGCCTTTCAGTGCGGTGAGGGGGAAGCCAAGATCGAGCAGGATTGCCGGGATGGGGCCGTTCACGTTGACCGGCAGCGCGCGTCCGATGGTCTCCGGCAGGGCGGCCTGAAGCGCGCGCATCATCGCGACGTGCTCGCCGGATACGCGCCGCTCGTCGGCCAGTTTCAGGAGCAGGTTCGCGCGCGGGTCGCCGCCGGAGTGCTGCGGGTGGCCGAAGCCGGGGATGGCCTTGGTCGTCCCTCGCAGGCGCAGAATGTTGCGTACCGCGACCGTATGCACATCGTCGCCCGTCGCACGTTGGTCGGCGACGCATTCCGTATAGAACCTCCCTGCAACTTCGGCGCTTC
>Ga0182738_1002245_pt1 | contig 23147 bp, 5 predicted proteins | sample eDN5th30CBELigMG_FD_128876 | JGI IMG/M metagenome (GOLD analysis project Ga0182738, IMG submission 128876) | Enriched Miracle-Growth compost microbial communities from Emeryville, California, USA - eDNA 5th pass 30_C BE-Lig MG (version 2)... ...
CTCCGACTCTGACGATTTTATAGATTTTTCAAAATGATTATTTAATCAATTTATATATCGATCCTTGAATGCAAGCAAACAAGGTTTATTATTAGATATTTCTATGAGATCTTTTTCATAATGATTGCCTTAAATGGCTTTCTATATATATTTAATTATTAATAGCTGTTAAAAAAATATTAATATCTTTCCTGATCACGCCTCCTCCTTATAAATCAACTTGTTGTTCGACTTTGTCTTGACAACTAGTTGGGCTTGATGGGGTCTTATCAAAGCCAAATCGACCAACTTTTGCAGGGCTTGCTGCTGAAGATTCAGGTCTGGTAGCAGGAGTACCATCAATAATCGAACTTTGGGCGAGGGACATTTCCTCATCCTTTCCCTTATCTCCAATGTTCACCAGCTCAGCATTTCCTTTCACTCTATAGTCTTCTTCTCCAACTCTCAAGACCTTATTTTTTCTCTTCTTCAATCTGTAGATTGAGAAGGTCACAAGGGCAACTGCGGTAAGACCAGCAGCAACTCCCACACCGACTCCAATTGCGCTTGTGCTGGAAGATGAGGCTTCAATCTTTGAGTCGTCTTCTGTACTAACACTGAAATGATGGTTCAAGGCTTTGACACCATCGAGACCCAGAGTATTTGATTCTGCGGCAGTTGAGAGTTTCTCATTCATTGTACTGGCCTTTGACTTGGTGCTTGCGACTGACTTGGAATCGGAGCCAGATTTCAAGACGACTTCAGAATCAATGATTGTTGAACCTGATTTGATTGATTTAATCTTGATATCTGAGTTTCTGACGCCCAAAAGCTTGGCCATCTTGGTGATGAATTTTGCAAGGTAATTGTAACTATTGAAATCACTCAAAGAGATCTCATATCGAATGTAAATTCCAATTCTGATTATAAAACTTTCATCTGTCTCCTCTTCATCACAGAATCTGAAACTACCCTCCCATCTTTTGCTGTATCCGTTTCTGCAGAAAGATCCACAGGTACCGTCAGGATAGAGGGCTGCCTCCTCACCGCATGGGAAGACACAGGATGCGTTCAAATAAGCAGTGAATTCAGCGGGACAAACTTCAGAGCAGCTCCAGTCGTCAAAGAGGAAGCTTCCAGGGGGACAAACTCCATTAGAAACTAAACAATCTGTGGTCTTGCTACCATCCGCGTTATAATCAATCGTACAATTAGAAGCAATAGGTCTCTCACAGTAAAGAATACTGTCCTCTTCTCTTGAAAATCCTTCTTCACAGTCGTCAACACAAATGCCAGCGCTCTCCACAAAGTAGTTTCCATAGCATGGAGGATAACAAAATTCGGATCCGTCACGGTATTCACCAATATAAGGAGAAGGGCAAGTCATCAAGCATGAACCATTGGGGAACCTGCGTTCATAAGAAAAGTCGCAGCCATTGCTATTGTTAGTTTGAGGAGGCTCGTCGCAGTAAACAATCTCGCCTTCTGAATAAGCGTATTCAGGCCGGCAATAAGTCATACAGCGTTCAACCCAGGTGTTAAAGTAATTTCCGCCACAATCAGGGACGCAGAGATATCCATCATCCCACATAATTCTGTATGGGGACTCACAGAAAGGTAAGCAGGAACCGTTGTGATATTTAAAGTCAGAATAATTAGGGCAGCTGTTACTATTGTTGTTGAATTGGTCGCACATGGAAATATCTCCGATTACTCGAATATAAGCAGCGTCACAAGAGTCAAGGCAGACCTCATTTGCAGTATCAAAGAATTGGCCGTCTTCACAGGGGAGGTTGCAGTAATATTGTTTTTGATACCATCTACTGGTGTAGGGGTAAGGACAATAACCTATGCATGACCCATTGGGGAACTTGTACTCCCAAACGTAATCGCACTTATGTGTTGAGTTTGCAAAATCAGGATCGTCGCAGAACAAAACATTGTCTTCAAATCTGATGTATTCTTGATCGCAAGTTTCGATGCAAGCCTCGCCCTTGGTAAAGTAATTTTCTTCACCACAAGGCTTGTTACAGAAACTCTTAGCACGGTAGAATTCTTGGTCATAAGGATAAGGACATTCTAATAAACAAGATCCATTCTCATATTTGAAGTACCAGCCCTTATCACATCCTGGAGGATGGGAGTCAGGTCTCTCACAGAACAAGATAGTATCATAAAGGATAATGTATGCAGGGTCGCAAGTGCTAACGCAAGTTGATTTCAAGGTATCAAAATATCCTTCAGGACAAGGGCGCATACAGAACAGTTCTTGGTCGCGGATTTCTTCGGTGAAAGGGAAAGGGCAACTTTCAATGCAAGATCCGTTCTCATATCTGTATTCAAAGCTCAGATCACATCCTGAACCAGGGTTTGAGCTTCCGCCGTCACAGAAGAGGACACCATTATCCTCGCGAATGAATTCAGCGTCGCAGTACTCAATGCAAAGCTCGCTTGATTCATTCCAGTATCCCTTAGGGCAGGGCTTTGTGCAGAAGCTTCTTTGGTTGAAGTATTCTTCAAAGTAGGGCCAGAAACAATCTCCTAAGCATGATCCGTTCTGATACTTGTAAAGTGAAGAGTCAGAACATCCTTGTCTTGAGTTTTCTACTCTGTTGGGATCGCAGTAGAAAATATTGTTTTCTTTGTAAATATTTTCAGGAGCACAAGTGTTGACACATTCATCAGTTTCAGTGTCAATGTACCCGTCAGAGCACCCTTGTTGGGGTGTGGTTGTTGAATTGTCCAAGTCACAAAATCCGTAGAAGCCTTCCATTCGTGGAGTATAGCCTTCTGGACATTCCTCACCACAGTAACCATACTCAAGGAGATATTGGTTTTTGGTGCATGGATGATCACACCAATCGATTCCAGCGTACCATCTCTCCGTCAAGTTACATGAACGAGTACAGGTATAGTTCCAGAGCATGTAGTGCGAAGGGGGACAGGTCTTTGAGCAAACCTTGGCGAAAGCAGAAGTGTCCAAGTCTTCATTGTTCTTGATAATAGAGGGACTGGAATTGCAGACATCTTCAGCAACACAGGTGCCATCAAAGTCAAGTGTGTAGCCAGGGTTACACAACTTGCACAAACCAAAGTGATTTTCAGAGCAGATGGCGCAATTGGTAGGGCATTCCAAGCATCTACCATCAACAGAGTTGAAGTTCCAAGCACATTGGTAACATTGACCGAGGTCTGGTCCGAAACAGTCTTGGCAGGCTTCATTACACTTTAAGCAGGAGTTACCTTCAAGGTAATAGCCTGGCTTGCAGCCTGTCTTGGCGATGCTGCCATAATCTGAGATCACTGTGACTGATGTGTCAACAAGATGAAGAGCAGCAGATTGAGTGGTGGGTGAAGCAAGATTAAGGAAGACAAGACTGACATCACTGATAGCGAAACTTCCTTTGGGGTTCTCACTTTCAATGTCCCAGGCCAAAGAGAGGGTCACTGAGCTTCCTGTATGGGCGATACTTGCCACCAAGCGAGTATCCATATCTTTTCCTGTATTGGTGCAGCTGTAGCTACCGTCTGAGGCTCCGACTTCGTCAACCATGAAGGTAGTGATGGGATTTCCGTCGACAAAGAGAGTCAAGGTATCGGTGTTGTTCTTCCAATTACCAATCATCTTGACTCCAATGTCCAAATAAAAGAAATTATGGCTTGGGACCTTGGTGTATGTGCGGGAGAAGGAGCCGTGCAATCCAACAACGCCAGGGCCTCCCAGAACGAGATTGCCGTAGCAAGAACCCACTTTGGTGTTGTCAGAAACCAATCCTTCCACATCCCATTCATTGGCCATTACCATCATGTCACCATTGTAATTTTCATAAAGGTCTCTGATAGTATCACCTTGGAAATGGTTAGAAAATTAACAAAAAAAGGTGTTACCAAAGTTGGTCGGGGGTAAGAAATAGCTCTGTGTAAGAGAGCATACAAGGGCAAGTGTTATCAAAATCTTTAACATTCTGATTGAATTAATTTTTATTGAAATTTCACTTCTCTGTTTTCCTTAAAAGTTAACGAGCAAAATTAAACATTCACCTCAACCATTCATCCAGAAATCAATAGGTTTTTTTATGTTATGGCTGTATGAAATTCAACAGGTTCATTCCTATCCAACGTTGGCTTTAAATCCTCATCTTCGATTTTCCTTCATTCTCTTGACCCAAATTTCAGCGGGTTATTTAGCCAGTCTTAAATGTTTGAGTGGAGAGAAACAGCGAGCTTTTTTAATGCTTTGGTTTCCTTTCCTGATGGGAAAATATACTATTTTTGGAATTGTTCTTTCAAACAAAAAAACATTTTGCTCCAAAAAAGCTCCAGACATAATGAACTCGAGCAAGTTCCTCACAACGTCTAGGGGCAAAAAGTCCTTTTTACGGCCCAATAAAATGGCGGAGTAATCTCAGCTATTTTATTCGCTAAACCCTGAGTCAATGTTCTTTCAAAAGGGACTCTAAATTACGAGGGAAAATATCGAACTCCAAACATAAGCTTTCTAAGACAAAAAATGGACTTAAGGCTTAAATTGGAGATAGATAAGAAAATCAGAGGAGAACCTTGAACATCAAAATCTCTTGTTAGGAAGTTATTTTCTGGAAGAAAATTTAGCTTGGAAATTAAAATCAAAGTTTAATTGTTAACGTCATTAAAATCAGCTTCACATTATTAGACTTCTTGGTTAAATTTTTTACAAAAGTCCAGGGTTTTTCAAACAAATAACACTGCCCCCAAACATAAAAAAGCGAATTTTAAAACAGCTTTGACCCCAAGAAATGAAAAGTGTAGTTGAATATTGAATAAGTCTTCCCTTACTCTACTCAATTTACATCGTCTCTAGTGACGCTCTTCCTTCCAGAAAGATTGATTTTTTCCCCCTATTAAACCCTTAAATCGACCGATTAGAATTGAAATTCTTTTGAACCTTTCGTCGACTGCACTCGAAACCTAGCTTTCAGAGGCCAGATTGGGCTCTCAAATCATCTTTCTAAGAGTGATTTGAGACAATCAAAGGGATTCAATATTCTTGAACTTGAGAGGGAGAGGGAAAATCGACCTCAAAAATCAAATTAAAGAATCACTAATTATTCGCAGATTCAAGGAATTTTTCATGAAAGATATTTACTTTCATTTCCAAGGAGAAACATAAAGGCCTTAGGCTGGCCAGAAAGATAGGGAAGCATCAACTTTCAGTCTCGTAAAATCCAGTTTATGAGAGTGAAAAACTGATTAATGAGAGGTGCAGTTCTTTCAAATCAATTAAAAGAAGCTGGATAAAATTAATTTTCCAATAAAATATTTAATCACGGGAAATGAAATTAAAGGTTAAAGAAAAAACCAGACGGGCTGATTTTTGCCAGACATTTTTTAAAGCGGTAATAAAGGTCTGATAATTCAAATGTTCATTAATTTAAGACCATTTTAACAGTATAAGAAAATCATTTATCCAATCATTTTCGACGTTGAGTCAAAATTTGAGATACATGTACGTGTTATTTCCAGATTTGCTCAATTCCTCCGCTCACCTAATTAAATGAAACTCTGATACTGTGATTTTCATACCGAGAAAAATGCATGACCACCCTGCTTTTCCTCCTTGGACCCTCAGCGGCACTGAACACAGCTCTTTTTTAGAGGTAGTTCTCTGTTTGAGTGAGTTAGCGATGGAAATATGAAGAATTTCGTTCTCAAGGATTAATTCGGGACACGGGCTTTGTAATCGGTTTTCAGGCTTTTGCAAAAAGAAATGTTTCTAGAGGAATCCAAAGAGTCTTCAAAAGTCAAGAAATTGGCACCCTTTCCTTCTGGAAGTTTCTTGATAACTTGTTTTGTTTCTCAGAAGAAGAACCTAATTTTAGTAATCAAAGGTGACATCAGAAAATACAAATTCATTCGAGATTAAACAACTGAAAATAATTCAATTAGATTTCGAGGTTTTTACGTGTCCTCTTTTCGTCAATTGAAAAAGATCCTTGCTAATTCCTTGAAAAGGCTTCTCTGCAAGAGAGGAACGATAACTCCTTAGAATTTTAGAGAAAATCAAGGATGAACATCACCGATGAAATCCAATTGATTCAGGAAAAAATTCAAAAATTAAATCCCATTTTCAACAAAAAACGAATTTCCTTACATTGAAATAATCGAAACAATTATTTCTGATTCCTTTTAATTAAAATTACCGGATCTTCGAAATTGGACGATTACCAACAACTCAGTTGAAAGCTCAGTCTCTCTATCTTCTAAGGTTCTCTGAATCAGCTGATAAACTCAGAACTCAAAGAAGGTAAGCAAAAAATTCAAGATATGTTGGGATCTTTAATATATTGAATGTAGAAAACAAATTCAATAAAAAATTTCTTTAATATCAAAATTATTTGCTTGTAGAATAGAAAGCTATCCTCAAAAATCTCCATATTCAATAGATCACGTTATGGATCTCTCAGTTTGCTTTCTTTGCAAATATGGAAATCGAGAGATAGGGAGTGAAAAAGAGACCATAGATAATTTTTATTCCATTCTAGAAAAATTCATCCCAGATTAATTTTAGTTAGATCTTTGATCTCGCAGGTTGAGGCCTGCAAAAATCCTGACCGAGGATTATTCAGACTGCCTCTCGATCTTTGAAGGTTTCAAGTGATTTTTCTGAGCAAAGCCTTTTTTTAAGGTTTGTGAGGCTCCAACTTTGGAATAGTTTAGGTAAAGATTTTAAGTCGAATGACTGGTGTTTGTATCCACATTTTGGACTCAAAACAAGTAAATGTTCAGAGCTTGGCCTTTTAACAAGAATTGAACCAAATATCAAGATTTTGGATAATGAAGGTGATCTATTTAAAGATAGCATTGGATTTGATGAAGTTTCTATGACATTGACCACTCTTGAGGATTCAGATTTATCTCCATATGCCTACCCCTGACATCCTCTTTCATCTGGATCCTTGATCTTCTCATCTCACTACACTTGATCAGGGCTGAAACTTAACACAAAAATTATGATCTTAAAGGTTTAATTCTGTCAAGATATCTGAGGCGGAGACTTGCTCTAAAAATCCCAAGATGTTCAAAAGCCACTTCACTCCTTTTTCTTCTTTTTTGGACTGAAAACCTCTGTTTGTGGGAGTTCTTTCTTCTCAAAAAGGATCTGATGATTTTTTTTCCACAAAACTCTGGAAAAAAAAATTGTTCGAAAAATTTTTGAAAGTTTCGATTTTGAAGGTTTCTTCTCTTAGATCATTTATATACAGCGATTGACAATCATACGTGAGAATTTTTTTCTCCTAGCTTACATAGTAGAACTCTACAAGTGTTTTTTATTTTGGGAACAGATATGATGAGCTGTCTGATCTGCAGATAAAAAAGAATTCTTTCGTTCTTGACCCTAGGCAATTTTTTTTTTTTAATTTTTCCACTTTTTTTATCTGAATTTTGGAAAGGTGAGTTTTCATAGACCCTTGATGAATTTTTCTTCTCAGTATTTCATCCTGAAACATTGTTCAAATTTCTGAATCAAGGTCTTTCGAAGTGAGGAACTCAAAGGATCTCCCGGGGTTTCTCTGAAATCATAGAATCTTATTTTTTTTTTTGTTGAATGGAATCGCTTAGAAAAAACTTTTCTTTGATCAAAATTAATTGGATGAATTAAGAAAATAAAGCGCCATTTTTTGAAAGAGAAACAGGGCGGTGCAGCTCTTTTTGATCGCCCTGAGGCATCAAAAAACCTTCCGAAAATTTCTTTGAGATATGCAAAACCTGAAAAAGGATATCATTGATTCATCAAAATAATAATTTCCTGGCCTTTCTACCTGAGTTTAGGGTCCCAAACTTCGGAAAAGCCAATTTCTTTTTCACAAATGTATATCAGTTTCCTTTGTCATAATTTTGATGAAATTAGTACTTATCAATTCAAAAATTCAATATTTCAGAAAAGGTCGAACTTTCTCCAGTTTAATGGAATTTTGAGGGGTTAGACCCTGTTTTCAACAAGAAAGCATAAGCTTGATTCCCAGTGTGGAAGCTGAACAGGTCAGATGTGCTCAAAATTTTGAAGATCTATGATTCAGGCCTTGACAAAAGAGAGGTCCGGGGTTTGTAGGGAAATCAAGGTTTAAAATAAAATAGAAAAAATCTTTTTGGATTCGATTTTCGACAGATATTAAAACAAGCAATTTTTTGGGAGAAAGAAAATTTCTATTAGATCCTTTCGAAAAGTCGATTCCAAACTCATTGAAGCAAGCTAGCAAGGCAATTCCTCATTTTTTTTATCTATTGAATGAGATAACCTTTCAAAAAAATGAATTCTCAAGAAATAAATTTTTTAATTCTAAGCAATCAGATTGAGCAGAAATATTCAAGATTGAAGAAATTTTTTTTTTTAGAATTTTCATTTCAGGTTGAATCTTTTGAGAAAAATAAAACATTGGCAGGTTCCTTCTGAACAGGGTTCATAATCCTCCGGACTTTTTTCATTTTTAACCCTCTGATTTTCCAAAAAAATATTTTCCGAAAATTTCCACGAGATTTCGCGACAAAAAACCATCGAAAAATTTTCTTTTATAAAAATCCTCCAAAAATATCAACTGAGTCTCCTGAACGAAATTTCTTCAATTCAAACACAACCTATTATGACCATTCTGACTCAAAGTGTGACATAATTTTTTTAATTTTTAATTTCGGCTCCGGATGGATCCTTGAAATGGTTCGGATTTTCAAAATCCCAAATTCTGAACCTGCTTCTGAAAGAAAGATTCTCAAAGAAAATTAGACTTATGAGCCTAAATAAGTTTTTTTTTTAATTTCACTTTACACCTCTTTGAAAATTAAAGTTGGAGTTTTTCTAAATAAATTTACTGACTTAATTTGTGGGATTGGCTACGCTGGTATCATTTCCAATAAACGATCTCATCGGAGTTTTTTTTTTTTTTTTTGCATGTTTTTTTTTTAAGCAGAATCATTAGTTTTGCGGTTTTTTTTTTGTTTTTTTTTTTTTTTATTTTTTTTTTTTTTTTTGCATGTCTTTTTCTGAAGCAGAATCATGAGTTTAGCGATTTTCTTTTGGATTTTTACTCTTCTCAATTTCTTTCAAGATTTTCGTCAACTAGCGAATCTCTTCTTCCATCATTGATGCGTCTTCTTTTTAAACCTATTTTATGACCAGTTTAATTTAAATAATGAAAACAAGGTTTTAATGATTGAAATAGAGTTCTTCTGAATTTAATCCAAAATTTCATCTTCCCCACTTTCCTCCTTAACACAGCACTTCTTATTTTCCCCTAGAAAGTTTAATTTCAGTCTGATTATAGCCTTCGATTTTTTCTGGAAAAATAAAGCTAGCATTTTGAAGGAAATGTTGGAGAAGCTATTCTCAAGGAAGACCATTGATTGGGTCTCCAGACTGCCACGATTGGTTAAATCAATGAGATTGGAAATTTCAAATACCATGATCCCTATTCATTGAATTTCTCTGAATTAAAAAAAAGTCATGAATCAATAAATTTTCACATACTTCTCAAATTCCTCAGAAAAAATTTTTCATCCTCTGTTCTTCAACAAAAATGATAAACTACCCAAGTAAAGTTCTTTTTTTCTGCATAAAGCTCCTTATGACAAAACAAATTTTGACCATTTGTATCTCAATCACTGAACTCAGGGATAATCTACTGGTTCAATAAAATTTAATACGCATTCGGTTTCGTAATTCAAGTATCTCCTCTTGGTTTCTCAACTCTAAACACATCACCTTGACCTCTCACAGCCTGGTTCAAGCCACATTCCATAACAAGGGTCCATCGCTTGTGAATGAAATTTTTAATAGTAACTTCCTAGATGGAAGCATCTTGACGATCGAATTTTTAGCCAAAACTTCACAATCTAAGAGTTCAGAAAAGCTTTAATTTGATAACGATCACACGATAACTGATTTTCGCAAGTTTAATTTGGTTTTAAAAATCAGAATTTAGTCTGATTGATGAGCTGGGTCAACAAAAACCTTGACCAAACCTCTTCAAACCCTCCTCTATATGACTTGGATCGGCTAAAGGGAAGGATTTGGGACAGAGTTTTTACCCACTTTCATACTCAATAGCCAGAAAAAGCTGAAATTTCCCCATTAATTTATGATTCAGAGAATGGTTTAATGATTCTCGAAATAATTATTTTTCCAATTAATCACTCTGAAAATTCGCCTTCGATCAGTCTTAGATAAACTCTTCGTTATTTTTAATAATTCATACTTTATTTATTTCCTTTTATACACACCTAAATATCTTCTCCTATGAAAACCAAATGTCTCTGTTTACTCTTCTTGCTAATATCTTCTTTAGCAGTCATTTCATCAAACGCTGGTGTTATCAGAGCCGCTGCAACCATTACTCTTGTTTCAACCTCTCAAAACTCCCAAAGTGATGCTCTTCGAACTGGCTCTTTAGCAGGTGGCAACTTGTTATATATCAAAGGTTCTGGTCTTATCCCAGATCTTAGCCTTCTTTCAGTCACCATTGGCGGCCTGGCTTGTCCAATTGATCTGGCCTATACCTCCAATACCTGGACTGCTTGTCGAGTCCCTCCAGCTGATTCTCCTGGTAAAAAATCTGTTGTTATTACTGTTGCTGGAATTAAATCGATATGTGATGATTCAATTTGTTCATACATTTATGCTTCATCTGAAACACCCTCATATGAATACATTGTTCCTAACGCTATGGTTGCTGATCGTGGATGTCGTGTTGGAGGTTTTCCTCGTGTTACTTCATCAAACTCCCTCGAATTCAAAATTAATCAATACTCTTGTACTTTCAACTCTTATGGAGGCCAAACTCTCAACAGCAATAGCTTGAGCTTCGCCAAGTGTCAAATCGGAAATATCCCTGCTGGCTATTACTCTACCTCCCTTTCAACAAATGGGAAAGGTTCCGCTCTCAAAAAATCTGCTTTGGGCTCCATCCCAGGCGCCACTGGTACAACACCTTATGACCTTGTTATTGTCCCTGAAATCACCTCCTTGGACACCAATAGCGCTCCTAAAACTGGTACTCTCCTTCACATTAAAGGCTCCGGCTTCTCAAGCATTCCTGAAGAAAATGTCGTCATGTTCGAAGGCCAACAAGCTTGTGTTGTCAAAAATTCCAACTACAACCAAGTTATGTGCAGCCTCAAAGATACTCCAGACTCTGCCCTACCCGCTGGAACTTTAAGACCAGGCCATGGTGGTCTCACTCAGAGAATCTTTTCAAATCAAACTCTCACTACTCTAAAAGCAAATTCCGCTTTCAAAAACAATGGAGGTTCTATCATCATGCTTCCTTCATTTGAAATTCCATATGGTGATCGTGATGATTATACTCATAGTCTTGAAGGTTTCTTTAAAGCTTCAGCGACTGGTGACCATGTCTTTTACCTCTCTGCTAGTGGTCCTTCTGAGCTTTATATCTCTAGAACCCCTCTTGACAACTCGAATCTTGAATTAATTGCTTCTATTGACTCTGGTTCAGATTTCAGAAACTATTATAGCCCTTCAGAACTCAACCAAGTTTCGGCTCCTATCTCTCTTGTTGAGGGCCAATATTACTATATGAGAGCTATTCACCAAGCTATCGGCACTGAACACCTCTCTGTTGCTGTCAGTATTCCTAATCCCATCCCCCAAAATCCTTTGGCTCAACCTGAAATTGTCTCCATCAATCTTGCTGCTAATGTGACCAGACTCGAAGTTATTGCGACCATCACTAATTCCACCAGCAGATTACAAGTCTATTTATTGAATGGAACCACTATTATCAAGTCCCGTAACTTCACTTATGCTACCAGTGCCTCTGACATTGTCAGCGCTTTGAGTGATGTTGGTATTGAAGCTCAACTTCTGATGACAGTCTACCTCAATAAGACCGGCAACACTGTCCCTTTATCTCAATCCACTAAAGTCCAATTTCGCTTGAAGTTCTTTACTGAGCCAACTCTCAAAAATATGCCTGGATTTAATAGCCCATATCTCGGTAGTTTTGTTCAAGCTGCTGACAACACCCCCACTGACTTGGTTTCTGGTACTTATCAAATCGCCTTTGATACCACCATCGTAACTCTCAGTTTTGACGCAACCGCTTCATCTATGGAGGATACTTTGAATGCTGCTTTCAACTCTAAATCTGCCTTCAAAGTTTTAGCTTATGGAAGACCTGAAGAGGGCCAAAATTATACCATCTTCTTCGATAGAAGTCTTGGTGACATCCCTGATTGTACTCTTCTCAGCAATGGTCTGACAGGAGGTGCTACTGGAACTGTTGATGTTCAATTCAACCTCGTTCAGGATTATTCCAACAACACTTTTGTCTCTCCTATTTCCCCTAATTTCCTCTATACCGCTGTCACTTCCCCACAAATCACCGTCACCACAAATGGCCTCAGAGCTCTTTGTTCCGCCAACTGTGGTTATACTCCTGTTGAAGCCGCATCTACTGCTATCACCATCATCAGCTTCAATTGGGACGGTCTTCTCCTGACCATTGATTTTGCCAATGCTGATACAAAATCCCTCTCAAAATTCACCAATGTTTGGTTTGCAGGAAATAACGTTTCTTGCAGTAGCTATGACAAAACTGCCCAAAGATTGACTTGTAACTTGGTTTCAAACTCTGATGGCACCCCTCAAGTTGTTGCTGGGAGCTTCATTCCTGAAGTTTTTGTCTCTGGAGAAGGCTATGCTGTGACTGCAGCTCAAGTCACTCCTGTCTCCATCCTCCCTGTTGTTGACTCCATCACTACCCAGTCTATTGTGACTGGTTTCCTTCAGTTCACTCTTACAGGTGCACACTTTGGATTCCAACTTTCCGGATGCCAAACCTATGGAACTCAAGTCACTGTTGGAGGTGTTGCTTGCAATTTGCAATCTCTTTCCAATAATAAACTGACTTGCAACACAGAATTAGTCGTCACTTCTGGCCCTTTGGTTATCACTGTCAACAAAATCGATCTTAGCGTTCCTTTTGATAACCACACCCCTGAAATTACTCTTGAATCTCATGCAGAAGAATGTTACCTTGATATCAAAGGAACCTTTACTGATAGTACCACAGTTTCTTTGGTCAATCTTGAAACTCAAATCTCCAATACTTGCCGCTCATGTCTCAGAAATAACACCTTTGTGAGGTGCAAGACTTGTGGCCTCCCTCCTGGTTCTTACAATGCTATTGCCACCACCTTTACTGCTCCTAAGACATATAACTCCTCCACCTATCCATTTGAAATCAAGTTCAACATCGATTCTATCAGCCCTCAAGTTGGTAGTCAATTGGGTGGGACTGTTATCACAATCAACGGTTGGGGATTTAGCAGCACTTTGAATGAAAACCAAGTCGCTATTGGTTGTAAAGATGGTTGCGAAACACTCAGATGTAATGTCATTGAGTCCAATCTGACTCAACTCAAATGCGTTACTGAGCCCAATACTGTTGGATTAGGCGGCCCTCAAGACCTCCAAGCTTTTACAAATCTTGAGTTTGGCTCGACATGCAATGGAGATTGCACTTTCGAGTTCTCTGATGCCTATACTCCTGAAATTTACACTGCTTCTGCGTCAACGATAAAGTCTGGGGATCAACTAACTTTGGAGGGCTTCCTCTTATCTAGCTCTGCTGTTGTTACTATTGATGGTTTGCTTGCTCCTATCATCAATTCTGATTCCAATACAATCACTGTCCAAGTTCCCGAGATCCAAGCTCAGCCAAAATTGTCCTTCATTGCTTCTGACACCATTTACGGCAAATACGCTATCGATCCCTCAATAGTTTTGAGCTCTCAAGTTATTCTTACTGACTTTTCACCAAAAACAGGCTCTAAGGCTGGATCTATCTTGACCCTAACTGGCTATGGTTTCAACAGCAATGCTCAAGTCCTTGTCGGAGCTGTTGCTTGCACAATCCTTGAAGTTACTTCTCTCCAAATCATCTGTAAAGCTGGTGCTAATTCTCACGGTGCTGTCACCATCACCCAAGACACCTTCACCGAAGTAACTTGTAATGGCTGCTCTTACACTTACGATAATGCCCTCACTCCTACCGCCACCTCATTTACTGTCGATAATACCCCAGGCAATTTCCAAATTACCATCACCGGAAGTTTGTTGGATGTTGCCAGCCCTCTTGATATCAATCTTTCTAGTTCGAAAATCACCCAAACGCCGACCATTATCTCTGCTACTGCCTCTCAAATTATCCTCACTATAGCCAATCCCATCCCTGGTATCTACGCTCTTGATGCAAGAATCGGTACCAACCTCATCCAATACTCTTCAAATAATAGCCTTGCTACAATCACTGTTGATTTCGCTCAAACTAGCGATGCTGTTCCTTTGACGACAGTCTCTCAAGCTGGTGGATCTGATCTTGCCCTCCTCTTCGATCAAATCACTCTTCCCCAAGACACTTCCTTGATTCAAGTCAAGATTGCTGGATTTGACTGTACACCTTCATATATTGGAACTTCTGATCTTATCTGCACTATACCCCCTCTTGTTACATCTAATCTCAGGCAACTGAGTCAAGAAACTTGGTTAACCGGTTCTTATATCTCGTCAAGCACTCAAGAAAATCCAGGCTATTGTTTTGATGACAATACAGGAACAACTTTCCTTGGGGCTGTTGCTGATTGTTTTGTTGGTCTTGATGTCGGAATTGACCTCCAAGCTGAACTGACTCAAGTTCAGTTCTTCCCTGAAACTGGCACAGACGTCTCTCGACTCCTAGGCGGTGTCTTTGAAGGTTCAAATGATGGAACAACCTATGAAATCTTCTACACCCTCTCAGCAAATATTTATTCAGGATTCAACACTATTCAATTCGATACTGAAATCAGCAAGCCTACCTATCGATTCATGAGATTCAGACAGGCTGCTGCCAAGAGTAGATGTGAACTTTCTGAACTTAGTTTCAAGGGTACTCTCTTGAGTACCTTTACCATCGCTGATCCTGATGTTGTTTCTGTCAATAATGCTGTTGTTACCATCAACGGACTTACCCTTTTGAACTCAATCAATGCTAATGTCCAATACAGAAAAGATACTACTCCTACTGTGACTTCTATCACTCCTAAAATTGGTACTTCTGCTGGTGGAACCGTCGTTACAATCCAAGGTAAGGGTTTCAGCACCACCAAGACGGACATTGCTGTCTTTATTGATGACACTCCTTGCACTGTTAACACTGTTACTGCGACTCAAATTACCTGTACCACTGGCTCTCTTCCTGATATCTCTGACAGAACTTCAAGACTTACTGGTAAAATTGAGGTCAAGGTCAATGGTAAAGGAAGTGCTATCACCACCACTGGAGTTCACTTTTTGTATGCTGAAAAATGGTCTGATACAAGAACTTGGGGTTGTGGTGGATTGCCTATTGAAGGAGACAGCGTTCACGTCCCCATTGGTATGAATTTATTCGTTGATGTTTCCCCACCAAGACTTGGGGCTGTTGTCGTTGAAGGCAATTTACTCTTTGATGATCAAGATCTTGAATTCCAAGCTGAGTATATTATGGTCCGTAATGGTATCATGAGAATCGGTACTGAAGATGAACCTATTCAAAATAAAATCAGAATAATTTTGAATGGTCTTTGGGATGATAAACAGCTTCCCATTTTTGGTAATAAAGCTATTGCCCTCTATGAAGGTCTCATTGATATCCATGGCCTAGCTCGAACTCAAACCAACACAACGCTTGCTATGACTGCCTTTGCAGGAGACCAAAATATTACTGTGGAGAATATTGGTGATTGGGCTATTGGCGAGGAAATTGCCATCTCCAGTACCAGTCTCAACCCCAACGAAAACGAACGCAGAACTATTATTGATATTTCTGGGGATACAATCACTTTGGACTCTCCTCTCACCTTTACCCATTTATCTGAAAGTGAAACTATAACAACCACGAACGGTGAAACCCAAACAATCCATGTTCGCTCTCTCATCGCTCTGCTAACTCGTAACATTGTTATCCAGGGTAATGAAGACGACTCCAAAGAGTCATCTTATGGTGCTACTATGCTCTTCTATGACCCTGGAACTGAAAACACCATTGTTAGAATCTCAAACACCGAGTTTACCTATGTTGGTCAGGCTGCTTATCTTGAACGTCATCCTCTCAACTTCCAAAACACTGGTAACCAAATTAACTCCTACATCGTTGGATGTTCCATTCACAAGAGTTTCAACAAAGGTATTCAAGTGAAAGGCACCAAATACCTCACTGTTTCCAATAATGTCTTCTTTGATATTGCCAATGAAGCTATTATTCTTCCTGATGGTTCCGAAAAGAACAATACCATTGAAGATAATGTCATTATCCAAGTCACTCCCAGCAAATATGTCTTCAATTCCTATAACACCCCTCCCGCTATTTCTGTCGCCAACCCTCTCAATTTCATTAGAAGAAATAAAATTGCTGGTGTTTCCAACAATGGTTTCACCTTCACTTACAACACAATCGCTCAAGGCGCTTTCTGGAGTTACAATATCTGCCCTCAAGGAGAACTTCTCGGAGCTTTCGAAGATAACTCCGTCCTTTCTTGCGGTGCTACCGGTCTCTTCATTAATTCCTATTTCCCTCGAACCCTTGCCTGTAAATCTTTTAGATCCAACAATAACACTGATCCTTTCGCCTACAACAGACCCATCCAAGCGACCTACAAGAACCTGACTGTCTCCAGAGCTATGACTGGTTTCCAAGCTTGGAACCTCGGTGCTGTTATCCTTGATGGTTTCAAGATTTCTGACAGTAAATCAGGTGCTATTGAAGTCCGTCATGCTCTCAACTCTCCCATGAATTCCACTCAAGTTACCAATGCTTTTTTGATCGGAAACTTGCAGCTCCCAACTGGTAGCGTTTCTGTAAGCGACTATTGGGGTATCAATGTCCCAAGTGATGATGGTTTCACTATCGACTCTTGTTCATTTGCTCATTTTGACTCCTCCGCTTCTGCTGTTCTTGGCTGCTCGAATTGCGATGACCCTTGGGAAAACACTGGTTCCAGAGTCACTTTCCTTAAAAACACCAAGTTCATTGATGTCTCCAAGAGAATTGGCTTCACCTCTCCTTACACCCATATCTTTAGAGATTTAGATGGTTCATTAACTGATACGAGTAACGGAGCGACTGTTGTCTATGATCTTCCCCATTTGAGAGTTCCTGAGTGTCAAGTTAATTCTGATTTATTCAACGGACTGATCTGTGATAATACTTTGGAAATTAGAGGTCTTAATTTCTGGAACGTTGCTCCCAGTTATGTCCAAAGAAAGACCATGAAAATCCTCAGAATAACTGAGGGAATCCAAATCTATGATGCTTCTGATTATACTGCCACTTCTTATCGCTACCCTCAAAACGGATATTCTGCTCCTTTCGCCACTGGATATCCTTATCAAATATTCTGCAGCGTAGGTCTTGATTTCGACAGTCTCTCCCTTGAAATCTCTCCCTTGTACACCCCTGAGGACTATCCTATTCACCTTACTTTCAACTATACTGAGCCCAGAGAAGAATATGAAGTCTTGAGAAACACTTTCTTGCAAAATACCACCAACATCACCAATACCACTACCCTCTGGAGTGTTTACTCAAAGACTGGTCTCAGCAATTATGATTTTGGTGACTTCTACAATGATGTCGAAAACAAGTCCCTTTACTTCGCTGTCACTGGTAATTCCGTTGGCCAACCGACCATCTATGATGAAAATGATGCTTCTATTGCCCAAATCAAAGCTTACAGATGCAGATGGAACTGTCCTGCTCCTGTCCAAGATGAAGACCTCCCCACAGTTGAAAGAAAATGGTCTGATGCTAAAGGCTGGAGCGATGGTATTGTCCCTCAGGATGGAGATTCGATTATAATCGAAGAAAATGAAATTGTGACTCTCGATATTGATACGGCCTCCTTAAAAACTCTTGAGATCAGAGGTACTTTAAAGTTCTCTGATCAAGTCAGCTCTTTGACCCTCACTGCTAAAATTATTTGGGTTAGAGGGCAACTTATTGCTGGTACTGAAGAAACTCCTTACAAAAATAAAGCTCTTATTAAATTAACTGGAACCATCCGAGATGAACCTCTCGTCGTCAACTTTGCTGTTGACGTCAGCACTAAAGTCCTTGTCGTGACTGGTACCCTCTCTCTTGTTGGTCAACAAGTCAATACTCTTGTCATACTTGGAGCTTCAGCCAATCCTGGAGATAAACAACTCCAGATCGTTGGAGATATCACTTCTTTCAAGAAAGGCGACCAAATTGTTCTTGCTCCGTCTGGCTCAAATCCTTCTGAACATGAATCTCTCCTCATCAACGAAATTGATCTCGTCAACAACATTATCACAGTCCAAACTAGCTGTAAATATTTCCATTATGGTTCAAGTTCCCCCTTCACCACTCTCAACTCTCAAGTTGTTGATATGAGGACTGAAGTGGTCTTAATGACCAGAAATGTCCAGATTCAAGGCACTCAAGAAGGTGGCCTTGGTGGTAGAGTCCTTGTGACTTCAGAAATTGATGTAGGTATTGTCACTGGTGTTGTTACCATGAGATATGTCTCTATGAGCTATTGCGGCCAAGCTGGCACTGATAGAGCTGGTATTACTTTTGAATTCGCCAGTGCTGGAACTGGAAGCAATATCACTGGATGTACCATCCAAAACTCGGTTGGAAATGCCGTCAGATTCCAACAAGCTAACCTTGTTACCTTTGACAACAATATCATCTACAAAACCCAACATTATGGCGTCCGCTTCCTTGACAATAATGTTGATATTGAAATAACAAATAACGTAATTATTGGAATTAACCCTGATGGAAGAGGCAAAATTATTGATCTCTATGATTACAGTGCTGGTATTGTCATCTACGACTCCACCAACTCCAAAATTACCATCTCTGGCAATCTCGCTTCAGGCTGCTTATTCAGCTGTTTCTTCATTAGAGCTCCTGCTTGCGATAGCAGCAACTTCTTTACCAATAACATTGGGCATTCAGCCAAAATCGGTCTCGTCGCCTACGAAGATCTAACAGCTTGCATCACGATCTCTGACTTCACTGCTTACAGAACTACCTACGGTGTCCAATCTTACTATAGAATCAACCAAATCCAAGCCTCCAATCTCCTCTTGCTCGATAACATCATGTCCCTCAATCTTGCTAGTTCTTCCGATGGGATCAGAGAAATCACTGTCTCGAATTCTTATTTTGTTGGCACCTCATTGAAAGATTGTCCTCAATGCTACACTGTTGAACAATGCTCCAACCAAGCTGCAATCGGCCTTGGTGCTTTCAACAATGAAACGAGACCTGATAAATTCCAATTCTATAGATCCTTCCGCGATCAAGTTCTCGGTAGTTATTATAAATTCACCAACAACCACTTTGAAAACTTTGAGGACTCTATCTTTGGAACTACTCCTCAATGTAAAGGCAACATCATCTTCTTAGCCAGTCAATATGCCACTGACTTTATCCCTTATGTCACCATCGAGAAATCTACGATCAAGAAAGTTGATTGGAACGCTTTGGCTAACTTCAAAGCTCCTTATACTGGTGATTGGAATTGTGGCCCTGAAGTCCAATGTACCTTGGGTCTCAACTCCCTCATCAAAGATTTGGATGGTACTCTTTCAGTAAATTCCAACGAGCCTGCGGCTTTAGTTCCAATTCATTCCAGTATCGCCGCCGTTGATAGTCTCTGCAATTCGATGGCTTCTGGTCTTGTCTGCACACAAAGCCTTTATGGTCTTCTTGGTTTCAAGAATCTGGATGCTGATAAGAGCACTTTGGTTCTTGATTATGTCACCATCTTTGACTCCACTTTCACCAACAAAATCAACTCTCATAGAGACAACAACCCAAGAGAAAATAATGACACTCAAAAATGGACTTCCATTATCAAAGTTGGCCAAAATTATGACCTCACCTTCTTGCACGATATGCCTGTTGCAATGGACTTTGAATTGCAAGGAGAATCTACTGATTCTGTCCTCATTAAAATCCCATATCGTAACTCCAAAGTAGCCAGAGTTATCAACAGTGTCACTGGACAAGTAGTCAGTGCTTGCAATGCTATCCCACCAAAAGCTCCTGCGATCTTGGACTCCCACCCTTGCGGCACTTATATCTATGATAGAACAGCAAATACTGTTCAATTCAAGGTCACAGGAGAAGCTAATTGCAAACTTATTATTCAACAGACCAACTCTCTCGTTGCTAGAATCAGATTCGATATCAGTATTAGTGAATTCTTTGAACAAGGTGGTTTCGCTCCCTTCATTGATAAAGTCGCTGCCATTCTTGACATTCCTTCCTACCGAATCAGAGTTGTCGGAGTCACTGAAGGTTCTACAATCATCGATTTCCATGTTGATGCTGAAGCCCAAGGAGTTGGTAGTGGTCCTACGGCCAACCCAGAACTTTCTGATTTCGCTGAAATGCTCCGACTAGCTGTCGGTGATGGGGCTCTTGACATGTACGGTGCTCCAGTTCTCAATTATAATCAAAATATTGTTTACTCTGAAAAGAATTATGGCGGCTCACAAATGTCGACTACAGTTACCTCTGGTGCTAAAATTTGGGCAATAGTTCTCGGTATTGTTGCTGCTGCTCTTCTTATTGGTGCCGGAGTTTTGTTCTACAAGCGTAAAGCAAAGGCTTCCACAAAGATTCACCACATAAGAAAATCTATCGCCAATATGGAAATTAGAAAATCCATTATTGGCAAGATGGTTCCAGAAATCTTTACTCCAAAACCTGAAGATATGCTTCCTATGCAGGTTTGCAAAAGTCCAAGTGAAATCTCTGAAAGAGGAGGTTTGTTTAAGCAATCTAGCCTATTTGGCAATCAACAGTCAGAATCAAAGGATGTAAGTATCGGAAGTATTGGGGATCTTGAAGATCTTGTTGACGCAAACCTTCCTATTCAAATGGGAACTCCAACTGAAAAGAAAAATGTGAGTCCAATGGAGTTTAGAAGCACAACTCCAATTGAAATAAGAAGAAGAGTTGACAAAAAACTCAAGACAATCAAAGAAAATGAAAATAATAATCTCTCGTATGGTGATGAAATTGAAATATTGGAATAAACAAATGTTTTAATTTCTGATATTTTTTTTATAATTAAAGTAACCAATATTCATTATCGTATCTCCTTGATAAAAATAGATTTTATTTGAAAATTTAATATGAACTCAGTCAGTTGATAATATTTGAAAATTATTCTTTCAAGAGCTTGAGTTTTTTGTCAATAAAAAAAATTTGGGATGATGTTTTGAGATAGATTTTACGAGAAAAAGTCAAATGAAGTTTTGGACTGACTTGAAATTTTCTCTCGAAAATTTTTTTCTTGAATTTTTTTGAATCGGAATAATTTTTTTTTTTAGAAAGAATAATTTTGAGAATACTTTTTTGTTGGAAAGAAAAAAATAAAGCCCAAAAAAAATCTCTCAGAGAAAGAGTGAAGGGAGAGGTAATTACCAAAAAATAGGCAATCTCAATTTTGATTCATGTTTGATGGCTTATACGAGATTTTGAAGATAAAAAAAGATTTTTCCATCGCAAGAAGGAAATTCTCTCATCAGAAGTTTTTTCAGTTTTTGAGCATTCGATAAATTTTTTCAAGATTTTTCCGGCCTTCATCTTGGGAGAAATTGGCTTTTTCTTTGTGGAATCATGTGTGCAAGTTTTCAGAAAGAAAGGGCTTCATGAAAATTCAATTTGAAGAAAAACTAAGAAAAACATTTTTATTAAAAAAAATCAAAATCTTTCTTCTTCGGCTCTTGTGAAAATTCATAAAAATGAGGAAAGTAATTCTTTCAGCGATCTTTTTTTTTAATTTCAATCAATGAGAAAAAATTGACGTCGGATTTGTTTTTTTCTGTGAGAAGATTTTCCGAGAAAAAAGTTTTTCTTCATTTTTTTGGATTGTGGAAAAATGAAAAAAAATCGAGAAAAATTTCCATATTCAACCGAGAGCAAAGGGAATCGTGCCTTTTTTCACTCAAACCACAGTGGAGCTAAGGTGACTCTTCAAATTTTTTGGAAGGTATTCTTTGCATTATAAGTCTCAGGAGAAAAGTTTCTGGTCTGAAATTTTCATGAGAAGAAAAAAATTTCCTTTTGATCTGGGAGTTTCTTCTAATCTGGAAAAACTCTGAAAATTCATCGAGAGAAGAAATTATTGCAAAAATATTTTTCAACTAAAGAGTCTAGAAAGCTGCTTGTCACCTCAACAAAAGAAAAGGAAGTGGTTTCTTTCATTTTCATGCAAAAGTTTATGATCGATCTTTCTCAGTCAATAAAGCATAAGAATTTTAGAATCATTTAACCGATCTTGATTCTTTTATACATCAAATAAAAAATATATTTAATCATGAATAAATAATAATCTATATATTTCTATAAACATAAAATAGCCTTTAAATTGGCTACACACTTAATTATATTGAGATTCTCTAAAAAACTCCTTTCATAGATCTCCACTTTTCATCAATCAAGCATCGCTTTTCATAAGTCCAGTGAATCCAATTGCATTTCCATTCTCATCTTCACCAATTGCTTCTAGCTGATGGCTTATTCTTGGTCTGAATCTTCCTCTCATTTCTGCCATCTTTTGAGCTCGAGCTTGAACTTGAGCTCTAACTTGGGCGGAGTCTGGACGCTTCTCCAAATCAGTTTTAACTGGGGGCTTCAAAGCCTCTGATAAGCGAATTTTTCCTTTTTTCGCATTCACGGGAGATTGATCCTCGAACAGAGCGGCCTCTTCCTCATCCCTTTTCTTTATTTGGACTCTGGTTTGGTCAGTTACAGGCAAATTTGCTCCAAGCTTGTAACCTTTAACCCGGCCGAGATTCGTAACTTTGCGTGATTTGCGTCTCATTTTGAATTTGTAGAAAGAAAATGCTGCAATCGCACTGATTACAACTGCAATTGCAATCATAGCGATTAAAATAGTCAGTTTAGAAGTCTTTGATTTTTTAGTTGTACTTTCATCGTTTGATTGATCTTCTTCTGGAGTGACGACACCAAAGTTAGAGTTGAGGACTGCAATACCATCAAGGTTCAGATTATTTTGATCTGCAGCAAGTGTGAGTGTCTCATCCATTGTGTTTGCCTTCGCCTTTGTAGCAGCGATCGATTGAGAATCGGATGCAGATGTTAAGACAA
>Ga0182738_1002247_pt1 | contig 23141 bp, 21 predicted proteins | sample eDN5th30CBELigMG_FD_128876 | JGI IMG/M metagenome (GOLD analysis project Ga0182738, IMG submission 128876) | Enriched Miracle-Growth compost microbial communities from Emeryville, California, USA - eDNA 5th pass 30_C BE-Lig MG (version 2)... ...
CCGCAGGCGTTTGAGGTGAGAACGGGAAAGGGTAATCAAAGGGCATTCCTCCTGTGCAAGAGGCTCGCGGAGAGGGGGTAACGAAAAACGCCCAGCACAAGCTCCGAAGCATGTGCCGGGCGTAAAGCAGTGTTGCCTGCCGGTGAGAAGCTGCTACGCCAAGCGGCGCGTAAGGTATTCCGCCGGCGGCACGTACCGCTGCTGCTCGACGTCGTCCCAATCGACGATCAGGTCCTCAGGCTCGGTCGGTTCCAGCTCCAGCGGCTGAAAGCCGCGGCGGGCAATCTCGGAAATCTCTTCGCCAGTCGCCCGGGCCACAGCACGGTTCAGTTCGCTCTGCGTCATCTTGTAAAGCTCCTCAGGAGGAGGGATCAAAGTAGAAATGACGCCGCCCCCAGCGGGGCGGCGTGCCACAGGTAAAGCACGTCGCCCCGGCGGGGGCGTTTTTTCGTTAGTTGGGCTCTCGGCCCATCGTTCAGCTGGTAGTTGGCCTGCTCACAGCCAGTGCTGTTCCAGCCACGTTCGCTCGGCATCCAGGGCCTGGCTTCGCTGGTCGTACGGTCCCAGTAGCGGGCCGCCTACCGGCGAAAGGTCAGCCGTCCATTGGCCATCTGCAGTTGGTTCTACGTGCGAACCACGGGCAATCCGTAGCTGCCCTAGCGCGTGCAGGTCCAGCTCTTCGCCATACAGGCAGCGGATGATGCCAGCAGGAGTGATGGTTAGCTGCACGATGCCCTCCCTTAGCGGCGGCGGATGATGTTGCGGCGGGGCCGCTCCACCATCAGCGCGTCGAGGCTGCCTTGGATGCCGGTAAGCTGCGCGGCCACCCGCTGACGCAGGACGTCGCTATCGCGAAGCTGCTGCGGCTGAACGCCCCCGAGCACCTGCTGAGCCTGCTGCACAAGGGCGTCGAGCTGCTCGCTGCTGCGGATGTTCAAGTACCGGAACCGCTCAAAGAACTCGGCCAGGTTGCTGACCGCCGAATCGCGGAACACCTTGGGCCTGCCGTCGGCTTGACCGGTGAGCCGCTCGGCCAGGTGATCCACTAACCGGGCCAACTCCTCCGTAAACGCCGCCTCAGCCAATCGCACAGCCTCATCAAAACGAGCCTGGGCTCGCTGGCACTCCTGGCGGTACAGTTCTGGCGAAAGCTGCCGCAGATAGTCAGGCGGCTCCACGCTGGGAAAGTCCCAACCCATTTCAAACAGGCCACGGAGCGTGGCTGGGTAATCGGACTCGCAGTACAAACTGCCTAGCCGTTGCCGGGCCGCCCGTTTGAGCTCGTGGTAGTGCTCATCCAGCTCGTCAACGGCTACAGCCAGCTCCTGCTGCAGCGACGCCATCTGCTCGTTCACGGCATCCAGGTCGTCTTGGCGGATCAGCCGGACACCCGGCTCGGGAAACGGCAGGCTGATGCCTTTGAAGTAGGCGACGGCCCGGCCGCGCACAGCCGTTACCGCTTTGAACTTGGGGTGTTTGGTATCGATCAGCTTCTTGCCAGCCGAGAGAAAGTCGCCTTCAGCACCGAACGTGCCCGCCGCCTGGGCCTTTTGCTCAGGCGAAAGCGTTTTGCGGGTACCAAACCAGGTGAAGCTGAGCCGCATGGCGGCCATGGTGATGCGAAGCCGCTGAGCGGCAACGCTTTCAGAAGCCACTTGTGTGGCCGGATCTTCGAGCAATGTGCTCATAGCATCTCCTTGAATGAAGCGGATGGATGGGTAATGGCGAGATGCCCACCGCCAGAAATGAACAACGCCGCCTGACCGCGTAGGCCAGACGGCGCTGCTCAAGATGCAGATCGGATTGTTGGTCCGGCGGGTCAGTTGTTGGACGGGTCGCGGTTCACGCGTCGCCGAGTTTTCGCCGCACCATTGGTGGACTGATAAATGCCCACTTGACTGGCGGCCAGGCAGCGGCCGCTGGCCCAGGTGCGGAGCCGTTCGACGGATTCAGCCGCGGTCACCGCCACCGGCACCACGTTCTGGGCGGCCTGCACCAGCGGCAGGTCCAACAGTGCCGCCAGGCGGCAGCAGCTCTTGATCTCGGCACCCGTCCACTGTTCGTCCGCTGGTAGCGGTTTGTCGCGATCGATCTCGTACTCGGCCAGGTAAAGCTGCCAGATGGCGTCCTTCTCTGCCCGGCTAGGCAGGTCCACGAAGAACACGGCGTCAAAACGTCCAGCCCGGGTGAACTCCGGCGGCAGCTTGGTGACGTCATTGGCCGTGCAGACCACATACACGTCAGACGTCCGATCGTTGAGCCACGTCAGGAACGCGCCAAACATCCGGGCCGAAACGCCTGAGTCGCTGCTACCGCTCACGCCGGCAAACGCCTTTTCGACCTCGTCGACCATCACCACGCAGGGAGCCATCGCTTCGATGGTGCGAATGGCCTCACGGGTTCGCTGCTCGGTCTGGCCAACGAGCGAGCCTAAGAGGCTGCCCACGTCGAGCATCAGCACCGGGCGGCCGGTTTCAGCGCCCAGGGCCTTCGCGAATTGGCTCTTGCCGCAGCCCGGCGGCGAAAGCAGCATCACGCCCCGCGGCCGCTTCTTGGGGTTGCGGGATGGCTGCAAGAGCGACCGCCGGCAGAACGCCTTGAGAGCTATCAGGCCACCGAGCGACGAAAAATCCTCGCCACCGCGGTACAGCGACAGCAGCCCGCTCTTCTTGAGCGTCTGGGTCCTGATATCCCAAATGGCGGCCGGCGTGATCCGCCCGGAGCGAACCAGAGAGAGGCTGAAGACGTTCTCGGCTTCGTACCGGGTGAGCCCGGCCGCCGCGTCCAGCACCATTTCCAGTTCCTGCCCTTGCGGCAACTCGCCCTCCTCGGTCGCGATGCCCTGGGCGATCTCATGCAGCTGTTCGCGGCCAGGAAGCTCGTGCTCCAGGACGACAAACAGCTTTTCCAGTTCCGTCGGCAGACTCACGGCCGGCGAGAGAATGACCACAAACGTGCGGTTCTGCTTGCCGGCGGTCACCTGCCGGGCCAGGGCCTGTACGACCTCAGCCGATTGCAGGAAGCGGTGGAAGTTCTGCAGCACCAGGACGGCCGTGCCTTCCGCCGTGGCCAGAGCACCAACGGCTTTGATGGCCGAGAGCGGATCGGTGGCTTCAACGAGCCCGGCCGTCTGCAGCCCGCCATCGACATCCCAGGTTGCCAGCTGCCAGTCTTCGTCGCGGCACAGCCGGGCGATCTCGGCCAGGGCATCCTGGTGCTCGTGGCTTTCAACCCAAATACCGGTAAAGCAGGCGCGCACGTATTCCGCTAAACGCTCGCTGAGCGTCATCGGCGTGTCTCCAAACAGGGGAAAGGAAGAAAGAACAGCAGCTTGACCAGAGGCGGTCAGAGAGAAGCGATCGCGCGCTCCTACAGCCCTTCGTGCAGCCGCTGCTGTTGATCGGCCTGGGCGAAGAATTCGCTCGTAAGCCGTTCGCTCTGCCGCTGGCCCAAGGCTTCTTCCAGGAATGCGCTAGCGGCTCGGCAGGAAGCACCGGCAAACCCCTTGGTTTCCAGACGGGTTTGGCCGGTGGGCGAAACGATGATCTCAATGATCGGCTGGGTACTGCTGCTCATGCGGCACCTCCAACCTGCACGGTCAGCTTGATCGAGCCGTCGGCCAGCGGTTGTTCGATCACGCTATGCCCACGTCGGCGGGCTTCCAGCTTGGCCTTCTCAACCGCGTAGCCTTGTAGGAAGGCGTCCAAGTGCCGCTGCTCGCCCCAGCGGCCCTCGAAGTTGTCGAACTTCACTTCGCCGGTTTCGGTCTGACACACCACCGGGTATCGCCAGCCAGGCAGTTCTACGCCCAGGCCAGCCACTTCGCCGGAGAACAGACGAAAGCGGCCCTGCACGGGCTGCGGTAGCCCCTGCCGCTGACAGGCTGCCGCGATGGCCACCGGATCGCGCACCTGCGTTTGAATGGTGACAATGTGAGACATAGGCCCTCCAAGGTTAAAAAGCGGCAAGAAACGCACCTTCCGCGAGCTAATCCCGCGGCGTTCATGTTCTTATGCCACAAAAAGGGCCCAAATTTAGCAAACGGGCCTGCCCAATCGTTGCCCCTGCACCATCAGCAATTTGTCGAAAAACGCGGTTGCCAGGTCGTAATACAACTGGTGCAGAACGCGGTCGGAGCGATCAAAGCCGCCTCATAGCGGTCATGCTCGCCCCTGGAGCATCAGTCGCACCGGTAACTTCCCAGGCTGTGTTCTGAGGACGCGCGGCCCAAATTTCGAGTGTTGCTATTTCGACTGCATCACTGGGGCTTGGCGCCGGCGGCATACGAAATCACCGATAACGTGTAAGTCGAATTGAGGAGTGCCTATGCTGCGACCGATCGTTGCACCACTGCTGGGCCGCAATGGCTTGATGTTGATTGTGCCAATTAGCCGCGAGCTTTTTGGCCGCTGCGAGACGGGCAAACTGCTTACTCTGCAATTGGACCTGGTCGACTTGCCGGTACTGCTGTTTTCGCTGGGCTGGTTACCCGACAGCGACTGGTCCCGGTTCTCCTGGCAGGGCAAGGCCGAGGATTTACAGAACCTGCAGGAGCTCTCCCAACGCCATGCCGACAAGAACGGCGTAATGACGCCCGCAGTGTCGTATCGGCTAAGCTTCCAACAGCGGCGAACGCTGTTTACTGACGGGATGGTCAGCTTCAAACCCTGTGACCTGCAAGAGTGTGGACCACTAGGGGATTGGCGGAAACTTGTAGCCGGGTACATCGCCTTAGCCGAGGAGGAACACGAGTACAACCGATTGAAGTCGCGGGTGCTTGTGTAGGCTGAATCTCCTAGCGGTTGACTTCTGGCAAGCGAGTTTAATCGTGCGCCCTTCTAACGGATCTGGCCGAAGGTCTATTAGTGGCGCGATGTAATGCCAGGTATCCGACGGATAGGCAGCCCGGTCCAGCCCAATCGATCCTGAAAACGCCCGGGCGAAGCCCGAAGGTGCCCTCCTTGCACAAACGCTGCGTCAGGTTTCAATCCACGCCCCTGCGCGGGGCGAAAGAGCGAACGGCAGAAGTTTTACTACACCCGCCCGCTGGTTTCAATCCACGCCCCTGCGCGGGGCGAAAGTTGTAGGGGTCGCGGTTGAGGACCGCGCGGGCATCTTGTTTCAATCCACGCCCCTGCGCGGGGCGAAAGGCAGCTAAGCGGTCGGCTCTGGAGCGAGCGAGGCGGTTTCAATCCACGCCCCTGCGCGGGGCGAAAGACAACTCGCAGGCGGCCTCCAGGCAGTACGCCTTGTTTCAATCCACGCCCCTGCGCGGGGCGAAAGAGGCACTGGCCGGGCTTGACGGTCAGGCCGGTTAAGTTTCAATCCACGCCCCTGCGCGGGGCGAAAGCCTGGAGTACACGTTCTACGTTGTGGCCGATCAGTTTCAATCCACGCCCCTGCGCGGGGCGAAAGTACAGCGTGCGGTGATGCTCGCCAAGGCGTTCTTGTTTCAATCCACGCCCCTGCGCGGGGCGAAAGTGATCTTTCGCCGCGCCACACTGGCCCATCGTTTGGTTTCAATCCACGCCCCTGCGCGGGGCGAAAGCCGACGACCAGGACGACGACGACAAGCGAGACGACGTTTCAATCCACGCCCCTGCGCGGGGCGAAAGACGTGCACGGTGAAGACGCCTAACGGTTAGCACCTGTTTCAATCCACGCCCCTGCGCGGGGCGAAAGTGGCCGCGACCACGCCCACAAGATCGCCAAGGCCCTGTTTCAATCCACGCCCCTGCGCGGGGCGAAAGACGTTTGGCGGCGCGCGGCGGATACAGTACCAGGTTTCAATCCACGCCCCTGCGCGGGGCGAAAGGGCAACCGGGTCGGCAGCCAAAGATGCGATTGAGTTTCAATCCACGCCCCTGCGCGGGGCGAAAGGCAAGGGGCGTGAGCAACTATGGCTGGCACAATCGTTTCAATCCACGCCCCTGCGCGGGGCGAAAGTTGGGCGCAGGCAAACACCTCTTGGCCCGCGACCAGTTTCAATCCACGCCCCTGCGCGGGGCGAAAGTTTATTTGTGGCGATTCCCTCGCGAGCTCGCAGTTTCAATCCACGCCCCTGCGCGGGGCGAAAGCCAAGCTGTTTCGCAAGACCATCACCTTCGACGGCGTTTCAATCCACGCCCCTGCGCGGGGCGAAAGCCAAGCGGTGGCAACTGGCCACGCCCACCAACGGCGTTTCAATCCACGCCCCTGCGCGGGGCGAAAGACGATACCCCGCCGGCGGAAACGGCCGAGGTTGAGTTTCAATCCACGCCCCTGCGCGGGGCGAAAGCACCGCAGGCCGTCGGGAAAACGCCGGGGCTGGGTTTCAATCCACGCCCCTGCGCGGGGCGAAAGCGGTAATTCTTCTCCAGGTCCAGTTCGCCCGGCGTGTTTCAATCCACGCCCCTGCGCGGGGCGAAAGATCAGGGCAAGAGCTACTCGCCGGGGACATCATCGAGTTTCAATCCACGCCCCTGCGCGGGGCGAAAGAGAAGCTCTCAGAGCTATCTGCGGGGGTGGCTGCATGTTTCAATCCACGCCCCTGCGCGGGGCGAAAGACGACGCGGCCAAAACGGCGGCAAAACCGGGCGATGTTTCAATCCACGCCCCTGCGCGGGGCGAAAGGATCGAGGACGAATTGACCCGGCACCCGCTGTTGGTTTCAATCCACGCCCCTGCGCGGGGCGAAAGGTGCGGGAAACGTGGAGCTACTACTGTGACTATGTTTCAATCCACGCCCCTGCGCGGGGCGAAAGTGCAAGGCGGCACATGGGGAGCTAAGCAGAAGTACGTTTCAATCCACGCCCCTGCGCGGGGCGAAAGGCGGATCATCGCCAGGTCTTGCTCGGTCTCAAAGTTTCAATCCACGCCCCTGCGCGGGGCGAAAGGCCCGTGGGCGTGCATCGCCACGGACACCCAACAGAGTTTCAATCCACGCCCCTGCGCGGGGCGAAAGCTGAGCAGCGCACCATTGCTAACGCCCTACTGGAAGTTTCAATCCACGCCCCTGCGCGGGGCGAAAGTTGGGCGTTGCCGCGCGTTTCGGCCATGAGTGCCGTTTCAATCCACGCCCCTGCGCGGGGCGAAAGAAGCCCATCCAGCCAAACTCGGCGCGCAGGTGGTTGTTTCAATCCACGCCCCTGCGCGGGGCGAAAGATGTGGCAGACTGCTCGCGAGGGATGGTCATGGTGTTTCAATCCACGCCCCTGCGCGGGGCGAAAGTTTGGACTCGCTAGAGCGTGAAGTCCTGACAGAGTTTCAATCCACGCCCCTGCGCGGGGCGAAAGTCGGCCTCTGCCAGCGTCTCAGCCAATAGCGGCTCGTTTCAATCCACGCCCCTGCGCGGGGCGAAAGCGGGGCCATTGCGGACGGCGTGAAAGGCTTAGGCGTTTCAATCCACGCCCCTGCGCGGGGCGAAAGACGCCCGGCACCCAGTTGCCGCCGTCCTGGTAGGCGTTTCAATCCACGCCCCTGCGCGGGGCGAAAGGTTCTCTGTTCCCGTCTCCACGTCCAGCAGCGTGTTTCAATCCACGCCCCTGCGCGGGGCGAAAGTCACCTGGTTGAGCCACCGCTGTAGGCCGGTGTAGGTTTCAATCCACGCCCCTGCGCGGGGCGAAAGTTGTCGGCGGCGAACTGGCGAGGATCGAAAACAATTGGTTTCAATCCACGCCCCTGCGCGGGGCGAAAGAGGCGGCCGCGCCATGACGCACGTGTGGTATTGGCGTTTCAATCCACGCCCCTGCGCGGGGCGAAAGCCCGGCGCCGCACCGCGGCCGACATCCCCGCGGTGTTTCAATCCACGCCCCTGCGCGGGGCGAAAGTGTTGCCCGCGGCGAAGAAGGTGGCGTTGTCCATGTTTCAATCCACGCCCCTGCGCGGGGCGAAAGCATTACCGGCCCGATCATTTTCAGCGCGGTGCATGTTTCAATCCACGCCCCTGCGCGGGGCGAAAGGAAACCGCTCAACAGCGTCTTCTACGTTCGACTTGATGTTTCAATCCACGCCCCTGCGCGGGGCGAAAGGGAACTGGCCAAGATGCTCTTGGAGGCGATGGGCGTTTCAATCCACGCCCCTGCGCGGGGCGAAAGTAATGAACGCCCTGCATCCGATCCTTGCCGACCTGTTTCAATCCACGCCCCTGCGCGGGGCGAAAGCTTCGGCGTGGCCAAGCAGGAGCCGCGCGCCGGCGTGTTTCAATCCACGCCCCTGCGCGGGGCGAAAGCTACGTCGCAGCAATGCGGCGTGGCATCAAGGTGTTTCAATCCACGCCCCTGCGCGGGGCGAAAGTGTCGCGGACAGTCAATGACGCCAGCGAATCCGCGTTTCAATCCACGCCCCTGCGCGGGGCGAAAGCCATATCAAGCGCGACCGTCCCATCCGCCTTGCCAGCGTTTCAATCCACGCCCCTGCGCGGGGCGAAAGGACGTTAACACCCCGGTAGTCTGGTTGAGTTGATGTTTCAATCCACGCCCCTGCGCGGGGCGAAAGAAGGGCGGCGATGGTAGCCCGCCAGAGGATCACTTGGTTTCAATCCACGCCCCTGCGCGGGGCGAAAGCCATGAGCGCCAAGCACACGCCGGGACCGTGCACGTTTCAATCCACGCCCCTGCGCGGGGCGAAAGGCGCCAGTTGACCGTGACATAGCCGCCTAGCGATTGTTTCAATCCACGCCCCTGCGCGGGGCGAAAGTTCATCCTCAGAGGTAACACTGATGGTATCATGTGTGTTTCAATCCACGCCCCTGCGCGGGGCGAAAGTGACCCCCGGCAACATCGTGGATTACGGCTTTGTGTTTCAATCCACGCCCCTGCGCGGGGCGAAAGGTGGGCACGGTGATCCACAGCATGGAGGCCAAGCAAGTTTCAATCCACGCCCCTGCGCGGGGCGAAAGCAGCGGATTCCTCCAGCGCGTGGACGAGGTCAACGCGTTTCAATCCACGCCCCTGCGCGGGGCGAAAGACGGCGTAAACGAGGATGTCCGTAGACCAATCATCGTTTCAATCCACGCCCCTGCGCGGGGCGAAAGAAGGGTTGCGCCTTTCTGGCTGGCGGACTACCGCCGTTTCAATCCACGCCCCTGCGCGGGGCGAAAGGGTGAGCGGCGTGCCGGCGATTTCGCGGCAGTGCCGTTTCAATCCACGCCCCTGCGCGGGGCGAAAGCGCCTGTGGTGCAACCCGCACCAGAGCGGCCGATGATTGTTTCAATCCACGCCCCTGCGCGGGGCGAAAGGCCGCCGTTTCTCCCCGCCGAGGCATGTTGCGATGTTTCAATCCACGCCCCTGCGCGGGGCGAAAGCCGGTCGTCGTGATATGTCGCTGCCGGCCCGCTAGTTTCAATCCACGCCCCTGCGCGGGGCGAAAGGCTACAAGGGCGGGCCTTGGCTGTGCACCGAAGAGTTTCAATCCACGCCCCTGCGCGGGGCGAAAGGGTCCGCTGTGCTGACAAGCAACCTGGCGAGCGCGTTTCAATCCACGCCCCTGCGCGGGGCGAAAGTTCCGCGCTGCCTCACCGCTATAGCCAAGGCCCACGTTTCAATCCACGCCCCTGCGCGGGGCGAAAGCGAGCGAGGCGCCGTTGGGCTGTGGCAGGGCGGTGTTTCAATCCACGCCCCTGCGCGGGGCGAAAGAGCCGCGTTGCCCAGGTAGCTCGACCGTTCCGTGCGGTTTCAATCCACGCCCCTGCGCGGGGCGAAAGGAGACCAGGAAGGCGATCACCGCCCCCAGCAGCTTGTTTCAATCCACGCCCCTGCGCGGGGCGAAAGAGATGGTCATACTGGCCGCTCGTCCGTCGCACGGGTTTCAATCCACGCCCCTGCGCGGGGCGAAAGCTCGCCCAATCGCGGGTTGTATTCGATCTCCGCCTTGTTTCAATCCACGCCCCTGCGCGGGGCGAAAGCCCGGACAGGATGAGATCGTTTGGCAGACCGCTGGTTTCAATCCACGCCCCTGCGCGGGGCGAAAGGGAGGCAGCGTCAGATTGGGCATCGAGGCGGATGTTTCAATCCACGCCCCTGCGCGGGGCGAAAGACAACATGCGGGCGTAGGTGTCGGCCTTGTTGGTGTGTTTCAATCCACGCCCCTGCGCGGGGCGAAAGGCGGCCTTAGCGTTCAGTGCGTTCGGCACGAGCAGTTTCAATCCACGCCCCTGCGCGGGGCGAAAGCGGTATCTCGATGAGTGATTGCAAGCACGGCCGTGTTTCAATCCACGCCCCTGCGCGGGGCGAAAGGCGTGGCTTTTGCATTCATGACTACCCCATCGGTTTCAATCCACGCCCCTGCGCGGGGCGAAAGCGTCACTAACCCGCACGCGGGCAAGTTCCGCACGGTTTCAATCCACGCCCCTGCGCGGGGCGAAAGCCTTTCCGTCCAACATGCGTAGCTGCCGGTACTTGGAGTGCACGTTTCGCGAACCTGCGGGCATCGTACACTTCAGCAGATTGGCATGCTGGCACGGCATGGCCTTAGTCTAACTACAGCTAAAAGTTGCGTCGATCGCGAACCTGACAGTATCAGGTGGGCGCGCTGGATGTTCGCGGATGCTACTTCTAGCATCCCTACATAGTCTAGCAAGTGCTTTGAATCGCTAGGCGATCAGCGGCCCATCAATGTCGTAGGTGGACTTTGCACCATGATGCTCCACGCGGCGGTGCCAGTTGCGGCCCAGGTAATAGAAGCGGATGCTGTCCTCGGCAGGATCGATCAGACGTAGCAGCCGATCCTTGCAGTTCGTCCACTGAGCAGGGTCGACTTCCATCTCAAAGACCGAGTTCTGCACCCGCTGCCCGAAGTCCAAACAGGCTTTGGCCACCTGCCTTAAACGGCGCTGACCCTCGACTGATTTGGTCGACACATCGTACGTTACCAGTACGTACATACCTTGCCCCTTTATCGCCAGAGTAGCGGCGGATACGCGTCGAGATCGCCACGCAGGTGCCGGGCCATCAGCCGTGCCTGCAGATGAATCAAAAGTCCAACGGTCACCCGTTCATTCAGAAAGGGATGGGTATAAACGTCCTGTTTGCGCTGCTGCCAGGCAACCAGGACCGCCTTGCGGGCTGCATCGTCCATGATGACCGCTCCGGTTTCCAGCGTCTGAAACGATGATGGCCCCAATTGGCGGCGGTTGATGAGCGAGAGCACCAGACGGTCGGCCAACCAAGGCCGAAACTCCTCCATCATATCCAGCGCCATGCCAGGCCGGCCTGGCCGATCGCGATGCAGAAAGCCTACCGCTGCATCGAGGCCAACGGCTTCGCAGGCCGAACGCACGTCGTGCATCAGCAGCGTATACACAAAGGACAACAGGCAGTTGATGGGGTCCAGCGGAGGCCGGCGACTGCGACGCTCGAATCGAAAGGTCTCGGCATTGGCGGTAATCAGATCGTTGAAGGCCGCGAAATACCGCACAGCCGACTCGCCCTCCACGCCACGCAGTTGATCCAGTGAGGTTGCCTGCTGCACCGCGGGAATTGTAGCCGACAGCCGCCGGGCAACCGTTTGCAGAGCCTCGGCACGCGGGGCATCGCTGGCATCGCGCGCCGCCCGGTTCAGCACAGTACGGCAGTTGGCCAGCTTACCCAGGACGATCGACCGGGCGATTTCCAGCGAACTCTCCGGATCGTCGGCTGCCCGATACTGCTGCCGGCGCAGCAGCACGTTGCCTGAGGTGAATCCGCTCACCGCGGCGCGGAACTTTCCCGAGCTGCTCAAGAAGGAGATCGAGACGCCGGATTCGCCGCAGGCAGCCATCAGGCTAGGGCTACAACCGACGCGGCCAAAGCAGACGATGCCGTCGAGGTTGTGCAGCGGAATCCGGAGCCGGGTGGCCTTCTCCACGCGGACCGCTACCGCCTGTCCATCCTTGGCTAGATAAGCCCCTTCCGTGGTCACAAACAGCGTGTTCAGGTGGGTTTTCAACGGACACCTTTCACGTTGCCAAGAGAGAAGGGAACGGAAGGGCAGGGCGTCACGCGCCTACCACGCTTGCGACTTGATAAGCTGTTCATCAAGAAATGCCTGGGCGGATCGGCCGCCGGCCGTGACTTGAGGCAGACACACGGCAATCAGCGAGCATGCGTCGCACTTCTTCTCACGCACGGCCGGAGGCGTGACACCGCTGTGGATCATTTGATGCAGGCGTTCGGCGGCGCGGCGGGTAGTGCCGCGCAGCGCATCGTCGAAGGCGACATCGAACCGTCGCCGCTTGACACCATAAAACAACTGGCCGCCCGCGATCTCGATGCCTAGCATCTCTTCCAGGCAGATCGCCTGGGCACAAAGCTGCACGCGATCGCAATCATTGGTCTTGGGGCGGCCGCGTTTGTATTCGACGGGCGTTACGATCCAACCGGTCAAGCCGTCGCTGCGCTGGGCATGCAGTACCTGGGCCAGAGTGCGGTCGGCTTGCCGGTCGGTCAGGCCATCGGGCGGGCGCCACTCGATAACGTCGGCCTGGCCGGTGACGCCCAGTTCCAAGCTGCGCAGCGGCAATCCGCGGGTGATTCGGATGCCGCCGCGCGTTTTGGGTTTTCCTTCGTGGGCGTTGCGATGCAGGATGCGACCTTGAGCCGTGAGACGGTTCTCGACCCACACCCGCTCGACATGGATCAGGGCACACTGCCGCTCGCAGAACAGCAGGTGCTGTAAAGCCGAGAGGGGCAGCAGATCGGCTTCGAGGTAGGGCATCACGATTCCACCTACCAGACGGCCTACATCACACAGGCCGGCCCGTCTACAGACGCTCGTGCAGGGTCACGCCCGCAGGTACGCTGTCGCGGTCCACCGTCACCTCGTAATCTTCAAAATCGCGGGGTGGCCGGCTGGGATCCTTGGCCGCAACCCGAACGAGGTTAAACAGCTTTCGCGCCGGTGCGTTGCCCAGCTTGCTGTCGTGCTCGAACACTACAAGCCGGCAGGTGCCCATCTCGCCGCGTGCGGCCGAGCGGTCGTGCTCAAACATGTTCTCCAAGGCGTTCCACAGCAGTTCCAGGTCGGCCTGGCTAAAGCCAGTCTGCTCGGCCAGGTGCGGATTGATGAAACCGTGGGCGCGGTACAAGGCGTAAGGCACGATCTCCTTGCGGCCCATGGTGCGATTGCCGCCAGACTGTTTGTCGGCCTCTTTCTCGGTGGTTACGGCCATTCGGGTGATCGACTGTTCCAGCGAAACAATCGGATCGATGGAGCGAGCAAACGCCAACTGCACGGGGCCGCGCACCTGGCCGGCGTTGACGCCCGTGCTCATGACCGCGCCGAACATGCGCACGTCGAAGAAGGTCTGGCACATCCAGCGGCGTACACGTTCCTCGGCGGGCGATTCGCCGTCTTTGAGTTTTCCGGTCTGTTTCGGGTCCAAGCCCAGCGCGCGATAGCCGCGCGCGTGCTGCTGGTTCAGGATGGCCTTTTCTTTGACGTAGATGTCGTAGCCTGGCTCAGGCTCGCCATCGCCTGCCTTGGCCAGCGTGATGTAGTTGCGGATCTTGCGTTTCAGGCAGACGTCGGACACCAGGCCATGGCCGGTTTCGGGATCAACCCGCGGGGCATTGCCGGCGTCGGGGTCGCCATTGGGGTTGCCATTACGCACATCGAACAACAGCACGAACTCATAGCGGCGATCAATCGTGGGCGAGGTGGTCGCAGCAGCAGGCGAAGGGACGGCAGTGGCCATATCTTATGACTCCTAACGCTAAGCGAAAATGAACGATGTTGATCCAAATGAGAGGCTAGGCAGCGGGCGCTTCGGCCGCGCGGCTAAAGCGGAACGCGGCGGCTACATCGGGGTGCTCCTGCTCCCACTGCTCACGTTCTTCCTTGGGCATCCAGAGCCAATGCCGCATCTGGTGGTAGCCCACGACAAACAGTCCTTGCTGCTCAAGATCGAGATGAGCCGGGATGCCCTGGCTTTGGTACGGGTACCGATTGCGGTTCACGTCGAACTGTGAGCAGAAGAAATCGATCATCCGGTCCAGCCGTTGTGCCAAGGCGCGATCTTTGCCTTCCTGGGCGTCGGCCGCCTTGCTGGCATGGTGGCGAGAGTTCTTCAGCAGCCGCACAAACACGGACCGCGGCGTGGCCGAAGCCGCGCTGAAATAACGATCGATCACGCTGGCGTTCACGTCGCCCAGCGCCAGTTGCTGGAGCCGCTCCAGGACGGCCATCAGCGCGCCCAGGGCATAGCCCTGGCTGTCAACATTGGGATTGAATGCCATGGGAACCTCCGGGTAACGCGAGGAAAGTTGGGGATCAAAGCGACGGCGGCGATTGAGTACGGCACGGATCAGCGCCGCCCTGGCATCCTGGCGGGCACGGTCCATCCATTCATCGCGACCCGCCTCGGCGCGGGTCCGTACCAGCACCCGCTGCAAAATCTGGAACGGATACGCCGTGCCGGTTAAGGCTGCCCGCAGAAACGCGGCTTCCAGCGACGCCGGAATATTCTCGGCTTTGCCTTCGGTCGCCAGCGACTCCATCAGCCAGCGCAGCGGGATGGCCGGGGTTTGCTGGTTGCCTTTCTTGGGCCGGGCTGAGCGCACCATCTGCAAGTCTTCGAAGTGATGCCCCAGGTGGTTGAGCGTCTCGCCGAGCGTGGTTTCGATCCAATCGCGGACCATCACCCGGCCTTGAGCGCCCGAAAGAATCAGCACGTAAAAGGACGAGGGATTGCTGATATCGACGGGCTTGCCATGCCAGACAGCCTGGTAAGCCTGCGATACGTTTTCTTCGTGGTCGCCTTCCAGCAGCCCGGCCAAGGCATCGAGAACATCCTGCGTCTCGCGTTCCGCCGACGCCGACCAGTAACAGGCAATGGTATCGGCCGAGATTTTGAGGCTACGGGTAGGCAGCGACCGCTCCGGGTTACGGGGATCGGGATACGCCCGATCGATCAAGCGGTTGAGTGCGGTGGCCGCTTTCTCGGCGGCTTCGCGCGAAACCGGGGCGTTCGCGTTGTGCGACAGACCATACGACTCGAAGGCGTTTTCGTTGAACGAGACAAGTGCGATGCCACTGGCCGTTTTGCTGGACAACTTCTTGATAAGTGGGAACAGGCTAACCGTTGCGAGCGGTTTACCGCTAACGACGCATTGGTACGGCCGATCGCTATCACCGGGCAGGTCCAGCGAACGAACCTGTTTCCAGTAAGCGCGAACCGGCCCCAAGAGATGCACGGGCTCAGGGTTCAGGCCAACGCGGAAGGCGAACAGGTCGTTGGCCGCCCATTGCAGCACCTCGTAGCACTGCTGGATGCGGTCGCGATGCGCTTCGAGGTTGGCCAGAAAGGCGGCGACGGCGGCAACATCGGGGTGCTTTGTTGCCGCAGCACACTCGTCAATAAAACCTCGAAAAAGAGCGACACGGCCCTGCAACTTTTCGGGCGGGCGTTTTCCAGCGGGGTCGATGCCCAGCGTGTAGTCGGACTTGTCGACCAGAAAGTAGGCCGAATCGCCGCTGGTGCGGGTATGCTGCCGCGGGACGGGCATCGGGTTGCCGACGTACTTCGGCTTGCGCTTGGTGCCGGCGTAGACATCGGTGCGGCGAGACTCAATCGCCACCAGATTGCCATCGGGTTCCAGCACGATCATCCACGAAACAGGCCGAATCTCAAAGTCCGGATCGGGGACCAGTTGCTCGATGTCGGCCAGCCGATTCAGGGCTTGCAGGATCATATCGTCACCTCTGAGGCTTAAGTCTGCACCTGCACGGCGTCGGGGACGTTGATGACGCCCCGATCAAGGCGGGCATGAAAGAAGCGCGGCCGATTGCCTTCCTTGGCAAACTCGATATCCCACAGCATCAGCCCCAAGTCCTGCGAATGGTCGATCGGCGACGGGGCATCATCCGTGACCGGGGCGACTTCGGCGATGAACTCCCGGCAGCCCAGGTAGGGCTGATGGAAATGCTGCCCCTTCTCCAGCCGCCGCGTGAACATCTCGACGAATTTGCGGACGGTTTCGTCCGGGCCAGCCCGTTCGGTCAGCTCGAAGTGGGCCTCGATAATGTAGTCGACATCGCGCAAGGCGACTGTGTTGCGCTGAGTTCGGATCTTAGGATCGTCGGCATAGAGGCTTGGCGTCAGACCGCCGCGTTTGATGATGGCCGCGGCCGGTGCTACAGTTCGCCTTTTTACTTCGTTGCGTCGAAAGGCGATCCAGCGGATGGGAGCGAGCACCTTGATGCGGTCGATCCGCCAGCGGATGGCGGGCTTCCAGAGCACCGCCTCGAAGATGCCGCGCGCCGCTGATGGCGTGATCACGGGATAGGAAACCCGTTCGGCTTTGAACTCCGGCGCCGTGAAGCAGGCCACCGGTCCGCTTGCGCGGAGGGCAAGTGTGGGAGAAGTTGCGGTCAACTATCAACCCCTTGTTCTAGATGACATGAAACGCTTGCCTTGGCGTTCCAGGCGTGGATCGACAAGGTTCTTAGTGGTCTGACTGTTGTTTGAGGTGAGCGACTATGCGTTTGTCTAAGGCAGCGCCCGGGCGTTTCTCTTAGACTACCAGTACGTCCGGCGCGATAGGCGCCTCTGGGTCGGTTTGCAGCCCATACTCTTCGCTGTACCAGTGGCCCGTGAACAGGTCGGTTGGCAGGCCCAGCACTTCGTCCATCACTTCGATCAGGCCACGCCGCGCGAGGTGATCGAAATACCGCTGATTCACCTGAACCAAGTAGGGCTGTAAGGCACGCCGCGTTTCGCGTGAAGGCACCGTGCGATATCGCTCTGCCCGTTCACGCCCCTCGCCCCAAGGCACCACGATGGACCGCATGCCGTCGTCTTCGATTAGCCGAAAGTCTCGGGCAGCGGTGGCGAAGTTAAGCTGCGCAATCGCCCCGAGGATGTTCTTCTCATCCAGCCGGTGCGATGCATAGAACAGCTCAAAGAACAACTCGGCATGCTCCGGATTGAGCAGGTCGAGCCCCTCCAGGAGCCGCGGATCGGCACCCTGTAACTTCAGCAATGTTTGTGTGGTTTGCAGGGCCTTGCGCAGGGTTTCGCCCGGCGGTGAGGTGAGAGCCAAGAACACGGTGAACCGTCCGGCCGGTTTACCGGCTGCGAGCGTCCGTTTACCCTCGCGGTCGCATCGCCCGGCGGCCTGAGCCAAGCTGTCCACTCCGGCGAGTGCCCGATAGACCACCGGAAAATCGACGTCGACACCGGCCTCGATCAGTTGTGTGGCCACCAGTCGGCACGCAGCTCCCTCCCGCAGGCAGCGTTCAATCTGAGCGATGTGGGCCATGCGATGCGCAGGACACATCAGGGCGGAAAGGTGGTACCGTCCCTCCGGTAGCAGTTCTGCCAGGTCCCGCGCATCCTGGCGGCGATGCACGATCGCCAATACCTGGTGCTCGCGTGCTAACTCTGCGGCCAGCTCTTCATAGGGCGTTGGCGTTTCCACGCGCCAGTCAACGTGCACGCGACGGGCTGCCGGGCTGCGAAACAATTGTCGCTCATCAGCAATGATCGGCTCGACGTTCTTGAGGCCATCCGGTAGAGAAGGCCGCTGCCGCAATGCCGGGGGCGTGGCTGTGCTGAGCACTACGGTGCAGCCATAACGCTCGACCAGTTCGCGGAGCGATTCGAGGATGGGCAGCAGGTAGCCGGGCGGCAGCGTTTGTACCTCATCCAGAATGATGACGCCCCTCGCAATTCGATGCAGCTTGCGGCAACGCGAGGGATGGTCGCTGAACAGCGTTTCAAAGAACTGCACCGTAGTGGTGACAATCACCGGGGCATCCCAGTTCTCGGCCGCCGTCTGGCGCCGCAGTTCTTGCTCTGCATTCTCCTCCTGACGCTTCAGTTCGTCGATGCCGCTGTGGTGTTCGAGCACATTACGGTCATCTGGATGGATGCCATCTGGTGAAAGGGCCTCCTTATAGCGATTAGCATTCTGGGTGATGATGCTCGTGTAGGGGATGACGACAATCACCCGGTCCTGCCCGTGCTCAGCAGCATGGCGCAAGGCGAAGCTCATGCCGGCCAACGTTTTGCCGCCCCCGGTGGGCACGGTTAGCGAGAAGATGCCCGGGGGACGCTGCGCCGCTTGGCGGCACGCGCTAAGCACTTCAGCCCGCAAGGCGTTGATTGGCGTGGCCGCGTGTTGGGCGGCAGCGGCCACTTTGTTGTCGATGTACGCATCGAGGCGGTCGCGCAATTGAGCGATGCTGTCGTACTGCAGAGCAGCGTGTTTGGCCCGTCTTCCTTCTGCTTTGGCGTAAAAATCGGCCGTGGCCAGGCGGTCGGCATCGACCAGGGCAGAGAACAGCATCCTGGTATAGAACGCCAGCAGACGCATACCGCCGTCGCGGTCTCGCCCGGAAAGTGCAGCTCGAAGACAAGCTGGGTACTCAGGCAGAGGCGGGTTGAGAATGGTAGGGTCGGCCGCGGCCTGGATTTCAGTTAAGACTGCGCCAAAGTCTTTAATGACCGCTTGAAGTGGTTCCCGTTCGCACGATCGATCAACCGCGTTTGTCAGCCCGGTGTGATGGCCCGCAATGGCGAATGCCAGCGGTGCCCCGCGCTGGCGGTCCCGCTGGAAGGCGAGTGCCGCTCCAACACCTGCATGGGGAGCATGGATCGAGCGATCACGTAGCCGGCGTTGAAAGGCCTGTTGGTACTTGCCGATATCGTGCCACAGGCCGGCCAAGTAGCCCCACTCGCCCGCACCAAAGCGGTCTGCGAACTCTTTAGCGAGCGTGGCCACATCGCGGAGGTGATCAGCCAGCGGCTCCCACTCAGATTCTGCCCTCGGCGTGCCGTCTGGCGCTTGCAGCGAATGCGCGTAGAAATTGCCCGACAAATCTGCCCTCCCACTATCGAACAGATGTACAGATACCAGCAATACGCTGCCGGGACAAGTATTTTGCTGCAATCCTGCAAGCTGGTAGCAACGACTGGAGGCTACCGCGGTTACGGAATCGTGGCTGCTATCCAATGTTGGCGGCACGATGGGATAGACTGCGTCAGTCCAACCAAACGCCACTTTTGACTGCATCCGATAGCTAAAAAAGAAATTCCCGTGGGGGGCCGCGTCGGCGGCCCCCCACGGATCTTCAGGCAAGAAGAAACAGAACAATAAACGTGAAGTTACGATTCACCGGTTGGTGGCTCGCGAAGGGAGTTTGGGGTTCGGCGACTGCTTTGTCGTCAATGAGCGTACCACCGTCTGGGCAGTCAGACGCCGCAGGGTTGCGATGTGACTTCGGACGCCTTCGGCAGTCTCCTCTTTGAGCGAATCGGTACTGGTTGCTTTGGACTCAGGCATGATTGATCCTTGCTACGGCTCCTAGCTTGTGCTGCGCGCAAAAGAAAACCCCCGAGACGGTTACCGTCCGGAGTGAATAGCAGCGGAATCAGATTGTCAGCCAGTTAAATGCTACGGCCAATCCGGCTTGTAATGCGAGGCTGACTGCGTCCGTCCGATGAGGACGTTTGCGCACTGGTGGCTTGGTACCTAAAGGCCGATCGCTGTGGAGAGCCGCCGCGATTGGTTCGGTCTAGGCACACGGCGCCATGTGTTAGTGGGGGCCAGAAGCCCGCTGCCTTCGGCGAAGCCAACGTACGCGACCCGCGGCAACGGGCGGGCCGCTTGGGGCAGTTGACAGTCGCCGAGAATCGGCGCGGAACAGCGCAAAAGAAAAGCCGCAAACCCTTGTGGATTAGCGGCTTAATGAGTGGGCGGTACAGGACTCAAACCTGTGACCTTCTGGGTGTAAACCCACAATAGGCGCCTATAGACGTTTGATAGGTGTCAGATTCACGGAGAAACCGCTAAAATCTAAAGCATGATGCCCCGCGAATTGCCGCCCAAAGCGGCTTTTCAGTGACACTTTAGGTGACACTTTCATCATGCCGGAACGAGCGGATTTGCTATCCGCTGCGGATTCTCCACAAACACTGTCCCTGCTGCCTGCGCTGAGGGTATTGTCAGCGCACCGCGTTGTATATAAAATCCTACCGCTTCGATAAACGGTACTGTGCGACTATGAGCTGGCTAAGGCGAGCGGTCGCACAGTTGCCACGTTGAGGCGTGGATACAATTTAGGCTGGTTTACCAGCCGGCATCTAAGCCGACTCCCAGGAGAAATCCGGGCCACGGCTTAGTTGTCGGGCACCAGCTGGCTTAAGCCACCTCCCAGGAGCAATCCGGGCGTGGCTATTGGCATCGACAATTTGGGCTGATTTATCAGCCGGGTACAAAGCCACCTCCCAGGAGAAATCCGGGCCACGGCTTGTGCCACGCACAATCAGGTTCCCCATAGCGGGGACGGCAACAAGCCGCTGAGCACTACGGTTGCTCTGCGGCTTTTTTTGTTTTTGGACTGTTAGGCGAACATGGAGAGTTTCAAACATGAGTAGCCCACAAACCGTACCGCTAGCGCTGTCTGCGGCGGAAGTGGCCATGCGGCTGAATGTATCGCAACGGCATCTATGGGCGATGCATAGCAGCGGCCGGCTAGGACCGCTGCCGATGCGATTCGGTCGCGCGGTGCGCTGGAATGCGGCCGAACTGGCAGAATGGATGAATGCGGGCGCGCCCCCTCGGGACCGATGGCTTGCCATGCGGCAAGGCGGCGGCCATGAGCGGTAGCAACTGGCGGCGCGTCTCGCGCGCCGAGCTTTGCCACGATCAAGCCGCGGCGCAGCCGAGGAAGGGCGAGCGCATGACGACCACCAGCAACCGCGTCCCTGGCGTTATCGACGCCGCGGCCAGCTACACCCTTGCCGAGTTTCGCCGCCGCACTGGGCTTGGCAGTTATGCCTTTCGCCAGGCCCGCACCGCTGGGCTGCGCGTGGTCGAGGTCGGCCGCAAGCGGTACGTGCTGGGCAGCGATTGGCTGCGTTTTCTTGAGCAGCAGGCCGCAGAGGAATCTAGCGCATGAAGTGGGCCGGCACGTCTGCCAGGACGCCCGGCCCTTGGCCCCAAATGTTTTCGTCTGGACTGAGGCTAAGGAATGTTACCACACGAGCCCACGGCAGGGCAATTCCCACCTTTCGCAGCGACGTTTCCCAAAACTCCCCCCGATCCCGCGTGGCTGGCCCTGTGCAAACGGCAGCCGCTCCTGCTTGAGCTTGAGAAGGAAGCCGCCAGCGGAGTTGAGCCCGGCTATCTGGTGCCACGGCTCGAGATGCTGGTGGGCTGGTACTGCGGCGACCCCGTGCTAAAGAACCGCAAGGCGTTCGACACCGCCTTTGTCGCACTCAATCAAGCCCACATCCGACGCCGGGCGGCTGCGGCTGAAGTCATGGAGGGCCGCAAGTGAGTGCCATAGCTGCCGCATCCCGGTACATCAAGATGGGCTACCAGCCCGTCCCAATCGCGCCTCGCGACAAACGCCCCGTTGATGACGGCTGGCAGAGGCGCACGTTCGTACCGGCCGACTTTGCACCCGATGGGAATATCGGCCTGAAGTTAGGCGACCCTAGCGGCGGGCTGGTTGACGTTGACTGCGATTGCCCCGAGGCGGTCGAACTGGCCCCCCTGTACTTGCCTCCAACGCCCGTTGTCACCGGGCGCGACGGCCGCCCCAGATCACACTTCTGGTACATCTGCCCCGGTTCGCACACGCGACAATTCCGCGATCCTCAAACGCGGAAAATGATCGTTGAGCTGCGATCAACAGGCGGGCAAACGCTGGTCGGCCCGTCGCAGCATCCCGAGGGCGGGCGCTACGATGACCTGCAGGGCACCCCGGCAACCGCTCCCTTTGATGTTCTGCTCGCCAGCGTTCAAGAGCTGCACCGAGCCTGCCTTGTGAAGCGCTACGGGGCAGCCAAAGCACGGGAGCTGCTTGAACCCAAGAAACCACCAGCACCGCCGCAAGCCAACCTGCCAGATAGTTGGACCGCTGTTCCGATGGAACAACGCGAGCGGCGAGCGGCGGCATACATCGACAAGTACCCACCAGCGATTAGCGGCCAAGGTGGCCACCCCGCGACCTACGCACTGGCAGTTGCCATTGTCCATGGGTTCGCAATCGACGAAGAGCGTGCCCTGGGGTTGCTGCTCCAACACTACAACCCCCGCTGCCAACCGGAATGGGCCGAACACGAACTGCGCCACAAGGTAAATGACGCCGCAAACAAACCACATGACAAGCCCTATGGCTATCTGCTGATGGAATCCGCCGACCGGCTAAATGGACGCCCGTACGGGCACCACACCGACTACGTGCCGCGTGACACCGCAGGGTCGCAGCCAGGGAAGCCAGAAGGGGCAGGGAACGCCCAAGGCCCGGTTCCCATCTGCAATTTCGAGGAATACGAACAGGACGACGGCCAGAAGGGCTGCCGGCCGCTGCCGATCAATGCCATCATCGCCAACATTCGCCAGCGGTGCGACAATTGGCCCCGGCGATGCGGACCGGCCCTGTTTGTCCATGAAAACCTGGACCGGATTGATTGGCTTGATTCGCCAGCCGCCATCTTCGGCTGGCTTCAGGCCAGAACCGGCATTGTCGAATGGAAGCGAGGCAGCGGGTTCACCGGCAAGGACGAGCTTTACCACGAGCTACGAAGGACAGCAACCAGCTATGAAGCCGTCGAGTTGCTCCCCCATGAGCCGCCGGTGAGTGGGCACTATTACGCCTGCCAGATCCCCGAGCCAGGCGACGGCTCCGCCCTGGCCGGGTTGCTCGATCGCTTCGCCCCCGAAACCGAGATTGACCGCGACTTGATCCAGGCGTTCGCCATGACGTTGGTTTGGGGTGGCCCTGGGGGCTGTCGGCCCGCGTTCATCTTCACCAGTGATGCCGGCCGCGGTGTGGGCAAAACGACCGTGCCCGCCGTGTTCGGGCGCCTGCTGGGCGGCCTGATTGACTTCTCCGCCGGCGACAAGATCGCGGACATCAAGGCCCGGCTGCTGAGCGAAGAAGCGGCCACCAAGCGGCTGGCATTGCTCGACAACGTGAAATCGCTTCGTTTCAGTTGGGCCGAACTGGAGGCCTTGGTTACCGCGCCTGTCATCTCCGGCAAACGCATGTACGTAGGCGAGGCGAGCCGCCCCAATTTGTTGACGTGGGCCATCACCGTGAACGGTGCGAGCCTGGCAACCGACCTCGCACAACGAGCAGTCATCATCAAGCTGCGGAAGCCAGAGCATAGCGCCCGCTGGCAGGAGGAAACCTTCGATTACGTTGACCAGCACCGCGACCGAATCATTGCC
>Ga0182738_1002248_pt1 | contig 23138 bp, 24 predicted proteins | sample eDN5th30CBELigMG_FD_128876 | JGI IMG/M metagenome (GOLD analysis project Ga0182738, IMG submission 128876) | Enriched Miracle-Growth compost microbial communities from Emeryville, California, USA - eDNA 5th pass 30_C BE-Lig MG (version 2)... ...
AGGAAGCCAAAGCTGACACTACTAAAGCCGCGCCCGCTGGAAACGACTTCAATCTCTTGGACATTGATGATTTTGGTTCAGCTCCCACTACCACGACTACCAGCACTACTACTGAAAAGAAACTCACCCCACCTCCTCAGACAACCACCACCACCGCTGCTCATCACGGAGATCTCTTGGATCTTGACTTTGGTAGCTCAAGCGGAGGAGCTGTTACTTCCAGCCACACTCAGCCAATTTCCCAACCTTCCAACAACTTTGACTTCTTTGACTCTCCCGCCCCTACTATCGTTGAAACTACCACTTTGGTTCCTTACGAGGTTGTTTTGAATGAAAACGCGAAAGGTCAAGGAGGCAACAGCGGTCTTAGAGTTGAAGCCAGTGTTTTGAGAGAAGGATCAAATATTGTTTTGGGACTTAAGGTGAGAAACACTACTGGAAAGCCTGTGAGCGGTTTTGTCTCTCAAATAAAGCCAAATTACTTTGGTCTCACTGTTGAGAAGTTCCCAGACACCACCATCAATTCTCAAGAAACCAGAGAAATCAAGGCCAACATCGGAAGAGGTGGTAACAGAGATACTTCAAGTGTCCCCAAGCCTCCTTTAACTCTCACTGTCGGCTTGAAGAATTCTTTGGATGTCTTCTACTTAAATGTCCCCTGCATGTTCCATATCCTCTTGGAAGAATCAGGCCAACTTTCTGCTCAAGACTTCAAGTCCCACTGGAAGCAAATCCCCGATTCCAACGAATTGACCTTTGATGTTCAAAACGTTTGCAACTCTGCCAAGACTCCTGAAGGCTTGCAACAAGTCATGAAGCGTAACAATATCTTCTTGATTACTTCAAGAAAGAATGATAAACAACAAGGTAACAGATAATTGTCGATATAAATCCTTAAGAAATAATTTAGATGTTATGTACTTCACAGCAAAGAGTATTGATCAAACTTATTTCTTAGTGGAAATCAGTTTGCCAAGTTTGAAATCCAAGGCTGGATGCAGTATCTCTTGCAGATCTCAAAACCAAGGTCTTATTCCTCTATTTTTACAATGCAGTCAATTTGTTTTAAGTAATTCATAAAGATACAAACCTCGATAAGTTTTTATATAATTTTAGTTTTTACGAATTTTGATTATCCTGGGACAAAAACGCTCTAATTATTGATCAGAGTTTCGAGAAGTTTATATTTTAATAAATACCTACCTACCTATCATGCGCAGACAAAAAAAACACACACGCATACATGCAAACATACACAATGTAGTACAACTCAAAAAAGTTGAATGAATGAGTGAATTATTTTATTTGGGTAACCCAAAAGTTTTTTCATGAGTTAGCCCCAGACTTGTTTAGGGCTAATTTTTAGATAGAGAAATCCATCGTCATCTCGATATTTTGTGTACAATTCTCCCATCAAATCACCTATTCAGAAAATTATTTTCAAGTTTGAGTTGAGGCTTGATGTGAAGGATGAAACAATGAATAAAGAACAAAAATCCTCTCTTTTCTGAGTCACCCTCAGAAATGGGAGAGTTTTTCTTTTCACGAAAAATGAACTTACTGATTTTAACGAGGTGTTTATTTGCAGCAAAGAGGAAAAGACTTGAAGAAGGATCGAGTTTGGCTTTGGTTCTGATAAATTCTAAGAAGCCAGAAACTTTTAATGAATTGCTTACAAGCATCCTATCTCGGTTATAGCACACTAACTGTCCATATCACTTACAATTTATTGGAATTTTGAGGAAGTTCCAAGTCTCTAGAGGCTTCCAAGATGATAGGGATGTGACCCTTAACTTTTTGCATTAATTGGACCGCGTAGTCTCTCCTTTCGCCGCGAGTTGTGAGTCTATCTAGGACATTTCTATTGTTGGAAGCCTCTTCATTTTGCTGTTGTTCAGGCTGCAGACCTTGGCTTGCGTTCATTGTAGACTGTAAAAGAAAGAGTGTGTTTATTTGGGAAGGAGAATAGGCAACAGTTTAAGCCGAAATTAATCGATTAAAGAAACAGCTCTAATTGAATGTCGAAGCTGAAAATAATTTGTTTTATACTGTACGAAGAGCAATAAATTCAATCAAAAACTTTTTACATAAGAAATTATAAGCACTCATCCGACACATTTAGAAACCTTCTGATAATACTTTCAAAAACTCGAAATCAAACATTGTTCATATGTCACAAGAATCTCCTAAAAAGAACTCCCAAATACACACTAGCTTTAAGGAAAAGTACTCACTAGAAGATAGAATTTTAGAGGCAAAAAGGAAAAAAGAACAAAACCCTACTTTAATCCCGCTTGTTGTTGAAAAGCACGCCAGATCAAGGCTTCCTTCCCTTTCCAAGATCAAGTAAGTAGCTCAACGAAAGAAAGCAGGTTTATTTGTTTCTTTAGGTTCTTGGTTTCTGAAGACCTGAAATTTTATGAGTTCCAATTCAATATCAAGGCAAAGCTGAAATTAGACCGAAGAGAAGCTCTTTATTTCTTTGTGGCAGATAAAAAGATTGATAAGCCAAGTAAGAAACCTTGAGGGAAATATTTATAAATTCTTCTTCATTTAGACATGATGATGGGAGAAATCTATCAGGAAAATAAAGATGTTGACGAATTCCTCTATATAACCTATGCAGAGCTCGAAACTTTTGGGGCATAAATCTGTGAACCAGAGATGGGTAATTTCAAAAAATCAACATTTTCTGAACCGAAATGAAAATTGTAAGGTCTCAATATATTTAGGTACTGTTCTGAAGGCTCTATTTAACTTTTTTGACAAAATTATGAAATTTAGGTGTTGCTTTTCTAACGAGAACAAGAAAACTCTCGTTTCCTTCGTTATCTGTTTGTTTGTTTATTTGTTTGTGCATATGAGAAAATTTCACAATTTACTCATAAAATAATTTCTCTTTTCTCATTTCATTTCAAAGTTAAAATGTGTTTTCTATCCATCGATCAATCAATCAATTAAAGAAAAGCTCACTGATTTTCTTTTGTGAAAGGGACGATATTTTAGTTGTTTTCTGTCGGAATAAAGGGAATCGCCCAGAAAGATGAATTTTTTAAGGGGAAAAAACTTGTTTCACCATCTCCCGAAAAAAATGAAAAATTATTTTGTGCAATTTTTGAGATCTTGAATTAAATGGGAACATGAAAAGCCTTCTCGACTCAAGCAAATTCAACGCGGAAAAAATTAAATATTAGCAAGATAAATTGAAGCATGACGTAAACTCTCAAAAAAACCAAAAATGAGACTCAAAAGAAATCAATCATTTCGAATTATATTCTCAAGAAATTCGTCATCATAAAAGCATTGTTTTCGAAATAAATATCAAGATTTCAGTAAACTTCAAGTACTGGTTTCAGTATAACAGTGGCGAATCCCTAGTTTAATGTTAATTAATGACGTATTCATGAATCGAATTATACTCCATTTTTATTTGAATTATTAATAATATTCTTGGTTGTCATAAAATTATTCAAATAATTCGTTTTATTTCAAAAAAATGATGTTGGTTTCTCTCCACTTAGGCATTCTTTCTTTGTTAGTTTGAAGTTTTTCCCAATATAGGGCTCACTATCACTGAAACATTGTTGATTTTCCCCCTGAAAAAGCAGCCTTTCTTTATCCTTCTTTCAGAACTATCAAAACGTCACACAGTTATAAAAAATATTTTGACAAAAATTATTAGCATTTTTTGTTATTTATAAATCAGACAAGTGGATTTTGGATATCTTGAGATCATAACAAAATTAAAGCCCATAAAAATGGAGTTACAAATTGTTAAAGGCTAGACCTGAAAGAATCATAAACTTGGTAAAGCCTTTCTTGAAAATCTTGACATATTTGAGTCCATTTCCTTCTTTATCCTCAATTTCGTATGGAAAAAATCGAAACTTTTTGGGTGAATTAAATTAAAGTTTATAAGAGAAGAAGACTCTAGATTTTGAGGATAAAAAAGTTTAAAGAGAAAAGAGTATAAATAACTGTGTCATAAAGAAATTGAAGAAGGTTTCTGATAGAATATCTTGGCAAACTTGAAACCCTCCTCTCAAATCCTCACAAAGAGGAAGTTCATTTCTAGAGGACAAGATATGGAAAATTATAAAGAGCTGAAATTGTAAAAATGTCTTGAGAAATTTTAGAAAGAAAAGGAGCATACAAATCAATTAAATACAAGAAATAGCATAACAAACCACCATTTTATCCCCTATAGATCAAGGGGAAATAGAAAGTTGAACAATAATCGAGAGGGTTTTTTGCAAAGAAAAACTATTGTTTGGCAACAGAGAGTTTTGAAAGTTTTATTTTGGTGCTAAATTAATACAATCAGCCTATATTGTTATTTAAGTCACGCGTTGTTTAAGAAGATCATAATAATTAATTTCATCGAGTAAAAAACCCAAGTTAGGTATCTAACCATGTCTATGCTTAAGAAAGTCGGTATTGAGAACATCCTCAACCTCATCCCCAACCGTAGAGTCCTCCTTAGAGCTGACTTCAATGTCCCAGTCAAGGAAGGCAAGGTCACTGACACCAAAAGAATCGATGCTACTATCCCTACCATTAAAAAAACCCTTGAAAGTGGAGCCAAGTCCGTTGTCATTATGAGTCATTTGGGACGTCCTGATGGTAAAAAGAACCCCAAACACTCTTTGAGACCCGTTGTTCCTGCTCTTGAACAAGCCCTCGGCAAGAAAGTCACTTTCCTCGAAGACTGCATTGGCGCTGATGTCGAAAGTGCCTGCAGAAACGCCCCAGAAGGATCAGTTATCCTCTTGGAAAACCTTCGTTTTTACCCTGAAGAAGAAGGCTCCTACAAGGATGATCAAGGAAACAAGGTCAAGATTGAAAAGTCCAGAATGAAGACTTTCGGAGAATCTTTGACCAAGTTGGGTGATATCTACATCAACGATGCTTTTGGTACTGCCCATCGTGCTCACAGCTCCATCACTGGTATCAACCTCCCAGTCAGAGCTGCCGGATACTTGTTGAAGAAGGAATTAGATTACTTTGGTAAAGCTCTCGAGGACCCTGAGAAGCCTTTCTTGATGATTATGGGAGGCGCTAAGGTCAAGGATAAGATCCAATTGATCAACAACCTCCTCGAAAAGTCTGATGAAATGATCTTTGGTGGTGGTATTGCTTTCACCTTCTTGAAGAGATTGAGAAATATGGAAATCGGTGGCTCCCTCTACGACCCTGAAGGCGCCGATGTTGTTGACCACGTCATGAAGACTGCCAAGGAAAAGGGCGTCAAGATTCACCTTCCCGTCGATATTGTTTGCGCTGCAAACCCTGAATCTAAGGACACCAAGATTGTTAGCGTTGAAGAAGGAGTTCCCAGCAACCTTAAGGGTTTCGATTTTGGCCCCAAGACTATCGAGCAAAACAACAAGATCATCGAAAGAGCAAAGACAATCGTTTGGAACGGTCCTTTGGGCTTGTTCGAACAACCCCAATTTGCTACTTCAAGTATTGCTGTCCTTGATGCCATGGAAAGAGCCACAAAGAAGGGTGCTTTGACCATTGCTGGTGGTGGTGATACTGGCGCTTTGATCCAAAAGCAAAATGGTGAAGGCAAGATCAGCCATCTCTCCACTGGTGGTGGTGCCTCCTTGGAATTATTGGAAGGCAAGAAGCTTCCTGGTGTTGAATATTTAACCAACCTTGATGACTTGAAAGACGTCAAGCAACAAGTCAAGGCCTAAAAATTTTAGCAAAGAATTATCTATTTAGAGCTTTTAGAGAAGGATATAAAGTGTATGTTAATTGTGGTCATTAAGCATAAGTTGTAGTAATTTATGGAGGTAATGTCTTTTAATATATACTTTTTAAGGAAGGATCAATCATTTAGATAATCAAAAAGGAGTGAAGGATAATCATATTACTATGAATGCAATTAAAAAAAACTCTTTCATTTCCTCCTTTGGGAGTGCAAAAAAAACTTTTTAAAAACACACGCACATAATATTGGTTCCAATATCAAGAAACAGTAAAATGATGAATGTATAAATTTGACAATTTTTTTAATAAACAAACCCCGAGCAAAAGAATTTGATGGAAAATAACGTCAAGGTCAATGTAAAAGGACCCGGATTAACAACAAGCGAAGAGCTTGATATCTTTAAATACGCTGAAGAAGGAATAAAACATCACCATACAAGTCCCTCGCAGATGACTGAGCACGTTGGAACTCATATGAATTCTAAGCATCATGGTCAATGGACTGTCTTTGTCATTCAATCCACATCTACCAACTTCCAAACTGAATATTTCCCTGTTGAAGAGAAATACATTCATTTTGGGATGCACGGCCATATATTTGTAGTCTATAAAAGTCATGAATGACCCTCTCTTTATTGATTCATTCAAATATGATTTTCTGAAATTTATATTTAATCGCTATGATCTCTCTCTCTCTATTATTACAAATTGTCCATACTTCTATTTCTATGAAAGAAAGTCTCCCTTTTCTCTGATTCAGGAGAAATGGGGAATTGAAAAACTTGATATGAAAGGAAATTCTTTTCATATCTCCAATTTGAAGAATTTCAAATCTTTTAGAAAAACCTATTTTGGGAGTGGGTTCGACATTAAGAACATCAACAATCTGTTTCCGCCCAACCTAACTAGGTCGAAAAATTTTTGAATACCAAGGAAGGACGGAAGCTAAATTAATTGAATTGACAACTCGATCAGATTATTTCTACATAAATTAAAATTTCAATTCCTTCAAAGCCAAATGGAAACTATCAAAGTTAGAGAAAAGGGTTCTGGTTTAACTACGAATGAAGAGCTTGATTTGTTCAAATATGCTGAAGAAGGCTTGAAAAACTTTAATACAAACCATTTAAAGACTGTTCAACATATTTCTGGACACATGAATACAAATCATCAGGGTAAATGGACAGTTTTCGTTGTTGAATCTCTCACAACTCCATGGGATATCGCATATCACTCTATCGATAATAAACACATCGAATTTTCTTTGAAAAACTGTGACTTTTTTGTCTATAAAAGTAATCCATAATCGGAAGAAATATTTGTATTTTGTTTGTATAACTTGCCAAAAAACGAAAGCGGATAATGAATAAAAAATAGCACATATTTTGAATTTTATTTACAGGAATCATATTTTGTCTGCCTTTCAAGCAAATTGACAAAATTATTTCATTTCATTTCTTATAAAACTATCTATCGATCAACACATAATCATGTATAAGATTTTTTTCATATCTTTAATGTTTAGATTTATTGAAGGTCTTTCAAGAAGTATACAAAGCTAATAATTTTCTGACTCTCCATGAAAGTCCTCATTTCGTCAGATGAAATTGAATATCTAACAACAAAGTTTTTTTTAAATGAAATTTTGGGGAAAAATGGTTCTCAATTTTTACCTCCCGAAACGTTGATCTCCAAAATTGTTCACTGAAGATTTTTGACTTGAGAAAAAGTTTAGAAATCATCGTTTTCTCTCTATCAAAAACACTCTCACTATTTTAGTCCAAAGCAGAGCTAGTTGGTACAGAGGAGTTTTACTTAATAATCTTAGATGTAAAGAACACAACAGTTTTTCAAATAAAATAAACTTATAAATAAATAGTTGGAGTTTTCAGACAGTCAACAGAAACTCTTTTGAAGAATGCAAGTGAGGAGACCTCCACCCGAAAACAATATACAAAACTACTACCTTGACAAATCTTTATTTATTACAAATCAATCCAGTTATGCTGGAGAAAAGATGAAAGACGGACTAGACTATCAAGGAATACAATGGAACACTGAAATGAAAAACATAACACGAGATCTTTTTCGTAAACTTCGAGTTTCAGGATATAAGCCACTAAGAGAGTTCAAGGGAAATGATCTAGTCAAATACCCACTCAAGAAAATCAAGGAAAAGGAACCATACTACACTTTTGAGAAGTTCTATAAAGCCCCAAAGCTGTCATCTCAAAAAGGACAGTCGAAATATAGCCTGGTTGCTCCAACTAAATCTGATTTGTTATATCCTTATACAGATGGATTTGTCCATCATTCACTACGTGAGTTTAAAGAGAATAAAATCTTTATCGAGCCAGAGCTGAATCCTACAAGCATTGATTTTTACAACAACCTTGTTGCTTTAACAACAGCAAAAGGGAAGCTTGTTTTATACAACCTCAAAGATGAGTATCTTGTATATAACAATACTGTGATGAACGGTGGCAGCTCAAATAACAATGTCTCGATGTTTAAGCAGAATTCTTCTTTGAAGCTTGCGTGCTGTGGAAATGATCGTTCTGTGCAAATATATGACATTGATATGAACATTGAATTAACATACAAAGAAATAACAGGGTGTGCTGTCAATGCGGCCAGACCTTCGCCTGATGGGAACCTTTTGATGCTTCTCAAAGCTCAAACAGCAGTTGAAATTCTTGACTTGAGGATGGGGAAAACTGTAATAAAATTATTTGGCCATGAAGATTATGGTACAAGCGGTGATTGGCACTCGAATGGGATAACTGTCGCTACAGGAAATCAGGATTGTACCTGCCGGATATGGGACCTCAGGAAGCCGAAAAAGCAAATTGATATATTGCAGACTCGGCTTGGAAGCGTGAGTACGGTCAAATACTCCAAGACAGGAAGTTATCTTGCAATAAGCGAGAATATTGACTATGTGAATATCTATAATGCAGATAATGATTATCAAGATATGCAAGTGATTGATTTCTTTGGGGAAAATGCTGGACTCTGTTTTGATGGTGATGACGGGGATAATTTATATTTCGCTATTTTGTTGAAAGGACATAATGGCATTTTTGAATATAAAGAAAAAGAATCCAAAATCATGCATTCTCTATCAAATTTCATGTTTTAAATGTTGTATGTAAAAAATCGCTGCTGTAATTATTGTTTTTATGAAATAAATGTATTTTTCTTTCATTGAAAGATGATCTGAGAAAAAAATTGGGAAAAATTTTTCTTCTTCATTTTTTTCAACAATCAAATCTTTTGTTGAGATGAAGATTTTCTCTTATTTCTTCTGAACAAGCAACACCTTTGTTAAGACTCAGAAGATATGAAATGGATTTTCATTTTGATAAATTGATCCTTTATAAAAAGCAATCTATTAAATAAAAAATTTAATTTCAAAACAATCATGAGTGGACAAAATGCTTATGACAGAGCTGGCCCTGAAGCCCAAGCTCAATACGATTTTTTGTCTTCTGCCATTGAATTCACCAGAATTTGCTCCGTTAGATGCAATGTTTTGAGAGGAGACGATGATAGATTGAGTTCTAAAGAAGAAAACTGCATTAGTAATTCCACTATTTGATTATTGGGACTAATCTGTAAAGGACAATGCATCTTAAATGCCAGATCTGTTAGAGATCATTTGGAAGAACAAGGACCCCGCTTTGCCAAGCAATATGGTAGTGAATAGATTGACACTTATATAAACTTTGCCTCAATATAATAAAAATATGTGTGCCCCGATACATACATGCTTTATTGTATAACGCAGTTTCAGCATGGATATTTTGAAAAAGAATACTAGCCAATCTCTCTAACAGGTTCGACTGAGAATAGAAGTGGGATAGTCTGCTCGGAGAATTCTCATTTGACTTTTCTCCTGCAACTTGAAACAATAATGACTGACACCTGAGGAGTTTTCAGCGATATTTTTTCCAAGAGACTCAAAAATGAGCTTTAACAGTCCATGAATGAAAAAAGTTCAGATTTCTCAAACAACGATAAAATAAATGTCAATGTTTTATTGGGTCACTGAAATCATTTTGAATCCAACTTCCTTGATAGCATTTTTCTAATGAAACAATAAGGATTTTGTTTTCATGATTTATGTCATACAAGATTTTGATATGAAAAATGGCATTAAATTTTGAAAAGAATCCTAAAGAATTGAGAAATATAAAAATTAATCGTTTCATAGCCCTGAAGGGATTCTGCGAATGGGAAAAGAAAATTTTTGAAAGTTTGTCAGTAATTTTTTGGGGGGAAATCTCAAATCTGGAGCTTTTCAGAGGAAAAAGAAAGTTCTTTAGAGGAAAAGTGAGACTTTTCAGAGGCAAGTTTTTTAAAGGAAATATTTTTTTCTTTTCAGAGGAATTTCTCTAAAAAGCCAAATTTTTTTTTCCTTGATTGATTACTGTCATAGATAACTTGAGAGCGAGTTTTTAATTAATGTCTGTTAATGTTATGTCATTAACTGTGAGAAAAATCTCTTCGAAATCTCTTCTTTTCAAAAAATCAATCTCTGTTTTTCAAGAGATTTGTAAAAAAGGAAAAGTTCTGCAAGATATAAAGGAGCAACTGAAAAAGGAAGCAAAAAATGATGTAAAGGAAGGAAAAAGCGCAAAGCTTCTCAGCCCTGAACTCACTCGAAGACGAAAAAAGTACAGGAAAGAAGAGGTTTATTTTTTGCTCACTTAATATTATGTGTATAGAAGAGACTGATTTGTTGAATTAACTCTCAGTTTGAAATTTTTTTTTGATTAAATCTCGAATGCGAGTGTATCTTAGCATTCAATACAGAAAAGAAATTTGGATCAAAAATTGGCCTTTTTAAAGGAATTCCTCTGAAAAGAAAAAATATTTTCTCCAAAAAACTTTCCTGTGAAAAGGTCCTCTTTCCACCAGACCCTTTTTTTGAGTGCCGTCAGCGAGTCAAGAAATTTTTTCGATTTTTTAAAAAAGGGAAATCAACTAACTATATTCTGAATAAAGCCTTTCTTGAAAAGGGCTGTTCAAATCAATACAAAAAATCATTTCCTGAGCTTCCCTCAATTGCAAGGAATTTTCTGTTGAAACACAATGGATGAATTTTTTTGGAAAGTTTTTTCTCCTTCCCCTGAAAATCTCTTCTTTGAGTTTTTCTTTTTTTAATACGAAGACAGATTGCAAATCATGAATTGATTCAAGATATCTTCAATTTTTTTTCAGATGGATTTGAATTTTCTTTCCGAAATTTCGCATTCACAAAAGAAAAAGCAGAGAAAATTCTTCTTTTGAAAAAACAAATAACTCAATTGGCAAAATATTGTATCCAAATCAAGAAACTATCTAAAACAAAATTCTTTCCTATCAACATTGAAAAAGATTTATTTGCAAGCAAATAGTGATGAAATTTAATTTGTTTTGACCTTAAAAAGTCATAATATTATATAAGTGATCGATATGATCGATAAAATTACGAAAATTAATAGTCATACTATATCAAGCAACTTATCTCCTTAGAAACTAATTTTATTTACTTCTTCTTTTTAGTTTGTTTGATTTTGTAAAGTTTGGAGGTGATATCATCTTGTTGGGCGACATTACTTGGTTTTGATTCACTTTGGACGATTAAATCCTGAAGTTCTTGATTTTCACATTGGAATTCATTCCAAGCATTCATATTCTCTTCGTCGAGTTCGACCTCGTTTGCAACTTCCTGCATGTAATTGCCCCACAGTTCATTCTTTTTCTTTGCATCAGAAGCTCTAATAAATTATTTATTAGCAACATATTTTTAAACTTGAAATCTCTTACTTTCCTTTGAGAACTAAATTGGCACTCTCTTTTTGAACATAGCCTGTCAAAATAGAGGCTTTAATTTCCTTTTTGGCTTCTTTGACATCTTTTGTAAGATTTTGTTTCTTGCAGATGATTCTCACAAACTCATTTCCTTTCAAGTCTGTGTAGCTAATTTGACATTGCATAGGAATTGAGGTAGTTTCTTCAAGGTTTATGCCTGCCTCTTGAAGATCCTTCAATTTCTTGATTCGATATTCAAAGTAGGCTCTATTGAATAAAGGTTAATTTTATCCTCCTGAAAAATTGATTTACTCATTGTTACTGGACACTGAGCCGACTTGTTTCATCAAGATAGAACCATTGTTGTGAAGGTGAGAAGAGTCTTCATGTTCAAAAGCGAGACCTTCATGCATGATTGTCTTGAGAAAGACATTAGTAGCAACAACGCTATTTGAGGTCATTTCAGAGAGGTCCATATTAGCAGGATTAACTCTCAAAATGGTTCCAGCTGTTCTGTCAGTGAGAGGACCAAGTGCATCCACTCTGCATGCATTTCCCTCAATGGTGATGATTGAAATAGAAACACCATTTTGAACGGCAAGATCACCAACCTTTTCGTAAAAAGCACGTGAAGGACCGGAAACTTCTCCACTTCCTCCCAATGTTCCAAGACCTCTATTTGCAAGACCATCAGTACAAAGGATAACTCTAGAACCAGATCTTCCCTATGTAAAATTAACTAAGAGAAAAAACATTATAAGAATATAGTTACTTGAACCATCCCCAAAGAGCATAAAAGGCCGGGCCCAAGAGCAGTACATGACAAGGGTTGGAGTGATTTAATTGTATTAGACACACTCTGGCAAGTGTCTTTAAGAGGCTTGGTAAGCAAATCGCTTGCTAAAGATGAAGAGAATTCCACAAGCTTGTCAAAATTATTGATATCAACATTGGCCATAATGGGATTTGTTTTATCACCATATAGTCTGACATAATCTTCAAAAGTCACAATACCAATTTTTCTAAAGAAATGAGTGTTAATTTTAGACAAGTCGCATACCTATTGGGATGAGTTTTTTTCATTTCTTCGATTTGTTTTAAAACAGCATCAGCAACCAATTTGATTCTGGTGATATAAGAAGTTTTACCATCTTTATCAACTTGATGAGATTCTCCCATACTTCCACTCACATCAATGCAGAAAATTAAGCTTGTATTATCCGCAGTATCTACTTCTGGATTTGTCTCCTCTGTTGTTTTCTCTTCTTCAACTGGTATTTCTACAAATCATTTTTAGAACAAACAAAACTTTCAATTTTATTACCAGTAACGGGAGCTTTTTTGATGATATAAAGTTCATCTTCTTCTTCAGGTTTTAATGTCATTTTGGGAAGTCTATTGTGGACTCCACAGAACTCACAGATCCAGCCAACCTCATTTTCAGAGAGATCTTTGATGTATTTTCCTCTTAAAAAGTTGCTTTCTTCATCTTTTTTATTGAGTTCAGCTTGCTTTTCATCATTTAATTTTTGCGCGGCTATTTCTTCAGTCATTTTTTTGTAATAATCATCTCTTGAGAGGAGGACACTGTAGAAGCAAAGGGCACTTCCACAACCACGACAGTAGCAAGGGCATTCGTAATGGTATTCTTTTTTCTCTGTGAGAACAGAATATGAAATACGAACAATGTTTTTAGCAGCAGTATGATCTTCAAATTGAGCAGAAAAGTCATCTGCATCAAAAAGCATAGCACCAGCACAACACTCCATTTTTTATGAGTTTGATGGAATTTTTGAAAGAAAGAATTATTTATTGATTATAACAGAAATAGATTATGAGGTATTTACGCTAGTAATATTGTTTATAATATTTAGAGAATGTCGGTGATAATATTTTAGGATCAGAAAAATTATTATATTCAAATTAATTTTACCAAGTTTAATTGTTATAAGAATGAGCCAATCAGATTGTACAAACAACAAATTTGATCCTCCTGATTAGGGTTTTTTCATAATAAAAATAAACTGGAGAAAATGGACCACAATAGCAACACAAGGAGAAACTCTGACTAGACGGCTAATTGATTGAATCAGATTTTACCGTGAGTTTTTCGGTCCTTTATTTTCTGATAGAGGATAAAATTTCGAAAAGCACTTAATTTAATAATTAAAAAAGGTATTTTGTTGTTTTCCGAGCTTCTTACGAAGTCTGAATTAAACTTTTGGTTTTATTAAAAATCGTGTTAAGTTTTCCCCCACAAAGTTTATTCAATAAAAGCTCATTTGCTGAAGTTCCTCCCAATTTCAATTGAAAGTAGGATGAAAAGAATATCAAAAGAAAGGGGAGGAAAGGACTTTGAGAGGAAAAGAGGATGAGTTTTTTTTTTTTTTTTTACATTTTGATTATTTTTTTATCAAACTAATTGGAATTTTGACGTGTTTTCGACGTGTCTTTTTGCATCAAGAACAAATTAAGCGTGTCGGCAGATATTTATTTGGTATCAGTAATAAGAAGAAAATAAGTTGAATTTTTTTGAATTTAAAAGAGGATTATTAAAATAACGAGAACCATTACTTTTGAAAAATCCAGCAAGGAAAACCCATGAAAAGATCATCAAATTTCAAATCACGGTATTTGAAGAATTAAATTCTGAGCCAAAAGGATTTTTTTATTCCCAAATAGAGTAATTTTTCATTTTAAAATAATATTTTGTCCCCTACTGAATGAAGAGTGTTTAATATAAAACCTCTTTAAAATTTCGTTTCTTATATAAATTTTCTAAAAACATCTATCTCTTTGTTCAATAATCATCCATAACCATGGGCGCTTCTTCAAGTGCAATGTACAATCCCTCAGATGCTAGAGCAGCTGAACTCGATGATATGGCTTTATCCACCAATGTTGTGGTGATTCCTTATTCCATCATCTTGGGAAATAAGAAATTCTGCCAAGAACCTCCTCAATCTTGCCGTGGCTGTAAAGCAGCTCTGAATATGTACAGCGTTCTCTATTCTGCTGAACATTATTATCAAAAAATGCAACAAGAGCCAATGAGTGATGTCGAAAGAGCTGAAGAAGAAAAAGACGCTCAGGAATTCTTGAAAGGAAAGTATGTGAAAGATCTTAAACCTGAAGAAATCGTTTGGATTTGTGAATTCTGCGGAGTTCATAATAGACTTCCTGTCAATACAGTTCTTCCTACTGAGGAAAGGACTTTTTATTTACTTAAAAAAGCAAAAGAAGGTAAATAACATCTTTATGGGGCTGGAGAGAAGTCTAATTCACATTTTGCAGAAAAGCAAGAAGAGTCAACAACCACAACGACAGAAGAAACAAAGCAAGATGATGATGAAACAAATTTGATTTATTGTATTGATGTCAGTGGCAGTATGGCTTGCACTCATGAAGTGACAGTGAATGGCGCACAGCAATATGTTGGCAGAATCAAATTAATTTTGGATGCTGTCACAAAGCAGCTCAAGGAAATGAAGGAAACTCATCCCAAGAGGTAAAATTAAACTTTAAACCCCCCCTCCATAAAATTCGTAGAAAAGTTGGCCTCGTTCTCTTTGGCTTCTCAGTTACACTCCAAGGTGATTGTACCCAAAAACCAATCGAAATCAAAGATAGTGCTACTCTCAACGACTTTGAAAAACTCTTGAATGTCGGACTTGAATGTGGCGAATCTCTTATCACGCAAAGCTTGAAAGACAACTTTGAGAAACTTGAAGCCGCTCTTTCTGCCATTTCTCCTGGTGGAGGTACTGCTTTGGGTCCTGGTTTATTGAGTGCATTGACTCTTGCCATGCAAGGTAAAAGAGGATCCAAGATTATTTTGTGCACAGATGGTCTTTCTAACGTTGGACTTGGCTGTTTAGAGAATTCTAGCAAGCTCAAAGAAGCTCAAGAATTCTACCAAAGAGTTGGCGACCTTGCTGTTGGAAAAGGTGTTTCAATTTCAATCATTACCGTCCAAGGACAGGCTTGTAAAGTCGACGCTTTGGCTCCTTTGACTGATAGAACTGCCGGTCAAATTTTGAGAGTTAATCCTGCAGATTTGGATTTGAAGGCCCTTGGCTCTAATGGCCTTATTGCTACTGATGTGAAAGTTCGAGGTATTATTCATGAAGGACTTGCTTTCAAGAACGAAAGGGCAGAACATTTACACAACAATAATTCTATTCTTTTCAAAGATATTGGCCCAGTTTCCAACCAAAATCAGTAAATATTGAGTTGGATTTACGACGATTCTAATTTTACAATAGAGCTTATTTTGAATATAGAGTGAAAGCTACTGAAGAATTGCAGGCTTCTGGCGTTAATTTAGATGGACTTGATTCTTTGCCTCTACAAGCTCAAATCACATACACAGACCTTGATGGAAATGAATTTGCCTTGATTGTCACTAGAAAGCAACAATTGACCAAAGACCAAAATGAAGCTGAAAAGGGAGTCAATGCTGAGATTTTAGCTGGTTATGTTGAAAAACAAAGTGCTAACCTTATGCTTGAAGGAAAGTAAGAATTTCCATTATTTGAAGCAGCTTTAATAAACTTCTATTTAGAGCTGAAGAAGCAATGAAGAAGAATGATAAATGGGCACAACATATGGAAAAGTTGGCAAATAATGCTGATCTGAATGAAAATAATAAGCAAGCACTTCAACAGTTCAAGGCTCAAAATCAACAAATGCAAGCCATTTTACAAAAAGGAAACCAAGCTATGAGTGCTGCTGAACAAGATGACCTCACTTCTCACCTCTACGCCATCAAACAAAAAGCTAACAATATCTAACTGAGATCGAGACTTCATATATTATATATTTGATTGTACATATATATTGATAAAGTAATAACAACATTTATTCAAGAGAGTAAACGTTAGATTTAAATAAACAGTCAATTACTCTACTTACTAACTAATCTCGATCTCAATCTTGATATGAATCCTTTGGGTTTTAATGCAACTTTCAACCGCACATATAGTACTTATAGCAAAAGATTTACACTTTATGAAGCAAAGAGACACGATCAACCAGGCTTATCCTTGAGAAAGTAAGGAAGGTTGTTTGAATTGTTTTTAATTATGAATGAAGAACTGATAATTTATCAAGAAACATTGAAAATCAAAGAAAAAGCAGTCATAGAGGTATAGTAAGTAGTCACTTGACTATTCAAAATCATTGGAGAAATGAAGATTACGAAAGCATCATCAAGTAGATTGATAAAACTTGTGAATATTAAATTAACATTTCAAAAGTTTCATAAAAGCTGTTATTGAAGAGGATTTAGATCAAAACTTATCTGATATCGGGCAAGACTGTAAGAGAGAATATGTTAATGCAACTTATAAAGTGTAGTTTTGAAGGGCAGTGATTTGAAAGAAAAGCTGTTTTGGTGCAGAAAATATGACATTGTTAACGATTTTACATATAAAGTGTTGGAAAAGTTTTTGGTATTCGTTCTTTGATAATTGAGTTGATCTGATGAGAATAGATAGAAGGGGTGAGAAGTAAGAATGAAGGGAGTGGAGGTCTCAGTTCAACCTTTCATAAATCCCTTGCAGCAAAGTTAACACAAAATAGTGGCCTAGGCTCCCTTTCCCGAACAAAAATCCAAATCGTCGCTGCCGATAAAAATGATGCTGAATATGCAATTCGTCTCTTGATTGATTATTTCATTTTCCAACAGACCAGAGTAACTTGATATTTTATTGTCAAAGTGTTAATATTTCACTGTAGAATTCTAATGTGCATTTATTTGAGCCAAGTGTCTCAGAATTGAAGGAATTAGTCGGGGAATCAAGTTAGAATTTATAATGGTAATTTTTTTTGAAAAGGAGGCAACATTTTGTAAAATTTCTATTGAAAGTTGCATGTGTATAAAATTTGATAATATTAAATTCAAGTTTTAGCTTGTATTACAATATTTACTTAATATACCAGAATAAAATCTATACAAATCTCAAAATGGTACTTTCTTTCCCTCTTCTGTTTCTAACCGCTCTTGTTTCGATAGCAATCTGCTTTCCAACCTGCTTCCGTCAATAACTTCGTGAGCATGAAGAAGTACGAGAATATCGAAGCTCACCCTGTTCAAAGAATCCAAGACAATGTATTATTCTTTTCGATCTTTTTCTAAAAATCTCCAGAAACACCTTGCTGAAGAAGAAATCAGAATGCAAGGTTACTCCAACGCTTTCGGTTCTCACTTGCCCTTGAAGCTCACTATGGAAAGAATCACTACTGCTCAATCCAGAAGACTTCCCGGTTTAAAGAGCTCAAATTTGGGTAACGTTATTTTGCCTTCTTAAAGTCGTTTGGACTGCCTTTAGTCAAAAGAGAATAGAGTTAATAATGAATAGGTTTGGAAAATGCCATGAATAGACTTCAAAAGATCGATTATGAAGATTGGCTCTCTAGTAATGCTCTTTTTTAAGCATTTATTCATGATCATTTAGACGAATCTCCCTATCCCTCCAAGGAAATTCCTCATTTGGAAGTCATCAGAGACTAAGCTTCTTCTTCTTCGGATTATTATATTAAAAAACAGATGGATGAATGAATCGGCCTAAAGAAAAGAAGGAAGCATCAACAATAAAATGTACTTGCTTTATATAAAAACTTTGAGAGTATGGCTGTTTCTAACTTGATAAAATACTTTTAAAAAGCTCTACAAACTTTTGCTTTTTATAGTGTAAGAAAGTAAAAAATTATTAAAATAAATCTCAGTTATACACTACCCAAGATATATAAAAAAGTCATTCATGATTGAGTTGGGCAAGATTTTGAGAAAAAAAATTTTCCTTTCTCAGTTCTTCATTTTTTTACATGAAGAATTTACAAGAAAGGAAAATATATTTTTGGACTATTTTTTAATTAAGTTATGAATTTAAAATCTCTTTTTTGCTTGTCACGTTAGAGTCTGACGACGACGTGTGCAAAATTAATTAATTCATTTAATTAATCGAAAGATTCAATAAGAAATTTTATGATTTTGTTTAGAAAGCTACATAATAATGAGTTTTTTTAGGGAATTAATGGATAAGCAAGAATAAAAAAGGAGATGATGCCAATAAGTACAATATCGAGACAAATAATAAAAATCTCCTAATGCTTAATATTTTTCCTCAAACGTATGCATCATTTATTGTTGCCATTCATCTTTAAGCTTGTTCACAATGCCATCAGCCTTTTCCTTAAGCTATAGAGAAATGGGTTATTTTTGGGGAAATTTTAAGTAAAATGAACCTTGTTTCCATAATGAGAAAGGAAGTCTTTAACATTTTCAGCAGCTTGGTAGTAGTCAACACCGCCTTGTTGTGATTCTTCTTCTCTTTCACCGAAATATTGAGCGCTAGAGATAGCTTTAGAACCTGCGAATTGTCTAACTTTAGAAGGCTCCCAAGACCTAGAAAATGGAATGAGATTTTTTCCAACAAATAAATCAATGTACTTATTCTCATTATTGAAAGCGTCAGAACTAATAGCTTTAGCGTTGGAGTATTTCTTGAATTTTTCTTCAGCAGAACCTTCAGTGAGATATGGGGAGTTTCCTTTAGAAACGACCTCCTTGACGTTAGTCTTTGTATTGATGTTGAGGGAATTGTCAGTCATGTCAAAGGTGTTTTTATTGACAGTGACATTAGATCCTCCATCTTCATTCAAAGTGAGGGCATCTAAATCAACATTGTCAATTTTCTTGGCAGCAAGTCTTCCTTTGTTGGAGCCAAAAGCAGGTTTATTCTTGTTGAATTCAACAGTGAAGCCTTTGGTCTTGGTTTCGGCTTTATTTATAACGATGTTGTTGGCAAAAGGATCATCAGCTGCTTTTTCACCGTGAGTGGGCTTATCTGAGTGACTCTTTCCAGTAACAAAGTGGTTTTGCTCAGGTTGGGTTTTTTCTTCTTCAGTTGGCTTAGCAAAAACTGGTTTATTAGATTCAGCTTCTGTCTTGGAGCCAGCAAGAGCAGTATCAACCTGAAAGATAAGTAATCCTGTATGAGCCGTTAGATATACCTTTTTGGCGAGTTCTTGTTTATATTTTTGGATTTGAGCACCTTTATAGTCATAAGGAGCTTTAAGACCTTGCTTTCTGAAATATTCAAGAGCCTTTGGGTTGCCACCAAGCTCCATTGAGGTGATGTATTTCTTATTCCAAGTATCCAAGTTCAAAGAACTGAGTTTGTTAAGGGCAAAGAAACTGGGAAGAAACATACCGAACAAAGGAGACTTGAGGGCCATATTCTCTGTGTTTACCAGCGCAATCCAAGCAAAGGTAAAGACCAAGGCTAACAGAAGACCATTTTGGATTCTTCTTATCACAATCAAAGCATTTCTAGGGGATAGTTAGATTTCAATTGAAAACTGAGGGTTGTCGAGGAATCAGGTAGTGGAGTGAGGAAAAAATGAGAAGAATATATTCAAGTATGTCCACAAAAGAAATGAAAAAAGGTCGTTACATTATTTTCAGGGACAGCTTTCAATCTAGCAAAGATTTCATCTCTTTCAGCATCATCAATTTGCTACAGGGAGTTAAATGAAAGGAAGAGAGAGCTTATATACGATTTGCATTGTCTTTTGTTGTGGCCTTGGGTGTAAATGAAAGATTACGTTGAGTACAGATAAAAGTTATCTGAAAATAAATAAATTACCAAACGAGCAAAAACTGTCTTTTGTATAATTTAATTTTTTTATTAAGATACAAAGGCATTAATTTTTCAAAACACGTCGTTTTTTCCAATCTCTGATGAATTGTATTGTCAAAAACGCATGAAAATCCAACAATTCTGACGAGGATTTGTTAGATTCACGGGAGTCAGGAAAATACGAGAGAAATATTATTTAGAGAGAGACTAGCACGAGTCAACGCGAACTTGAAGGCATGATTTATTTAAATTTTTTTTATTCGCAAACAATTTGATAGTAGATAATTGGTATTATTCATTTATTTGAAGAAGGCTGGTGAATGTAGCTAGCTAGTGAAATAATTTTGGGTAAATCGTCAAATTATTATTGAGATTGAGAGATGAGAACAAAAATCACATTATTTTAAGAGAATATATAGTCAATATTTTGTTGAAAATATATACGTGTAGTTTTTTGTTTTTAAAAATATGGTAAAATCCCACTTAGATTTGTCTTTTATTAAAGAGATTCGTCGGTTTTTGTTGTTTCATTTTGTACCATTGAGAATTGATTTCATCTTTTTCTACAGAATTCTTTTTGTTCTTTTGTACATCTTCACTGTCTTGAATGAGTTGTTTCATCTGTTTTTGATTCTCTTGGAATTCTTGGATCACCTGTTGATTTTTCACATCAACATCTTTTCTCTCAGCCATTTTGTCCATGACATTTGCCCACTTACTATTCTTGACTTTTGCCTCATTCACTCTATTTAAATGTGAGAAAATAATTAAAACTCTAGAAAACTAACTTTCCATTGAGGACTAAATTAGCGTTTTGAACTTGTACAAAGTTTGCTAAAACTTCTGCTTTAGCACCTTTATGAACTTCATCTTGATCGCGAGTCAATTCTTGCTTTTTGCAGATCACTCTAATATACTGGTTTCCTTGAAGATCAGTGTAAGTGATTTGGGATTGTAACGGGATCCAATCCAAATCTTCCAAACTCATTTTTTCATTTTTAAGCTCTTGATTACTCTTGACTTTGTATTCAACATAAACCCTATCAAATTGAGTATATACTGGATTAAGAAAATTTTTTACTCGTTTGATTCAGTGACAGAGCCAACATTTTTTGCTAAAATTGATTTATTATTGTGGAGATTTGCATTATCTTCATTTTGGAATGTTAATGCCTCATGCATAATGACTTTAAGATGAACATCTGTAGCAATTATATTATTTGAGGCAACGTCTGACAAATCGAGGTCAGAAGGATCAACTCGAGTTATTGTGCCTCCTGTCCTGTCAGTCAAAGGTCCAAGAGCATCAACTCTGCAGACATTTCCTTTAACAGTGATAATTGACACTGAGACTCCATTAGCAACAGCAACATCTCCCACTTGATCATAAAAAGCTTTTGCTGCATTTTCTGCATTGATTCCATTAAAAGATCCCAAGCCAACATTAGCCAAACCATCTGTGCAGAGAATTACTCTTGAACCTGGTGTCTGCGAGGCAAGTCCTAAGGCACAGACGAGTCCTGGTCCAAGAGCAGTGGAGCCTTTTGCATCCTTTTCAAGGGCTGCAATTTTGTGTTTGAGTGTGACAAAGCTCTTTTTAAGGGAAGAAGACATGAGAGAATTTCCTTTGAGCTTTGAGTAATTGAAAAGCTTTTGGAAATTATCAAAATCGCTTTGAAGAAGAGCACTAGATTTGGTGAAATCTCCATGAATTTGTACTGATGAGTTGAAAAGAACAAATCCTACTTTGCTAAATGACAATGAGATACGTTGTGATTAAGAAGGTGATATACCGATTTGGATAGGAGTTTTTCATTGTTTCAATTTGTTTCGAAATAGCGTCAGAAATCAACTTGATACGACTAGAGTAAGTGATTTTGCCATCATTATTGACCTGATGAAGCTCTTTCATGCTTCCACTGATATCAATGCAAAAAATGACGCTTGTTTCGTCTTTTGGATCTCCAACTTGAGTCTCTGACTCTTCTGTTTTTGTTTCTTCAGTAGTCTTTGCTGAAAAACCATGAGAATTTTATTAAAATAAACTTTAGTGATTACAATTTTTGCCTTTTTTAATGAGATAAAGTTGGTCTTCAGTTTGAGGGACTTCAATCTCTTTCGGGACTCTATTGTGAACTTCACAGAACTCACAAATCCATCCTCTTTCAAAGCCTGTCAAATCTTTCAAGAACTTTCCTTTTGAGTAAGTTGCCGCCTTTTCCTTGTCTTCAGCTTGAGCTAATTGTGCATCATTCAGCTCCTCAGCAAAGGGGAACTCCTCTTCAGCCATTTTTTGTTCATATTTCGCCCTTGAGAGTAATTTACTGTAATTACATAACGCGCTTCCGCATCCTCTACAGCAAAAAGGAGCTCCCAGGTTGCACCTCCTTTCCTCTTTTAAAGTTGCATAAGAGATAAGAACAATGTTATTGGATGAACTCAAGTCCTCAACTGCTGCTGCTTTAGCATCAGAAGGGGGCTTGTACATTACTGAGCAAAAGGCCATCATTTTTTTGGAAAGGTGGGTATTTGTTGTTTGGAATTATTCTTGAGGGTTAAAATTTTTATAAAAAACACATTTAAAATTTTGGTAATAAAGTAAGTCGGAGAATTATTTCTGTTGTTTTTTGAGATCATTTTTATTAAAGTTTTTGAGGATCAACAAAAATGATTTATTAAAACATTTGATCAGATGAGCCAAATTATTAATTTATTTTTGTGGGGAAGTTTTTGAATAAGAAAAGAAAAGAGGAAAAGGTATTTTTGTGGAGAATTTGGGGTGAACGTGCGAGAGAGCGGAAAAAGATGGAAAACAGAGATAAATCTGATAAAAGTCAAGAAGAATTTGAGTTTTTACAGATTGTGACGGGGCTCTTGTTTTTTGTTGTTAGAATATTTAATTTAATAAATTTGGTATCAATTTTAAAAATCAGAAATTTGAATAATGAAAATAGACAAGAATAAATGAAATGAAAA
>Ga0182738_1002250_pt1 | contig 23127 bp, 19 predicted proteins | sample eDN5th30CBELigMG_FD_128876 | JGI IMG/M metagenome (GOLD analysis project Ga0182738, IMG submission 128876) | Enriched Miracle-Growth compost microbial communities from Emeryville, California, USA - eDNA 5th pass 30_C BE-Lig MG (version 2)... ...
GAAGGCGATGGCGGCGCCCAGGCTGGAGGCGCCATCGTCCACCCATGCCGTGACGGCGCCCTTGGCGAGTTGGAAGAATTCCTTCGAGCGCATCATTTCCCCTTTTTCATTATTCCTTTTCCGTTCCCATGGCGCTCATTCCAGCCTGGGAGCTTCGGGCTGCGCAAGCGCGCGGCGCTTGGCCGCCGCCTTCAAGGCGTGGGCGATGCAAGCCGCGAAAGCCTCATCGTACCAAGGGTCCGCGCCGCTGACGCCGACCACGATGCCTTCGACGCAGACGCCGCCCCAGAGGCCCGTATCCCCAGGCCGCAATAAATGGGGAGCGACATGCCGCAGCCAATGCCCGTTGCCGCCGGTGCGCCAGCATGCCCTGGCTTTATCGCGCGCGAACTGCGCGTAATCGGCGTCCCAGGCCGATCGGTCGCCCACCGCGTGCTCGTACAGCACCGCATGCTCGAAGTCGCAGTCTTGCGGTCCCAGGGCCGGATCCATGACAACGATGTACAGGAAACCGCTTTCACCGACGCTGCGGTCGGCCATGCCCCGCTCTATCATCGGCAGCACCAGTTGCACGGCTTCGCGCGCCGCGCGCTGATCCGCAAAAAAACTGCCCGTGCCCAGAGTGGTTTCGTCCATGCGTTTATCCCTCATCCATCGCTTCCCGTGTGATAGGCTTGCGCTTCCGCATAGCAAATTCCATGCCGCAAGGCCCGCCTTGCCGAGCCAACACAAGACGCGCTTTCTGGTGTTCAATACCGTTCATGATGGATACAGCCTTCGCCGACGACACCGCGCCTCCCAGGGAACCGCCCTACGCCTGGCTGCGGCTGTGCGTGTCCGTCATGCTGATGACCCTGGGCGGCGCCGGCATGTATTCCGTCACGGTGGTGTTGCCGCAAATCCAGGCGGAATTCGCCGTGAGCCGCTCCGACGCATCGCTGCCCTATACCTTGACCATGCTGGGTTTCGGGCTGGGCGGCATCCTGATGGGGCGGCTGTCGGACCGCTATGGGGTGCTGGCGCCCATCGTGACGGGTACGCTGGGCATCAGCCTGGGGTTCATCTGGGCGGGCTCGGCATCCAGCCTCTTGCAGTTCAGTCTGGCGCAGGCCTTGTTCATCGGCATGCTGGGCACCTCGGCGACCCTGGCGCCGCTGGTGGCCGACACATCGCAATGGTTCACATGGCGCCGCGGCATCGCCCTGGGTATTTGCATGAGCGGCAATTATCTGGCGGGGGCGGTCTGGCCGCCCATCATGCAGTATTTCATCGACAGCGTGGGATGGCGCCACACTTATATCGGCATGGGTCTGTTCTGCCTGGCGTCCATGCTGCCGCTGGCGCTGGTCTACCGCCGCCGTCCCCCCGCCCTGGCGCCGGCGCCGGCGCCGCGAACCGGGCGGCGTGAAAGGCCTTATATCCTCGAATCCCGGCAATCCGATCCCGCCCGGCCGCTGGGCCTGTCTCCGGGCGCGCTGCTGGTCTTGCTCTGCATCGCCGGCGTGGCGTGCTGCGTGGCCATGTCCATGCCCCAAGTGCATATCGTGGCCTATTGCGGCGACCTGGGCTTCGGCGCCGCGCGCGGCGCGCAAATGCTGTCGCTCATGCTCGGCATGGGCATCGCCAGCCGCCTGCTTTCAGGCTGGATCGCCGACCACATAGGCGGGCTGCGCACTCTGCTTCTGGGGGGCTTGCTGCAAGGCCTGGCGCTCTTGATGTTTCTCGGCGCCGACGGCCTGGTTTCGCTGTACGTGGTCTCGGCCCTTTTCGGTCTGTTCCAGGGAGGCATCGTGCCGGCCTACGCCTTGATCGTGCGCGAATACTTCGCGCCCGGCGTGGCCGGCGCCCGCGTGGGCACCGTATTGATGGCGACGCTCTTCGGCATGGCGCTGGGCGGCTGGATGTCCGGAGCCATTTATGATCTCAGCGGCTCTTACCGGGCCGCTTTCATGAACGGCATCGCCTGGAATATGCTGAATCTCAGCATCGTCGGCTTTCTGCTTTATCGCGCCCGGCGCGGGGCGAAAGCGGCTGGCCTGCCCGCCAGGGCCTGAAATCATCCAGCGCGAAACGCGAAAAACAGGCGGGCGGCTTTTTACTGGACAGGCATACAGCGAAAGCCCCTCAACCCGGGCCGGAAATGGGGGTATGCTCAGAAAAAAATTAAAAAAATGTTGTAACTCCATAATATAAAGGCGTTTTTTCTGATAATATCACTGCCAGTCCTGTCCTTGCCTACGTCCTATGCCCATGCCTATCCGGAACCTCCTCCCGCGCTTTCCGCTGTCGGCCATGCTGCCTTTGGCGTTCCTGGTCGTACTTGGCGTCCAGTCGCCGGCGCAAGCCAGCGCCACGCAGGCCAAGTCCTCTTCCACGCATAAAGTCCAGAAAGCGAAGGCCGCCAAGCCCGCGGCGGCCAAAAAGAACACTCGTAAATCGACCGCCACGGCGCAGCGCTCCAGCGCGAAGACCCATGTGGTCCGGCGCCAGAACCTGCGCCCTGTCAGCTACGCCCCGAACGCCTCGCAAATCCGTGTGGGCCTGCGCAGCCACGACGACAGCGACATCGTCGTGAACCGCGGCGCCGAGCCCGCCGTCGAGCCGCTCACTTCCCAGGCCATGCTGCGCTCCGAAGTCGCCTTCGTGCAAGACCTGCAAAGCTCCGCCGTGCTGTACGACAAGAACAGCGACGAAGTGCGCCCCATTGCGTCCATCTCGAAGCTGATGACCGCCCTGGTGGTGGCCGAATCGGGCCTGCCCATGAACGAAATGCTGCGCATTTCGGATGCCGACGTGGACCGCATGCGCTATTCCCGGTCGCGTCTGCCCGTGGGCGCGGAACTGAGCCGCGCCGATATGCTGCACCTGGCGCTGATGTCTTCCGAGAATCGGGCGGCCCACGCATTGGGGCGCCATTATCCCGGCGGCATGCCCGCCTTCGTGCGCGCCATGAACGACAAGGCCCGCGCCCTGGGCATGCGCAATACCCGCTTCGTCGAACCCACGGGCCTGTCCAGCGAGAACGTGTCGTCTCCGCGCGATCTGGTCAAGCTGCTGCAGGCCGCCAGCAAGCAGGCCTTGATACACCGCTACACCACGGACGACAAATACGAAATCGAAGTCGGCCGGGGCCGCCAGCTGGTCTATAACAACACCAATCGCTTGGTGCGCAATGCGGACTGGGACATCAAGGTGTCCAAGACCGGCTTCATCAACGAAGCGGGGGAATGCCTGGTGATGCTGACGCGCATCGACAATCGCGACGTCGCCATCGTGCTGCTCAACTCCACGGGCCGCTATTCACGCATAGGCGATGCCGTGCGCATCCGCACGCTGGTCGAAAACAGCAGCAACCTGGCGATGCTCTGAAGCAAGGAAACGCGCCGCCGCTTTATGTGCATTGCTTATCTGGCCATTCGGGCGCATCCGGAATGGCCTTTGTTCATCGCAGCCAATCGGGATGAATTCCACGCCCGGCCCTGCATGGCGGCGGCGCCGTGGCCCGGGCGTCCCGACATCCTGGGCGGCATAGACTGCCAGGGGCAAGGCAGTTGGCTGGGCGTTACGCGGCAAGGCCGGTACGCGCTGATCACCAACTACCGCGACTCCGGACGCCTGATCCCGGGCGCGCCTTCCCGGGGCGAACTGGTCAGCCGCTATCTGCGGGGAACGGAATCGCCGGCCTCCTATGCACTGGCCGTACATGCGGCGGGCGCCGCCTATAACGGCTTCAATCTCATCGTGGGGGACGCGGAGCAGGCCTGCTATGTGGGCAATCGCACGGGCGACCCCGGCCCCCGGCCGCTGGCTGCCGGCCGCTACGTACTTTCCAACCACTTGCTGGATACGCCCTGGCCCAAGGCCGAGCGCCTGCGCTTGTCGCTGAATGCGCTGCCCATGGATCAACTGGGCACATCCCTTGCGCCGGTCTTCGCGCTGCTCAAAGACGGCACGCCCGCCCAGGATCACGCCTTGCCCAGGACGGGGCTGTCCATCGAACGCGAGCGTCTGCTCAGCAGCCCTTTCATCATCAGTTCCGACTACGGCACGCGCTGCTCCACCATCGTCACCTTGCATGCCAGCGGCCGTGCTCTTTTGAGCGAAGTCAGCTACGATGAATCCGGTCTATCCACCCAAAGGCACGACTGGCCTTTTACTCTTGATCAACGGAACGCAACGAGGCTGTGAAATGAAAACACTGAAATCGATGGCGGGCGCGGCTGTGCTGGCGGCCGGCTTTCTGTCCGCGGGCGCGTACGCGGAATTGCCCCCCACGCAAACCCAGGGCGGCGTGGAATATGTCAGCGGAGGTTTCGGGCTGGACGAATCGACGGCTTTCAAGCAGGCCATCCGCCAATGGCCGCTGGCCTTGACCTTTGCCAGCTCCAGCAACGGCGTCAACGCCTACGCCAGCGATGTGCAAGTCGTCATACGGGACAAGCAGGACGCCACGGTGCTGAACGCCCTGTCCGAAGGGCCTTATTTCCTGGCCAGGCTGCCCGCCGGCTCCTACAGCGTATTCGTGACTTACGAAGGCCAGACCCAGTCGCGGAAAATCACCATAGGCGCCAGCGGCGGCACCCATGTGACCTTCCATTGGAAAAGGCCGGCATCCGGTCCGGATTGAGCGCTGAAAAGCGCTAATGCAGCGTCGGCCCCTTGCGCCTTTTCGCGCCTTGCTCTTTCGCCTGCCGTTCCAGAGACTGCAAAGCGTCTTCCCAGTTGCGCAAGGGAACACAGGTCTGCAGGCGCACGATGGCCTGCTTGATCAAAGCCTGATGAAGCTCGTGGCCGATGCGCGAGGCGACATCCAGGGTGGCGTCGCCCTGGAGCTCGGCCAGGCGCAGCAAGGTGGATTCCACTTCAGCCACGGAAACCTGCTGGTCCTTGGCGCCATGGAAAAAATGCAGCGTCGTCGTGGAAGGAACGTGGCTGGGCGGCTGCACGTACAGCCCTGAAAACGCCAGCACCCGCCCGGCGATTCCCGGTTTTGCACAGCTGGCTTCCAGAGCCATAGTGGCGCCCTGCGAAAAGCCTGCCAGCGCCGTCTGCGCCCCCGACAGGCCGTAGTCGGTCTGAAGCCGGCTGATCTGCTCGATGAGCCGCGGCAAAGACCGCCCCACCCGTTCAGCGTAACTGCCCTCATTCAGGCCCAGAGGATCGACCCAGTGATAGCCCGCTATGCCCTGGCTGCCGAGCGCGCCCGCGGAGCTGTCGGCGGGGATGTTCTGGAAGGCATAGGGCAGCACCACCATGGCCAGGGGAAAGGCGCTTTTGATGGCATCGGCCAAAGGAAACAATTGCTGAGGAGTGCCGGCTTCGCCGTGCAATAGAACGAACAGCAATTGCGGCCTGCCTTGGCTGGGTACGAAGATAAAAGGATCGGGCAAGCCGGACTTTGCCGCCATCATCATAAAGCAACTCCAAAAAGCCTGATTTCTTCCAGCGTTGCAAAATTGTACGCCAGTTGGCCGCCTGGATTCTTTTATACTGTATATTTACACAGTATAAATGCAGCCAAAGGCAGGCGCTTCTTCGGAACCGATCCGGGCCCGGCCGCACTGAAGGCTGCAGGCCGCTTGTCGGGAAAAGCTGCGGCCGCAAAACCGGCATCGCGCGTTTCAGCCGGCCGGGCTTACTTGATCATGATTATGCTATGCGTTCCCCTTCCGTCCGGCAACCCGAATCCATACACCCCGCCCTCTGGCGCGGTTCGCAGCTGGCGCGCTCCCGCCAGGCGGCGGCGCCCACAGGCTTTCCCATCCTGGATCAGGAACTGCCCGCCCGCGGCTGGCCGCTGGGGTCCTTGATCGAATTCATGCCCAGCCAGCCCGGCATAGGCGAAATCCACCTGCTGCGTCCGGCGCTGGCCAGGCTGGACACCGGCCGCAGCATAGCGCTGGTCGATCCTCCCTACGAGCCCTGTTTCCATTGCTGGCTGAATTGGGGGCTGCAGGCTCATCGTCCTTTATGGATCCAGCCGAAGACTTCCAGCGACACGCTTTGGGCCGCCGAGCAAATCCTCAAGCACAATGCCTGCTCCGCCCTGCTTTGCTGGGTCGACAGGCTGCGCTCCGCCTCGCTGCGGCGGCTGCATCTGGCCGCCCAGCAGACCGACATGCTGTTCATATTATTGCGCCCGCCTTCCGCGGCGCAGCAAGCCAGCGCGGCGCCTTTGCGCCTTTCCCTGTCCGCCTGGGGACAAGGCGTGCAGGTCTCCATCATCAAGCGGCGCGGCCCGCTGTGCAGCCGGCCTCTACCCATTGTTCTGTACCCCGAACGCATGCCGCACACCATGGTGAATGCCCATGAAACAACTCTGGATCAGCGTCTACCTGCCCACGCATTGCCTGGATCTGTGCTTTCCCTCGTGGGCCACTGAAGCTCTGCCCGCCGCCGTGCTGGAACAGGGCCGGGTCCTGGCCTGCACGCCCAGCGCCCGCGCCCAGGGCGTGCAGCCGGGCATGCGGGCCGGCGCGGCGCAGGCCATGGTTCCCGGCCTGCTCACCGCTCCCGACGATCCCGCGGCGCGGCGCCGAAGCCTGCACGACATCGCCCTGGACCTGCTGCAATACACGCCCAATGTCGTTTGCTACCAGGACAGCGCCGTCCTGCTGGAAGTCAGCGCCAGCCTCAGCCTGTTCCACGGGCCGCGTAACTTATGCCGGCTGCTGCGCCACAGCCTTGCACAGCCCGGCCTGGCGCGGCCCGGCCTTACGCGGCTCGACCCGGCAGTACCGCTCGTCCAGACATGCCTGGGCATGGCGCCCACCGCCTTGGGGGCCTGGGTGCTGGCCAGCCAGGCCCCTGGGGCAGGCTACGCCGGCGCGAACCTTACCGGGCCGCGCCAGGCCGGGCCGGGCCGCGTAAGGCCGGGCCGCGCAAGGCAGCGCCGCGTCTGCACCCTGGCTGCCCTGCAGCGCCTGCTCGACCCGCTAGCGGTGCACTGCCTGCCCGCCGCGGCGCCTTATGCCGATTGGCTGTCCGGCATAGGCTGCCACACGCTGGCGCAATTGCGCCGATTGCCGCGCGCAGGCCTGCAGCGGCGCAGCAGCCCCCTGCTGCTTCAAGAACTGGATGCCGCCTACGGCCGGGCCGAAGGGCATTTTTCCTGGTTCCAGGCGCCGCCGCTTTTTTCCCGGCGCCATGATCTGCTCGAAAGACTGGAGCACAGCACCGCCATCCAGGCCGTGGGGCGGCGTCTCATCGAGCAGTTGTGCGACTGGCTCGAGGCCCGCAAGCTGAGCGTGCATGGCCTGGACTTGCTGCTGCATCACGAAAAAGGCCGCCATGCGCGCCCGCCCACCCGCATCGCCCTGCGCCTGTCCCAGGCCGCCTGGCTGCCTGCGGATTTCATGGACGTCCTGCGGGAACAGCTTGCGCAACTGGCCTTGGCGGCCCCGGTCATTGCGCTGGAGCTGTCCATAGACCACGCCGGCCCCAGGCCGCCGGCCAATGCCAGCCTGATTCCCGAACCCGGGCAATGGCAGCGCGACGAACACCGCATGCTGGACATCCTGCGCGCCCGCCTGGGCCAGGACGGGGTGCGCGCGCCCCGCCCCGTAGCCAGCCATCTGCCCGAACAAGCCAATGCCTGGGCCTGCGCCGCCGACGCCGGCGCGCCCGCCCCGTCCAGCCTTCCGCCCGCGCTGGGTCCGCATGCCCGGCCTTTGTGGCTGCTCCACCAGCCGCTGGCCCTGCAAACGCAAAACCACCGCCCGCTGCACAATGGCCGCGCCCTGCGGCTGCTGGCGGGCCCGGAGCGCCTGGAAACCGGGTGGTGGCAGCCTCGCGGCCACACGCAGCGCGATTACTTCATCGCCCAAGACATGGGCGGCGTACGTTATTGGGTGTACCAGGAACGCGAAAAAACCGCTGGCGGCTGGTTCCTGCACGGCCTTTTCGCTTAGGAATTACGGCCATGACATCCTACGCCCCCATCTCGTACGCGGAACTGGACTGCTTGTCCAACTTCTCTTTCCTGAAAGGCGCTTCGCACCCCGAAGAGCTGGTGGAACGGGCCGCCGAACTGGGATACGAAGCCTTGGCGCTGGCCGACGAATGTTCCCTGGCCGGGGTGGTGCGCGCCCACGTCGAAGCGAAAAAGCTCGGGCTGAAGCTCATCGTGGGAAGCCGCTTCGTGCTCGACGGCATGGAAATCATCGTCCTGGCCCGCAACAAGCAAGGCTACGGGGACCTTTCCGAGCTCATCACTTTGGCGCGGCGGCGCAGCGGGAAAGGCCAGTACAGCCTGAGCCTGCTCGACATTGCGCAGCCCCCGCCCGATCACCGGCATCTGCGGGGCCTGCCCGATTGCCTGGCCATATTCAAGCCGGGCTATGGCATGGATCCCGCCCTTCTGCACGAACAACTGGGCCGCTTGAAGCAGGCCTTCCCGGGCCGCCTGTGGCTGGGCCTGGGCCTGCGCCACCGGCATGCCGACGCCGCCCACCAGGCCATGCTGGAGCACGCCGGACTACAGTTTTCCCTGCCCCTGGCGGCCATCGGCGAAGTGCAGATGCACAGGCGTTCGCGCCAGCCCCTGCACGACGCGCTCGCCGCCGTCCGGCTGAAACGGCCCATACAGGATTGCGGCTACGCTCTGCAGCCCAATGCCGAGCACCACTTGCGCAGCCGCCTGCGGCTGGCCAATCTGTATCCCGCCCATGCATTGCGGGAAACCGTCAGCATTGCCCGCCTATGCGTGTTTTCCCTGGACGATATCCGCTATCAGTATCCGGAGGAAATCGTGCCTGCGGGCCTGAGCGCCTCTGAATACCTGCGCGCCGAAACCTTTGCGGGCGCGGCCCGGCGCTACCCCGGCGGGGTCAGCGACAAGATCAAGAGCCAGCTGGAAAACGAGCTGCTCATCATCGCCACCCTGAAATACGAGCCTTATTTTCTTACCGTCTACGACATCGTCAAATTCGCCCGCAAGCAGAACATCTTGTGCCAGGGGCGCGGCTCGGCGGCCAATTCGGCCGTCTGCTACTGCCTGGGCATTACCGAAGTGGATCCTGAAAACGGCAATGCCTTGTTCGCCCGCTTCATCAGCCAGGCGCGCAACGAGCCGCCCGATATCGATGTGGATTTCGAGCACGAACGCCGTGAGGAGATCATCCAATATATCTATGAAAGATACGGCCGCGACCGGGCCGCCCTGACCGCCGTGGTCAGCACCTATCGCACGCGCAGCGTGCTGCGCGACACCGGCAAGGCGCTGGGGCTGGATGCGGACTTGATCGACCGCGTCGCCAAATCCCTTCAATATTGGGACGGCCGGCAAGGCCTGCTGGATCGGATCGCCGAGCACGGGCTGGACGCCGATGCGCCCGCGGCTCAAATGTGGGTGACCCTGGCCCAGATCCTGATCGGCTTCCCGCGGCATCTTTCGCAGCATCCGGGCGGCTTCGTCATCGCAAGAGACAAGCTCAGCCGCCTGGTGCCCATAGAAAACGCCGCCATGCCGGACCGCAGCGTCGTGCAATGGGACAAAGACGACCTGGACGCCATGGGCTTCATGAAAGTGGATGTGCTGGCGCTGGGCATGCTGTCGGCGCTGCACCGCTGCCTGGACCTGGTCGGCGAAAGGCGGGGCCGGCCATTCGCCATGCAGGATATCCGCGGCGAAGACGCCGCGACCTACCAGATGATACAAAAAGCCGACACCATAGGGGTTTTCCAGATCGAATCGCGCGCCCAGATGAGCATGCTGCCGCGCCTGAAGCCGCAGGCCTTCTACGATCTGGTGGTGCAAGTGGCCATCGTGCGCCCCGGGCCTATACAGGGGGGCATGGTGCATCCTTACCTGCGCCGCCGGCAAAAAAAAGAAAAGCCGGATGATGCGCCGACCCCGGAGATCGGCAAGGTGCTCGAACGCACGCTGGGCGTACCCATTTTTCAGGAGCAGGCCATGCAGATCGCCATGGTGGCGGCGGATTTCACCGCCGACGAAGCCGATCAGCTGCGCCGCTCCATGGCGGCCTGGCGGCGCAAGGGCGGCGTGGAGCAATTCCGGGAACGCCTGATCAAGGGCATGAAAGACAAAGGCTGCGATGCGGATTTCGCCGAACGCATTTACCGGCAACTGGAAGGCTTCGGCGAATACGGCTTCCCCGAAAGCCATGCGGCCAGCTTCGCCAAGCTGGCCTATATCAGCGCCTGGCTGAAATGCCATGAGCCCGAGGCCTTTCTGGCCGCCCTGCTCAATGCCCAGCCCATGGGTTTTTATTCACCCAGCCAGCTCGTGCAGGACGCCCGGCGGCATGGCGTGCAGGTCTTGCCCGTGGACATCGGCATCAGCCACTGGGATACGCGGCTGGAACCGGCCGGCGAGCGTCCCGGGGTGCGCCTGGGCCTGAGCCGCGTCAAAGGCCTTTCCAAAGAGGCCGGCCTGCGCATCGTGGCGGCGCGCGACGCGCAGGCCTTCGACAGCGTACAGGACGCGGCAGCCCGCGCCGACTTGAGCCGCCACGACATGGACGCCCTGGCCGCCGCCGACGCCTTGCGGGCCTTGGGCGGCCATCGCCATCAGGCCCGCTGGCTGGCCGCCGCCCAGCCGCTCAAGGGTTTGTTGCGCGCTGCGCCCATCGTCGGCGAGGCTCAGCCCGCATTGCTCGCGCCCAGCGAAGGCCAGGATATCGTGGCTGACTATCAGGCCCTGGCCCTGACCTTGAGGCGGCACCCGGTGGCCCTGCTGCGGGGCGCCCTGCAGGCCCGGCGCTTTGTCGATGCCGGCGCCCTGGCGGGCGATTGCCCCGACCGGCGGCTGGTGCGGGCCTGCGGCATCGTCACCGGCCGCCAGCGTCCCCAAACCGCCAAGGGCACGGTGTTCGTCACTCTCGAAGACGAAACAGGCAATGTGAATGTCATCGTCCATGCCGAGCTGGCCCAGCGCCAAAGGACGGAGCTGGTGGGCTCCAGGCTGCTGGGGGTCTACGGCATCTGGCAGAAGCAGGAGGGCATGCATCACCTGCTCGCCCGCCGGCTGGTGGATCTGACACACCTGCTCGGTCAGTTGCCGACCCGGAGCCGGAACTTCCATTAAAATGGATGCTTTATTCAGGATGCCATCATGAGCAACACGCTCAAGCCGAAACTGGCCGACGCCGTCAAGGCCGCCATGCGCGCCAAGGATTCCGCCCGACTGGGCACCTTGCGTTTCCTGCAAGCCGCCATCAAGCAAAAAGAAGTGGACGACCGGCGCGAACTCGACGACGCCGCGGTATTGGCCATTATCGAAAAACAGGTCAAGCAACGCCGCGAATCCATCGCCGCCTTCGAGCAGGCGGGCCGCAGCGAAACAGCCGCACAGGAAAAAGCCGAATTGGCCGTCCTGCAGGAATTCCTGCCGCAGGCGGCCAGTCCCCAAGAGCTGGAAGCCGCCATCACGGCTGCGATAGCCGAAGTGCAGGCGCAAGGGGTGTCGGGCGCTCCCGCCATGGGCAAGGTCATGGCGCTGATCAAGACGCGCCTGGCGGGCCGCGCGGACATGTCGGCCGTATCGGCGCAAGTAAAGTCGCGCCTGGCTTAGCGGCCAGGCCCGCGGCCCCGTCTTGGCGAAATCTTGGCGGACCCCTGGCGGGGGATCAACGGTAGCTGACGCAGACCGACATATCCATCAGCACCGATTGCTTCATGGCTTCCAGCGCCGCCTTGTCCCAAGGGCTGCGCCCCCATACGGTGTGCGTGACTTCGGTATGCTGGGCGTCCACGGCCTTGATGTCGGTGCGCGCCACTTCCACGCTTGCGAACGGCCCGCGCACGGCGACCATGCCGGTCTGCATGATGGGATCGACGGTGGCGTAGACATCGTATTGCTTTTTGCCGCGCAGGCATTCATCCGCCTGGTTCTGGGCGCGCAGATATACCGTCTGGTAGCTGCGCGGCACGGTGTAGGAAAGGCTGGGCGAATCGCCGCCCGGCTGTATGCCCATGGCGCAGCCGGACAATAATGCAGCCGCCCCGATGCCTATGACGTACCCTTTCACCCTGCCTCCCAGAATATGAAGTGACTCCGCCTTTTGGTTCGAAGGCGCCTACAACAACTGGAAAGTTAGCACGCCCAGGCCTGCCGTTGGGAAATTTTTGCGCCCGCCGGGCATTCGCCCATGGCCGCCGCGCCGGCGTTCAGGACGGGATAGTCGACATAGCCCTGGGGTCCGGCCGTGTAGAAGGTGGCGACATCCCACTCGTTCAGCGGCGCACCGGTTCTCAGGCGGGTGACCAGATCCGGGTTGGCGATGAACGCCCTGCCGAATGCCACGGCATCGGCCCGGGCCGACGCCACCGCATCCAGGGCCTCTTGAATATCGTATTTTTCGTTCACGATCACGGGGCCGCCGAACAGGCGCCGGATTTCCGCCGTCAGGCTGTCCTTGCCCAGCGATTCCCGCGTAAAGATAAAGGCGATGCGCCGCTCTCCCAGGGCGCGCGCCACATAAGAGAACAGCAGGCGCGGGTCGGAATCGGATACGGCATGGGCGTCCCCGCGCGGCGACAAGTGCACCCCCACGCGGCCCGCGCCCCATATCCCTATGCAGGCGTCGACGATTTCCAGCAGCAGGCGCGCCCGGTTCTCTACCCTGCCGCCGTATTCATCCGTCCGTTTATTCGAGCCGTCCTGCAGGAACTGGTCGATCAGATAGCCATTGGCCGCATGGACTTCCACGCCGTCGAAGCCGGCTTCGCGGGCATTGCGGGCGCCTTCGGCGAAATCCGCGACTATCCCGGCGATTTCTTCGGTATGCAGCGCGCGCGGAACGACATAGGGACGCTTGGGACGCAAAAGGCTGACGTGGCCTTCGCAGGCGATGGCGCTGGGTGCGACGGGAATGCCGCCATTCAGGTATTCGGGATCCGAAACCCGTCCCACATGCCATAGCTGCAGGAAAATCTTGCCGCCCTTGTCATGCACCGCCTGGGTGATCTTCTTCCACCCATCCACCTGGGCGCTGCTCCAGATCCCGGGCGTGCTGGGGTAGCCCACCCCTTGCGGCGAGATCGATGTCCCCTCGGACAGGATCAGCCCGGCGGTGGCGCGCTGGCAGTAATATCGTCGCATCAAGTCATTGGGAACCCGGCCTTCGGAGGCGCGATTGCGCGTCAGCGGCGCCATTACAATTCTGTTGCTCAACTGCACAGACCCGAGCTGCAAGGGGTCAAACAAACTCGTCATGTCACGACTGCTCGAAATAAAATCTGATGTCCATAAGGGTTTTTACCAGAATTCACAGTGATTTAGCAATCCGCCATTGTAGGCTTGCGCGGGTAAACTGCCGGCTGTACCGAACTCGGGAACAAGGATACGCATGGCGCAATTCGCAATCATAGGCCTGGGCCGATTCGGCTCGGCGGCCGCTCTGGAGCTCATGAAAATGGGCCACTCGGTGCTGGGCGTGGACACGGACGCCAAGGTCGTGGACCATTACGCGGATCAGATCACCCGCGCCGCGATCGCCGACGTCACCGACAAGGCCGCCCTGGAAGAATTGGGGCTGGACAACTACGACGTGGTGCTGGTGGCCATAGGCGAGGAAATCCAGGCCAGCCTGCTTTGCGTGGTGCACCTGAAGTCCTTGGGCATCGGCACCATCTGGGTGAAGGCCAGTTCGCATGCGCACCACCTCATACTCAGCAAGCTGGGCGTCAATCGCATCGTGCATCCGGAGGAAGAAATGGGCATACGGGTGGCCCAGGCGCTGAGCTATCCCATGGTCAATGACTATATATCACTGGGCAATGGCGAATTCGTCGTTGAAATCGATATCAGCGATCGCCTGGAGGGCGTGCCGCTGCAGCAGGTGCTGAAAGACGTGCCCGATACCATCCATGTGCTGGTGCTCAAGCGCAAGGCCCGGGTCACGGTGCATCCGCCCGGGGACTTCGTGCTGGCCGCCAAAGACGTGGTCCTGCTGCTGGGCCAGTTGAGCACGCTCAAGACCATCGCTCCCAAGCTCGTCTGACCATGCGCAACTGGCTGCCGCTGTACGGCTATCAATCCTACAAACGCATCAAGCGCAGCGGCCTGCTGCAGGCCAGCCCTCCGGCCGTGCTGGCCCTGGGTTTCCTGGCGCTGATCCTGCTGGGAACGCTGCTGCTTTCCCTGCCCGCCGCCAGCCACGAGCCCTTGAGCCTGTCCGCCGCTTTCTTCATGGCCACCTCGGCGGTCACCGTGACCGGCCTGGCGGTCACCGATCCCGGCGCCGACCTGACCCATTTCGGCCAAATCGTCCTGATAGCCCTGGTCCAGTTGGGAGGCCTGGGCTTCGTGACCTTCGCGGTCGTGGCCGCCATCACGCTGGGCAAGAAAATGAGCCTGAAACACCAGGCCCTGGCGCTGGAAGCCTTCAACCAGACCAGCGTGTCGCGCATCCGGCATACCGCCTTGTCCGTGATCAAGATTTCGCTGGCCATCGAAGCGGTGGCCGCCATCGTGCTGACGCTGTGGTGGTGGCGCGATCATCCCCTGCCGACCGCCGCGTACCGGGCGGTGTTCCACGCCATCGCCGCCTTCAACAATGCCGGGTTCTCGCTCTTTCCCTCCAGCCTGGCCGGTTTCGTCGACGACCCGGTGACCATACTCATCATCAGCTTTTCCATCATATTGGGAGGCATCGGCTTTTCCGTGCTGCACGACGCCGGCAGCAAAAGAAAATGGCGCACGCTGATGCCCTACACCAAGCTGATCGTGGCGGGCACGCTGGCCCTGAACCTGATCGGCTTCGCCCTGATCTGGGCGCTGGAAGCCGGCAATCCGGATACGCTGGCGGGGCTGTCCGTGCACGGGCAGGCGCTGGCCGCCTGGATGCAAAGCGTCACCAGCCGCACGGCGGGCTTCACCAGCGTGGACATCACCCGGCTGCACGACAGCTCCACCCTGATCATCATGCTGCTGATGTTCATAGGCGGCGGCTCTTTGAGCACCGCCAGCGGCATCAAGCTGGGCACCTTCATCGTGCTGCTGGCGGCGGTGTATTCCTATATATTCCAGCGCAAGGAAGTGGTGCTGCTGAACCGCTCCATTCCTCCCGACACCGTGCAGAAAGCGTTGGCCCTGGTGCTGGTCACCTGCGTCTTCATTTTCACGGGCACGCTGCTGATGACCATCTTCGAAAAAGCGCCTTTTCTCACCATCCTGTTCGAGGTCGTGTCGGCGGTGAGCACCACCGGCTTGAGCCGCGATCTCACTCCCGATCTTTCACTGCCCAGCCAGATGCTGATCGCCATGCTGATGTTCGCGGGAAGGCTGGGCCCGCTGACGCTGGTATACAGCCTGGCCACCCAAAAGCGCAGCCGCGTGCGCTATCCCGAAACGGAATTCCAGGTCGGCTGAGGCCCTGCCGGCCTGGACCCGCCTTTCCCCTGATGTGCGCATCAATCTGGCGAAGCGGCATCAGCCCACCGTCCGAACTCGAATCGCCTTGTGCGTTGGCCGCCTTACTTTGCCGTGATCCCCGCATCGGTCAATACAGCGCCCCACTTCTTCAGTTCGTCTCCCATATAGGCTGCGAGCTCCTGGCGGGTACCGCCGATTGTCGTGGCACCCATGGCGCCAAGCTTGTCGATGACGGCGGGGTCTTTCAGGATTTCGTTCAGGGCGCCGTTCACCCGATCGGTGATGGATGCAGGCGTCGAGCGCGGCGCCAGCAGGGCGAACCAGGTGGAGGACAACAACTTAGGGTAGCCCAACGACGCCGTTGTCGGCACACCGGGCAAGCTGGGCGACGGCTGCTTGGCCAGCAGGGCCAACGGGCGCACCTGCTGTCCCTTGATCTGGCCGATGATGCCCGGCACCAGTTGGAACATCGCCTGGATGTCGTTGGCGATGAGGTTGGTAGTGGCCTGCCCCGGTGCGGAATAGGGCACATGCATCAGTTTCGTGCCGGTTTCACGCATGAAGAACTCGCCCGCGATGTGCATGGAGCTGCCAACGCCGCTCGAACCAAAGTTCAGCTCGTTGGGGTGTTTCTGCGCATAATCGATGAACTCTCCCAACGTCTTGGCGGGTAGCTTGTTGTTCACCACGAGGATATTGGGTACTTCGGCGACCAGCCCAATGGGCTCGAAATCCTTGATCGGATTGAACCCAGGGTCTTTATAGATATGCGGGCTCACCGCCAGGGTGCCGGCCCACGAAAACAGAATGCTGTATCCGTCGGGTTCGGCCTTGGCGGCCCTCGCCGCACCGATATTGCCATTGGCGCCGCCCCGGTTTTCGACAATGACATTCGCCCCCAGCTTGTCGCCCAGCTTATCTGCAAGCAGTCGAGCGATGGTATCGGCCGTGCCGGCGCCGCCCGGCGCAGGCACGATGAGATGGATGGGCTTATCCGCCTCCGGCCATGCAGCAAATGCATTGGCCGACAGCAGGCAAGACGACGCCAGGGACAGGCTGAACAGGGTTTTGAGGGTGCGTGAACGCATGGTATCTCCTTGTGTGTTTTCGTTTATTGTTCGCGTAACGTAATTGCCGCTCTAAAGCATTGTCATGCGCACAGCGCCTGGTGTTCGGGACTGCGCACGGCGGCGATCGCCGCGGCAATGGCGCGGTCGGGCGTTGCAGTGTGCAGGACGCAGCCGGGCGCCAGCATAAGACGCCTACCGCCGGTCTGTTCAAGCGCATCCCGGATCTCGAGTGCGATATCTTCATCCGATCCGTACAGGAGCGTACGCAATTCATCGACGCCGCCCACCAGCAGGCCTGGAAGTGTATCCACGGCCTGTGCGAGCGAAGGATAAGTCAGCCGGTCGTGCCAATTGACCATGTGCACCGGATACGCTGACAGCAGCGACACCATAATGTCCTCGCCGTGGGCGTGGAGCATATTGAAGCGTGCTTTGTCCCGTATTGCATCCAGCACCATCAAGTCGTATTTTTTTCCGAAGCGCTCATATTCCGCCTCGGTCAGTATCCGGTTCGACGCCTGTTGCGTTGCAAGGAACACACCGTGCGCGCCAGCCTCGAGCGCGGCGAGCGCAAACTCGATGGTGGTTTCGGTAATGGCCTCCAGCGCCTGTTCCACCGCATCCGGGGCGCATCGCAGGTCGGCGTACAGCCTGTCCGACGACATCTTCCGCGCGGTAGCCAGGGGGCTGAATACGGTCTGGAGGATAGGCACGCTTCCCCTCAGAAAGCGCGCGGCATAGGCCAGCGCCTCGTTCTGGCGACCGAATGCGCCACGCCTGGCCGAAACCGGCTTGATCTGCGCCCAGTCTCCGTACTGGCGCACGGCAGGCTCGATAATGACGCGGGCGCCATTCTGCGCCGATTCAAACGCGGACACCGATCCCCATGCCTCCGCGCTGAAGGTGCCCGGCGGCATGAACTTGACCAGGTCGAACTCCCATTTGCGCTGCCATTCCACGGTATGCCGCACCAGTTCCATAACGTGCATATCGTCTTCCGGAAAGTGCTTCCAGAAGGCGATCGGCGGGTGGTCCGCCTCGTCGCCATTGATTGCAGCCTGTAAGCGGTCCCAATGATCCATGGATTTCATGTGCTATTCCCCTGCTGAGTCTGCGGTAAATAGCCCGGCGGCCTCGCCCGACTGTTACCGTATGTTGGCGGTATAGTTTCAATTCTGTGACATTCCCTCTCCTACCACAAACGGGCTTTTCAGAAACCAGCTTTCGTATAACGCGAACCCACATGCGCTACAGTCTCACCGATCTCAAGCTCCTCGTTGCCATCGCTGACAGCGGTAGTGTCACAGGCGGCGCGGCGGCCTGTTTTCTGGCGCCCTCATCGGCGAGCATGCGAATCAAACGACTTGAGGAGTCGCTGGGCGCTCAGCTTCTGCTGCGCCAAGCCCGGGGTGTCGTACTCACACCGGCAGGTAAGGTCATCGTCAAACATGTGCGCGGCTGCCTGACGGCGCTCGAAGAAATGCACGCCGAACTGGCGCCTTATGCGCACGGCGTCAAGGCACAGGTGCGGCTGCTGGCGAACAGTAGCGCAGTCGCGTCCTTTCTACCCAGCGATCTGCAAAGGTTTCTGCGCGAACAGCCCGAAGTGCGCATCGTGATGCACGAAAAGGTGAGTCACCAGATCATTGAAGCGTTGGCCGAAGGAAGTGCGGATGTCGGTGTAGTCACCTGGGCGGGGGATCACCCGGGCCTGACGTTTTACCCCTATCACGAAGACCACCTGATGGTGGCGGTTGCGGCTGATCACGCCATGGCCTCTCATGAGCGGGCGACATTCCTTCAATGCCTGGAACACCCGATCGTCACCCTGCAGGCCGGCAGCGCCATCTACACCTTTCTGACGCGCCGGGCCGCATCGCTCGGGCATACGCTGGACATCCGCATACAGGTCAGCAGCTTCAGTTCCGTGGTGGCCATGGTGGGCGCGGGCGCCGGGCTGAGCATCGTACCGTTGTCGGCGCTTCAAAGCGCCAACTGCGACAACGTACGCATACTGCTCCTGGATGAGCCATGGGCGCGGCGTTCGCTTCGCGTATGCGTGCGCAGCGACGGAGAGGCGCGCCTGCCGTATGTGGCAGGGCTGATCGAGCATTTGCGCAAGCAGGGCGATCACCCCTTGGACATCTAGGACGATTCGTCAAATACGAAGACGCGTTTTGTGAAATACCGCTGTCGCTGGCCGCGCCCAGCTGGCACACTCCTGGCCATATCGCGCGGCCCGGCACAGGCGGCCGCGCCTGTCCGCCAACGGAGACCGCCATGATAAAACGCAGCAACTGGACTATCAATGCCATTGAGATCATCGAACGCGACTACCAGCGATCGGCCGATACCCATCTAATTCCCTTGCCGCTGCCCGACGTGCCGGGCATCATGCTGTACATCAAGGATGAATCGACACATCCGACCGGAAGCCTGAAGCACCGCCTTGCGCGCTCGCTATTCCTGTATGCGCTGTGCAATGGCTGGGTGAACGAAGACACGACAATCATCGAAGCTTCATCGGGCAGCACGGCTGTCTCGGAGGCTTATTTCGCGCGGATGCTGGGCCTGCCTTTCATCGCAGTCATGCCGCGATCCACCGCCCGGGCGAAAGTGGAGAAGATCGCATTCTACGGCGGCCGCTGCCATTTCGTCGACCGGCCGGGCGACGTGTACGCCGAAGCGCAGCGGCTGGCCGATGCGTGCGGCGGGCATTATATGGACCAGTTCACGTATGCCGAACGGGCGACCGACTGGCGCGGCAACAACAATATCGCCGAATCCATTTACGATCAGATGCAGGAAGAAAAGCATGCGATACCGGATTGGATCGTGGTGGGGGCCGGTACAGGAGGCACGTCGGCGACCATCGGGCGCTATATTCGCTACCGCAAGCTGACAACCCGTCTGTGCGTCGTGGACCCGGAAAATTCGGTCTTCCAGACATACTTCGCGTCCGGAGACGCGGGTGTCACCAGCGCCGCGAGCTCCAGGATAGAGGGCATCGGCCGCCCTCGTGTGGAGCCGTCCTTCATCCGCGGCGTGATTGATCACATGATCCAAGTGCCTGACGCGGCTTCACTTGCCGCAATACGAGTTCTCCACAGGCTGCTTGGGCGCCGCTATGGCGGCTCCACGGGCACCGGCTTCTACGGCGCTCTGCAACTGGCATGCGAAATGAAGCACAAGGAAAGAGAAGGCTCCATCGTGTTGCTCGCATGCGATGACGGAGACCGGTATCTGGACACATATTACGACGACCGCTGGATCGCGGAGAATCGGTTCAATCTGGCGCCTTATGCCGAGCAGATCGAGACAGCCTTTACCACGTGCCGCTGGCCGGATAAGGTGGCGGCGCCATGCGCCGCGGAGCCTGCCATGGCGCCCTAGCCCGTATATTTCATCAGCAAGCAGAGGGCCATGGTTTTTCAGCGATCATCAGCGCGTTGAGGCTTATGAGACGCTTGCGGTGCTGGGCGCACAACGGAACAAGGGTCTACAGTATTTCTACTGTAGACCCTTGATTTATTGGTCGGGACGGAGTGATTCGAACACTCGACCCCTTGCACCCCATGCAAGTGCGCTACCAGGCTGCGCTACGCCCCGAAAGCCAGGAACTCGCAACCTTGCAGGCTGCAAGCGTGTGGCCGTTCGCTGCCGACCAAATCAGAATCAGCGAAGAACGAGATTCTAGCACAAAATAAAAGAGTGTTTTTCGATCCGGAGATCGCGCCGGATATATGGCTGCGCGGCGGAGCCGCCGGCCGGACGCTCCATCAACTCTGCTATAGTCGTCCGGAGGAATCGGCCCCCTTTGAGACCGGCTGCACACCTCCCAAGACAAGGAAACCATCTTGAGCACGTCGATGTACACCCATTCCGTCCCCGTCTTCAAACAAATGTTGGCGGCGCTGAAAGCCATACTGGCGGAGGCGGACGCCTATGCCGCCGCCAGATCGATAGATCCCGATGCACTGCTGCAGGCGCGCCTGTATCCGGATATGTTCACCCTGCTCAAACAGGTTCAAGTCGCCGCCGACTTCGCGCGTGGCGTGTCCGCGCGGCTGGCGGGCGTCAACGTGCCCGCTTACGAAAGCAAAGAGGAAAGCTTCGCCGACCTGGATGCCTTGCTGGCCCGAACACTGGCTTTCCTGGACAGCCTCGACGCATCGCAATTCGAAAGCAGCGAAACCCGGGACATCGTGCTGCGTCCAGGCACACCGAAAGAAAAGAAGCTGGCCGGACTCGCCTATCTGGCTCATTATGGCCTGCCGCAATTCTTCTTTCATGTCACCACGGCCTACGCCATCCTGCGCCATAACGGCTTGCCCATCGGCAAGCGCGACTACATGGGCGTCTATTAATAGAATCTCTTGCGCGCCGCGCGTCCGGCGCTTCCATCGATGCACCCTACCGCCTTCTTCATTCTGGGCCATGCCGGGACCGGCAAGTCTTTTCTGACCAGCCATTTCATTCGCCGCGAATTGGCGCGGGGGCGCGGCTGGTGCGTGCTGGACAAGGATGCCGTCAGCGAAGCGTGGTCGGGCCCCTTCTTGCAGGCCTTGGGCCATGACCCCAACGATCGCGACAGCCCTGCCTTCAAGCAGCACATCCGCGATCTGGGTTATTTGAGCACTTTGCGCATAGCGCGCGACCAGCTCGAGCTTGGCTTGAGCGTGATGCTGCCGGGACCATGGAGCCGCGAGCTTGCCTCGGAAGCGATCTTTTCGCCGCAAGCGCTGGGCTTGCCCGCGGATACCAGGCTGCGCCATGTGTGGCTGGAACTCGACCCCGGCATCCGCAAGGACCGCATCGTGCGCCGCGCGGACCCGCGCGACCGCTGGAAGCTGGATCATTGGGATAGTTATATCGATAAGCTGCGCGCGCCCGCCGCGGTACAGAGCGGCCGCATCCCCACGCTGGATGCCGGCCTGCCCCTGGATGATCAATTGCGCATTCTGCAGAGCCTGACGGCTTCGGCCTGAATCAATTTTTTCCGCCCTACTCCATATGGCCGGCACGCCGCCATAAGCAGCAAGCACCGCGCCTGCTATGCGCAGACCCGCACGACACCGGCCGTTCCAGCGCTTTGCCGCATGCATTGACATGCATCAATTATCTACAAGAGCCGCATCCAGTTTACGGCGCGCAAAAAATTAAGCACTTCATCTTACGCCGCCTGAAAGCTGGCGTAGACCGTACGTCGCATTTTTTTGGCGCTTGTTCGTCTCTATGATGCATTCAATAAAGTCTGTATCCAGACGCTAACAAAACGTTGCAAGCATGATGCTCGCGCCATCTTGCCCGGCGCATGGCAAATCCGTTCGTTCGTGCTTACTTCGGGAACAACTTCGCCTTTTGCGAAAAAGAAGAGGAACCCGCGACATGTACCCGTCCAGCAAACGACCTGCCTCGTCTGTTCTCATCTGAACGGATAGCCATGAATACGCCAACAATCCTAAAATTCGCCGGCATCGCTATTGCCTTTTATCTCGTCCACCCGGCGTCCTGGGCCGTCACCCGGCAGGAATACGATGCATTGATCGTGGGCGCGCGCGCCGGCGACTACGAACCCGCATTGGACATGCTGCGTCGGCATGCGCTGGAGCATCCCAGGGATCTGCGCGCCGCCTACGATCATGTGCTGATCGCCAGTTGGGCGGGGCGCAGGGAAGAAGCCATTCAGGCTTATCAGGCCTTACAGCCGGCGCCCACCAGGCCGCCCGCGGACGTGCTCGAGACTGTCGCGCGCGCCAGCCGCGATACGCAACGCTGGGATACCGCCCTGGAATACTATCGGCAGGGCCAGCGCATTTATCCGCGCCAGCCGCAATTCGCCGTGGGCGAAGTGATGACGCTGGCCGATGCCGGACGCAGCGCGGAAGCCGTCGCGCGCGGCAAAGCGCTGATCGAGGCCGACCCTGACAATGCCGACGCCCGCATTGCGCTGGGGTATGCACTGAAGCAGTCCCCATCGCCCTATCCCGTATTGCAGGAGGCGGATCAGGCCCGCACGCTGGCGCCGAAGAAAGCCTATGTCATGCGCGAGTATCTGGCCTCGCTGGAAAACGCCGGCCTGGCGCGCGCCGCGCTCGATACCGCGCGCCAGCATCCCGATCTGGTCGATGCCGCAAAGCTGCGCAAGCTGGAAGCGGATTATGTCGCCGAGCTCGCCAGGCTGGCCAGCGCGCCCGTCAGAGAAGAAGAGACGGAGCGCTACGCCATCGCGGATCGCGCACTCGCGGAATACGACAGGCTGATTCCGGAATGGCAGGCGCTGGGCCCCGCCGCGCAAGCCGATGTAAGGCGTCTGCAGGTGGACCGATTGCAGGCGCTGAGCGCGCGCGACCGATTCCGCGACGTCGTGTCCTCGTACGAGGAACTGGTGGCTCAAGGCGTGCAAGTGCCGCGCTATGCCCTGAATTATGTCGCCAACGCCTACCTCGATCTGAAGCAGCCGGAAAAAGCGCGCGACCTTTATCAGCGCGCGCTGAACGACGAAGGTGCGCAGCAGGCCAACGCCAGCGAGCGCCTTACGCTGCAGACGGGCCTGTACTATGCACTGCTCGAGAACGAGCAATTCGACGAGGCCGGCAAGCTGGTGGATGCCATGCAGGCCAGCCAGCCGACCTGGCGCAACATCAAGGGCGTGCCGCAAAAAGTCCCCAACGACTTGCACATGTATTCGGCGCAGACCGGCGCATTAAGCCTTTTTTA
>Ga0182738_1002253_pt1 | contig 23115 bp, 28 predicted proteins | sample eDN5th30CBELigMG_FD_128876 | JGI IMG/M metagenome (GOLD analysis project Ga0182738, IMG submission 128876) | Enriched Miracle-Growth compost microbial communities from Emeryville, California, USA - eDNA 5th pass 30_C BE-Lig MG (version 2)... ...
CGGCCTGGTGCAGAAAGCCGCCGCGTGGATAGACGTTGCCCCAGAGGTTCAGCGATGAACGCGTGCCTATCTCGCGTGCGCCCGGTGTGAGGGCCTCGGGATAGGCCAGTTCCGGCACGTCGTAGCGCCAGGCCAGGGTATCGAGGGTGCTCAGAAGGTAGGGTATGAAGGCGATCCCAGCGCCTCGACAGGCATAACCCGAGGCAGCGGCGAATCGGCTGAAGGCATAGCTCCCGGGGTGACCGAGCACATCCGCGTTCTTGAACTTCGCCAGGTTGTTCTCGGTGTCGTGATTGGTCGTTCCGTCTCCGCCGGCTTGCGCGGAGAGATTGGGAGGGCTGAGTGGCCGCACGTCCACCCAGGGATTCGCTCCAGTCTCCGCGTAGCTGGATACCACCGCGTCGGGCACGTAGTGCCGGACCTTTACCGAGGTGCGTACTGAGCAGCCCGCGTGGCTGCAGTACAGCCAATAACAGATGCCGACGACGCGGTAAGCCAGGCAGTCGGGGGCCACGACCGAGGCCACGATGGTCACCGTGTTGAGGGCAAACGACGGCGAGGCAGCCAGCAGAAAAAGGGTGGCGATGCCGGCGCGCAGGCGGCGAGGGCGCTTCATGGTTGCGTCCCCCGGTGCGCCTCGATGAGCGCAACCGCCTTGGCGACGTCCGGCTCGCCATAAACCACGTAATGCCGATCAACGACCACGGCAGGGAGAGTGGTAATGCCCAGGCTCCAGGCTTCCACCACGCCCTGGTAGGCGTTTCCCAGGCGCTGTTGAAGCGCTTCACCGCCGTTGGCCAAACGCTGCTGGATGAGTGCTGCACTGCGATTGATATCGCCGGGCAACTGCGCGGCTAGTTCGGCCTCCAGGCGTGCCGGCAGGTCCAGTTCGATGATCCGCGTAGCGGCAGGGGCCTGTACGGGATGCGGGCTATCAGTGATGACCAGCGTCTCGTCGGCGCGTACCGGCAAAACAAGCCATAGCCCGCAGAGTGCTACGACGAGCCGGAACTGCCGCAAAGAGCCTGGGCGAGCGAACGGAGAGGGCATGTCGAACTACCGCGGGATGGGTCATGGCGATAGTTGACTTGAAGGGGCAGGGGACGGCGACACACAAACGGGCATCGCGCTGTCCCCATTCTGGGAACACGCGCTGACACTGGAAACAAAAAAGCCGTCCAGGAGAGGGGACTCCAGACGGCTTTGCCCCACAGGCATGACCTCTGGGACAACGGCATGATAGACAGCCAATCCACGAATGAGAAGCCTCGCCCCAGGCGATGCGGTACGGGGCCCGTCAGGTTTCACGCCTGGCTAGGCTGTGGTGGTAAGAAGCGACAAGTCGCTGGGGCAGGAGCGCGATGGACGGGTTAGTCCAGGCTCAGGTTTTCGGCGATCTGGGCGATTCGCCTCAGTGGCGCCGGGCTATTGATGATTGAAAACATCAAGTCGCGCTGGCTGCGAGGTAGGGCTTGTGCACAGCGCTTGGCCGTGGCTTTCACTGCTTTAGCGGTACCATGGATCCGTGCGGCAAGCAGCAAGGCGATCGTCGCGTCAGTCAGTGTCACTGCGGGGGGCTCGTCAACCGGGCAGGGGGTGATGGGCCGCTAGTGTACCGCGCAATGGCGGGTGACATGGTAGGGGCGAACGGGCTGTGCACCTGCTAACGGCCTGGGTGCGTTTGCTTAAGGTTCATTTCGGGTGCAAAATAAGTGCATGCTTCCTGCGTCAGGACGTCGATGATGAGTACCCTACTGCAAGAGCCCTTTGTCGAGCGGTTCCGCGAGCCGAATACGCCCTACCTGTCGCCGGCCAAGGTGGGTGACTTCTTTGGCTTTCGGGTCCAGGAGCTGGCCGAGCGCGCGCACGTGCACCGCAATACGCCGACCGCACGGCCCCAGGCGCCGCAGTTGCAGAAGTACCTGCAGGACATGGTGCGAGTGCTGGCGGTGGCCACCGAGATGACCGGTGACGTCCAGCGGGCGGTTTTCCTGCTGCGCAATGAACCGCTGCGGGCATTCGGCTACAAGACCGCTGACACCCTGATCCAGGACGGTCGCGCCGACGCGGTCATTGCCTACCTGGAATCCTTCGCCGGCGGTGCGGCGGGATGATCCCGAAAACGCTCGGCGCCAACGGCGACGAGGCTTTTTACCGTGTCATCGTGCCGGCCTATGCCGGCACGCCTTTGTCCGGGATGGGGGCGGCGCGCCAGGGCGGGCGGTTCAACCGTCCAGACCAGGAGGCGCTGTACCTGGCGCTGGATGAGGCGACGGCGTTGGCCGAGTACAAGCAGGACAACCCTTGGCTGCGTCCGGGCACGATCTGCACGTTCTTCGTCAACGGCCTGCGCGTCGCTGACTTGAGCGCCGGTTTCGATCCGGATCGCTGGCCGCCGCTCTGGGCCGACTACACGGTGGACTGGCGAGCGGAGTGGTTCGACAAGTCGGTCGAGCCGCCCACTTGGTACATGGCTGACGACGTGGTCGCTGCTGGGCTGGACGGCATTCTGTTCCCTTCGCAGGCAAGGCCGGGTGGAGCCAACCTGGTGATCTATAGCAGCTCGTCCCGGCCTGCGGCGCAACTGCGTGTCTATGATCCGGACGGAGCCCTGCAGCGCTTGACTCCTCAGTGAGGCAATACGTGCTTAGTGCCCGAGTCCCGCCATACCGGCACAAGATGTAATGCCCCTGTTCCGGTCGATGGCTTCTGCAATACGGAGTGCAGCATCCAGCTCGCTGATGCCGTATTGCTGCATGAGCTGGTAGCGCTCGGCTTTTTCCTCCGGCTCGGTCTGTGCCAGGGCGAGGTAGAGGCTGGGTGGGATGGCTCGAAACAGCAGTTCCATGCTGCGCGACAGGATCACGCCCTCCGAGAACTTGCCGGACTCTTTGCGTGCGGAGAGCATCAAGGTCTTCTGGGCTGGCGTGAGTTCGCGGAACTTCGCAATTTTCTCTACTTCGTCCGGCGGCATGCTGAGACAGAGCCACCATTCCATCATGTTCAGCATCGGCTCGGCGGCTTTGGGCAGATCATCCAGGTTCTGTGTGGCCAGCCAGAACCATGCACCCAATTTCCTCCACATTTTGGTCACTTTCACCACGTAGGGTGCGAGCAGCGGATTCTTGGTGATGATGTGCCCTTCATCGGTGACGTTGATCATCGGACGGCCGAGGAACTGGTCGCGCTCGGCGATGTTGTTCACCGTACTGATCAGCGATATGTAAGCGATCGAAAGCTGGGCGTTGTAGCCCTCGCGGGCATAGGTGGCCAGATCCACGATGGTGATGTCGGCCTCCGGCCACGGCGAGCCTGGGCGGTCGAACATGTCACCGTCCGCTCCTTGGCAGAACATGTCCATTGCGTCTGCCATTTCCAATAGCCGCGCGCGCCGAATCTCCGGCAGCGTGCTGTCGCGGCTGCGCTCGCGTAGCGCGTCCCGGACGTCGCGCGTGAGCGTCGTGCGTTGCTCGGCGACGCAGCATTGCGCCGCATCGAGAATGCACTGGCGGATCAGGCTGCGGTCGGCGCGCGTCATGCGCGCTTCCTCGCGCTCTTCACCGCCGGTGATCATCAGTCGCGCAGTGATCTCCAACTCGCCGAGCACGTCGCGCTGCTCATCGCCCTCGTCGGTCGAGCTGTTGTCGTCATCAAACGCGTCGGCATCGAGCGTCTGAACCTGGCTTGGCGTATCAACTAAGCGCCAGGCATCGGCGAACGGCGCGAGACTCACACCTGCACCGGGCGCGAGTTTCACACGGTGCACCGTCAGTTCCAACCGGGCAGCGAAGTCGCCGAACAGGCCGAACGAGTTGCCTGCTTCGACGATGAATAGCCGCGGGCGGTAGACTGCCATGACCTGGTTGAGCAGGTTGTTGAGGGTGGCGCTCTTGCCTGAGCCGGTCGGGCCAACCAGGAACAGATGGGCGTTCATTTGCCGGTCGGCCCTGTTCAGCGGATCAAAGGTCAGCGTGCTGCCACCACGGTTGAACAGGGTGATGCCTGGATGTCCTGTACCCTGGCTGCGCCCCCATAAAGGAGCCAGGTTGGCCGCGTGTTGGGCAAACATCAGCTGGGTGTACCACTGCCGCTTGTCCTTGCCCGGATCGTAGACGCAAGGGAGCCAGCGTAGATAGGTGTTGAGCGGGGCTACCTCATCTTCTTCCCGCACAGGCTGCAGACCAGCACCGAGCAGCACATTGCCGAGCTGTAGTCCACGGGCCTCCAACTCGGCCTGATCACGCCCACGTAGGTAGAAGGTGAGGGCGCCTCGAAAGAGCTTGTGCGCGCTGCCGATCAGTCCACGAGCCTGCTGCACGTCGCGCCGGGTCTGCTCGGACGCCAGGGTGTCGCCGACCGCCTTGCGGGCCAGGTGGTTGAGGTGCGCCTCGAGGACATCCTGCGGAGTGATGACCAGCGTCAGGCACAAGATCGTGTCCTCCGGCATCTGGTCCATCAGCGCATTGATGGCATCGCCCTTGTGCGTCTCGCCGGTGAGGTGTCCGGTGGACGGTGCCGTACGGAGGCGGTCGATGGTTATGGCGCGGTGTGGCCATCCATCGAAGTGCCAGGTGCCTTGGGATACATCGGATCGTGGCTGGCCGAAGAACAAGCGCTGAGCAAAATCGGTGCCGCTGGCCAACTCGATCTCGCCGGCTTCCTGCTCCTGCGGGTAGTGGGTCAGTGCGTAGAAGCGTTCCTGATCGGCGGGTGCGGTGCCGAGCAAGGTCGGGTACGGGTTGAACCAGCGCAGCAGCCAGGCATGGATGTCCGGAGCGTCGATTCGCTGGCAGCGCACACCAGCATTGGCCAGGCCTCCGGTAAGGCGATCGCAGATCAGGTTGAGGGCCTGTTCGGGTGTTTGTCCTCGGCGAGTGGCGGCTTGGCCAACGTGACGATAGACGACCAGGCGGGTACGGCGGATCTGGCCACGCCAGGGCAGGCGGGTAATGGTCTTGTCTTCGAACAGCCCGCCGGGCTTGGCGATAGCGCCCAGATGGTGGCGGAAGAACCGTAGGTAGAACTCGGTAAATGCCGAGCCTTGGGCTCGGGGCTGGATGTAGTCGCGCAGCGTGCCAAGGTAGGGCTCCCAGTCTGTCTCGTCCTGGGCGTAGAGTTGGACTACCCACGGGTTGTCATCCAGTTCGTCGAACGCGTCCTGTAGCACGTTCTCCAGCGTGTCGCGCACCTGCAACAGCCAACTCGGCTCACGGCCTTCGGTGCCGATCGGCTGCAGCTCGAAGAATGCCGCCACGGAGTGCCCGTCGTCCAGCAGCATGCAGCGCGATTCGGGTAAGTACTCGACCCATGGCAGTAGGTCGACGAAAGAGGGGGATGCGTTATAGAGCGCCTGCTCGTCGGCCAGGGTAGCTGGTTGCTGGCAAAAGCGTGCGCTGCCAGGCTCGGAAATGCCGTGGGCATGCAGTTCAGCAACATGGTGCTGCCAAGTATCTTGACTAGGTTCTGTATTCTGCTCGCGCGACATGCCCACGCCTTTTGATGATTGGGCTGCCACTATTGAGGAGGCGGGCATTTACCGCGTGCAATAAACCGCTTTTCCACTCTCCTGTTTATGCTGCTAGGACAGTGGCGCCTCAGAGAAAAGGCGGTCGAGCTTCAAAGGGGGGGCCTTTCCCCTGTCATTTTTCTGCCCGCATAATCCCGGATGAACTGCCAGGCAGTTGCCTGTTAGGTATTCGCCGGCGGTTTGTATGCTTTCAGCTTTGAGAAGCTCTTCTTTGCATTTTTGACTTTATATTTCCGCCCTAAGACATCTTCAATCTGAAGGTCCTGAGCCTCTCTCTGATCCTCCTCAAAGAAATCATAAAGTATACGGTCATCGTCATGATGGATAATCATCTCGAAAATTTCACCTTCAGACAACCGGATAGAAGTATTTTGCGAAACAAACCTCTCGATTAATGGTCGGCCCTCGGTAATGGCTTCTTGTAGTTCTTTATCTCCGAGTGTTCGAAGAGGAGTAAACCAGTTGCCTTGATCGCTTATAACAATAAATTGAGTTATTGTGATTGGTCGGCGTCCCGCATTAATGATGCGCACTCTCATGCTGGGCTCTGGTTCTAAGCTACGAGTGCTATCGTAGAAAATCTCTGACCGTGCGTACACTTGTGCACGGTCGCGGCGAACATTATGGAAGGAGATTGCGAGGCTGAGTCCCGAAATAACGGCTGCGAAAATTGAAACTATCAGGGAAATTTCGTTGGGCATGAGTAGGGCCTGGTTCTGAGTAAGTGGCTCTGTATCATTCGTACTCCAGCTCGAGAGGCGAGCGAGTTGGACCACTAGTTATTTTGCAAATTTGACTTTTCCCTCTAGATTCTTTTTATATCCGGAAATAAGTAGGTCAACGATCTCGGGTATATCAAAAATATCTAAAAAGGGGGCGGTGATTGTCTTGCCTAATGGGTTTATTACTCCTTTGGTTGCTCGTTGTTTTAATGTGTGGCCAGGCATAAATATTTCTATGAAGAATCCCTCGAACAGGAAGCAGAAAGAAATCTTGTGATTCGGTAATTTCCTGAAAAGTGGGGAGATGATAATGCTCTTTAGGTCTTTTAAACTAAAGCCGTCTTTTACGCTTCTGTCTATTAGGCGAGAGATTTTTACGGTCATGAAACGTAAAGGGACACGTTTTTTGTTCAGGAGATGAATTCGAAGGTCGTTGTTCCAGGGTTCAGGGATGAAGACCTTTTGATACGCCTCATTTCTTGAGTTGGCTGCGCGCCAAAAAATGGATAGAAAGAATAGTTGTATTTTTAATGTGTCTATCTCGCTAAAGGTCACACCAAGTTCATGTTTAAAGATCTTGCCTTTCCCAGCCCTGATCACGGAAAGAGAGTATTGTTCATAGTTCAGATTCAGGTGCTGCTCGCAGTCACCGCAGAGCTGGTATTCCCACCAGCTATCGCTTGAGTAGTCGATTGGAGATGTGTCATCGTCATTGAGCCTAATGGACTGGCCATTGTTTTCCTTGGAGACTCTTTTAAAGACAGAATCTGGGATGGCATGTGATCGCCTAAGCTCGGCAACAGCTAGGCAAAGTGCACACTTACCGATTGGCATAGTTATTCCTTTTGCAACCTAATACCTGAATCAGGCTGTGCCACGAACGGCATCGGCTTGACGAGTGTTAGGTGGACTCTGGCAGGTTGATCGCCCTCCTGGACGCCGCTAGATCCGCTCGGCAGGTGCTATGTACCTTTGTCCTGCAGGAGCTGTAGGAGGGCAGCAAGATGGAGGGAGCTTCGAGCATGGTGCCTCCGTGTCAGGGATTGATCAGGATGTAGTCGCTACGCTGTAGCACGCCACTGTGCGAGCCGCCTGGTACCAAGTGCACGTATCGGCCCTCTACCCGATCCACGGGCAGGCAATCGTCCACATCCAGTAGGGCATCGGTATGCGGCTTGTACCAGTCCTGCAGCAGGCGTTGCTTGCCTTTGGCCTTGGCTTCGGTCTTGTTTCGGGCGATCACCAACAGGTATCGGTGCGCCTCGCCGAACACACCATCTTCATAGCCGCCAAGGTTGATGAAGTACAGTCGCAGGTCGTCATCGGCCGGCGCCTGGGTGCTGAGCTCGACCTTGCAGTCGCCGATGCCATCCACTGCCATCCAGCAGTCAATGTGCAGTCCGTCCTGGCTGCCGAACCAGGCGTTACGCAGTTGTGGGTAGGTGTCTTCCAGGCTATCGGCAACGGCGAAGACCACATCATGAACTTCGATCCTGGCCCGCGGATGTTTGCCTCCCAGCATTACGATATAGAGCATTGGGTTGTCCGTGCATGAAGGTCTGAGGAAGGGCGATTTCGCAATATTCTGGTTGAGGCAGCGAGTGAATGACCAGCTTGAATGGCTTCCTCTCGCTGGCTTTTGGTCGAATACAGCTCTACTGAAGAGGCCAGGTGTTTCAGTAGTCCTCGACCCGCTCACCGGGCATGGCGTATTGCACTCGCTGGTACAGAGGGAACACGGAGGTGTAGCCAGGCACCGGGACGGGATCGCTGCCGGCAAGATGCGGGTACACGTACATCACCAGGTCGGGATTGGGCAGGCGGTGGAATTGTCGATAGATTTCATTGGCTGCGGTGCGGGTATAGCGGGCCTGTTCCGCCATTGCCGCCTGCCGGTCGGGCGCCTGCAGAGGGCGGCGCAGCGACTGGCGCGCATCGAGCAACTGCCGGGCTGCCTGGCCGCCGCCGGCGCTGCCGCCTGTACCGGCATTCCAGACATCGAGCATGGTGGCGTCGTCGTGTGGCAGCAGTTCTTCCTTGCTGGTCGTACAGCCTGCAAGGATGAGCGTGATGGCCAGCAGCGCCGGTCCGTCAATCCAGGTCCTGAGCATGGGGCGTTCCTCCAAGGCGATGGTCGACCCGTCGGCCGGCCGGTGCGTAGTCGATAGTCAGGGGCTCCTCGAGGTGTACGGCAACCTTGGCGCCGGGCTTGACGTACACGGCGGCAAAGGCCTGTCCATACAATTTGTTGACCCACTGCGACATGTCCTGCACGCCACCCGCGAGGATGCGGCCCATGGCCTCGTTGGCACCGATGCCGACAGTGCCGATGGCGCCGTTGTTATTCACGTAGGAGAGCTGCCCGCTGCTGGTGTCGAGCAGGGAGGCGACGCCGGCTCCCGCAGCAGTGATCAGGGCTTGGCTGCCGAGGTACTGCTGGGCGTTGCTGCGCCGCTCGCCGCTGACGCAGGGAATGCCGTAGGGATCGCTGATCCAGCCCAATCCGTTCTGTGTGGAGCTGTTGTTCCCGGCGCGTTGCGAGGTGGTATTGCGCCCGTGGTCTTCCGGAAGGGTGCGAATGGTGCCGTCCTGGAACACGAAGGTGACCGAGCGCACCTGGCCGCGGACGCAAGAGAGCGTCCAATCCCCGGAGGCGGTGCCACTGATCACGGCGCCGGCGACGTCGGGAAGATCGATGCCGTTGGCGGTGAGGTTGTCCGGACCGATCAAGATTTTGAAGGGGTAGGGGTCGTTGACCGTGCCGTCCACCGGGACTCGGCCGATCAGCGCCGTCATGGCGATCGAACCGATCAGCGTGGCATTGGTGGGAAGGGTGTAGACCGCCTGCGTTGCCGGTACGCCAGCGGCCTGACGCCCCGCGTCGAGCGCGGGGCCGGCTGTCGTCTCGAGTGTCTTCTGCGCCGGGCCGAAACTGGTGGGGAAGGCGGAGCCCAGGGTGTTCTTCCCGGTACGATGCTTGTCGTCATGGGTGTCATCTGGCTCTACCCAACGCAGGGTCTCCTCGCCATCCCCGGGCTCCAATCCCAGCCCGACCGGTAGGTCCGCGGGCTTACCTTTGCCACCGCCGATGCCGTCGAGGCGTTGTTGTAGCTCCTGCAGCAGGCCCTGAGTTCGCTGACGTTCGTTCGCAACCTGGTCCCGGTCCTCGCGCAGTTGGTTGCGTCCGCTCTCAAGGGCGCCCTGGATGCGCCGATCGATGCTGCTCTCCCGTTGGCGCAGGCGCGTATTCTCTTCGCGTTGAGTCTTGTTGTCGGCCAGCGCGGTCTGCAGTTCGGTGCGCAGTTGGCGAACCTGCGCAACCAGGGTGGCCACCGTGTCGCGCGGCGTGTCGCCCTCGATGCCGAGTGCCTTGGCTTCCTCTGGTGTGAGGCGGCTGCTGGCGTCCGATGAGGGGGGGGTAGCACCGCGGCCTGAGAAGAGTTTGACGCCGACGAATACCAGTAGCAGGAGCATCGGGATCATCAGCCACTTGAGCAGGCCATTACTGCGCATCGCGGCCTCCGTCTTGCGTCGCTGGTTGGTTGAGCGAGGCATCGATGGGGGAGAGAGTCGGCAGCAACGCTCGCTCCAGGCCGTGACCGCGGGTCACGAGGTACACGACGGTGGTGTCCTCGGGCGTGCCGACGGGGCCCAGGGTGGGGTGCTGGAAAGTTGCTGCCAGAAAATCCCCCTGGAGCGCCCGTGGGTCCAGGTCAAACCAACGCGGGCTGGTATTGCGCAGCCGCACGGCGGTGACCCAGAGATCGTCCAGGCGCCAGGCGGCTAACACCTGGGCTTGTATCGGCAAGGTTGGCAGAAGGGTACCCAGTGGCATCCCCGCTGGCAGGTTGGCGCGAGCAATACCGGGCACGGGCTCGACGGTGCGCAGCGGCGCATAGAGGTTCTGTGCGGCATAGCGGGTCAGCACCACTGGGAGTGGTGTTTCGTGCTTGGATAGAGGCGTTGCTGAGTCACCGGTTTCGGTAGGTTCCTTGGCCGCCGAGGCGACACCGTACCGGGGGTTGGCGGTTGGCTCTTCGACGATGCGTACCGGTTCCAGTGGTTGCTGCTTGTCCTGTGCGGGCTCAGCCGCAATGTCGAGCAGGATGACTGCACCGGTATCGGCGTCCTGGAGCTGCAGGCGTATGGGCTTGATCGGTTCGTTTGCCAACAGGTAGACGGCGCCGGCAGCGCTCTGTACGCGCAGTCGGTTGCCCAGCGAGGTGGGAACACCGACGCGGACGTTACGGTCGATGAAGACGATGCGCTCCTGGCCCACTACCAGTGGGACGGCCAGGGGCAGGCGTTCCCAGCGCAGAATCTCGGTGGCATTGGCGGAGTTGAAGGTGGCCAGCGCGAGCACGGCGATAGTTAGCGGGATACGACTCATGGGACGTCTTCCGGTGGCGGGGGCGTGGTCTGTGCGGAGTCGATCGGAGCGGCGATACGCTGCGGGGCTCCTTCGTAGCAGTCGATGACCAGGCCGAACGGATTTCGTTGTGGATCGACGTCGAGCCGCAGGACCTTCAGCGGGTAGCGCACCAGGGCGCGCTTGACCTGTTCCGAGGCGTAGTACTCGTCAGCGGTGACATCCAGGGTGACGACCCACGCCTGGTTGGAAATCGTGCGCACGCGCAGGGTCGGGTTGTCGCTATAGCCGCGACCGAGAATCTCGTAGATGCCCCGCACACGACGGCGCAGTTCGCCGGCGTTGCGGCGATACTCGTAGTCCTGTTGCAGGAAGGCTTTGCAGGCAGGGGTGAAGTAGCTCGACAGGGCGTACAGGTTGCGGGGGTAGTCGTCATCGCCGTTGGTAGGCCAGCGCTGCAGCTGTTGCCAGACATAGAAGGCGAAGGCGTACACGCTTTCCGGTGGTACTTCCCACCAGGGGCGGGTACTGCCCGAGCGCAGGTCCGGTGGTACATGAACCGTCAGGTTGCGTGGCGCACTCCACCAGCCGATGCCCATGACCAGGGCCAGCGCGGTGAGTGCGCCAGCGCCGGTACGCAGGGTGCGAATGTGTGCCTGAAGATGCAGGACCTCGTTCTTGAATCGGCTCATGGCGCGCGGCTCCTGCGCGTCGTCCAATGGCCGGAGCGGGTCACCAGTGTGTGTCCGCCGACGAAGGCCGCAGCATGGGGCAGGTGCGTAGCGGTCCACCATTGCAACTGCCGATACAGCCAGGTCTCAGGACGGCCGCGTTTGATGCGACGGAGCGCGCCACCACCGGCGAAGATCCCACCCGTGATGGCCAGCAGCATCGCAGAGGGCACCACTGCGAGGGTCGAGCAGGCGATAGCCAGTGGAATCCCGCAGAGCAGGCCGATTGCGCCTGAGGAGCCAGCGCACACCCACAGTTCGTTAGCGGTGAGACCGCGTACCACGACCGGGTGGCGGTTGAGCCGATGGGGCAGGAAGGCCACTGTGCCGTCCGCGCGGATATCGTCGCTCATGGTGGGAGGGTCACAGCACGCCGGTGGCTTCGGTCAGCAACCAGATGCCGACCACCAGCAGCATCGCGCCGACCGCCACCGTCAGCCCGAACTGGCCCCAGGTGGCGCGGCCGGTGTGGATCTCCGCGTAGCGGGCGTAGGCGTGGTAGCACACACCCACGAACATCGAGGCGACCACCAGCAGCGCGATGAGCATCACGATGTCATAGCCGTAGTTGCGCAGCGTCTCGAGGATGCCGGAGCCGGCGCCCCGAGATGGGTTTTCCAGAGTAGGCAGGTCGGCCTGGGCGAAGGATGACAAGGCGGCGACTACGGACAGCCCTGACCAGCGACCAACATGGCTGAGACGCAGACGAAGAAAGGGCCTCATGGCGACGACCTCTACGACAGCAGGAAGAAGGTCAGCACCAGATACAGGGCGATGATGCGCACCATGACGCCTGTAAGCTGACGTTGGGACAATTGGGCTTCGGCCCAGCCGCTGTAGGCGCCTCGGAGCGCCCAGGCGCTCCACAGCAGCAGCGTGGCGAAGACGGTGCACAGGAGTACTGTTGAGACACCTGACGGCGTGAGGCCGCTGTTGGCCTGGAATGCGCTGGCTTGGGCGGCGTTCATGGAGTGCCCCCTGTGTCCGCGGGTACAACGGTGGCCTGGCGGTAATCACCGAAGAGCTGGCTGGCATCGCGCGGCTGAGCGCGGGAGGGGGACAGATAACCGTGAATGCCGGCGCGGATGCGCTCCAGGTCGGCGTTCAGGCGGGCATAGTCGAAGTAGTAGCGAGCCCGCTCGTTGAGCGGCTGCTCAGTCTGTGTCGCAACGAGCCGCTCGATGCTGTCGAGTTGGCGCAGGGCGATGGTGAGGCGTTCTTGCTCCGGCACAGCCGACGTCGCTCCGGCTGGTGCTGAAATACCCAAGCTGTAGAGGCTGAGCAGTAGCACCCGAACCCGACCGGAAGTGGATTCCTTGTTGGCTGGAAAAAAGGGGAGCATTGGCCTGCCCTCGTGGGAAGAGGAGTGGAGCCATGCTCATCTGGATGTCGATCGTTCTGCCTTAAGTAATGAGAACTTGATTCTGCCCCGATTTATTGAGTCAATGCTTATCTGAAGGGGTAGGTCCACTTTTTCGTGGTTTATATGTGTGAGGAAAAGGAGCTTTGAGAGGATAATGACAGAGTCATTTTTAGAGTCTAATGAGACTCATGACGCAAAGGTTTTGGCGGGCTGGCGATGGCTAGTATTTATTATTCGGTCGCTGCATCCTCTGCTACGTATGGTTTCTATCTTGTTGTTGGTGGTGGGGTGGAGTGTCTCTAAGTTAGAATGGCCGGGATTTTACCTGATTCCAGGTGATGTCGCGTGGCTAGTAGACTCGCGAGCAGTAGGGCATCTGGTTGGTATGACCGGTGTTGTTGTGTTTATGTGCGCTTTTGCTTTGCTAGCGCCTATCATTCAGAAAGATTTTGAGCGGCGAAAAAAATCAAGGTGGCCTATATATTGGGTCAGTAAGTATTCTCTTCGGCTTAGCCGGTGGGCTCCATTTTTAAGTGCATTGCTGGTGGGTTTTATTTTGTCTTTGGCCTGGGAACTTCTCATTCAGCCATTTATTATGGTGTATTTGGGGCCGGCTCGAGGATGGGTGCAATGGGCGCAGGTTCTGTGTGATGGTGTGGGGATAACGATTGGGTCAGCACTAGCCAAGACACTTGTGCTAAGATTTAGAAAATTTAATTGAATGGCTTTGCATATCTGGGGGGTGATTTGAATCCGTTTTGGTGGGAGAAGACTGTTGAGTATGCTTGGGTCATAGCATTGGCCTGCAACCGACGGTTGAACTTTTTTGCGCCTCTATCTGGTCGGCATGAAAGAACCCTAGGAGATGGGATCTTTGGAGAGAATGACAAATTAGTGCTTGTCGAGTTCAAAAGGGACCGGTCGCAAATTTCTACTGAGGAGTCGATGTTCTATAACTATGACTCTGCCAGGATGGCTCTGGCTGAGTACTCGCATCACTGGTTTGTCTATGGGCAGCAAACTGAAGGTGGCAAGCTGGGATTGTGTGGTGAGCACTACTTTCGCCACGGGGAGACCTATAGTGCAGTAGATTTAATTGATAATGGCGTGCCTCCTGGTGTGTTCAGGTATTACTTGGAATTGCTCCAGGCGCACAAAGAGCCTGATGCTCGAGGTGGCGGAGGAGGGCATGTATCTTCTGAAAGCATGTCTACAGTGCTAGGTATCTCTCCAGAGGGAGAGTTGGTTGGAACTATGGCGTTGTTTGAATATGCTCCTGATTTATTCCCATCTCCGCCGAGTCCCCAGTTCAACCAAAATCCACCGTCTCGAACGTTGAATATGACTATGGGTTAGTGTCTATGCACCTGTCAGAGGTATTTTTTGAAGCTACTGGCAGTGATGTTCGCCACCACAGCGAGTAGTACCGCGCATGGCAGTAGGATCAGCAGTGGGTGAACACTGATGGGAAGGGTGAGGTAGAGGATCCAGGGCATCACCGCAATGGGCATAAGTGCAGCTTTTGCACGGTGATAGACGAAGCCGGACTCATGACCAGCGCCGAACTTGCGGATGTCGCGCCGTACCAACCCATCCACGAAACCGACGAAGGCTGCCATGACGAACAGCGGCAGCGTCAGGATCAGCACCAGTAATCGCACCAGGAAGGTGAGCACGGTGAATGCCGCGGCGATTAGGTAGCCTTCCGTCCAGCGATAGACCTGGCTCAGGTAATAGCGGATGTCCCATGTGTTGCTCTGGCTTGGAGCGCGAGCGTGTGCCGAGGCGTGTTCTATCCATTCGAGCAGACCGGTTTTCACGAAGATCCACTCGTAGGCGCCATTGATGACCTGCTGTGCCGTACGGCCTGGTTCCTGGATGAGCAGGCTGCGGGTGAACTGGCTGGACAACTGCGCCAACTCGTAGTCCAGCATGCCCTGGGCGTGATGCCAGCCTTGGTCAGGCCAGAAGCAGTACATACCAACGCATTCGATGACGATGGACAGCAGCAGCGACCCCATCAGTACGCCGAGCATGCGTAGCGGCAGGGTGATGGTATTGACGACCAGGCTCTGCTGTCTGACCTGTTGGCGTTGCGCGGTAGCGGCCGGGTCCCTCATGGCCGGGCCTCGTCGTTGCCCTTGCCGGCACTGGCTGAGGGAGAAACGCCTTCGAGCAGGTCATCAGGCAGTTGGCCCTCTTGAAGGCCTGGCAGCTCCTGGCCATTCCACCATTCGCCCGCTTCGGCATAGTGCTGTCGCATGTAGCCTGCGAGTTCCTGTAGATCCGCCGGAATGGTCTCGTCCGGATCGGGGGCTGGCAGCGGCATGCGAATCTTCCACAACTGACCGCCTTGCAGAAGGGCGAACGCTTGGCCCTTCGGCAAGCTGACCAGATGTGCCGGCTCGATCAGGGGCACGCTCGAAGTGGTGACACGGTCCTGGGCGGTGGAGGTGAAGGCCGTCGAGCCATGGATGTCGGAGCTGTCGGTGGCACCGCTGACCAGGGTGGTGGTGTAGACGTCAACCTTGGGTAATTGCTTGGTCAGTAACTCGGCGGTGGCGGTTTCCCGTACCCGCAGCATGATCAGGTTGTTGAAATTGCCGATCGTTTGGCCTGCTTTGGCACGGCTGCCGATGCGCGCCTCGATATCCGAGAGTGTCTGGGTGTAGGCCGTGACCCGCAGCCCGGCTCCGCCCCCCTTGTTGATCAGCGGAATGAACTCATCACCCATCAGTTCGTTGAACTCATCCGCGTGGACGTTGATCGGCAACGTACTGCTGCTACCTCCGCCTGGTAAGCCATCGTCGATGCCGAATTTGTAGATGTGCCCAGCTACCGACACCAGGTCGGCGAACATCGAGTTGCCGACGGCCGCGGCAACCTCCGCGTCAGAGAGCGCATCGAGGCCGACATAGACCACCGCACGTTGGCGTACGATCTGCATCCAGTCGAAGATCGGCCTTGGGTCCGCGAGGTCGGCATAGTCTGGCGCAAGCAGTTGGGCGATCTTGCCGGTGGTCAGCTTCTCGAGGAGTGGTAGGAGGCTTGCAACAATCTTGTCGAAGTAGGTGCGGTCGTATCTGACCGCGCTGCGCAGGCCGTCGAGCACGGGGTCATATACCCGGACTTGCGACAGGTACTGCTCAAGCGCGACCACGCGCTTCTCCCGACCGATCATGTTGCGCGGGGTGTTCTTGTCGTTCAGCCGGCCCTCGATCTGGACGATGATCTCCCAGGCCTTGGGCTCGGTGCGGGCGAAATAGTGAGCGGCGTACTCGATGAACAGGGCATCGATGTTGACCACGTGCCGCTGGATCAGCAGGTAGTCGGGTCGTTGCCCCAATTCGACCAGCGCGCGGGCGATGATGTTGACGAAACGCCAGGCAAACTCCCGGAATGCGGCCGAGTTGCCTTCACCCGAAAGCTGTCCCGCGATACGCGTGGCGACTTCGCTGATGCGCCCGAACCGGCCCACCGCGTTATAGCGCGCCGAGAGGTTCGGCCAGCCGAGGTGGAACATGTAGAACTCACCTTCGCGGCCAGCGCGTTTGGCCTCCACGTACATCCGTTTGAGTAAGTCCCCATCGCCTTTGGGATCGAAGACGATCACCGGTTCGAACTCGCCGTCGGTATTGCGCCGGCGGATGTCCTGGGTGATGAGCAATTCGGCGAGCCTGGTCTTGCCGACGCGCGTCGAGCCCAGCACCAGGGTCTGCCCGACACGTTCGGCCAGCGGCAGGCTGACGTCGGATTCGTGAGGTTCGATACCGTGTAGCCGTGGCAGGCCGCCGACTGGAGGCAGCGGTCGCACGGGGTTGAAGGGGCTGTCCCAGCCTGTGAGCCTGGCTAGACAGGACACTGGGAAGGGCGCGAACTCCAGGCGCTCCTCCAGGTGACGGGCCAGGTTGTACGTCGCGGAGGGTTCGACGTAGCGGCGAAACTCCGGTCGGTAGGTTTGCATCAGCCGGTGGGTGTGGCGTTGCTCCCAGCGAAAGCCCCGACCGATGAACAGACGTTGCTGACTGACCGGTACTTCGCGGCTGGTCATGACGTAGCGTGGTAGGCGACGGAGATTGCGGCGATAACGGAGAATCACCAGCGCTTCGCATAGGCGGATGCTGCCGAACACCAGGAAAGCCAGCGCGCTACCCAGGCCCAGCGACGGGTTCAGCGCCAATGACCAGGGGGCCGCCAGACACAACGCGGCGGCACCTGCGCAAACCGCGACGGAATACAGCTCTACGGCTGGCCGCAGCAGCACCTCGATCGCATAGGCCTGTGCCATGGCGAATAGGTCACTGCTCGATCCCGGTCGAGGTGATCAAGGCCGGGTAGTGGCGCAGCCCCAGGCGTTGTGCCAGGTCGTCGCCGGGCGTCGGGGCCAGGTGGAGCTCTGGGGCCAGGGCTCGCAGCGCTGCCAGATCGGCGGGGTTCTGGACATTGACTACCAGCCCTACGGCGCCGAGTGACTTCAGGCGGCCGGCATGCCGGCGAAGCCAGGTGCGGGAGAGCTCGTCGTTGCCGATGATGAAAAGGGGCGGTAGCCCTGGCGCCTGGATCACTCGCCGTCCTACTGGACCTGGTGTCAGCAACGTCGACTGCACAGGCAGCATGTCGGCTTCGCTGAAGGAGTCAGTGGGTACGGGAGGCGCTTCGATTTCCAGCGCTGGTTCCTCCGGGCGTGATTGGAGATCCAGGGCCTCGTAGTAGAGGAGTGCAGAGGTGCCGCCGCGGTCTTCGACGACGATCAGAGGCTTGGCTGTGTGATCGCTGTTTGAGGTAGTGGCGAGGGCAAGGAGGGTTGTAGCGAGCAAGAACTTCACGGCCGACCTCCATGGAGGGCCGAGGCGAGCCGGGCATCGCCAAGTACCCGGGCCAGGCGCAGGCCGACGCTCTGCCGATAATGGGCGGCGGGTGCTCCGCCGGCGGGGCGGTGGTAGCGTCCGATCGTGATCAGCCAGTCCTGTCCTGGGGTGTGCTGCTCGCGCAGGATTTCGGCGGCGATGGCGAGGTTACGGTACGGATCCAGAAGCTCGCAGGGATGCTGGTAGCGCTGTTGCTGGTGACCCAGATTGATCTGGCCCAGGCCGGCATCGATGCGAGTTGGCGAGGTGTGTTGCAGGGCCTGCTGGAGCCCGGAGCAGGCTGCGGCCTGATGCGCATAGCGATAGGCCCTGCCAGCAATATTCAGCGTCCACGGCCAGGGCACCAGACGTTCGTTGAGCCAGGTACCGCTCTCCTGCAGGGCAATGGCATACAGCACGACGGAGGGGATGCCGGCCTGCTGTGCGGCGATCTGGTAAGCCGGCGGTGGTGTCTCCTGGGCTTGGGCGTCGGCAGTCAAAAGGCAGGCCAGCAGCACGCAGGTCGTCCATGGCGAGCGTTCTATTGCCGCTGCCATTGTCCATTCACCTGGTGCAGTACGGCCGGTAGTTCACCGGGCTGACCGAGTAGCAACCAGCGACCGGCATCGTGGTTGAGGGTGATGTGGCGGGCGCGCACTTTGCTCGGATCGACGCCTACGCGCTGTGCCCAGGAGCGGATCTGAGCGTCGTCGGCATGGCTACCGACGAGGTAGATGTCGAACTCCATGCCTGCAGACTGCAACTGGCGCACGACCTGATCGCAGGCCGGGCACTCGTCCTTGACGAACACGGCGGCTCGCTCATTGGTGGACGAGGCAATAGACATAGTACTGACGTCGAGTGGCGTCACCCGTGACGCGGCCGGGTATAGCTGTTGCCAGGCGTCGTCATAGGCGTGCTGGTAGGCGAGCAGCTTCTCGACCCGGCGAGCTTCGGCCTGGACCTGAAGTTCGGCATAGTGGCGCCGCTCTTCGTCGGAGCGTGCTTCGATGCCGAGAGCAGAGAGCGGATCCAGGTGAGGGGAATAGACACCCAGGGGACCATGCATCAGGGCCTGGAAACGTGCCCACTCGTCCGTGTTCAGTCCCCAGTCACGAGCCTGTTGCTCGCCGCTGGTCTCGGTCAGTGTTGGTCGTTCACGGCTGTCATGGGTGGGGGACGTCCGGCTATCCATACCCAGCACCAGTCCACAGACCAGCAGGCCGGCAATCACCCGGGAAGCGCTGTCCCAGCGGTTCATTGGGTGGGCTCGGTAGGGATCGGCAGGCGTCGGGTGTCGTCGCCATGTCGAAAGAGGGCGGTGCTGCCTGCGATGCGCTCCAGCCGCCAGCCCGCTTCTTCCTCTCCGGGATGCAGCAGTTGTAGTCGAGTGAGACTGTCGTTTGGCGTGTTGATCGGGAGCAGAAGAAGGAACTGCTCGCCTGCTCGTTGCTCGAGGCCAACTATCTGGAACGGCGCTTTGGACTTCCGTGGTTTGGGCGGAGCTGGTCGGTGGTGCTGGACTACGACTGGAGGCGTGGCGCGTTGCGCGGCCAGCTGTCCCTCCAACTGCTCAAGGCGGGCCTGCAATGGCAGCAGGCTTTCTGCTGCGGAGTGACCGTCGAGTGATTTCTCAAGGATTCTCAGCCGCTGTCCGAAGGCCTGGCTGTCTGCTTCGTAACGGGATAGGGAAAGAACATCCGACGGCGGTTGATACTCGTCGATCAGCTGGCTGAGGTGGGCTACTTGCTGATGCAACGCCTCGACCTGCTGTGCCGTAGCGCGCGTATTGAGCTGTGCAGCGAGTCGAGCCTGCGTCCTGTGTTCGATCCCCAGGACCGTGGTGAGCGACAACAGCCAGATGACCGCGATCATGTCCATCAGTCGGAGGGGACGGCGCTGTTCTGGCCTTGGCAGGATCATGGTCGCGTCTCCATAGCTGATGCCGATGGAGCGCTGGGAGTTACCTGGGCAGCAGGTTTTCCTGACTGATTCGCGTGGGTGAAGCAGACGTGGCGGGTACTGTCGTCGACATGCATCGACCAGGCAGGGCCGACCAGCGTCAGCAGCGCCTCGCGTAGGGGCAGAGGGCCCAGGTGATAGTGCGGTGCCGGCAACGGCAGGCTGTCCAAGAGGTGGGTTTCGCTCGTATTGCAGAGCTGGTAGCCGGATCGGAGCAATGCATGCCGTAGGCCGTCACCGACACTGGCATGCAGTGTGCCGGGGATGCTGAGGTCGACTACTTGCTGCAAGAGGTCCTGTTGTGCAGCCGTTGGTGCCAGTTCGACCAGGGTGTAGCGGCCATAGCGCCCGACCGGAATCTGCCGTGGTACTTGCTTTGTTGTTGCCACTGGTGCCGGTGCCGATGGCGGAGAAGAGGCGGAGCATCCCGACACCAGAGCGGCCAGCAGCAGAGCGCTACGGTAGATGTATTGCGTGATGGGCATGGGATGACTCCCGGCTGGGTCTAGCCGGGAGCATCACCATTCTGCGAAGAGCTATCTGCGAACAAGGGGAATCTCCATGTTGCCGATTCCTGGGCGGTGGAAAGATGCCGTGGACATCTCAGGTCGCTGGAGCCGTTTCCGAGGCTTTGGGCTGACGCCGCCGCGCGTGATAGGCACGGACTCGCTCGCGCCACTCCCTGGACTGCTCGGGTGCCAGCTCCAGATAGCGAAGTGGGCATGTGTAGTAGTAAGGGTGCATCGACTCGTCCAAGGGCTTGTAGCCCCATTCGTTGCCATGCCGCTGCAGCAGGTCGCAGCGGATGTAGCGGAGCGATTGCCCAGGAGCGAGACTCGGGGACACTCCTTCCACTTTGGCGGTCACTTCGACGACGGACCACAGGACGTTGCCACGCAGTGTGTGAGCAATGACCTTGGCGCTTGCGCGCTCGGTTTCCTGCGGTTCAACCAGTTCCGCGATCAACTCGGAGCGGGATCGGGGAGAGAAGAACCAACCCATGATGAGATCTCCAGTAAATGGCCGGAGACCTCCCCGAGGGGGCGGTACCCCGGCGGGTGAGTTGATGCCGCTACTGCGGTGCGAATGGTGTTGCTGACGCTCAGGCCTTGAGCCGGCGCATGCCTTCGGCCAGCAGCCAAAGCGCGCGATTCAGGCGGACGTTCTGGTCGATGCCCTGGACTGGCCGGGTTCGTTGATGGCGGCCGTTGGCTGCACGACCGGAAAGACCGCCTTTGACGAGGTTTTCCTGGACCCGATTGAAGATCGACCAGAGGTCGGCATGCCGATCTTCGAAGCGCCTTGGTGCGAGCACCTGGTCCTCGGTGATTGGCTGCGGCTTGTTGGGATCGTCGTACTTGAGCGCCAGGGCGGAATGGGCGAACAACGCTGCTTCATCCGCGTCGAGAGTAATGGCGCGCATGGCGTCACGAGAGTCCTGGACCTGTTCGAAGCCTTGCAAGACTTCGTACGCCCCTTCGATCACCTGCTGGGCGACATTGCCTTTGTGAGGCACTCGAACATCGGCCACGGTGTCGCCGTAGACCAGGCCGTTGTGGCAGACGAACCTGAACAGGCCGGCGAGCATCTGGTAGCTGCTGGTGCCGTCGTGCGAGTTCAACAGGATGATTTCGTTGGCCTCGTCACCATTGATCTGGCTGGCATGACGAAGACGCAGCATGTGCTTGGTGAATTCGCGGCGGTCCTCATGGCGCACTCGGGTCTGGCACACCATGAAGGGCTCGAAGCCCTCCTGGCGAAGTTCGGCGAGGATGGTAGCGGTCGGAATGTAGCTGTAGCGCTCGGACCGACTTTCGTGCGGTGTTTCCGCAAAGATGGAAGGGGCCACCGAGCGAATCTGATCATCCGAGAGCGGATGGTTCGCGCGCAGGATCGGGGACTGGGGCGCAAAATGAGAGGCGAGTTGCATGATCGTTCTCCTGGAGTAATGCACAGTCGCCCGCCGAGGCAGAACCTTGGGGCGATTGTGAGGGATGACGAGAGCCCTGGACGTGGGCTGATTGCAGCGCAGGAGGTAGCCCGGGCATGCCACCGACACCGAGGTGCCGGGGCACGGGGCAGGGGAGGAAAGCAGGCTTGGAAGGCCTGTGGCTTAGAACGAAGCCGCTAGTGAGGGGGCTTCAGGCGCCTGGGAGGGCGCGTCGGTTTGTGAGCCATCACTGTCTGTTGGGACAGAGTCGATCGTTTCGGTTTCAGGGGCGTCGGATTGAGAGGGATAGACTTGCTGCCCGTCGATCTTGATCAGGCTCACGTGGATCAGCTTTGACTTCAGGCTTGCGCCGACTTCACCGGCATGCTCGCCCTTGGTGCGGTTGTAGGCCTCGGCTCGCATGTCGTTGAGCTTGAAGGCAAGTAGTACCTTCTGCTTGGCTTCAACGGCCTGGACGCAGCGCTGGAGCAATTCCTGGGCGCTGTCGTCAGCGACGACGGTCTCGATGTAGCGATACTCGGGACTGTCAGTCGGGCCGGCCAATACCGCGAGGGAGCAGGACATGAACGGGGCGCCGTCGTTCGACAGCATCCTGGGATTATTCAAATAGCCGATGCCGTTGGTGTGCAGCTCATGCTGCTCGATATCTCGCAGCACGCTGCGGTCCAGCAGTTCAGCCTTGAGCAAGCGGGCTTTCATGCTGGCTGCCGGTTCCCCCGATGAGGGACGACGGAACGGATCGAGCCACAAATCGCCGAGGCGAAAGCGAATCAACGGTCGTTGCTGACGATCTTCGATACCGAGGTAGGGTTGGACCAGTTTCTTGGCTTCGGCGCCGGAGACGCGCACATCGAAGTAGCGCAGGATGGGATCCCTGGCAGGCCCGACCAGTGCGGCTATGGTGCAGGCCAGGAATGGCTGGGCTTTACGGCCGCCCTTGACGGGAACCTCGCGGACACGCTGAAGGTAGCCGATGCCGGAGGTATGAATATCGAAGTACGACTTCTGCTCGGAAGAGGTGTCGTTCATGGCGAGTCTCCAATGCTTGAGGACAAGACGGCGGAGACACGCTGACCCTGGGCGGGGGGCGTAACCCCGCGGCGGGTTGAGGAAGGTCGGCATCCACCACCGGATGGTGGCTGTTCGCGTGAAGGATGCGATACGAACGGGCTTGGTCACGCAGCTGATGCTACGCGGCAACCTGAGAGACCGTGATTGCCTGGCATGTCGCTGATGAGGGATCAGCAGATCATGGGGGCGAGAGTGCAGAGGTGGGCTCTTGGTGGCCAGCGTGAATCGGAAACCGATGGAAATCCTATTCGTAAGATGGGCACTGTGGGTATTTTCAAGAGTCCTGCCGGCCTCCTTCTTGGCTAGCTTTCCTGGTATGCCCGAATCAAATGCAGTGCCCGCGACTAGGACGTTGGCGAATGTTCTATTTTTGCCGGTTGCTGCCGGCAAAAGTGAACCCAAGGACGAAGGTCAGGCGGCCGGCATCGTGGGCGATGCTGCCGAGCATTGAGGTCGACGATGAAGCTGTCGACGGTCTCGCTACTGCGGTGCGAGACCATCGCGTTTCTGCCGTCCGCTTACAACTGTGGGCGCAGGTAGCCGCCGGCCACGCCGCGCCTGGACAGCACCCA
>Ga0182738_1002254_pt1 | contig 23113 bp, 21 predicted proteins | sample eDN5th30CBELigMG_FD_128876 | JGI IMG/M metagenome (GOLD analysis project Ga0182738, IMG submission 128876) | Enriched Miracle-Growth compost microbial communities from Emeryville, California, USA - eDNA 5th pass 30_C BE-Lig MG (version 2)... ...
CATCGCCATCGCCATCGCCATCGCCATCGCCATCGCCATCGCCATCGCCATCGCCATCGCCATCGCTTGTATGACCAACCTTTACCTAGTGTCAAAATACTTTTTTGTTTTTTTTCAATGACTTAACAGATTTGCTGCCATCTGTTTCTTAGCTCTCATGCGCTAGCCCATTGTTTCTAATGTCGCTTTTTGTCCATGCTCTGCTTTGGCCCCGTTTTTGAAGCTCTTATCTTCTTGTTCTTAAGAGCGCTAAGAAGAAAAATTCAGCAATACCCGATAGTTACCTCTCAAATAAGAGAGCTGGACCTCTCTTAAGAGAGTAAGTAGCGCTAGACCGTGGGGAGATGGATAGATTGAGCCGCTGAGGTTGCCATCTGACTCGACAGCTAGTCCCCCAGCACGGTCGCGAACGTGGGCGCGGTGGCGTGCTTGCCGTAATAGGCCTCGATGATCTGGACGGACGTGCCCATATTCCTGGCGATGGTGTAGATGGGAATGCCGCGGCGCAGGGCTGTGACGGCGTAGTAGTGCCGCAGGCTGTAGAGCGTGAACTTCTCGCCCTTGCTGTTGCGCGTGATGCCCGCCTCCTTGAGCGCGGCGTCGAACTGATCCGCCAACGTGATGATAGGTGCGCCGCCTGGCATGACGAATAGGTGCTCGTCTGGTGCCGCGCCTCTTCTGCGCATGAGAACGCGCCTTACGAACGCCGCCCCATACGTTCGTATGATGGCTTCGCGCTGGCCCGTTTTGCCTTTGACCAACAAGCGAAGGTTCGGGCGCCCATTCTCGTCGGTGAACTCCACCACGTCCGCGATGCGCAGGTTGTTGGCTTCCCCAACGCGGATTCCGCTGTTGCCGAGAATTAGGACGTAGTCGAACAACAGCTCGCGCGTCTCACGCCACTTGGAATTCTTACACTCGCGGAATCTCCTCCATAGCGTGCTGAAGAGACGGCCGTACTCATCCTTTTCGAAAGCGGGCCGCACGCGCTTGACCTTGGGCGTGAACGTGAAGGTAGGCAGCGGCTTGGTGCCCCGCAGCCCCTGCTCGTGCGCCCACTTGAGGATCGCCTTGCCCAGCATGATCTCCCACTGCAGCGTCTTGTCCGCGGGGTTCAGCTTGGCGTTGCGGGGCAGTGACTTGCCCTGCTTGATGTACTTTCTGTTGTAGTAGTCGCGACGCCATTCCAGGAAGTCGCGAAGCTCCTTGTCGCCCACATCGTGGATAGGCTTCGTCCCCGCGTACTCCTTCCAAAACTTCACGACCCGCTTGATCTGCCGAAGCATGGCGGGCTTGGTCTTGCCGCGTGCAACTTCCTTCTCGCGCATCGCGACGTACTCGTTGCAGACAACGGCGAAGGACTTGGCCGTGACGGGCAGGCCAGCCTTCTGCAGAGCATCCAGCGAGTGGTGAAGCTGCCAGGCCTTCTTCTCCGCTTCCCTGAAGTCAGTCGTGTTGAGGGTCCGCCAGACGTACTTGGCGCCCAGCCGCGTGCGTGCGTGGTAGAAGGAGTTGCGTTTGTAGATGACGAGCTTGCCGCCGTCGAAGTAGCGCGCTTCTTCCATTGCAGGAGCCCTGGTCTCGATTTGCGGGCTGCTGTCTATAGTACGGGCCGCAACTTTTGAAGTCTGCGGAGCTGAGCGATAGGTGCACGTAGCGCGTTGATATTGCGTTCGGAAAAGTGCCCGCCTCAAATCAGCGCGCCGCACATTGCGGCTATCCGGAGGCAGCCGCAGTCGGCGCGCCTGACGCAAGACGAGAGCATGGGCTGAATCGATGAGAGGCGCGTCTCGTGGGCGAAGGCCTGCGTTCGATGTTTGATGAGAGCGAGTGACCGCAACAGCTGAGGCACCACTTGTCCTCTGCACGACGCGTGAGAGAGGGCGCGCCGCGCAGGAGACGAAGCCACCGTGGGTCGTCGTGTGGCGAAGTGATTGCAGCGCTGATGCCCTGCTGGGCGTACTCAGCAGCGCACGATGCGAGAGCACATTGCTCACGAGCGCTGCGAGCCGCGCCCAGCGCATGAGGAACGCGCGCGTCTCATCCGGGCTCGATGAGAAGTGTCTAGGATTTGCCTAGGGTAACGGGAGAAAGCAGCGTCTGCCTAGATAGTGCCTAGGTAGAAACCGCCTTCACGCAACGTTTTAAATCACTGATTTTGCTGAATTAATCAGACTTGCCATGACAGTGCTTGTACTTCTTGCCCGAGCCGCAGGGGCAAGGGGCGTTGCGCGCCACACGGCCCCAGGTCGCCGGATCCGACGGATCGAGATCCGTCGTCGATCTGCGGGTCTGCAGCGGCGGACGGCGATCCGGCGCGGCGGGCACCGGGCCGCGCGCCTCGGCGGCGATAGCAGCATCGGCAAGCGCCAGCTCGTCGAGGCCGGAGAACGGATCGATGTGATGGGCGTGCATTTCCGGCAGCTCCACCGGCTGCAGGCCCGACTGCACCTCGGGGGACGCCAGCTCGACGTGCATGAGCTGGCCGGTGACGGCCTCGCGCAGATTGCCGAGCATGGCCTCGAACAGCACGAAGGCCTCGCTCTTGTACTCGTTCAGCGGATCGCGCTGGCCGTAGGCGCGGAAGCCGATCACCTGGCGCAGATGCTCCAGCGTGACGAGATGCTCGCGCCACAGATGATCGAGCGTCTGCAGCAGGACCATCTTCTCGATCTGGCGGAAATTGCCTTCGCCCAGCTCCGCGGCCTTGCGCTCTGCCTTCTCGTTGACGGCCTCGAGAATGCGCTCGGCGATCTCCTTGTCGGCGATGCCTTCCTCGGCCGCCCAATCCTTGATCGGCAGGTCGACGCCGAAGATGCCGTTGATGGCCTCGTGCAGCGCTCCGGTGTTCCACTGCTCGGCATAGGCGCTCTCGGGAATGTTCTGGCGCACCAACTCGTCGACGAGTTGATGGCGCATGTCGCGCACCGTCTCGGAGACGTCTTCCTCGGCCATGATGTCGAGCCGCTGCTCGAAGATGACCTTGCGCTGGTCGTTCATCACGTCGTCGTACTTGAGGATCTGCTTGCGGATGTCGAAGTTGCGCGCCTCGACCTTCTTCTGCGCCATCTCCAGGGACTTGTTCATCCACGGGTGGGTGATGGCCTCGCCTTCCTGCAGGCCGAGCGTCTTCAGGACGCTGTCCATGCGGTTGGAGCCGAAGATGCGCATCAGGTCGTCTTCGAGCGACAGATAGAACTTCGAACGCCCGGGATCGCCCTGGCGTCCCGAGCGGCCGCGCAGCTGGTTGTCGATACGGCGGCTCTCGTGGCGCTCGGTGGCGAGCACGTAGAGACCGCCGGCGTCGAGCGCCTTCTTCTTCTTTTCGGCGACGTCGGCCAGCAACTCCCGCCGCTTCTTGGCTATCTCACCGTCCGTCGGCGTGCGCCCGGCCTCCGCCTCGGCGGCCTGCCACTCCTTGAGACGCGCGTCGGCATTGCCGCCGAGCTGAATATCGGTGCCGCGGCCGGCCATGTTGGTGGCGATGGTGACGCCGCCGGGCACGCCGGCCTGGGCGACGATGCCGGCCTCCTGCTCGTGGTAGCGGGCGTTCAGAACCTTATGCGGGATCGGATCCGCACTGCCCTTCGCCGAGCCGAGCTCGATCAGGTAGGAGCCGATGTCGGACAGGTAGTCCTTGAGCTCCTGCTCTTTCGGCGACTTGAACTTGTCCGCCAAGCTCAGCGCGTTGCGGCCGAGCTGCTGGATGTACTTCTTGTCCTTGAGCAGCTCGGAAAGCTGCTCCGACTTTTCGATCGACACCGTGCCGACGAGAATCGGCTGCCCGCGGCGGCAGCAGTCGGCGATGGTCTGCACGATGGCCGCGTATTTCTCCTGGGCGGTGCGATAGATCTCGTCGTCCTCGTCGACGCGCGACACGGGCAGGTTGGTCGGGATCTCGACCACGTCCAGCCCGTAGATGTCGAGGAACTCGCTTGCCTCGGTAGAGGCGGTGCCGGTCATGCCGGCAAGCTTCTTGTAGAGACGGAAGTAGTTCTGGAAGGTGATCGAGGCGAGCGTCTGGTTCTCGGGCTGGATCTCGACGTGCTCCTTCGCCTCGAGCGCCTGATGCAGTCCTTCCGAATAGCGGCGACCCGGCATCATGCGGCCGGTGAATTCGTCGATGATGACGACCTGGCCGCCTTTGACGATGTAGTCCCGGTCGCGCTGGAACAGCTTGTGCGCCTTGAGCGCCGAGTTGATGTGATGCACCAGCGAGACGTTCTCGATGTCGTAGAGCGAGCCCTTCATCAGGCCGCGCTCGGCGAGCTGGCTCTCGACGCGCTCGTTGCCGAGCTCGGTCAGCGACACCTGGCGCTGCTTCTCGTCGAGCTCGAAGTCCTCAGCGCCGAGCGTCGGGATGACTTCATCGACCGCCTGGTAGAGATCGGCGCGGTCCTCCAGCGGACCGGAAATGATGAGCGGCGTGCGCGCCTCGTCGATGAGAATGGAGTCCACCTCGTCAACGATGGCGTACGAGTGCTCGCGCTGGACCATCTCCGACTTGTCCATCTTCATGTTGTCGCGGAGATAGTCGAAGCCGAGCTCGTTGTTGGTGCCGTAGGTGACGTCGCAGGCGTAGGCTTCCTTGCGCTGCTCGTCATCGAGGCCGTGAACGATGATGCCGACAGTGAGGCCGAGGAACTTGTAGACGGCGCTCATCCACTCGGCGTCGCGCTGTGCGAGGTAGTCGTTGACGGTGACGACGTGGACGCCCTTGCCGGCGAGCGCATTGAGATACACGGGGAGCGTCGCGACCAGCGTCTTGCCTTCGCCGGTCTTCATCTCCGCGATCTTGCCCTCGTGGAGAACCATGCCGCCGATGAGCTGCACGTCGAAGTGGCGCTGGCCGAGGGTGCGCTTGGCCGCCTCGCGCACCGTGGCGAAGGCAGGGACGAGGATGTCGTCGAGGGTTGCGCCTTCCTCGAGCTGGCGACGGAAGTCCTCGGTGCGCGCGCGCAGCTCCGTGTCGGACAGCTGGGAGACTTCGTCCTCGAGCGCATTGATGGCCGCCACGCGCCCGCCGTAGCCTTTGACGCGGCGCTCATTGGATGAGCCGAAAATCTTCGCCGCAAATCCGCCGATCGTCGAAAGCATTCGAAGTCTTCCCCAAATTTCCGGGCTGCTGCCGGGCGATATTGGCACGATGCACGGGTTGTTCTGCCCGTTTCGGAACGCCACGACGGTTGCCGGATTCGTCCCGACCCAGCAGTCCGCAGGCGGCGCGTAGTGCCCTGCACACGCCTAAGACGTATGTAGTCGGCCGCGCGGGAGAGATAAGGACCGCACCATAGGCTTGTCAACGCATTGGAAACGCATCCGTAGCCCCAGGAAACAAGGGAAATTCGTTCTCCAACTCTCCAATTCTTAACTTGGCAGCACAAGGCTGCGCCTCTATCCATGGGCCTGCATTGGCGGGGCCGGCCATTTCGGGTACACGAACGGCGGATATCAAGCAGCGGCCCCTAAGTGCCTCCCAGCAATCAGAGATGAGCATGTATCGAGTGATTCCGAAGAAGCGCGCCCTCACGGGCCTCGCCGTCCTTGCCGCAGCCGCCCTGTCGCTGACGGGCTGGCACGCGACGGCAGAGGAGGCCGCCGCCGGGGACAAGGTCGTGGTCACGGTCGATGGAAAGTCGATCACCGAGGCCGATCTCAAGCTGGCCGAGGCGGAAGTCGGCAGCGAGCTCGGTCAGCTTCCTCCGGAGATCAAGCGCCGCGCACTCGCCGAGTACCTGATCGACAATCAGCTCTTTGCCAACGCCGCGCTGACGGCGAAGCTCGACGACACGCCCGAGTTCAAGCACTACCTCGCCTACCTGCACCAGCGCGCGCTGCGCGAGCAGTTCTTCGAGAAGTCGCTGAAAGGCACCATCAACGAGGACGAGGCGAAGAAGATCTACAATACGCGCGTCGCGCAGATGAAGCCCGAGACCGAGTTCGCCGCGCGTCACATCCTTGTCGACAGCGAGGAAAAGGCGAAGGATCTCCGCGCCAAGATCGTAGCCGGCGAGGACTTCGCCAAGCTCGCTGGCGAGAACTCCACCGACCCGGTATCGAAGAAGGATGGCGGCTACCTCGGCTACTTCGGCATGGGCCAGATGGTGCCGGAGTTCGAGGCTGCCATCGTCAAGATGCAGAAGGGTGAGCTTTCCGAGCCGGTGAAGACCGCCTACGGCTGGCACATCATCAAGCTGGAGGATCGCCGCCGCAAGGAGCCGCCGGGCTTCGATACGGTCAAGGACACGATCATCAACTCGCTCGCCGTCCGCAAGGCGCAGGAGGCCTCGGCCGAGATGCGCGGCAAGGCGAAGATCGAATACGTCGATCCCGACATCAAGAAGCTGGTCGAGGACCAGAAGAAGAAGCAGGCCGAGGCACTCGACGCCGCCAAGAAGGCCGTCGAGCAGGGCGGACAGCCGGACTCTGCGGCCCCCGCAGGGCCAGCACCGGAAGGCGCCGCTCCGGCCGCGCCCAGCGAAGCGGTCCCGGCACCCAAGCCCTGACCGGCCGATCAAAGCGATGCCTTACAAGCGGGCTGCTCCAATCGAGCGGCCCGCTTTGTTTTCATGAGCGCGTAACAGAGGATTGACTTGGCCCTTGGGTACACGTCGATAAAGACGACCGTCCGCAATCGACGAGGTGATTCGTGACCTCCTCCGCCCTGCTCCTCTCTCCGTCCGCAGCGGCACGCCGGCTCGGCATCTCGACCAAGGCGCTGCGCGTCTACGAGCAGCGCGGGCTGGTCAGGCCGACCCGCACGGCAACCGGCTGGCGCATCTATGGGCCGGAGGAAATGGCGCGCGCCGAACAGATCGCCTCGCTGCGGAGGCTCGGGCTCGGCCTTGCCGAGATCGGGCGCGCGCTTGCCAACGATCGCAGCAGCTTTGCGCGGGTGCTGGCGGCGCACCAAGCGACGCTGCAGGCGCAGGCGCACGATCTCGCGCAAACGATCGCCAGGGTGCAGGAACTGCGCACCGGCCTGGGCGGCGACAAAGCCAAGCGCCGATCCACAACGCCCAATGTTGCCTTCGACCTGCCATGGCCATGGGGCGGCGAGCGCTTCGAGTTGCACGACATACGCGCCCTGAACTTCATCATCGGTCCGCTCGGCAGCGGCAAGACGCGTTTTGCCAAGCGCCTCGCCGAGACGCTGCCCGGCGCGGCATTCGCCGGCCTCGACCGCGCGGCCGACGAGCCTGCCGATCCGGCACACGCGGCGCGCATCGCCCGCACGCTGGACCGCCTTGTCGGAGCCGGTGCCACCGAATCGGCGGCACTGGCGGCGCTGCTTGCGATTATCGAGGCGGATGGGCCCGAGACGCTGGTCGTCGACATGGTGGAGCAAGGGCTGGACCGAGCGACGCAAGAGGCGCTCATAGCCGACCTGAGACGCCGCCCCGCCGGCAGCCGTCCGCTGTTCCTGCTCACGCGCTCGTCTTCGATCCTCGATATGGCGGCGATGGGGCCCGACGAAGCGATCATCCTCTGCCCGGCGAACCACAGCCCGCCGGTACCCGTTGCGCCGCACCCCGGCGCGCCCGGCTACGAGGCGGTGGCGACCTGCCTCGCGCCGCCGCACGTTCGCGCCCGGACGCAAGGCGTGATCGCCTGGCGGCCCGAGGTGGCGTAATGATTGGCCGCGCTGTCTGACTTCCGCTTAGCAACACGAAAATCCCGGAGCCGACGATGGGCAAGCCAGCCCCGCCTTCCCCTTTCGCCCCAGCATCGCTGCCCCCCGTGCCCGAGATTCCGGGCGTGCGCTTCGCCACCGCCGAGGCGGGCATTCGCTACCAGGGGCGCACCGACCTGCTGCTCGGCGTCCTCGCGCCGGGCACGCAAGTAGCCGGCGTGCTGACGCGTTCCAAGACGCGCTCGGCACCCGTCGACTGGTGCGCACTCGGCCTGCGCGAAGGCAAGGCGCGCGCGCTCGTCGTCAACTCCGGCAACGCCAACGCGTTCACCGGCAAGAAGGGACTGGAGGCGGTGGTCATCACCGCCGAAGCCGCCGCCGCCGCCGTCGGCTGCCCTCCGGGGGAGGTGTTCATCGCTTCCACCGGCGTCATCGGCGAGCCGCTCGAAGCCGGCAAGTTCAGCCACTTGCTCGGCAAGCTCGCCGCCGAGACCAAACCCGACGCCTGGCACGCGGCGGCGCGCGCCATCATGACGACGGACACCTTCCCGAAGCTTGCCACCCGCACGGCGCACATCGACGGCCACCAGGTGGTCATCAACGGCTTCTGCAAGGGCGCCGGCATGATCCAGCCCGACATGGCGACGATGCTGTGCTTCGTCTTCACCGACGCGCCGATCGACGCGACCGCGTTGCAGCCGCTCGTCGCGCGCGATGCAGATCGAACGTTCAACTGCGTCACCATCGACGGCGACACCTCCACGAGCGACACGCTGCTGGTGTTTGCAACCGGCGAGGCCGAGAAACGCGGCTGCCCGCGCATCACCGATCCCGGCGATCCACGCCTCGCCGATTTTGCCGCTCGGCTGCATGACCTGCTGCGGGAGCTCGCCATACTCGTCGCCAAGGACGGCGAGGGCATCACCAAGTTCGTCACCATCGAGGTCGAAGGCGCCGAGGACGACCGCGCCGCGCGCCGCATCGGACTGGCGATCGGCAACTCGCCGCTGGTCAAGACGGCCATTGCGGGAGCGGACGCCAACTGGGGACGGGTCGTTATGGCCGTCGGCAAGTCCGGCGAGGCGGCCGACCGCGACAAGCTATCGATCCGCTTCGGCGATATCCTGGTGGCGCACGAGGGCGAGCGGGCTCCGTCCTATGACGAGGAGGAGGTCGCACTCTATATGAAGGGCGCGGAGATCCTGCTGCGCGTCGATCTCGGCATCGGCATGGGGCGAGCGACGGTTTGGACCTGCGACCTGACGCACGGCTACATCGACATCAACGCCGACTATCGCAGCTAACGGGAGCTTCGATGGACCACAGCTTCTGGCTCGAGCGATGGAGGACGAAGGACATCGGCTTCCACCAGCCGACTTTCGATCCGGCAATCGACAAGTACTGGTCGCACGTCGGCGCCGCGCCGGGATCGCGCGTGTTCGTGCCCCTGTGCGGCAAGAGCCTCGACATGGTCTGGCTGGCCGATCATGGATACGGCGTCGTCGGCTCGGAGCTGAGCGAGCAGGCGGTCGACGAGTTCTTTGCTGAGCGCGGCCTGGTGCCCGACGTCCGCCGCGAAGGCGCGTTCGCCGTCAAGTCGGCGGGCCCCTACGAAATCTGGTGCGGCGATTTCTTTGCGCTGCCACCGTCTGCCGTCGCTGGTGTAGGCGCCGTCTATGACCGGGCTGCGCTCGTGGCATTACCGGCCGACATGCAGCACAGCTATGCGGAGAAGCTGAACGCGCTGCTGCCGGCGGCGCCTATCCTGCTGATCACGATCGACTACGACCAGCGCCAGATGCCGGGGCCGCCATTCGCCACGCCGCCCAAAGTAATCGACGAGCTGTTTTCCGATCGCTACAGACGCGTCGAGCTCGTCTCGAAGGACGTTCTCGGCGGAAACCCCCGTTTCATGCAGCGCGGGCTGACGTCCCTGACAGGGACCGTCTCCCTACTACAGCCGCGCTAGACCGGTTCGACCTGCGCCGCGCAACATTCCGCCCGCCGAAGCTCCCGATGTGCACGGGGCTCGAGCGGACGGAGCGTAATGCGCTTAGCGGTGGTGATGATGGCGGCGCGGAGCCGGGCGGCAGACCTTGACCCATTTCGTCCGCTTCTTGCCCCACGTGAAGACCGTCTTCTTGACCATGTGACAGCGGTAGCCGGGCGCCGCGTCCGCGGGGGTGGGAGCCGCAGCAAGGGCAATGGGGGCCGCGAGCAAAGCGATCATTGCAAAATACTTCATCGATCATCTCCTCAACTATGAAAATGCTGCGTCAGGTGGCGTTGCGTTCGTCACTCTGCGCCAGCAATTGAACAACGCCCGCCTTGCGAGGCTTCCGTCGCCGCCGCGGCTGTTTTGTTGTGCCGATATTCCGTTCGGGAACTTTTCCCGCATCGGTTGGGATGCCAGCGCGCACCACAACTCATCCGCTGCGTGTTGCGAGACAGTCACTGCGGACCGTCACAAACCGTCGTAGTGTCACAGACATGTAAGGTTCACGTAAGGTTGGCTCAGTCGGCGTCTCGAGTATTTGCACGATGTCGCTCACGACCGTCACATTAGACCGGCAACCGGCACGCGTTTCTCTCCGCTGGCGCAAGCTATGGCGCACACGCGAGCGCATTGACTTCGACAAAAGCATCAAGAATGTCGTGATCGTCGCCGGCGTCTCCGGCAGCGGCAAGAGCACCTTCATCAAACACTTACAGAGCGCGAGCTTGCCGGCTGCGATTGCCGCGCACTTGCCGGCGGACGTTAGCGACTGGCAGTTCGTGGGCGGGCGAGCCCCGACACGTGGCGGTCGCCCCGGCGCGCGTCCCAGCGGCCAGATCCTGCACTACGAGATCACGGCCGCGTTCAATGGACTGCCGGCTTGCAATGGCAGCGTCATAGGCCAGTTTTCGGCCTGCGAGGACATACGCCTCATGCACAGGCTCATGGGCGCGGAAAAAATCCACCTGGTCGTGATCGGCGCGCCGCCGGATCAGATCGCGCGCCAATTGGCCTGCCGTTCCGTACTGCTGCATGTGCCGTCGCCGTTACGGCCGCTCCTGGCGCGGGTGGCCGGTGCGCTACACCGCGCCGACGTCCGCATTCAGGGGCCGGCCAGGGTGCTGGCGAGATTTCTGGGCCGCCGCTGGCGCCACCGGTCCGCCATCCGCGAGAGGAACAATCGTCTTATCGAGCTTTACCGCCGTCCCGGCGCTGTCGACGAAATCTACGCCGATTGGACGGCTACCCTGCAGGAAACCTGGGGCCGCCGCATCGTTGGGCCGGTGCTGCACGTCGAACCGGTGTCCGCCTCCCGATCGCCGGCTTTCATTCGCCGCGCCGAGGCCTAGCCTACGTCACGCTGGCGCCGCATCTCTCCTTCAACGCCGACAAACGGCAGCGATGCGCCTTGGCGGGCTGACATGCGGGCCGATATTGCGCATACTGCGTGCCTAGAGAATCAATAGGTTGAGGAGCTGCGGGCGTCTTGGCAAAGCGCTTGGGATTGGCATTTGGAACGGCTCTCGCGGCGTTAGCGGCGTGCGCCCAGCCCGTCGCTGCCGGCTCGGCGGTCGTATTCGACTTCGAGGACGGGCACGTTCTCTATGCCGAGGATCTCGACGCACCCTGGTATCCGGCATCGCTCACCAAGATGATGACGGCCTACCTGGCACTCACCGCCATCCGGGAGAACCGGGCGACGCGCGAGACGAAGATCTTCATGTCTCCTACCGCCTTCAAGCAGCCTCCGACCCGGCTCGGCTTCAAGGTAGGCCAGGACATCACCCTCGACGACGCGCTGCGGGCCCTCATCCTGCGCTCGGCCAACGACGTGGCGGTCGCTATCGCCGAAACGCTCGGCGGCGACGAGGCCTCGTTCGTCAAGGAGATGAACCAGACCGCTGCGCGCCTCGGAATGACGCACACGCACTTCATCAACCCGCATGGTCTGCCGGCCGATCAGCAGGTCACGACCGCGCGCGATCTCGGCATTCTCGCCCAGGCGCTGCTGCGTGACTTCCCGGAGGAGGCGCCGCTCTACGCGATGACGCAAGCGACGATCGGCAAGACGACGATCGGCACTCACAACTCGCTGCTCTCCGCGTTCCCGGGCGGCGACGGCATCAAGACCGGCTACACGTGCGCCTCGGGCTATAACCTCGCCGCCAGCGCTACCCGCGACGGCCGCAAGCTGATCGCCATTCTGCTGGGTGAGACGAGCAACAACTCGCGCACCGCCCGCGCCGCCGCGCTGCTGGAGAGCGGCTTTCGCACATACGCCTGGAAGACGGCGTTTCCGATAGCGCGGCTGCAGAACTACCCGAGCGAGGTCGTGGGCGCGAGCTTCGAGCCCGACGCGACACTGCTGGAGCGCTTCCGTGCCTGCGCGGCACCGCCTCCTCCGCCGCCGCCACCTGCGCAGACCGCCAGCGCCACCAAGAAGGTACCGGGCAAGCCGAATGTCACGCCGGACGTCAAGAAGGTGGCCGAGCACCCCGCGCCCAAGAAGGTCCATAAGAAGAGGCACCGGCAGCCGCTCGACTGAAGGCTGCGCGCAGGTCCAGCCGCCTAAGCGGCGTCCCGCTTGCGCTCGATGGCATCCCAGATCAGCGCGGCGATATCCGCGCCGCCGAACGCCTTCACCTGACGTATGCCCGTCGGCGAGGTCACGTTGATCTCGGTGAGATACGGCCCGATCACGTCGATGCCGGTGAACAGCAGCCCGCGCTTCTTCAGCTCCGGCCCGAGACGGGCGCAGATCTCCTCCTCGCGCGGTGTCAGCTTGGTCGGCTTCGCCGTTCCGCCGACGTGCAGGTTGGATCGGGTCTCGCCCGCCTGCGGCACGCGGTTGATCGCCCCGGCGAACTCGCCGTCGACGAGAATGATGCGCTTGTCGCCTTCCTTAACTTCGGGACGGAACTGCTGCACTATGAACGGCTCGCGGAACACGGTCTGGAACAGCTCGACGAGTGAGCCGACGTTGGAATCGTCCTTGCCGATGCGGAAGATCGCCGCGCCGCCGTTGCCGTAAAGCGGCTTGATGATGATGTCCCCCATCTCGCGCCGAAACGCCTGCACGTCGTCCAGCGAGCGGGTGACGATGGTGGGCGGCATCAGGTCGAGAAAATCGAGGACGAAGATCTTCTCCGGCGCGTTGCGCACCTGCGCCGGATCGTTGACGACGAGGGTGCGCGGATGGATGCGCTCCAACAGATGCGTCGTCGTGATGTACGCCATGTCGAATGGCGGATCTTGCCGCAGCAGCACGACGTCGCGATCGGCAAGGTTCTCGACCCGCGGATCGGACAGCCGGTAGTGCGCACCGATCCTGTCGTCGACCTCCAGCGTGTGGCCGCATGCCTGCAGCCTGTCGCCGTGCAACGAGAGGTCGGGCGGCGTGTAGTAGAAAAGATCGTGCCCGCGCCTTTGCGCCTCGAGCAGAATTGCGAAGGTGGAATCGCCGCGGATGTCGATCCGCTCGATCGGGTCCATCTGGCAGGCGACGCGTAGGGGCATTGGGGCTCGCGGATGCTGGAGGCGCAGCATCGTATAGGAGTTATGGCGGCGAATTTAAACCCGGGTGCGGGGGCGGCGTGGCAACCTAGAGCGCGTTCTCGACGTGGCGAGGCCAGCGGCGCGGAACGATCAGCACCACGTCGAAGCCCTGCTCGTGGCCGTGATAGCGCGGGCGATACGCCAGCCAGTAATCGGCCGCATTGCGAATGCGCGCCGCCTGCCGCTCGCTGATCGCCGCCTCCGCGTCCTCGGTCGTAAGCCGGCGCTTGACCTCGACGAAGGCGATGCGCCGGCCGCGCACGGCGATGATGTCGATCTCGCCGGCCCGCGTCCTCACGTTACGGCCGAGGATGCGATAGCCCTTGGCCAACAGCGCCGCGACCGCCCACAGCTCGCCAAAACGTCCTCGCCGCAGCCGCGCGCGGCGCTCGCCTGCGCCAACCGGCCGGCGTGGCGAGAGGGCTGTCACGTCGCATCCTTCCGCAGGCCAAGGCCGATGTCGTAGACGCGGCTCTTGGGTACGCCGAGCGCCTCGGAAACGGCCTTCGCCGCATCCCGGAGGCTCATGTCGGCAAGCGCGGCGCCGAGCCGCTCCGCGATAATCTCCTCGCTCACCTCGCTGGCCACCGGCGGTCCCACCAGGATGACAAGCTCGCCCTTCACGGGTTGCCCTTCGAGCGCCGCGGCCAGCCGGTCGAGCGGTGCGCGCCGGACCTCCTCGTGCAGCTTGGTCAGCTCACGTGCGAGAGCCGCCGGACGGGGACCGAGAACCGCGGCGAGATCGGCAATCGCCTCGGCAACGCGGGACGGCGCCTCGAAGAACACCAGTGTTGCGGGCACCGCTCCGAGCTCGGCGATACGGGTGCGGCGCGCAGCTGACTTGGGCGGCAGGAAGCCGCCGAAAAGAAACGCGTCCGTGGGCAGTCCGGCGACCGCGAGCGCTGTCAGCGTCGCCGAAGCGCCGGGCAGCGCCTCGACGCGATGGCCCGCATCCAACGCCTCGCGCACCAGCTTCCAGCCCGGATCGGAGACCAGCGGCGTCCCCGCGTCGGAGATGAGGGCAATCCGGCGCCCGGCTGCCAGTTCGGCGAGCACGCGCGGCCGCTCCTTGGCGGCGTTGTGCTCGTGATAGGGACGCGTCGTTGTGGAGATGCCGTAGTGCACCAGCAGCGTGCGGCTGTGGCGCGTATCCTCGCACAGCACCACGTCGGCACGCGCCAGCACCGAGATAGCCCGCAACGTGATGTCAGAGAGGTTCCCGATGGGCGTCGCGACAACGTAGAGGCCGAGAGCCAGCTCGGCGCCGAGTTGGCGCTTCACCTCAGTAGCTATTCGCCCGAGGATCGGGCTTTCGGCGGCCTCTTCAGCGCGCATGGCGCCCTCTATCCTGCAACTGGGCGTTGATTGTTCACGATAGTTGCTGCGAGGCACTTCCCGTTCGCGAATCAAGCGTCTAACCAAGGGGCTAGCAGATTCGTTACACTGTTCTTGCGGCCGGCGCCATTGCAGCCGCCGCGGACAGGCCGGGCAACGCCAGGGGGATCCCGGACTGATGCAAGGCTGCCTGCAGCGCGCCAAGCCGAAGCTACGTAGACACGCCGGCATCCTCGCGGCGGTTGGGCTGATGCTCGGCGGCTGCTCGACGGGTGGGCCGGCTACGCCGCCGACAGCCGCGCTCGCGCCGCCGCCCGGTCAGAGCACGGGTCAGATCCGCGCGCCGGTGAAAATCGCGCTGTTGCTGCCCCTCGGGGGGATGGGCGACACGGCGGCCATCGCCAAAAGCATGAAGCAGGGCGCCGAGATGGCGCTGTTCGAGGTCAACGACCCGAACGTCCAGTTGATCACCAAGGACGACGGCGGCACGCCAGCGCGCGCCCGCGCGGCGGCCGATGCCGCCATCAAGGAAGGCGCGGAGATCATCGTCGGTCCGCTGTTGTCGCAATCGGTGAGCGGCGTCGCCCCCGTTGCCCATGAGGCGAAGGTGCCCGTGCTCGCCTTCTCCAACAACTCGCAGGTGGCCGGCAACGGCGTCTATCTCGTCAACTTCCTCGCCGAGCAGGAAGCCGACCGCATCATTTCCTTCGCCGCCGCGCACGGCAAACGGCGCTTCGCGGCCCTCGTGCCTGACGATGCCTACGGCGAGGTCGTCGAGGCTGCCTTCCGCAGCGCCGTGCAGCGCAGCGGCGGCGTCGTGGCATCGGTCGAGCGCTATCCACTCGGCGCCAACGGCATGCTGGCCCCTGCAAAACGCATGGCCGAGACGATCAAGAACGCCGAGGCGGCGATGGCGCCGATCGACGCGCTGTTCCTGCCGGGGACGCAGGAATCGCTGCCGCAGATCGGTCCGGTAATCGCCTACGCGGGCCTCGATACGACCAAGGTCAAGCTGCTCGGCACGAGCGCCTGGGATTTTGCCTCGATAGGGCGCGACTCGGCGTTCGTCGGCGGCTGGTATCCGAGCCCGGATCCGGTGAGCTGGCGCTCGTTCTCGGAGCGGTTCGCGAAGACCTTCGGCACCGCGCCGCCGCGCATCGCCTCGGTCTCCTACGACGCGGTCAATTTCGCCATAGGCCTTGCCGCCAATGCGCCGGGCCAGCGTTTCACCGACGCCAATCTGACGCGCGCCAACGGCTTCTCGGGCGTCGACGGCATCATCCGCTTCAGCGCCAATGGACTGAGCGAGCGCGGGCTCGCGGTGCTGGAAGTCCAGAAGTTCGGCGCATCCGTCCTCGACCAGGCGCCGGCCAGCTTCGAGCCGACAAAGCTCTCGGCGGCCGAGCAAATGCAGACTGGATCGCTCGGCAAGCCCAACTAGGCGGCCGCAAGGGCCTTGCCCCGCGCCCGCGGCGCAGTGCGCTCGGCCTCGGCGAGGATGGCGCGCAGGCCGGAGACATCCGTCGGTAGCGCCATCACCGGGCGCAAGTCATGCAGGAGCTGCGTCAGCGCGTAGTCTGCCGAATCGAGCTGACGTGCCGCCGCCGCGTGCATGCTCTTGATGCGCTGCAGGCTGGCGACCGCAGCCTCGATAACGCCCGTCACGCGCTGCCAATGATCCTCGAGGGTCAGCCGGGCCGGCTCGATAATGCGGGCAGCCTCGCGCGGCGCGCGTCCGGCGAGTTCGTGCAGCGTCAGTGCGGCGGTGAAGCCGGCGACGGCAAAGTTTCCATACGCAGCAAGGCGTCTCAGCATGTTCAGGCGCGCCATTATTGGTTTTTTCAGCGCTGCGGCATGGGCGGCCGAGGTGGTGGCCAGCTCACGGGCAGCGCGCGACACGCACGCGGACAGAGACACGACCCCGATACTGATCCGGATGATTGCTTTGTTCGCCTTTTTATACAACGATTTCCGCGCATTTGTTTCCACGGCGTTGCTCTCGCGCGACTGATGTTGCTGCATCTCAAGGGCAATTTTTGGCTACAATCGTTATAGAACCGCTAACCATGACGGTTTTTTATTGAACATCAGCAAGTTGCATCGGCCGCATGAGATTGCGACTTCGGAACGCCGCGCAGCTCTTTGCAAGCCCAACAATGTCGCCGTCCTAATCAGGCGAGACCCAGCATGGCGCGAATATCCGAGGCCGTACGCCCGGCGCTCCGCAGGGCAGCAAGACCGGTATCGCCGGCGGTCTTGGAAAGCTTGCGGCCGTCGCTGTCGGTAAGCAGACGATGGTGGCGGTAAGTCGGCTCTGGCAGGCCGAGGAGCACCTGCAGGAGACGGTGCAGGTCCGTCGCCGCGTAGAGATCGCGCCCGCGTGTGACGTGCGTCACGCCCTGGCGGGCATCATCCACCACCACGGCAAGGTGATAGCTCGCCGGCACGTCCTTGCGCAGGAGCACGGCATCGCCCCAGCGCTCGGGGCGCGCCTCGACGATCTCCGCCGTTCCATCCTCGCGCATCTCCGTGAAGGTCAGCGGCGCGCCGCCGAGCCGCTCGCGAGCCCGCACCAGCGCCCGGTCCATGTCCAGCCGCAGGGCGAAGCGATCGCCGGCATGCATGCGCGCCTCGATCGCCGTCCGCGGCATACCCTTGTGAAGCCCCGGATACAGCGGCGCCCCGTCCGGATCGACGGCGCCGGGCACCGCGGCTGCCTCGATCTCGCTGCGGGTAGCGAAGCACGGATAGAGCAGGCCCTGCGCCTCGAGCCACTGCGCGGCCTCGACATAGATCTGGAAATGCTCCGACTGGCGCAGCACCGGCTGCTCCCATGCGAGGCCGAGCCAGGCGAGGTCCTCCACTATGCCGGCGACGTACTCCTCGCGGCAGCGCGCGACGTCGATATCCTCGATGCGCAGGAGGAAGCGGCCGCCGGCCTGTTGCGCCAGATCGAACGCGGTGAGCGCGGAAAGGGCGTGGCCGAGGTGAAGCGGCCCGTTGGGGCTCGGCGCGAACCGAAAGACGGGCACGGTCATCGGCGCCGCGGTCCGTCCGCCATGCCTGCACCGCCCCTCGCTCGTAACGTCATCTCACGCCCACCACTTTGCGTCCGCTCGGCGACACCCTACGTTGCCGGCAGCCGTCCGAGAAGTGTTCCATCCCGAGAGTGCCATGAAGCGAACGCCAGCGACGCCCATCGTCCTCGACGAGGCCAGCATGCGCGCCGGCATTCGCGCGCTGCGTCGCGCGTGTCCGCACTTGCGCGAGGTGCACACGCTGACGGGCGACCCCGATGTGCGCCGCCACACGTCGGGCTTCGAAGGCATCGCACGCATCGTCGTTGGACAGCAGCTATCGCTGGCGAGCGCACAAGCCATCTGGGGCCGCGTCGCGGCCGCAGTACGCCCGATGACACCGCGCAAGCTGCTGAAGCTGAGCGATGACGAGCTGCGCGCCGCCGGGCTGTCGAAGGGCAAGGTACGCACGCTGCGCGCGGTGAGCGAAGCCGTCCTCGCGGGACTGGATCTCGATGCACTCGCCCACGCGCCCGAGCAGGAGGTGCACGACACCCTCACGGCCCTGCCGGGCATCGGCCCGTGGACGGCGGACATCTACCTGCTGTTCTGCCTTGGCCGCGCCGACGCCTTCGCCGCCGGCGATCTGGCGCTGCAGATCGCCACGCGCACGGCCCTCGGCCTGGACGATCGTCCGTCGCGGGAGGAGCTTTTTGCCATCGCGGAGCGCTGGCGGCCGTGGCGCGGTGTGGCCGCACATCTTCTGTGGGCGCATTACAAGATCGTAGGCCGCACGCTGACGGCCGTAAAAAATGCCTAGTTTGCCGTGTCTTAGATGGCCTCGTCGCAATCGGCGGCCGCGCTTTTGCGGGAGCTTCACAGAGTTGATATGCGCCGCTAGTATCCCGGCCGAACTTGCAGGAGAGCGCGATTCGCAGAGCTAAACGCACAGGACGCCCGTAACGTGGATGCGCATACGGCCATTCCGGACTCTTTCCCGGCCCTCGTCCTAAACGCCGATTTCCGGCCCCTGAGCTACTATCCTTTGTCGCTCTGGAGCTGGCAGGAATCGGTGAAGGCGGTTTTTCTCGATCGCGTCAACATCGTCTCCGAATACGACCGCTTCGTCCGCAGCCCATCATTCGAGATGAGGTTGCCGAGCGTCGTCTCCCTCAAGACCTACGTGAAGCCGGCGCTCTATCCAGCGTTCACGCGGTTCAACGTATTCCTTCGCGATCGCTTCACCTGCCAATACTGCGGCTGCAAGGACGATCTGACCTTCGATCATCTCATTCCGCGTTCGCGCGGCGGACAGACCCGGTGGGACAACGTCACCACCGCATGCGCGCCGTGCAACCTGGAGAAGGGTGGCGCGATGCCGGACGAGGTGGGGATGCTGCCGATGCAGTCGCCCTACCGGCCGACGGTATTCGAGCTGCACCGCAACGGCAGGCTTTTCCCGCCGAACTACCTGCACGAAAGCTGGCTCGACTATCTGTACTGGGATACCGAGCTGGAGCCTTGATTCCTTATCTCAATCTCACTGTCATCCCGGGCAAGCGAGGCTTATGCCGAGCGCCGACCCGGGACCCAGGAGAAATGTGCGCAGCTCACCGCTAAGAGGCTTCGCCGCCCCTTGTGCTGGGCTCCGGATAGCCGCTCGCGTCGCTCACGGCTTGCGGGATGACAGATCTCAATCTCTGCTCGGAAAAAGAAATGCCTCGGCGGATGTGGCACCGAGGCATTTTCTTTTGTCGTGGAAGGACGACGATAATTCTTCAGGCGGCGCGCTTCATCGGCGCCGCACACAGCGATTCCGCGATCGCCTCGACGGCGCGGCTCCAATCGTGCGCCGAGCGGTCGTCGGCACCGAGGCCGAATGCGCGCAGCGCGTCGAGCGGCGTACCGCCGTCACGGAAGAAGCGGGCGCACGAGGCACGCGCAACACCCATCGCCTGATGCCATTGCAGCGGATTGATGTGGTTGAAACTCATTCGACACCTCCTCGTTGTGCGCCGCTTTTTCTAGGCCCGGACGCTGGGCCGAAACTGGTTGGCAAGCACACAGAGCGCGACGACATCGCTACGCGAAACCAGGTCATGCGATGACTTGTGGAGGCCTGCGTCTCCAACGCTCCATATGCTTGCCAGCTCGTTGGAAGGTCCCTCTTCTCCCCTCCAAAACGAATACGCGGCGACTTACCTCGTCGACGCCACCGCTATGGGGATGTCCGTCGTAGGAGACGGACTTCCGATAGCGACGAGTACCTCACTCACGACTTCCGACAGCGAACGCCACGAATGCGACTGGGACGCCACAACACACCTCACAAACTGACTGAACGGGACTGGCACCACGCACGAACGCTACGAACGCAACCGACGCTACAAAACGCTACTCACTCTCGTCTTCTGAAGCTGCAACCGTCCGGAAATACGCTGGACCTTTGTCTCCGGACGGTTCGCCTCGATTTGCATTGCCTGCTCGGGGGAGCACGCTTTGGGGGGATTTTGGCTTTACGCAAACGAACGCTACCGGACGCAACTGAACGCAACGCCTACAAACGCAGCTACTGTGACGGGGGACTACGCGATACGCGACGAACGCAACGGCGACGCAACTTACGCAACTGACGGCGGGGAAGGGGTTCCCGAAGTGACTGACGCAAGAACACGCGACTGACGCGAACGCGATCAAGAGCAACGCTTACGAAGACCGGGCTCTTACGCGCTTACTCAACCGATACGCGACGCACTCTGTGGTCTCTGAAACGCGACGCTTCACCGTGTGTTCCGCGAACGAGTGGAATAGACCGTTACTTTTTGACCACGAAAAGGCGCGACCGTGTCGGACCAACGGTATTTCGCTTGACAGTTGCTGAACGCAATCCGCCAGGGAAAACTGCAGATTATTGTGGAAAACTTTTTGCGCGCTATTGCGGCGCGAGTCTCAGCGCAGGTGCTGCGCCTCGTTGGCAGCACGCATGCACGCCAGCGCGATGACCAGCGATGCGATGACGTTCCAGCCGGCGAACGACAGACCCATGAAACGCCACGCCGCCTGATCGCAGCGCACGACGCTTGTCTGCTGCAAAGCTTCGAGCAGATTGCCGGCGTTTGTCGTCAACGCCTGCGAGCCGCTACACGCCGACGGCCCGGCCCAGAAGTGCCACTCGACACCGGCGTGGTAGACGGCGAGCGCGGCATTACCGAAAAACGCCAGGCCGACGAGGGCGAACAGCGCCACGGCGACATAGACCTGACGGGCGCTGAGCAGGACGAGCGCCAGGAAGATGAGCGGCACGCCGGCGTAATAGGCGTAGCGCTGCGCCTCGCATAATTCGCACGGCGCATAGCCGCCGATGTGCTGGAAGCCCAGCGCAACGAGAATGGCGGCGGCAGCCATTAACAACGCCGCTGCGCCCGCGCGGTAGGCGGAATGGCCGGTGGGGTCGTGCGCTGCGAATGTCATCGGAACCGCCTTTGGAAAGGAACCGCCTAGAAGAGATACCTAACGGCCACGAAGCCGCTCACCAAGACGACGACGAAAACGGTCGTAACCAGCGTTAAGCGATGCTCAATGAACTCGCGGATCGGCTGGCCGAAGAAATAGAGCAGCCCAGCCACAAGGTAGAAGCGCATGGCGCGGGCCACGATGCTCGCGCCGATAAAGGCGAGCAGATCCATCTTGGCGACGCCCGCCGCGATGGTCACCACCTTGAACGGTATCGGCGTCGCGCCTTTGATGATGATCGCCGGCACGCCGTACTCGTGCACGAACTGGATGAACGTATCGAGCGCGTGCTCCTTGCCGTAGAATTTCAGGATCGGCACGCCGATCGCCTCGTAGGCGAAATAGCCGATCGCATAGCCGAGCAATCCGCCGAGCACCGATGCGACGGTGGCGATCGCCGCGTACCGCCAGGCCTTCTGCCGGTCGCTGAGCACCATCGGGATCAGCATCACGTCAGGCGGGATAGGAAAAAACGAGCTCTCGATGAACGAGACGATGGCGAGCGCCCATGGCGCCCGCTTGCTGGACGCGGTGCGCATCATCCAATCATAGATGTTTCGCATTGGCTCTTGTCACTCGGCGGCGGGCGGCAGCGATGTGCCGTGATTTGGGATGTTGCGGTCGGTAAAGCTCAGCGCGAGGCGTAGCACGATCTCGTTGAGGATGAAGCGGCCTTCTGCCGTCGCCCGGAGCCGCCGCGAGCCGGCGACCGCCTCGATGAGGCCTTGCTGTGTCAGTTCTGCGACGGCCGCAGCCGGCACGGCGAAGCCGTAGCGCCGCTGCAGCAGGTCGAGATCGATGCCTTCCGACAGACGCAGCCCCATGAGCAGCATCTCGTCGGCCTCTTCCGTGCGCGACAGCGTCGCCGTCTCGGTGACGCCGTGCCCCGCCGCCTCGACGCGGCCGGCCCAAGCCTCGGGATTGCGCTCCGTGCTGGTGGCGACGCGCGATCCGTCCAGCAGCAGGCGGCCGTGCGCCCCCGGCCCGATGCCCGCATACTCGCCGTAGCGCCAGTACAGCAGGTTGTGACGGCTTTCCTCGCCGGGCGCGGCGTGGTTGGAAATCTCGTATGCCGGCAAGCCCGCGGCGCGCGTCAGCTCCTGCGTCGCCGCGTAGAGCGCCGCCGCCAGATCCTCGTCGGGGATCACCAGCTTGCCAGCCGCATGCAGCGCCGCGAACGGCGTGTCCGGCTCGATGGTGAGCTGATAGAGCGACAGGTGCCCCCCGGCGATGGCAAGTGCCTCGCCCAGCTCCTTGCGCCACGCGTCCGGCGCCTGGCCAGGCCGCGCATAGATCAGATCGAACGAGATGCGCTCGAAGGTCGTGCGCGCGATTTCGATGGCCGCCTTCGCCTCGGCGGCGGAATGAATACGCCCGAGCGACTTCAGTATGTCGTCCCGCAGCGACTGCACCCCCAGCGACACACGATTGACGCCGGCGGCGCGATGGCCGCGAAAACGCCCAGCCTCGACGCTGCCGGGGTTGGCCTCGAGGGTGATCTCCGCATCGGGCGCGACGCGCCACAGGCTCGCGATACGGTCGAGAATGGCGCCGACCGTTTGCGGCTGCATCAGCGACGGCGTACCGCCGCCGAAGAAAATGCTGGAAACGGTGCGCGGCCCCAGGCGCTGTGCCGTGTGCTCCAGCTCGCGCAGGAACGCGCTGCGGAAGCGCGCCTCGTCGATGCCGCCGAAGCGCACGTGGCTATTGAAGTCGCAATAGGGGCACTTCTGGGCGCAGAACGGCCAGTGCACGTAGACGCCGAAACCGGCCGCGTCAGCCGGCGTCATCGAGGACGGCCCGCTTGAAGTGGTCGAAGGCACGGGTTCGGTGCGAGATGGCATATTTGCTGGGCGGCTCCATTTCGCCGAAGGTTTCCGAATGCCCCTCGGCGACGAACATCGGATCATAGCCGAAGCCGTTGCCCCCGCGCGGCGGCCAAACGACAGACCCGTAAACCTTACCCTCGAAGAAGTGCGTCTCGCCGTCCGGCCAGGCAAGGCAAAGCACCGAGATGAAGTTGGCCCGCAGGGGCTCCCCATTCCAGTCCCGGCGGGCTACCAG
>Ga0182738_1002256_pt1 | contig 23110 bp, 19 predicted proteins | sample eDN5th30CBELigMG_FD_128876 | JGI IMG/M metagenome (GOLD analysis project Ga0182738, IMG submission 128876) | Enriched Miracle-Growth compost microbial communities from Emeryville, California, USA - eDNA 5th pass 30_C BE-Lig MG (version 2)... ...
AAACAAAAGCCTCAAGCGGCTTATCGCTTGTGCGACTGCCAGCCTGCTGGTTGCCTGCACCGGTGTGGGTGCCGTAGCCAGCGCCGACACGACGCCCGCTCCCACGCTGTCGGTGCCTGACTTTACCCAGGTTGTCGCCAAGACAGAAGGTTCCGTGGTCAATATCCGGACCACGGAGGCCGTGCCTGTCCGTCCACGCCTGGGTCCCAATACCAATGATCCCTACGAAATGTTCCGCTGGTTCTTCGGCCCCGACTTCATGCCCCCCGGCATGCAGCCTGATCGGCGCCAGCGCAACGCCCCCAGTGATGCCGAGCCCCAGGAGCGCACCGTGCCTCGCGGCGTGGGTTCGGGCTTCATTATTTCGGACGATGGCTACATCATCACCAACAATCATGTGGTGACCAAGTCCAACGGCATTTTCGTGACGCTGACCGACGGCAAGGAATACAAGGCAAAGGTCATAGGCACCGATCCCCGCACCGATGTGGCGCTGATCAAGATCGATGCCAAGAACCTGACGCCGCTGCCCATTGGCGACTCCAAGACGCTCAAGAAAGGGCAGTGGGTGCTTGCCATTGGCTCGCCATTCGGCCTTGATTCCACTGTTACATCAGGCATTGTGAGCGCGATCAACCGTGATACGGGCGATTACCTGCCGTTCATCCAGACCGACGTGGCCGTCAATCCGGGCAACTCGGGCGGACCGCTGATCGATCTTGCTGGCCGCGTCGTAGGCGTGAACTCGCAGATCATTTCCCAGAGCGGCGGCTTCATGGGCATTTCGCTGGCCATCCCCATCGATGAAGCCATGCACGTGGTCGAGCAGCTCAAGGCGCACGGGAAAGTGACGCGCGGCCGCATAGGCGTGCAGATCGGACCTGTCTCCGATGAGGTAGGCAAGGCGATTGGCCTGGACAACGCCAAGGGCGCCATGGTGAGCAATGTCGAGTCGGGCGGTCCGGCGGCCAAGGCTGGTGTGCGTCCTGGCGACGTGATCATCAAGTTTGATGGCAACGAGATCGATCACATGACCGATCTTCCCCGTCTCGTTGGCGCGACCAAGCCGGACAGCACCGTGCCCATGGAAATATGGCGCAAGGGCAAGAAGGAAACCCTGCGCGTCAAGGTTGGCGAGATGCCTGCCGCTTCCGACGAAGAAGCGGGTCCGTCATCCAAGGCGCCCAAGGATGCCCCCGCCGACAAGCTGGGCCTGAAGGTTGGTCCGGTGGAGTCCTCGGCCGCGTCTGAGCTGGGCATAGAAGGCGGGGTGCAGGTGGTGCAAGCCAATGGTCCCGCCGCGGATGCCGGGCTGGCTGCGGGAGACATCATCGTGACCATCAACGATGTGGACATCAAGGGTCCCGAGCAGTATGCCAAGATCGTGTCCGGCCTGGACAAGGGGCGCGCCGCTGCCTTGCTGGTTGTCCGGGGGGATCAGTCTCAGTGGATCACCGTCACGCCGAAAAAATAATCGCAGAAACGGCTAAAATGGCGTAAAGCAGAAGGGAGCGCCCTCGAGCGCTCCCTTTTTATGCGTTTTGCCTTACCTTTTACCTATTTTTCCGGTTATTTTGCCGCATTTATGGATCAAATCCGCAACTTTTCCATCATCGCTCACATCGACCATGGCAAGTCCACGCTTGCCGACCGCCTGATCCAGCGTTGCGGTGGGCTGGCGGATCGTGAAATGTCCATGCAGGTGCTCGATTCCATGGACATCGAGCGCGAGCGTGGCATCACCATCAAGGCGCAGACGGCAGCCTTGAGCTACAAGGCGCGCGATGGCAAGGTCTATGCGCTGAACCTCATTGACACGCCTGGACACGTCGACTTTTCCTATGAGGTGAGCCGCTCGCTTTCCGCCTGCGAGGGGGCGCTGCTGGTGGTGGATGCCTCTCAGGGTGTCGAAGCCCAGACAGTGGCCAATTGCTACACCGCCATCGAGCTTGGCGTGGAAGTGCTGCCCGTGCTCAACAAGATGGATCTGCCGTCGGCGGAGCCCGAGAATGCCCGTGCGGAGGTCGAGGATGTGATCGGCATAGACGCCAGCGACGCCATCCTGTGCAGCGCCAAGACGGGTATGGGCATAGACGATATTCTCGAGCAGATTGTCGCCAAGGTGCCCGCGCCCAAGGGTGATCCGGAAGCGCCCTTGCAGGCGCTCATCATTGATTCCTGGTTCGATAATTACGTTGGCGTCGTGATGCTGGTACGCATCGTCAATGGCACCCTGCGTCCCAAGGACAAGCTCCTGTTCATGGCGACAGGGGCGACACACCTGTGCGAGCAGATTGGCGTATTCACGCCCAAGTCGGTGGCACGCGATGCGCTCTGCGCGGGGCAGGTGGGGTTTGTCATTGCAGGCATCAAGGAGCTGGCGCACGCCAAGGTGGGCGATACGCTGACACTGGCAGGCAAGCCGGCGGCCCAGGCGGTTCCGGGGTTCAAGGAGGTCAAGCCGCAGGTGTTCGCCGGACTGTATCCGGTCGAAAGCAGCGAGTACGATCAGTTGCGCGATTCCCTGGAAAAGCTCCGGCTGAACGATTCGGCCCTGATGTTCGAGCCCGAAGTTTCGCAGGCCTTGGGTTTTGGCTTCCGCTGCGGCTTTCTGGGGCTGCTGCACATGGAAATTGTGCAGGAGCGCCTCGAGCGCGAATTCGACATGGATATCATCACGACGGCGCCGTCCGTGGTGTACGAGGTCGAGCAGCGCGATGGCAGCATTGCCATGATAGAAAGCCCTTCGCGCATGCCCGAGGTCGGCAGCATCGTCGAGATCCGCGAGCCTATCGTTACAGTTACACTGTTCATGCCCCAGGAATATGTGGGGCCGGTCATGACATTGTGCATGGCCAAGCGCGGCGTGCAGCTGAACATGAGCTATCACGGGCGGCAGGTGCACCTGACCTACGAGATCCCGCTGGCCGAGATCGTGCTCGATTTTTTCGACAAGCTCAAGTCGGTGTCGCGCGGCTACGCCTCGATGGACTACGAGTTCAAGGAATATCGCGCCGCCGATGTGGTGCGCGTGGATCTGCTGATCAATGGCGATCGTGTGGATGCGCTGTCGATGATCGTGCACCGCAGCAATGCCCGGTATCGCGGACGCGAGGTGGTCTCCAAGATGCGCGGCCTGATACCCCGGCAGATGTTTGACATTGCCATACAGGCGGCCATTGGCGCCGAGGTCGTGGCCCGCGAAAACGTCAAGGCGCTGCGCAAAAACGTGTTGGCCAAGTGCTATGGCGGCGATATCAGCCGCAAGAAGAAGCTGCTCGAGAAGCAGAAGGCGGGGAAGAAGCGCATGAAGCAGGTCGGCAACGTAGAGATTCCCCAGGAGGCTTTCCTGGCGATCTTGCAGGTCGAGGACAAATAACTTGAATAATCACAAGGTGTCGCTGGTATGAGCTGGGATTTCGCCCTGATTCTGTTTGTGCTGCTGGTTGTTACAGGCGTGGTGTGGTGTCTGGATTTTTTCTGGCTCAGGAACCGGCGCAGGACGCGGGGCGTGGCCGCCATGGCTGCCACGGGGCCGGCGCTTGTGGGGCTGGGCGAGGCCGATGCCGCGCGGATACGCCAGGAAGCCTATGACAAGGCCAACAAGGCACCGTGGTGGGTGGAATACTGCGTCAGCTTTTTCCCGGTCATCCTGTTCGTGTTTCTGCTGCGCTCTTTCGTGGTGGAGCCATTTCGCATTCCATCCGGCTCCATGTTGCCGACGCTGCAAAACGGCGATCTCATCCTGGTCAACAAATTCCAGTATGGCATCCGCCTGCCGGTGATCGACAAGAAGGTGGTTGACATCGGCACGCCCCGGCGAGGGGATGTGCTCGTGTTCCGCTACCCGGTCGACCCCAGCGTCGACTATATCAAGCGGGTCGTCGGCCTGCCGGGCGATGTTGTACAGTACCAGAACAAGGTATTGTCCATAAACGGGCAGGAGGTGGCTCACGTGCGCGACGGCGATTTTTTCGAGCCCGACCGTTCGTCCTATGTCGGGCGCTATACTGAGCAACTGGGCAGTGTTTCGCACCGTATCTTGCTGAACAAGCAGGCGCCGCAAGATTTCATGGCTATTTCCGACTACCCGTTCCGGAAAAACTGTGAGTACATGCCCAGCGGCGTACGCTGCACCGTGCCCGAGGGGCATTATTTCATGATGGGCGACAATCGCGACAACAGTCTCGACAGCCGCTATTGGGGCTTTGTGCCTGACGAGAATATCGTGGGCCGGGCATTTTTCATCTGGATGAATTTCAGCGAGCCCAGCCGTATCGGCGGGTTCCACTAATGGCCAAGCTAGACGCCCTGCAAATAACGCTGGGCTATGAGTTCGGCGATCCTGCCCTGCTTGAGCAGGCATTGACGCACCGCAGCCACAGCGCGCATCACAACGAACGCCTGGAGTTCCTTGGGGATTCCGTGCTCAATTTCGTTGTGGCGGCCATGCTTTTCCGCCGTTTTCCCCGTATCGACGAAGGCGACCTGTCGCGCCTGCGCGCCAATCTGGTCAAGCAGTCGGCGCTGGCCGAGATCGCCGGGCGTCTGCAGCTGTCGCAGTATTTGCGGCTGGGCGAAGGCGAACTCAAAAGCGGCGGTTTTCGCCGTCCTTCCATACTGGCTGATGCGGTGGAAGCCATCCTGGGCGCTGTATTTCTGGATGGCGGTTTTGATGCCGCGCACAAAGTCATAGGGCTGCAGTATGAGCCCATTCTGGCCACAGTCGACCCCAAGACCCTGGGCAAAGACCCCAAGACCTTGCTGCAGGAGCTGTTGCAGGGGCGCAAGTATGATCTTCCTGTGTACACAGTGCTGGCCACGCATGGCGCGGCCCATAGCCAGACTTTCGAGGTGGAGTGCCAGGTGCCCAAGCTCGATATCCGGGTGACTGCGGGGGGCGCGAGCCGCCGCGCCGCCGAGCAGGCGGCTGCCCAGAAGGCGATCGAGGCCATCAGCAAGCTGGCCCCTCCCAAGGGGGGGCGAGGGCCGAGGTCTCGCAAGTCGGCCCAGCTTACCCTGCCCGTGGCGGTTTCCCAGGAGAACAAATAGCATGACGCAGGATCAGGATATCGACCAGCAATCGACACCGGAGGGCAGCCAGGGCGCGTCCCCGGCAGCATCCCCGGCTATGCGCTGCGGTTTCGTCGCCGTCATCGGCCGGCCGAATGTGGGCAAGTCGACGCTGGTCAACGCACTGATCGGCAGCAAGATATCCATCGTGTCGCGCAAGGCGCAGACGACGCGCCACCGCATCCATGGTGTGCTGACGAGAGACGACGCCCAGTTCGTGTTTGTCGACACGCCGGGCTTCCAGACGCGTCATGGCGGTGCCATGAATCGCATGATGAATCGTGTGGTCACACAGGCGCTGGCCGATGTCGACGTAGTCGTGCATGTGGTCGAGGCCGGCAAATGGTCGTCGGGCGATGCGCAATTGCTGCCGCTGCTGCCCGATGCGGGGAAAACCCTGCTGGTGGTCAACAAGGTTGACGCGCTCAAGAACAAGAACGACATGTTTGCCTTCGTGGGCAAGATCATGTCGCAGTTTGCTTACTCGGCAGTTATTCCGGTCAGCGCGCTGCGAGGCGTGCAGCTGGAGAATCTGCTTGCTGAAATCGCGGCGCGCCTGCCAGAAGGCGAGCCGATGTTCGAGGCCGACACGCTGACCGACCGGCCCATGCGTTTTATCGTGGCCGAGCTTATTCGCGAGAAGATCTTCCGTCTTGTCGGCGACGAGCTTCCCTACGGCTGCACGGTGATCGTCGAACAGTGGGACGAGAATGAGACAGGCGCGCGCGTGGCTGCCTGCGTGGTGGTCGAGCGGGAATCCCACAAACCTATCTTGCTGGGCAGTGGTGGTTCCCACATGAAACGCATTGCCAGCGAAGCGCGCCAGGATATGGTCAAGCTGCTTGATAAGCCCGTGTTCCTGGATGTCTACATCAAGGTGCGCAAGGGGTGGTCAGACCGGGAGAGCGCACTGCGCGAACTGGGCTATGAGTAAGCGGGCGCAACGCGTCCAGGATGCCGAAGGTTTTCTTCTGCATTCCGTGGCGTGGCGCGAAACCTCCTTGATCGTGCAGACATTTACCCGGGCGTATGGCAATGTCGCCCTGGTGGCCAAGGGCGCCAAGCGTCCTCATTCCTCGCTACGGCCTGTGCTGTCGGCTTTTCAGCCGCTGCTGCTGTCCTGGACGGGGGCTGGCGAGGTCAAGACCCTCTCCAGGGCGGAATGCGCCGGCATCAGGCCGCTTGCGGGCAGGGCGCATATGTCAGCCTGGTATATGAATGAGCTGCTGCTGCGCCTGCTGCCGCGCGAAGATCCCCACCCTGTGGTGTACGATGCCTACGATGCGGCGCTGCGGCGGCTGGCGGGAGATCTGCCCGCCGCCAGCGCGCTGCGTCGTTTTGAGTGGGTGCTGCTGGACGAAACAGGCTATGGCGCGGGCGATGACCCGCCCGATTTCGACGACCCGAAGGTTGAGCCGGCGCTGCGCCTGGCCTTGCGTGAACGGCTCAATGAGCTGCTGCAGCGGCCGCTGCAGACCCGCAAAGTATTGATGGAGCTTCAGAAGTATTGAAACCCGTGCCATGCATCGTCGTTCTGGATACTTGTGTCCTGATTTCGAATGTGTTGCGCCAGGGGCTGCTGGACCTGGCGCGGCAGGGCTGTTTCGTGCCCGCGTGGAGCCGGATTATCGGCGACGAGTGGGTGCGCAATGCGGCGCGCTTGTGGGAAATCGATGTGTCGGAGGTTCAAACCCAGTGGGATGCACTTCAGGCGGCCTGGCCAGCGGCTGACCTTGGGGACGTAGCCGCATACAAGCAGGGGCTGGAGCGCAGCGACCCCAAAGACTGGCACGTCGTGGCGGCTGCCCGCAAGGCCTTGGCCCAATGCGCCGCCCCGACGCGGGTGGCGGTCGTCACCCGCAATATCAGGGATTTTCATCGCGCTGAACTCTATCACCTCGGGCTGGAATTGCTCGATCCTGATCAATTGATGGTGCGCTGTCTGGAGCACCATCCAGAGCGGATTGCGGCCATGCTGGCGCGGGTGCCAGGATATGCCATGGAATATGGCCGCCCACGTGAGGCGCTGGGTGACATTCTCCGGCGTGAGAGGCTGTTCCGCCTGAACAAGCTGTGGGAGACAATGCGCCCACCGCTGCGGGAGCCTGCCGAGTCGCCACTGACCGAATTGCCGTTGACCGAATTGCCGTTGACCGGGGCGCCCTTGATTGAGTCCAGGCCGTCCGGGCTGGCTGGCGGCGACAAGGAGGAAGGCTGGTCATGAGCACAAAAACAGGTGTGGGCCTGTCCGTCCTGTCGTCGTGTCTGTTTGCCCTGTTGTATTACTACGCGACTGTGCTGTGGCCGTTGACGGGTGAACGGGTATTTGCCTGGCGCATCGTGCTGGGCCTGCCGGCACTGGCGTTGATCATCAGCCGTGGGCGCGCGTGGCGGGAGGTGCGGGATATCGCAGGCAGGCTGCGGCACGACCGGCTGCTGTGGCTGGCCATGCCTGCCAGTGCGGCCTTGATAGGCGTGCAACTGTGGCTGTTTGTCTGGGCGCCGCTGCATCAGAAAGCCCTGGATGTATCCATGGGGTATTTTCTGCTGCCTATTGCCATGGTGCTGGTGGGCCGGCTGGTCTATGGCGAGCGGCTGACACGCATGCAACAGGCGGCGGTGTATGTCGCCCTGCTGGGCGTCGCGCACGAGCTATTTCGTACTGGCGCATTCTCGTGGGCCACGGCGTTGGTGGTGCTGGGGTATCCGCCTTATTTTGTGCTCAGGCGCTACCTGAGGATGGGGTCGCTTGGGGTGCTGTGGTCGGATATGCTGCTGCTTACGCCAGCGGCCTTTTTCATCCTGCTGTCAGCCGACGGGGGCATGAACGGTTTCGCCCAACTGCTGGCCTATCCGCGCCTGTTTGTGCTGGTGCCTTTGCTGGCGCTGATCAGTTCCGCGGCGCTTGCCGCCTACCTGTCGGCAAGCCGCATGCTTCCCCTGGGTCTCTTCGGCCTGCTCGGCTACGTGGAGCCTGTGCTGCTGTTCTGGGTGGCTTGTCTGCTGCTTGGCGAGCCGGTTGAGCCCAAGGCCTGGTTGACGTATGTGCCGATCTGGATAGCAGTGATGCTGGTGGCAGCCGAAGGGGCGGGCAAATGGCTCCGGGGGCGCCGCCAGCGCGGCATGCCGGGCGGTTCTGAAACCCAGGCCGCGCCGGACGAAAGTGAAGCTCGGAACCAATAAGCGTGAATCGTGGCCCGACGGATGGCGGCGGCGGGCACAAAAGCGTAAGTAAATGAAATGCCCCCAGGGGCATGCAGCCGATGGGGGCAAAACCTGGTGTTTTGTCTGCCTTGCAGACGCTGGACGGTCTATTCGCGATTGCCGCCGAAAACGCCGAGCAGCATCAGCAGGTTGGCGAAGATGTTGTACACGTCCAGGTAGATGGCCAGTGTGGCGGAAACGTAGTTGGTTTCCCCGCCGTTGATGACGCGCTGCAGGTCAACCAGCAGCAAGGCGGAAAATATGCCGATGGCCAGCACCGAGATGGTCAGCATGAGCGCGGGAAGCTGGAAGAAGATGTTCGCCAGTGAGGCCACAAGCAGCATGACCACGCCGATGAACAGGAATTTCTGCATGCTGGAGAAGTCGCGCTTGCTGGTCGTGGCGACGCTTGCCATGGCGCCAAAGACCACTGCGGTGCCGCCGAAGGCCAGCATGATCAATTGCGAGCCATTGGACAGGCCGATGACATGGCCAAGCAGGCGCGACAGCATGATCCCCATGAAAAACGTGAACCCGAGCAGCAGCGCAACCCCCAGGGAGCTGTTCTTGTTGCGTTCGATCATGAACATGAGGCCAAAGGCGCCCACCAGGAAGACCATGGCGCTCATGCCTGGGCTTGCGCCCATGACGCGGTTGATGCCCGTGTTGAGCCCGACCAGCGCGCCCAGGACGGTGGGAATGAGCGACAGTGCCAGCAGCCAGTAGGTATTGCGCATGACACGGTTGCGCACTGCCAGGGAGGTATCGCCATATTGCCCCTGGCGGGCAATACGTTGTTGGAAATCGGCCATGGTTGGGATCCTTATCTGAAAAAAGCTTTGCTGCTTAGATTAACTTACAAATAACTGAACAGGCAAGCATCAAGAGAGGCCTCGAGCCAGGAGCGCCGTGGGACGGGGCCGTACAGGACATTGGGCCGGCCAAACTGCCTTAGGTTCCCGAGGATGCGGCACGGCGTGGCGTCATGCCGCGCCGGATGGCGGGCCCGTCTCAGCCTCCTTGCGCGCGTCCCGAGACATCATGTGCGTGCAGCGTATGGCCTTCGGTCTGATATTGCCGCCAGCGTTCCCGTGCGGCATTCTTGTCGGCCTCATGGTTGGATACGATTTCCAGTATACGGTCAAAGCGTGCGGCGTCGGGCGGGCACTGCAGGTCGAGATTGACCAGCCAGGGAGAGGCCGCTTGCGCGGCTGTGTCCGCATTGGCCGGCGCCGCATCGCCCGGAAGGGCGGCCAGGTCTTCCGCGAGCAGGACGGGCGTCGCCGCCGCCATGGGGTCATCGGCCATGACATGGGGTACGAAGGCGGTGGCCTCGAACCCCCACAGCAGGCGGTCGAACTTGGCCAGCCTGTCGGCGTCCCGCGTATAGACGATCAGCCTGCGTCCCGCCGCGCAGTGCTTGCGCACGACTTCGCAGGCCATGCGCAGCCTGTCCGGCGCGCCAAAGGCGAAATCGATGCGTGTCACACTCAGCCTGCCTCGGACAGCAGATAATGGGTCAGCAGAGGCACCGGGCGGCCTGTCGCGCCCTTGTCCTTGCCGCTGCGCCATGCCGTGCCGGCGATATCCAGGTGCGCCCAGGGATAGCTTTCGGCAAAGCGCGCCAGGAAGCAGGCGGCGGTGATTGCGCCGCCATCGCGCCCGCCGACATTGGCCATATCCGCGAAATTGCTGCGCAAGGCCTCCTGGTAGCTGTCTTCCAGGGGCAGACGCCAAGCGGTGTCGTTGGCGCTGCGGCCAGCCTGGAGCAGGCTGTCGGCCAAGGCGTCGTCTTTGCTGAACAGCCCGGTGTTGACATGGCCCAGCGCAACCACGCAGGCACCCGTCAGTGTGGCAATATCGATCACGGCGGCTGGCTTGAAGCGTTCGGCATAGGTCAGCGCATCGCACAGCACCAGGCGGCCCTCGGCGTCCGTGTTCAGAATCTCGATGGTCTGGCCGGACATGCTGGTGACAACGTCTCCCGGTTTGTTGGCGCGGCCGCTGGGCAGGTTTTCGCAAGCGGCGATCAGGCCTACCACATCGCGGTCCAGGCCAAGCTCGGCGACTGCCCGCAGGGTGCCCAGCACGGTTGCGGCGCCGCACATATCGTATTTCATTTCATCCATGCCCGCCGCGGGCTTGAGAGAGATGCCGCCCGCGTCAAAGGTGATGCCCTTGCCGACCAGCACGACAGGCGGCTTGCGGTTGCGGGTCTTGGCGCCGGCCGCAGTATATTTGAGCACGATGAAGGCAGGCGGTTCATAGGAACCCCGGGCCACCGACAGGAAGGAACCCATCTTCAGGGCTTCGATGCGCTTCTGGTCCAGGACCTCGACCTTCAGGGCCTTGAATTCGCGTCCCAGCTTGCGCGCCGTGTCTCCCAGGTAGGAAGGCGTACACACGTTGGCGGGCAAGTTGCCCAGCTGGCGGGTCAGGTTCATGCCGTTGCCGATTGCCTGGCCTTCGCGCAGCCCGGCCTGTGCCTGCGCCGCCTGGGCGCGCGTCACCGACAATGCCAGCTTGCGCAGCTTGGGGGCGGCCTCCTGGGGCTTGCCGAATGTGCCGTCGTAGCGGTAGAGCGCCGCCACGACGGTGGTGGCGGCGGCACGGGCGCGCTCGCGCACCCCCGCGCCTTCGCATTCAATGCCCGCCAGCGTGCTGACGGCTTCGGTCAGGCCCGCCCCGGCGCAGTATTGCGCAAAGGTCTGCTCGGCGGCGGCATGGGCCGATGCCTTGTATGATTCCTGTTTGCCGAGGCCAACCAGCACGACGCGGACCGCGGCGACGCCTGGCAGGTTGCGCAGCACCAGGCTGGTATTCGGCCTTGCCTTGAATTCGGATTTGAGCACTGCGCGCAGCGCGCCTTCGCTGGCACGGTCTATGATTTCGGCCGCCGGCGACATGATGCCGTCGGCAAAGACGCCGACCGCCAGCGCTGCTGTCTTGATTTGATGCAAGGAAGCGGTGGTCTGTGTGCTAAATTCCATTCAAAATTCCCGGAAGTGTCGATTGAGGATACTTACGATTATCCCGCAAATTGTCTCATGTCTCTATTCAAGCGTTCCGTTGTCTCCGAAATCCTGAGCCACGCCGGTGTCGTGTTCTCGACGCTGCTGGTCGTCTGGCTCAGTGTGTTGCTGGTGCGCCTGCTGGGCGAGGCGGCAAACGGCAGTATTGGCGCGGATGTCGTGTTCGGCCTGGCAACCTTTTCCAGCATCACGGCGCTGCCTGTCATTCTTTCGGTTTCGCTTTTCATTGCTGTGCTGACGACTGTCACCCGCAATTTCCGCGAGTCGGAGATGGTGGTCTGGTTTGCCAGCGGCCTGTCGCTCAAGGACTGGCTTGGGCCGGTGCTGCGCTGTGCTGTGCCGGTTGCCATCATCATCAGTGTCCTGACGCTCATGGCTTCTCCATGGGCTTACAGGCAGATCAGTGAGTACCGGCAGCGCTACGAGCAGCGCTCTGACCTGTCCAAGGTATCCGCAGGCCAGTTCATCGAGACGGAAGATGGCGCGCGGGTATTCTTCACGGAAGAACCCCAAAGCCCCGATGAGGAAATGGGGCAGATCGTCGCCCGCGTGCTGGATGAGGATTGGCTCAGTGTCATTACGGCGGACAGCGCGCACGTCGAGACCGAGGCCAATGGGGATCGTTTTCTGGTATTGAGCTCGGGCCACCGCTATGACCTGAAGCCGGGGAAACCGGATTTCCGTCTGGTGGATTTCGAGCGCTACGGCGTGCGCCTTGAAAGCAAGGCGGATGCGACCACAGCCGAGGCTGTCAGGCGCGAAGCCGAGCGCCAGATCAAGGCCAGGCCAACGTTGCAGCTGCTTTCAGACAACACCGACAATGCCCGCTCCCAGATCATGTGGAGGCTGGCGCTGCCGCTGGCGGCGCTGAACCTGGCTATGCTGGCGATACCGCTGGGCGCCGTGAACCCGCGCCTGGGCCGCTCGGGCGATTTCCTGATCGCCGGGCTGGTCGGCCTGCTCTATATGAACTTGATCAACCTCTCCAGGGGCTGGATTAGCAGCGGCCTGCTGGATTTCCGGGTGGGGATCTGGCTTGTGCATGCCATATTTGCCGCCCTCATGGCCTATATGATGTGGCGCAAGCTGCGTGTGCGCCCGCCGCGCCGGCAGCGGCGCCAGCAGGCGGCCTGATCAGGCTGCGCGCCATGCGGCCCAGGCGACCATGGCCCAGGCAATAATGAAGGCCATGCCGCCGACGGGCGTGATGGCCCCCAGCCATTTTGTCCCGGTCAGGACCAACACGTAGAGGCTGCCGCTGAAGATCAGCACGCCGGCCAGCATCACTGCGCCGGCCATGCCCAGCAGCGGGGCGCCGATCTGTGTCGCCAGCAGGGCCAGCAGCAGCATGCCCAGGCCATGCACCAGCTGATACAGCACCGCCGTATGCCAGATGGCGAGCATGTCGGCATCGACGATGCGCTTGAGTCCGTGCGCACCGAAGGCGCCCGCGGCTACGCCGATCATGAGTATCAGGGCGGCGACAACAACTAAAGCGCGTATGGGCATGGCGGGTATCCTGGAACGATGGGATGAGAATGGATGTCCGGCAGTTTGGCATGGGTGGGGCAGGGCATGCAAGGCGCTTGTCCGCAGGCCCGCCTGCGCCTGCCGGGTGCTATGATGGACTGGCGCGGCGCCGCCCTGCATGGGCCCCGCGCGGCCAAGGCGATGCCGTATGCGAGGTGCCTCGATGAGCTGGATCACACACGAAGTCAGCAATCAGCCTCCCGAGCTGGTTGACTATAACCTGTTCGATACAGATGCCGCATTGCGCGAAGGGGTGGTGCGCGAGGGGGCGGCGGGACACGTTGCGGCGCTGGCCCGCTACGGCGGCGAGCTTGGCCGGCGAGAGACTTTTGAGCTGGCCCAGGCGGCAGACCGGCAGGTGCCGGAGCTGCAGCCCTACGACCGCCAGGGGCGCCGGATAGACCGGGTGGTTTTCCACCCGGCCTGGCAGCGATTCATGGAAATGGCTTATGGGCAGGGGATGCACAGCGGTCCCTGGGCTGAGCCCGGCGGCGGCGCGCAAGTGGCGCGGGCGGCAACCTACCTGATGCACGGCCAGGTGGAGGCCGGGTCTCTGTGTCCATCCACGATGACGGCCGCATCCATCCCCGTCCTGAGGCACGAGGCCTGGTTTGGCGGCATCGCGCCATTGCTGTATTCGCGCCGCTACGATGGCCGGGATCTTCCCCTGGCTGCCAAGACCTCCATGACCATAGGCATGGGCATGACGGAGAAGCAGGGCGGTTCCGACTTGCGGTCCAATACGACGCGGGCTGTGCCTGTCGACGCGGGTGGGCGCGGGCAACCGTATCGGCTGACCGGGCATAAATGGTTTTTTTCGGTGCCGACCGCAGATGCGCATCTGGTGCTGGCCAGGGCGCATGAGGCATTTTCCTGCTTTTATGTGCCACGCTGGCTGGAGGACGGCACGCGGAACAATATTCGCGTGCAACGCCTCAAGAACAAGCTGGGAAACCGTTCCAATTCCAGCGGCGAGGTGGAGTTCCAGGATGCGCTTGGTGTATTGGTGGGCGAGGAAGGGCGCGGCATAAGAACGCTGGTGGAGATGGCGTCGTATACGCGGATCGACTGTGTCCTGGGAAGCGCGGCGCTGCTGCGCCAGGCCTTGGTGCAGGCGCTGCACCACGCCCGTTGCAGGCGGGCGTTCGGCAAGGCCTTGGAGTCGCAGCCGCTCATGCGCAGCGTCCTGGCGGATCTGGCGCTGGAAAGCGAGGCCGCGACGGCGCTGGCCCTGCGCCTGGCGCGTGCCCTGGATGCCGCGGGCGACCCGGACGAGGATGCCTGGCGTCGGGTCATGGGCCCGGCCGCCAAGTTCTGGGTCTGCAAGCGCGCCATTGTCGCGATTGCCGAATGCATGGAGGTCTGGGGAGGCAATGGCTTCATCGAGGACGGACCCATGCCCAGGCTCTATCGCGAGGCGCCCGTCAATTCGATTTGGGAAGGTTCGGGCAACATCATGTGCCTGGATGTACTGCGCGCGCTGGGGCGCGATCGGACGTTTTCGGGTGCGCTGCTGGGCGGTCTCGAAAAGGAGGCGGCTGCGGACGCGCGGCTTGCCGGGCGCGTGGCGGCCCTGCGCGGCGCATTGGCAGATGAGGAGGCCGCGCAGGCAGGCGCGCGCGGGGTGGCCCGTGATCTCGTATTACTTGTTCAGGCCGGCCTGCTGCGCCGCCATGCTCCGCCCTTCGTGGCCGATGCTTTTATTGCCTCGCGCTTTGGGCCTATGGGCGGCGTCACAGGTACTTTTGCCCATTCCGCCGGGATCGCCCAGGCCCTGATCGAGCGGTCCTGGCCGCAGTGAGCCGGCGACAACCATGGTTTTCACCGATTCCGCACACTGACGCGGCGCGGCGCTACACCCTATAATCAGTCAGCCCGGCCTGCAGCCGGGGGTACAAGCAAGAAATCGGGAAGCATGTGAACACCATCCTGAATGCATTGGCGCGCTCGCTGGCGGGCGCGATATCCTCTCGCCGCTGGGGCAGGGCGCTGGTCGCGATCATCATATTGGCAGCGGCGGGAATAGGCGTATGGCCACAACTCGAGCGTCAGGCCGGCGCGGTCGCCGGAAATGGCCGCCCGGCTGCCGAGGCCGCTCAGGCCGGCAGCGTGCCCGCGAACGGCTTTCTGCTCGAGGGCAAGGTGGTGCGTGTGGCCGATGGGGATACGTTCACGCTGCTGGTGCGCGGCAGGCAGGAGCGCATACGGATGGCCAGCATTGATGCGCCGGAAGTCACCAAGAATCCGGAACAGCCTGGGCAGCCCTATGCGCAGGCATCGCGCGATGCGCTGGCAGGGCTGATCGCCGGCAAGACGCTCTCCTTGCGGTGCTTTGAGCGTGACCGCTACGATCGCAATATCTGCGATGTTCCGTTGGCGGAGGGCGGGACGGCCAATCGCCGCCAGGTCGAGGCGGGCATGGCCTGGGCCAATATGGAAAAGCGGGGAAGGTTCATGCGGGATGAGGCGCTGCCGGATCTGGAGCGGCAGGCGCGCAAGCAGAGGGCGGGCCTGTGGCGTGATCGCGATCCCGTCCAGCCCTGGGTCTGGCGCTACCAGTGCTGGCAGAAGCACCAGTGCTAGGGATGCTGCTTCCATTGCGCGGCGTAAAGCGCCTGCTGGCGGCGGCCCTGGCGGCGCTGCTGCCGGTCCTGCTGGCGGCATGTTCTCCCCAGCCGGTGAACAGCCCCTACGAGCAGCGCCTGATGGGTGAAAACGTGCTCTACACGGCTTTCACCCAGCGCTCGCCCAAGTATCTGGACCCCGCCAGTTCGTACTCGACGGATGAGACTCCCTTCACCTATAACATTTACGAGCCCCTGTATGGCTACGACTATCTGGTCCGCCCATACAGGCTGGTTCCGCGTTCCGCCGCATCAATCGAGCCGCCGACCTATCTTGACCGCGATGGCAATGTATTGCCGGATGACGTGGCGGGCGAACATGTGGCATTCAGCATTTACGACATTCACATCAGGCAGGGAATACTGTTTGCGCCGCACCCCGCCTTCGCGCGCGATGACAATGGCAATTACGCTTATTGGCCGCTGAAGCCCGGAGCGCTTGATGGGAAGTTCAGCCTGGGCGACTTTCAGCGGACCGGCACACGCGAGCTTGTCGCGGATGATTTTGTCTACGCCTTCAGGCGCCTGGCCAGCCCCCGCGTGGTTTCGCCAATTTACGGGACGCTTGCGGAGCATATCGCCGGCATGCGCGATTATGGCGATAGGCTCAAGCGGGACGATGCGGCTCAGAAGGCGCAAGGTGGCGGCATGCGGCCCTGGCTGGATCTGCGCAAGACTGGCTTCGAGGGCGTCCAGGCGCTCGACGACCATACCCTGCGCATCAAGGTGATCGGCAAATATCCACAGTTCAAATACTGGCTTGCCATGACTTTCACCGCACCCATTCCCTGGGAGGCCGACCGCTTCTACCATCAACCCGGCATGGCGCAGCACGACCTGTCGCTCAATACCTGGCCGGCGGGAACAGGGCCCTATATGCTGGTGGAGTCCCAGGTCAACCGGCGCCATGTGATGGCGCGCAACCCCAATTTCCGTGGCGAGCCCTACCCGTGCGAGGGTGAGCCGGGCGACCGGGAAGCCGGCCTGCTGGACGATTGCGGCAAGCTCACGCCTTTCATTGACCGTATCGTATTCTCACTGGAGAAGGAAAGCGTGCCCTTGATGGGCAAGTTTATCCAGGGATACTACGACACGCCGGAAGCCGACCGCAGCGAGTATGGCGTGGCCATGCGCGTGGCTGCCGGCGATTCCGCCGACAAGGCAGCCCTTTATGCCGACCATGGGCTGCAGTTGCGCAGTTCGACCGAAGCGCAGATCTATTACCTGGGTTTCAACTGGCTGGACCCTGTGGTGGGCAAAGGCGATACGCCGGCACAGCAAGAGAAAAACCGCAAGCTGCGCCAGGCCATCAGCATAGCTTTCAACTGGGAGCAGTTCGTGGCCATTTTCCAGAATGATCAGGCGCAGGTTGCCTACGGGCCTATCCCTCCGGGCGTGCTGGGCTACCAGGAACCGCCGCAAGGCGTCAACCGTGAGGTGTACACGCTCGAAGATGGCCGGCCGGTGCGCAGGCCGCTGGACGAGGCGCGCCGCCTGCTGGCCGAGGCGGGCTACCCGGATGGGCGCGATGCGCGCACGGGGCGCCCGCTGATTCTATATTTCGATTCGGCGGGAGGCATGGGGTCGAGCGCCATGCTCGACTGGATGCGCCGACAGCTCGCGGCCATCCATGTACAGCTGGAGGTTCGCGCCACGGATTACAACCGCTTCCAGGACAAGATGCGCCAGGGCGGCGCCCAGATGTTCATGTGGGGCTGGGTGGCGGATTATCCCGATGCGGAAAATTTCCTCTTTCTGCTCTACGGCCCGAACGCCAAGGCCGGAAATGGCGGCGAGAACGCATCGAATTACCAGAACGCCGAATTCGACCGGCTGTTCGACCAGATGCGCTTCCTGGATGACGGGCCAGAGAAGGAGGCACTGATACACAGGATGGTTGCCATTGTTCAGCATGATGCGCCATGGATGTTCGGTTATTTTCCAATGTCGGGGGGCGCTTATCAGGCATGGGTGGGCAATGCCAAGCCGACGGAAATGGTGCGTAATATGCTGCAGTATCTGCGCCTGGACCCAGCCCTGCGCGTCGAGAAAATCAGGCAATGGAATGTGCCTGTCTGGTGGCCGCTGTGGCTGCTGGGTGGCTTGGCCCTGCTGGGCGCTTGGCTGATCTGGCGGGCCGCACGGCGGCGAGACCAGGCAACTGCGGTGGCTGCGCCGCAAGGGACGGCCCGCGCCCGCTTGCCGGAACCGGGCAGCCATGAGAGGGAGGCGCAGCCATGATTCGCTACATCGCGCGCAGGCTGCTGTATGGGGCGCTCATCCTGATAGGGGTGAACCTGCTGACATTTGTGCTGTTTTTCGCTGTCAATACGCCCGATGACATGGCTCGCCTGGCCATTGGCGGGCAGCGTGTGAGCCAGACGGCCATAGACCGCTGGAAGGCCGAGCGCGGCTATGACAAGCCGCTGTTTTTCAATGCGGGGGCGCAAGGCCTGGAAAAATGGACAGACACCATTTTTCATGATCGTTCGGTCCCGTTGCTGCGTTTCGATTTTGGGTTTTCCGATCAGGGCAGGGATATCGGCCATGAAATCGCCGCGCGCATGGGGCCAAGCCTGGCCCTGGCGTTGCCCACCTTCGTGCTCGGGTTGTTCGTATGCATTGCCTTTTCCCTGCTGCTGGTATTCTTCAAAGGCACGCGGCTGGACTTCGCAGGCGTGGTGGCATGCGTCGTGCTCCTGTCCATATCAGGTCTGTTCTACATCATTGCCGGCCAGTGGCTGTTTGCCAAGATATTGCGATGGGTGCCTTACTCAGGCTACGTGGAAGGCTGGAGCAGCATACGCTTTCTGATATTGCCGGTGTTTGTGGGCATTCTGTCGGGCCTGGGCTCGCAGGCGCGGTTCTATCGCACGCTATTCCTGGAGGAGGCCGGCAAAGATTACGTCCGTACGGCGCGGGCCAAGGGCTTGCGCGAGAGTGCGGTATTGTTCAGGCATGTATTGCGCAATGCGCTTCTGCCCATCCTGACCGGCACGGTTTCCGCCATTCCGCTGCTGTTCATGGGCAGCCTGATTTCCGAATCATTCTTTGGAATTCCGGGGCTGGGCAGCTACACCATCGATGCCATCAATGCGCAAGACTTTTCCATCGTGCGGGCCATGGTTTTCCTTGGATCCGCGCTGTATATCGTTGGGCTTATCCTGGCCGACATTTCCTATACGCTGGCTGATCCGCGCATACGATTCGAGTAGCCTATGCCCAAATTCACTTTTCTGTGGACCGACGTTTTTGTCTATCTGCTGCTTGCCGGCATAGCGATATATGCCTGGCGGGTGCGGGGCAGCACATCGCTGCGGCAGGCCTGGCGCAATGTGGCGCGCACACGTTCAGCCATGTGTGCGGCCGTGGTGCTGGTGTTCTTCGCCGCTGCCGGTCTGCTCGATTCGGTGCACTACCGGCCCAGGCTGCCACCGGTGGCGGGGACGCAGGCCGCGCAGGCGGCGCCGATTTATTCGCCGGTGTTGCGTTCGGCGCTGGATGACCTGCTGGCGCTGACGCGGCTGCCCCAGCGCGAGGATACCTATTCCGCACCGCTGGCCATACGCCGTTTCACCAAGGAAACCGAGCTGATCAATGGCCAGCCGGTCAGAGACTATCCTCGCCTCAAGCATGCGGGACAGGGCGTGCAGGACGGTCCGACGCACCATGCCGATGTCTACCAGCGGTTGGCCGTGGGCGTGGCTGCCGGCTTGGCTGCCTGCCTGGCCACGGCGCTGCTGCTGACGCTTGCGCACAAGCGGCGCCGCGGCTGGGCCGAGGCCTGGCGAGCCTGGTGGGGAAGCGAGTCAGGCGTGCCCTGGCGGGCCATGTGGGCGACACTGGGCATTATCCTGCTGCTGGCATGCGCCGCGCTGGCGCTGGGCACCAACTATCATGTGCTGGGCACAGACCGCACCGGCAATGATGTCTTGTGGCGCTGTATCAAAAGCATACGCACCGCCCTGGTGATAGGGACGCTCACCACCCTGGCCATGCTTCCGCCGGCGCTGGCGTTTGGCATCGCGGCTGGCTATTTCAAGGGCAAGGTGGACGATATCATCCAGTACATCTACACCACGCTGACATCCATACCAGGTGTGCTGCTGATCGCCGCGTGCGTGCTGATGATGCAGGTCTACATCGACAACAATCCGGATCTGTTCGATACCGTCGCATCGCGCGCGGACCTGAGGCTGTTCATGCTGTGCATGATCCTGGGTCTGACGGGCTGGGCCGGGCTGTGCCGCCTGTTGCGCGCGGAAACGCTCAAGCTGCGCGAACTGGAATACGTGCAGGCGGCCAGGGCCTTTGGCGTCAGCCACTGGCGCATCATGCGGCGCCATCTGCTGCCCAATGTCATGCATATTGTGCTGATTACGCTGGTGCTGGAATTCTCGGGGCTGGTGCTTTACGAGGCCGTGCTTTCCTATCTCGGTATCGGTGTCGACCCAAGCACGCCCTCTTTTGGCACCATGATCGACTATGCGCGCCTGGAAATGTCCCGCGATCCCATGATCTGGTGGAATCTGCTGGGCGCCTTCAGTTTTCTGCTGGCGCTGGTTCTTTCGGCCAATGTCTTCGCCGACGCCGTACAGGACGCCTTCGATCCGCGCATGCGCCGCTTCAGGCCCAGGCCCGCCGGGCCGCTGCGCCCGCGCAAGGCGAGTTCCGGCGCCAGGGAGGTATCGTGAGCAGCGTACGTTCTGAGGAGGTGCTGGCGGTCGACGGGCTGAGCGTGCAGGTGGATTCCGAATCCGGAATCGCCGATGCGGTCAGGATGCTGAGCCTGGCGATCCATCGCGGCCAGACCTTCGCGCTGGTGGGGGAATCGGGTTGCGGCAAAAGCATGACGGCGCTGGCCCTGCTGCGGCTGTTGCCAGATGCCGGACGCATCGCGGGCGGCCAGATCAGGCTCGGCGAGGTGGAGCTCAATGGGCTGTCGGAACAGGGGATGCGCGCGGTGCGCGGCGGGCAGATCGGCATTATTTTCCAGGAACCCGCGACCAGCCTGAACCCGGTCATGACAGTCAGGCAGCAGTTGTATGAAACCTTGCGGACACATACCGACTACCGGGGGCAAGCGCTGGCGGAGCGGGCGGCGTGGTGGTTGGGGCGCGTCGGCATTCCCGATGCGGAACAGCGCCTGGATGATTATCCCTTCCAGTTTTCGGGAGGGCAGAAGCAGCGCATCATGATTGCCCTGGCGCTGGCGGCGGAACCCAGGCTATTGATCGCCGATGAGCCGACCACCGCGCTGGACGTCACGGTCCAGGCGCAGATACTGCAGCTGCTGGCCGATATCCAGGCGGAGATGGGCCTGGCTATTCTCCTGATCACGCATGACCTGGCCGTGGTCAAGAATGTGGCGGATTACGTGGCGCTGATGCGCAATGGCGAGATTGTCGAAACAGTGGAGGCGCAGGCATTCTTCAGTGCGCCGCGCCATCCCTATGCGCGGGAGCTGCTGGCCGCCGTCCCGACATTCGCCAAGCGTGGCAGGCCTCTCTCGGCAGCCGCGCCGGGCGGCGGGCATGATGCTGGGACGCCGCGCACGCCCGAGGGCGCTGGAACGGTGCGACCGGATGCGCAGGCGCCGATTTTGTCTGTGCGCGGGCTGGCGGTTTCCTATGCGCGGCGCCGCAAGCTGTGGCGGCGCGAACCCGCGCAGGTGGATATCGTCAAGGGGGTGGACTTTGATCTGGCGCCAGGGGAGACGCTGGCGCTGCTGGGCGAGTCGGGTTGTGGCAAGACCACCACTGCCAAGGCCTTGCTGCGCCTGCTGGACAAGCAGGCGGTGGTTCGGGGCAGCGCCCTGGTCCAGGGGGAGGATATTCTGCGGGCGCGGCGCAGCGTCCTGAAGCGTCTGCGCGGCAGTGTGCAGATTGTCTTTCAGGATCCCTATGCGTCCCTGGACCCGCGCATGATGGTGGGCGAGATCCTGGATGAGGGCCTGTCGGCCCTGCGTCCCGACCGTACCCGCACCCAGCGGCACAATCAGGTCCGTTCACTGCTGGACCGGGTCGGGTTGCCAGGCAATGCCATGGAACGCTACCCTCACGAGTTTTCGGGCGGGCAGCGCCAGCGCATTGCGATAGCACGGGCGCTGGCGGTGGAGCCGGCGGTGCTTGTCTGCGACGAGCCCACATCAGCGCTGGATGTGTCGGTGCAGGCGCAAATACTGGACTTGTTGCGTGCTTTGCAGGCAGAATTGAATATTGCCTATCTGTTTATCACCCACAATTTCGGGGTTGTGGAGTATCTGGCGGATCGCATTGCGGTGATGCATGCCGGGGAGATCGTGGAACAAGGTCCTGCCGAGGCGGTGCTCTCCCGGCCGAGCCACGCCCAGACGCGCCGGCTGCTGCAGGCAGTTCCCCGCCTGTAGCAGAACCCGCCCGCTTGAAACCTGTTTATTCGGCCCCATATTCTTTTCATGGCACTCAAAGTTTATGACCTTCAGTGCGAACATGGCCATGTCTTTGAAGGCTGGTTTGGTTCGGACGACAACTATGAATCGCAGCGCGAACGCGGGCTGCTGTCCTGTCCTGTCTGCGACAGCCGTGAGGTGAACAAGAAATTGTCCGCGCCCCGGCTCAATGTCAGCCATATCAGGGCTGTTCAGGAGAGCGGCCAGGGCGAGGCCAGCGTGGCGGCGCCCGGCGCAGCCCAGATGGCCCAGCTGCAGGCCGAGGTGATGCGTCACATACGGCAGATGGTGCGAAATACCGAGAATGTCGGCGACCGGTTTGTCCAGGAAGCCCGCCGCATGCATGAAGGCGAGATCGAAGAGCGCGCCATACGCGGCACGGCAACCGCACAGGAACGCGAAGAGCTGCTCTCGGAGGGCATTACCGTCATGCCTATTCCTGATTTTCTCGACGACGAAAGGTTGCAGTAGGCTTGATGCAAAACACCCCAAAAGGTTGGATTGATATCCGGCTTTTTGGGGTGTTGTTCAGTCTTGCGCCTGCGATGTGCGCGTGGCGGGCCTTTTAAGGCGGCCCGGCCCGTGTTACATGACGCGGCTGCGGTATTCGCCCGTGCGGGTGTCGATCTCGATCTTGTCGCCGATATTGCAGAACAGGGGAACGGAAACTTCCATGCCTGTGTTGGTCTTGGCCGGCTTGAGCACCTTGCCCGAGGTGTCGCCCTTGACTGCGGGTTCGGTATATGTGATCTCGCGGACGACGATGGTGGGAAGCTCGACGGAAATGGCGCGGCCTTCGTAGAACACGACTTCAACCTGCATGCCTTCTTCGAGGTAGTTCAGGGCGTCGCCCATGCTTTCCGCCTCGACTTCATACTGGTTGTATTCTTCGTCCATGAATACATACATGGGGTCGGCAAAGTAGGAATAGGTGCATTCCTTGTTCTCGAGCACCACCACCTCGAATTTCTCGTCGGCCTTGTAGACCGATTCGCTGCCGGAACCTGTGAGCAGGTTCTTGAACTTGAGCTTGACGACGGCGGCGTTGCGCCCGGACTTGTTGTACTCGGCCTTCTGTACGACCAGGGGATCGCTGCCGACCATGACGACGTTGCCAACGCGCAGTTCTTGTGCGGTTTTCATAGATGTGTAGGACTCCGGAATGGTTGCTCCGCCAGGAGAAAACGCGGGCCGGAGCATACTTGCAAAGCCTATGA
>Ga0182738_1002258_pt1 | contig 23108 bp, 21 predicted proteins | sample eDN5th30CBELigMG_FD_128876 | JGI IMG/M metagenome (GOLD analysis project Ga0182738, IMG submission 128876) | Enriched Miracle-Growth compost microbial communities from Emeryville, California, USA - eDNA 5th pass 30_C BE-Lig MG (version 2)... ...
CTACGCCGTGGTTCAGGGCGTGGACCGCTTCATCCCGGTCGACGTCTACATCCCCGGCTGCCCTCCTCGACCCGAGCAGATTCTTCGGGCCGTGATGGACATTCAGGCCAAGGTTCAAAAGGGCGGCACGTTCGCCGGCAACCAGGGCCTGCCCGAGCTTCGCGAGCGAGAGCGGTACATGATCGAGCACCGCGACGTGGCCCCGGGCCGGTCGATCGCCGCGGAGCGCGGCGACGAGGATCGGTTCGGCTACCGCCTGCCCGGCGGTCCGAGCAGGCTGGGCGTTGAGGACACGCGATGAGCCCACGAGCCGCCGCCGCCGTCCTCGTCCTCCCGTCCGTTCCCTCAAGGAGCAACGCGCCCCGATGAGCGCCGCCACGACGAATTCCCAGGTCGATCATCACGCCGAGACGCTGAAGACCCTCGCCTCGATTTTCGGCGACGGGGTCTTCAGCGCGATCCGGTTCCGCGACAACCTCAGGCTTTACGTCCCCGCCTCGCGGCTGATCGACCTTCTGAAGGCCCTGAGGGACCGTTGCGGATACGCGCTTCTCTCGGAGGTGGGCGGGACCGACTATCTCGGCTATCCCGGACGGACGCGAAGCCGGTTCGAGGTCCACTACGTGGTTCGCAACCTCGACACCGCGGCGGCCGTCATCGTCAAGGCGGGCGTCGACGACCCCGACCCGACCCTCCCCTCGGCCGTCCCTCTTTGGGAGGGCGCCAACTGGATGGAGCGCGAGGTCTTCGACATGTTCGGCATCCGGTTCGAGGGCCATCCCGACCTTCGCCGAATCTTGATGCCCGAGGAGTTCGTCGCCTACCCCCTGCGAAAGGATTATCCGCTCCGGGGTCGGGGCGAGCGGCACAACTTCCCCCGGCTCACCCGCGGCGAGTCGTGATCGCGAAGGGGCCCGCCCACCGGGCGCGTTTGGATTCACGGTAGACTATTCCCAGAGATTCGAGAGACGCAATGGCTTCCCTGGTCGACGAGCCCGATCTGAAAACCAGCGCCAAGCAGGCGACCTGGACGCTGAACTTCGGTCCCCAGCACCCGGCGACCCACACGACGTTGCGGCTCATCCTGGAGCTCGACGGCGAGCGGATCATCAAGGCGACGCCCGACATCGGCTATCTGCACTCGGGCTTCGAGAAGCTCGGCGAGCACCTCAACTACAACCAGTACGTCACCGTCGCCGACCGCAAAAACTACATCAGTCCGCCGATGAACGAGGTGGCCTGGCACAACGCCGTCGAGAAGCTCCTGGGCGTTGAGCTGACCCCTCGCTGCCAGTACATCCGGGTCATCATCGGCGAGCTTTCCCGAATCTCCGACCACCTGCTCTCCACCGGCGCCGCGGCGCTGGACCTAGGGGCGTTCACCGCGTTTCTCTACGCCTTCAACCTCCGCGAGCAGATCTACGACGTTTACGAAGAGATGTCGGGCTACCGCTTTCATCCCGGCTACACGCGGGTTGGCGGCGTGCTCTACGACTTCAACGACCGCGTCCTGGATCGGATCCGGAAGTTCCTCTCCAACTTCCCCAACGTCTGGCGGGACATGGAGAAGCTCCTCTTCCGCAACCGAATCTTCCTCGACCGAATGCGGGGGATCGGCGTCTTGAGCAAGGAGGACGCGATCGCGATGTCGTGCACCGGGCCGATCGCCCGGGCCAGCGGCGTGCCGTTCGACCTCCGCAAGGACGCCCCGTATCTCGCCTATCCCGACTTCGACTTCGACGTGGTTTACTGCGAAGAAGGCGATTGCTGGGCTCGGTTCATGGTCCGCATGGAGGAGATGAAGCAGAGCGCCCGGATCATCGAGCAGGCCGTCGCCAAGCTGCCCGGCGGGCCGGTCAACCTGCCGATCGCCGAGAAGCTCAACCTGCCCGACAAGGCGACGGTCTACAACAGCATCGAGGGCCTGATCCAGCACTTCGAGCTGATCATGCCCAACCGAGGGTTCGAAACCCCGGTCAACGAAGTTTACGCGGCGGTCGAGAGCCCCAACGGCGAGCTTGGGTACTATCTGGTCGCCGACGGAAGCGAGTTCGCCTGGCGGGTCCGCACCCGGCCGCCCTCGTTCATCCACTTCGCGGTCTTCCCCCACATTATCAAGGGCCACGCGATCGCCGACGTGGTGGCCATTCTGGGAAGCCTGAGCATCATCGCCGCGGAGCTCGACCGCTAAACAAAAAGGGCGACGTTCCGGGTCCCCGGCGGTCCCGGTTCCCTCTCCTTCGGGACAACCCGGATCCAAGCGACCCCTCGATTCGTTGCACGCGAGGAATACCGTTCGATGTCAGTTGACGCCACCACCCGATCTCAGCCGCCCAAGCGGATCGCGATCCTCACCGAGCCGATGAAGGAGAAGATCCGGGCCCTCTTTCCGCGCTACCCCCGAAAGCAGGCGGTGACGCTCCCGGCGCTTCAGATCGTTCACGAGCACCTGCGCTGCGTTCCGCTACAGGCGATGGCCGAGATCGCCGAATTGCTGGAGATCACGCCGGCCGAAGTTCACGACACGATGAGCTTCTACGGCTTCTTCCCCCAATCTCCCCTGGGCGACGTCCGGGTTTGGGTCTGCCGGTCGCTCTCGTGCATGCTCCGCGGGGGAGACGAGCTGCTGGAGCACGCCTGCCACCGGCTGGGGACCGAGCCCGGCCAGACGACGGCCGACGGCAAGCTGACGGTTGACTACGCCGAGTGCCTTGGAATTTGCGACTTCGCCCCCGCGGCCCTGGCCGACGACGGCCGGGTCTTCGGCCCGCTCGACGAGGGGAAGGTCGACGAGATGCTTGAGGAGTTGAAGCGGGGGCGTCGAGACGATCCCCCCCGAGTCTGAGCCGAGGCGCGATTTCGACCCTCGGCAAGAACGAATCGACCGACCCAACGCCCGCTTTCGACCTGGAGATGATACGGCCGTGCCCACGTTTGAACCCGTTCTAAGCCGCAATTTTGAGGTCGCCGACGGCCACGCGCTTCGGGTCTACGAATCGCGAGGCGGCTACCAGGCGGCGCGCAAGGCGCTGACGACCATGAGCCCCGACGAGGTCGTCGGCCTCGTTAAGGACTCCGAGCTTCGGGGCCGAGGCGGCGCGGGCTTCCCCTGCGGCCTGAAATGGACCTTCCTTCCGAAGGATCGGAAGGAAACCCTGATGTGCATCAACGCCGACGAGAGCGAGCCGGCGACGTTCAACAACCGCTACCTGATGGAGCTGGACCCCCACCAGTTGATCGAGGGGATCCTCATCTCCTGCTTCGCCACCAAGGCGACGACGGCCTACCTCTACATCCGCTACGAGTACATCCGGGCCTACAAGATCCTCGAAGAGGCGATCGCCGAGGCGAGGGCCGCGGGGCACCTGGGCAAGAATATCTACGGCAGCGGATTCAACCTCGATATTTGGGTTCACCGCGGGGCCGGGGCCTACATCTGCGGCGAAGAGACGGGGCTGATCGAGAGCCTCGAAGGCAAGCGCGGCTGGCCGCGGATCAAGCCGCCGTTCCCGGCGATCGAGGGCGCCTTCCGCAAGCCGACGGTCGTCAACAACGTCGAGACTCTTTGCTGCGTCCCCCACATCGTCGAGCGCGGGGCCGACTGGTTCAAGTCGATCGGCACCCCCAAGAGCTACGGGCCGAAGCTCTACACGGTCTCCGGCCACGTCGAGAAGCAGGTTTGCGTCGAGCTTCCCCTGGGCGTCACCTGCCGCGAGCTGATCGACGTGCACGGCGGCGGCGTTTGGAAGGGCCGGAAGGCCAAGGCGGCGGTCCCCGGCGGCATCAGCATGGGCCTGCTCTCGGCCGACGAGCTCGACACCCCGCTCGACTTCGAGAGTCTCCGGAAGCCGGGCTGCCTGGGCCTGGGCACCGCGGCCGTCACGGTCATCGACGACCACACGCCGATCATCGACTACCTGATCAACACGGGGCGGTTCTTCGCCCACGAAAGCTGCGGCCAGTGCACTCCCTGCCGCGAGGGGACCGCCTGGTTCAGCAAGACTCTGCACCGGATCAAGGCCGGGGGCGGTCGGAGCGAAGACCTCGACATCATGCTCCACATGGCCAATAACCTCGGCATCATCCCGGGCACCACGATCTGCGGCCTCGCCGACGGCGCCGCCTGGCCGATCAAGAACGCGGTCACGAAGTTCCGGGACGAGCTTGAGGAGTACATCCGGACGAACCAGAAGGCGGCGGCCCGACCGACCCCCTTGCAAATCGACATCGCCGAGGGCCGCGTGGTGAACCTGGAGGCGAACCGAAGGCTGGGGGTCGTCAGTCCGCCGCCGACCGCGGCGCTTCACGCTCCCGATCGGCCGAAGGCCTGACGAACAAACTCGACGACGACAACCAACGGAAGGCGCGGCGAACCGAGTTCGCCCGCCCGGCGCCCGAAGAGCACCCCTCTCCGGGCTGAACCTGAACCAGCAATGCTCCTCGCGGGGCTCGGATCGGAACAGCGATGGCGACGATCATCATCAACGGCGTGGAATATCCGATTCCCGAAGGGGAGAAGATCAACGCCCTCCAGTTGGCCAAGCGCTTCGGCGTCGACATTCCCTATTATTGCTGGCACCCCGCGCTGACGGTGGTCGCCAACTGTCGGATGTGCGAGGTCGAGGTCGGCAGCCGCGACCCGAAGACCGGCGAAATCAAGATGATGCCGAAACTCGTCCCGAGCTGCCAGACGCCGGCGAAGGACGGGACGGTCATCGTCACCGACAGCCCCAGGGTCGCCGAGCACCAGCGGATGGTCATGGAGTACCTGCTCCTGAACCACCCGATCGACTGCCCCGTCTGCGACCAGGCGGGCGAGTGCAGCCTTCAGGACTACAACCACTACCACAACGGCCAGTCGTCCCACCGGTTCGTCGAAGAGAAGATCGTCAACCCCCGCAAGGACGTCTCCGACACGATCCAGCTCAACCAGGACCGGTGCATCATGTGCACCCGTTGCGTCCGGTTCACCCGCGAGGTCACGCAAACGGCCGAGCTTCAGGTGATGCGGCGGGGAAGCCACGCCGAGATCGCCACCTTCCCCGGCGAGAGCCTGGACGACAACCCCCTGGCCGGCAACGTCGTCGACCTTTGCCCGGTCGGGGCGCTTTTGGACAAGGACTCGCTGCACAAGCAGCGCGTCTGGTTCCTCTCCAAGCACAAGTCGGTTTGCACCCTTTGCTCGACCGGCTGCAACATCAGCGCCGAGGAGAACAAGGGGCGGATCTGGCGGGTCAAGCCCCGCAACAACCCCCACGTCAACGACTACTGGATCTGCGACGAGGGCCGCTACGGCTACAAGGCCGCCAACGACCCGGCTCTCCTCTCGGCCATGTACGTCCGCAAGGGGAACGACCACGTCGAGACGCCGATCAACGAGGCCCTGAAGCTCGTCGACCGAGGGCTCAAGCAGGCGGCCGTCGAAAACAAGACCATCGCCGGAATCCTCTCGCCGTTCCTGACGGTCGAGGAGGCCTACCTGATGGCCCAGTACCTCAAGGAGCTTTCGCCCAAGAGCGTCCTGGCCCTTGGCCCGGTCCCGGTTCGAGGCGAGGACCAGACCTTCACGCCGAGCATGACCGAAGGACGCCAGGGGGACACGAGCTTCCTAGACCCTCGGCCGTTCACCATCCACGCCGAGAAGTGCCCGAACTCCCGGGGCGTCCGGGCGATCCTCGAACGCTTCCAGGGCGAGGTCGTCGAGTACGACGCGCTGCTCGGTCGGATCGAGGCCGGCGAGTTCAACGCCCTGTACGTCGCGGCGTCGGGGGCGATCGAGGACTGGATCGACGAGCCGACCGCCGAGCGGATTCGGGGCAAGGTCGATTTCCTGGTCGTTCAGGACGCGAAGGTCACGCCGCTGGCGCATCTGTCCGACGTGGCCCTGGCCGGGGCGACCTTCGCCGAGAAGGCCGGCTGCTACGTCAACGCCAACAACCGGCTTCAGTACTCCGGGGCCTCGCTGCCGCCCCGGGACGGCTCGCTGCCGGACCTCGACATCTTCGGGATCTTGCTGAACCGGCCCGGCGGGCCCGTGGAGTCGACCGAGGTTTTGGCCGAACTGGCCGAGGCCGCGCCGAGGTTCGCCGGGGCCAAGGGGGGCGAATTGCCCGAGTTCGGCGTCGATCTCGACGCGGAGGGGCCGGCCAAGCCCGAGCCGCCGGCGTTCGTCGACCTCTGGTACGTCCCGATGGGCGCGGCGCGTTGGCGTTGAGATTTCCCAAAGGCCGCGCCGACCGACCGGGTCGGCGCGGGGGTCGAACTCGGTTAAGCTCGAACGGTTTCAGGGCAACTCGGCAAGGATTTTCTCAATGGTATCGCTCTGGGTGTTGATCGGAATCCTCATCAAGATCCTCGTGGTCGTCGGGATCACGCAGGGGGCCGTCGCGTACCTGATCCTCGTCGAGCGCAAAATCGCCGCGTACACCCAGGACCGGATCGGGCCGAACCGGGCCGGACCGTTCGCCCTGCTGCAACCCCTGGCCGACGGCGCCAAGATGTTGCTTAAGGAAGACGTCATCCCCAAGTACGTCTCCCGGCCCCTCTACATCCTGGCCCCCTGGATCGCGATCACCATGGCGATGATCGCCTTCGCCGTCGTGCCGTTCGGGCCCGTCGGTCCCGACCAAATCATCAACTTCCAGATCGCCCCCTACGTCAACATCGGCATTCTGTACGTCTTCGCGGTCGGCAGCCTTTCGGTTTACGGGGTCATCCTGGCGGGCTGGGCGTCGAACAACAAGTACTCGTTCCTCGGCGGCCTGCGGTCGACGGCCCAACTCATCAGCTATGAGATCCCGCTTGGCTTGTCGATCCTGGGCATGGTCCTCATCACCGGCTCGCTCGACCTGAACGACATCATCAACTGGCAGGACCGCCAAGGCGTTTGGGGAATCTTCGTCCAGCCGCTTGGGTTCCTGCTGTTCCTCGTCAGCGCCTTCGCCGAGACGAACCGGCTGCCGTTCGACTTGCCCGAGGCCGAGCAGGAGCTTGTCGGCGGCTTCCACACCGAATATTCGGCCATGAAGTTCGGCATGTTCTTCCTCGGCGAATATCTGCACATCATCACCGTCAGCTACATCACGGTGATCCTGTTCTTCGGCGGCTGGGACATCCCCTTCTTCTTGAGCCAGGAGCAGACGAGCGTCTGGAGCGCGGCGCTGAAGGTCTTGGTGATGATCGTCAAGGTCTTCGCGGTCATCCTGTTCATGATGTGGATTCGATGGACCTTGCCCCGGTTCCGCTACGATCAGCTCATGGACCTGGCCTGGAAGTCGATGATCCCCCTGGCCCTGATCAACCTGGTGGCCACCGCGGCGGTCGTGCAACTGATCCGAACCTACTGGGTGTAAGCCGCGGCCGGAACGCGCCGCCGAATTTCAAACAAGCAAGCCAAAAGAGCAAGCAAGGAGCCAGTCGCGTGCGACTCGACGACCCGAAACTTCGCAAGATCGAACCGCCGAAGCTGTCGCTGGCGGATCGGTTCTACGTGACGCAGGTGGCCGTCGGCCTGGCGGTGACGGCCCGGCACTACCTCGGCGTCGCCTTCGGAAACAAGGCGATTACCGTCCAATACCCCGAGGTCCAGCACGTCCCCAGCCCGGTTTACCGAGGGGTGCACCGGCTGAACAAGGACCACGAGGGGCGGGTCAAGTGCGTCGCCTGCATGATGTGCGCGACGGCCTGCCCGGCGCACTGCATCGACATCGTCGGCGCGACCGCCCCGGAGAGCTGGAACGATCGCGAGAAGTATCCCGAGAGCTTCGTCATCGACGAGCTTCGCTGCATCTACTGTGGGATGTGCGAGGAGGCCTGCCCGGTCGAGGCCATCGAGTTGACCGGCCTCTACGACATCACCGGGCTGAGCCGCGAGGAGATGATCTTCGACAAGACGAAGCTCCTCTCGGTCTACGACCTCACCCGAGAGGCCGAGCCGATGAAGTTCACGACGCCGCCGCCGACCGCCGACGCCAAGCAAACCGAGGCTCTTCCGTCCCCCTTGTCCTGAGCCGGCGACGGCCTCGAAGAAAAACCCCGAGACGCCCCGGGCGAACCCGGCCATTCCATTCCAAAAAGAGACCAGGCGACGAAGTTCCATGACCACCGGATCCCTCCTGCCGACCCTGATCATCGTCCTGGGCGCGATCGGCGCGTATCTGCTGCTGCCCCACCGGCACGGACGAACCAAGCCGCGGTCGGCCCACGTCGCCGGGGCGGCGCTGACGGCCCTTGGGTTCCTGGGGTTCCTGTTCTCGATCATGGAGCCGCCGTCGATGTCGAAGCCCGACGGCCACTTCTACATCGCCGCGACGTTCTTTTACGTCTTCAGCGCCCTGGCGCTGGGGTCGGCGGTGATGACCATCGTCAGCCGGAACCCGATCCACAGCGCCCTCTGGTTCGCCGGGGTGGTGCTCTCGTCGGCGGGCCTCTTCCTGCTGGCCGGGGCGGAATTCCTGGCCGCGGGGACGGTGATCGTCTACGCCGGCGCCATCATCGTCATGTTCCTCTTCGTGATCATGCTGGCCCAGATGGAGGGCAGGGCGATGTACGACCGCTCGGCCCGATCACCGGGAACGGCCGTGTTCACCTGCTTTTTGATTCTCTGGTCGCTGGTCTATTGCCTGGGCTCGCTCGCCACCCGGCCGGCCTCCGGGGGCGGCGAAGTCACTTTTGAGCCGGTGCCGATCCCCGCGCCCCGGCTCGCCGCGACTTACCGGCTGGCGGACAACAACTCGACGAAGATCGTCCTCGACCGGGCGCTTCGGCCCACCTCCGCGGCTCAAAACGCCCAGGGCCTTGAGAAGCCCGACGTCGCCGGCCTGGGCGAGTCGCTCTACACCGATCATCTGCTGACGGTGGAGTTGGCCGGCTCGCTGTTGTTCGCGGCCCTGATCGCGTCGATCGTCATCGCCAACCCATCGCGGTCGCTCCGATCCGACGACCCGGAGTTCGCCGAGTCCAACGCCTAAACCGTAACGTTCGACCAAGACCCCCGAGCCTTCCCTCGACGCCGCGCAAGAACAGGGCCGAAACCCCGGCGGAGCCCGCTAGGAAAAGCCATGACCGACCTGCTCACGATCGATTATCTGAGAGATTACCTCCTGGTGGGCGCCGCGCTGTTCGCCCTCGGGATGCTCGGGTTCCTGTCGCGCCGGAACCTGATCGTGATGTTCCTCTCGGCGGAGATGATGCTTCAGGGCACGGCGCTTTCGCTGATCGCCCTGAGCCGATACCACGGCAACTGGAACGGGCAGGTCTTCACCATCGTAATTCTGACGGTCGCGGCCTGCGAGGCGGCGATCGCCTTGGCCCTGATCATGATCCTGTACAACCGGCGCGCCTCGCTCGACATCACGCTCTGGCACGAGCTTCGGGAAGAGGCCGCGCCCGCCGTGGTTCCCGCCTTGGAGGAAGCCGCCACCGCCGAGTTGGTCGAGGCGATCGAGGGGCCGGAAACCTATCCCAGCCTGACGCCCGCGGGCCTTGAGCCCGAGCATCCGATTCAACCCTGGACGGAACGCCGGCGCTGAGCCGCGGCCCGGGCACCGAATACAAGAGAGCTTTCGAGAAGAGAAGCGAAACAAGGAGCGGCGTCGTGGCGGGTTTCTTCGTGCAATACGTCTGGCTGATACCGTTGTTCCCGCTTTTGGGCGGGCTGATCGGCGGGTTCGGAGCCACCCGGCTCCGGTTCAACGCGGCCCTGCCGCTGGCGATCGGTCTCGCCGCGTCGTTCCTCTTCTCCCTCGGCGCGTGGATGTCGGCCGGGCCCGAGACCACCATCGTCGTCTCGAAGTGGTTGGCGGCCGGGTCATTCGTGGTTCCCATTGAGCTGCGGGTCGACGGGCTGAGCACCCTGATGGTGTCGATGGTCACGTTCGTCTCGACGCTGGTGGTGATCTTCGCCTCCGGCTACATGGCGGGCGACCCGAGCTACCCCCGGTTCTTCGCCTTCGTCGGCCTGTTCGTCTTTTCGATGACCGGGCTGGTGCTCTCGAACAACTATCTGCTGACCTACGCCTTCTGGGAGGGCGTGGGCGTTTGCAGCTACCTGCTCATCGGCTTCTGGTACGCGAGGAACTCGGCCGCCGACGCGGCGATGAAGGCCTTCCTGGTCAACCGGCTGGGCGACATCGGCTTCGCCATCGCCATTTTCTGGCTCTGGACGATCGTCCCGAACAACGACCTCAGCTACACGAACGTCCTGGCCGACGAGACGCTCCGCAACCTTCCCGACTCGGCCCGGATCGGCATTCCTCTCCTCCTGTTCTGGGCGGCCACCGCCAAGAGCGCGCAGCTTCCACTCTACGTCTGGCTTCCCGACGCGATGGAGGGCCCCACGCCGGTCTCGGCCCTCATCCACGCCGCGACGATGGTCACCGCGGGCGTTTACCTGATCGCCCGATCCACGGCGATGATCGCCCTGGCCCCCGGGGTCCAGGTCTTGATCTGCGTCATCGGATGCGCGACGGCCCTGCTGGCCGCGGCGATCGCCCTGACGCAGAACGACCTGAAGCGGGTCATGGCGTACTCGACCGTCAGCCAACTCGGCTACATGTTCATGGCCCTGGGCGCCGGGGTGGGGGGCGTGGCTCAACTGGCGGTCGTCGCCGCGATCTTCCACCTGTTCACCCACGCCTTCTTCAAGGCCCTCTTGTTCCTGGCCTCCGGAAGCGTGATGCACTCGATGGGCGACGTGATCGACATGAGGCGGTTCGGCGGCCTCCGCCACCGCCTGCCGTACACCTGCTGGACCTTCGCCATCGGCGGTCTGGCCCTGGCCGGGATCTTCCCGATGGCCGGCTTCTTCAGCAAGGACGAGATCCTTCTGGCCCTGGCCGCCGCCCCCGAGGCCGCCCATGCGGCGGGCGCGAGTTGGGGATGGGTCTACGGCCTGATCTACTGGTTGGCGCTCTTGACGGCGTTCATGACGGCCTTCTACACCGGGCGGGCGTTCTTCATGACCTTCTGGGGTCCCGAGAAGCTCCCCAGCCCCGACGATCCCGAGGCCCCGCGGGGCGACGGGCATGTCGTCGAGGGGGACGACCCCGGCCACGGCCATCACCACGTCGGCGAGGAGTCAGCGCCGATCATGACGATTCCGCTCATGATCCTGGCGGGCTGCGCCGTGGTGGTCGGCGTTCTGTTCGGGTCGACCGGCTGGCTGGAGCATCACCTGGAGGGGATGTTCGGGTTCGAGGGGCTCGGCCACTCCGAGCACCAGTTCGGCTGGGGGACGCCGATCCTCGGCATGGTGGCCGGCCTGGCCGGAATCGCGCTAAGCTACCTGCTTTACGCCGAGCCGAACCCCGCGCCGGCTCGCCTGGCTTCGACGTTCCGCCCCTTGTACCGGGCTTCGCTGAACAAGTTCTACGTCGACGAGATATATCAGTGGACCGTGATGAAGATCCTTTGGGTCGGCGCGGCGGTCCTCAGGTTCCTGGACATCGAGTTCGTCGAGCGGACGATCGTGGGGATCGCCACGGCGCCCCGCGCCATCGGCCGAAACGCCCTGGCGGTCTACCAGAACGGCCTGATCCAGTTCTACGCGGCGGCCTCGGCGGTGAGCATCGCGGTCCTGCTCCTGTTTTTGCTCTTCTCCTAATTCCAACAACAACCACACGAACGGACGACCGGGCCCCCCGAGGCATGACGGGGGGCTCGAAGCGACGGCTCCGAGGATCGTATCGATGGCGACACTGTTGGCGATCACCGTTTTACTCCCCCTGGTCGGCGCGCTGGCGCTGGTCCTGACGCCGGGGCTGGACACGCGAGCCTCCCGGCAAATCGCCTTGGGGTTCGCGCTGGCCTCGTTCGCCGCTTCGGTGGTTCTGCTCTTGAACTTCGACCCCTCGATCACCACGCCGCAGTTCGCGTTTGGGCCGCCCGAAGGGCCTTATGGCCTGAAATGGCTGGACCGGCCCGACATCCGGTTCTCGCTGGGGCTCGACGGGCTCTCGATCTGGCTGTTCATGCTCAGCGGGCTGTTGACGATCGTCGGCATCCTCTTCTCGTGGGAGGCGATCACCGAGCGGGCGCCGTTGTTCTACTGCTTCATGCTGGCGCTTCAGGCGGGGCTTCTGGGGCTGTTCGCCAGCCTCGACGTGATCCTCTTCTACATCTGCTTCGAGCTGATCCTGATCCCCTTGTTCTTCATCATCGGCCTTTGGGGAGGCTCCGAGCGCCGTCGGGCGGCGGTCACGTTCTTCCTCTACACGCTGGCCGGCAGCCTCTTGACGTTCCTGGGCGTGCTGGCCCTGGTGGTGATCCACCAGCAGTACTCGATCGACCACCGCTTGACGTTCTCGATCCCCGAGCTGACCCAGGGCCTGGCGCGGTTGGAGTGGCAAGAGTGGCACCGGATCGACTCGTGGACGAGCCCCCAGGTCTTCATCTTCCTGCTGCTCCTGGCCGGGTTCGCCGTCAAGGTGCCGCTCTTCCCGGTGCATAGCTGGCTTCCGTTGGCCCACGTCGAAGCGCCGACCGCCGGCTCGATCCTGCTGGCGGGCGTCTTGCTGAAGGTCGGCAGCTACGGCCTCATCCGGTTCAACATGGCGATGGTCCCGCTGGGAGCGGTGGCGCTCTTCCCGCTGCTGACGACGCTGGCCGTGATCGGCATCATCTACGGGGCGCTCGTCTCGCTGGCTCAGACCGACATGAAGAAGCTGGTCGCGTACAGCTCGGTCAGCCACATGGGCTTCATCGTCCTGGGGATCATGGCCATGAACGACACCGGGCTGAGCGGCTCGATGATCCAGATGGTCAACCACGGGGTGTCGACCGGGGCCCTCTTCGCCTGCGTGGGCGCGCTCTACGTCCGGTATCACACCCGCGACATGGGCCAGATCAACGGCGTCTGGGCGCGGATGCCGCTCTTCGCCTTCTTCATGATCGTCACGGCCCTGGGCTCCGCGGCGCTTCCGGGCCTCAACGGCTTCACCGGCGAGTTCCCGATCCTGGCCGGGATGTTCGCCACGAGCGCCCGGGCGGCGGTTCTGTCGACGGCCGGCATGATCCTCGGCGCCTACTATCTGCTTTGGATGACCCGCCTGGTCATCTTCGGCCCCTTGCACAAGCCGCTTGAGGCCGGCGAAACTCCCGGCCACGGCCACGCGCCCTTGCCTCCGCTGGGCTGGCACGAGATCGCGGGCCTGGCGCCCTTGGTCTTCCTGATGTTCTGGATCGGCATCCTGCCCGAGACGTTCTTCTCGAAGATGCGTCCGGCGATCGAGGTCGTTGATCGCGGCATTCAGGCCCAGCGCGCCCTGGTCGAGCCGGGGGCCGAGCCCGGGCCGGGCGTTCCTCCGGCCGTCACGCTTCGCTCTCGCGACGAATCGCGCTGAAGTCTTCCCCAGGGCACACACGACAGTCTTATCACGGAAAGCCGGAGATGACCCCTCAGTTCGCTTATCAGACGGTCCAGCAGACGCTCTTGACCCTCCTGCCGGAGATCATCCTGATCGGGGTCGCGATCGGCATGATGACCGCCTCCCCGTTCTTTCAGGCGGCGTCCAAGCGCGTCTGGGGAGCGCTGGGGGTCGGCGGCATCCTGGCGTCGCTCCTGGCTCTTTTCGCCATCCGGCACGTTCAGCCCGACCTCTACGCGGCGTCGGTGATCAACGACGACTTCTCCTTTTACGTCCGCCTTCTGGTGCTTCTGACCGGGCCGATCTTGATCGCCCTGGCGCATCGGGAGCCGAGCGACGACCGCGCCGGGGAGTTCTTCGGATCGTTCCTGCTGCTTGAGGCCGGGACGATGCTGGCCGCCTCGGCCAACGACGTGATCCTCCTGGTGATCGGTCTTGAGCTGGTGAGCATGCCGACCTACCTGCTGCTCTACCTCTCCCGGCGCAACGCGACGACGCAGGAGGCGGCGACCAAGTACTTCTACCTCAGCATCTTCGCCTCGGGCCTCTTGCTCTACGGCCTGGCGTTCCTTTATGGAATCGCCGGGACGACGAACCTCAAGGCCCTCGCCTTCCTCAGCACGACCCTGCCCAACGTCCCGCATCTCTGGTTCGGCCTCTTGGCGGTGGTCTTCGTGCTGGCCGGCCTCTGCTTCCGGGTCGCGGCGGCGCCGCTGCACTTTTACGCTCCCGACGTTTACCAGGGGTCTCCCACGCCGATCACCGCGATGCTCTCGTGGGTCCCCAAGATCGTCGGCTTCGTGGCGATGATTCGGATCCTCACGTCGGTGATCTCGGTCAGGGGCGCCGAGGACCCGCTGGTCCTCAAGGCGATTTGGCTCTCCTGGATCATCTCGGCCGCCTCGATGATCCTCGGGAATTTCGTCGCCCTGCTTCAGACCGACCTGAAGCGGTTGCTGGCGTACTCGTCGATCGCCCACGCGGGCTACCTGATGATCGGCGTGACCGTCGCCTTCGCCAGCGGCGGCCGGGGGGGCATCTTTTACCACGCCACCGAAGCGATCCTGTTTTACCTGGTCGCCTACTCGCTAATGACGCTTGGGGCCTTCGGCGTGATGGTGATGCTCGGCAAGGCCGACGGCGGCGAGGTCGAGTCGATTTACGACCTCTCGGGCTCGGCGGTCAAGCGGCCGATCGCGTCGTTGGCGATGGCCATCTGCCTGCTGAGCCTCGCCGGCATCCCGATCTTCGCCGGCTTCTGGGGCAAGTTCCAGATCTTCGCCTCGGCCTTCTCGGTCCAGTCGGGCGACGAGGCCTGGACCTTCTACATCCTGGCGATCATCGGCGTGCTCAACGCGGCCATTGGCGCGTTTTACTATCTGCGGATCGTCGTCCTGATGTACTTCGGCGAGGAGAAGCAGCCGCTGGTCGTGGTGGGGGGCTGGCCCGTCACCGCCGCCGTCGGCGTCTGCGCCGCGCTGACAATCCTGGTGGGCTTGTTTCCGACGCCGATCTCGCGGGCCTGCCGCGACGCCGCGTTCGCCGCGGTGGCTCATCCCGCCCCGACCGTCGAAACGGCCGTGGCCCTCGACGAGCCGCCGGCCGTCGCCCCGGCGCCGCTGGCCGGCAACTGACCGATCGATGGATTCCGACCGAAAACCCAACGACGCGCGAGTCCCCGAACTCGCGCGTCGTTTCGTTTTTGGGGCAAACTCGTTTCGGCCATATCAACGGGATGGCCCTGGCGCGATGTAGGGGAGGCCCCCCGTGGCCGCCCTCCGGCGATCGGCGTTGGAAGGCGCGCCATCCCGCGAGGGAAGCCGTCGCTGCATGATGATCGAAGGGAATTCGCCGCCGACCCGAAAGCCAAGACGCCTCAGGCGTCCGCCACCGTCTTGGGCAAGGCCGCGTCGACTTCGCTTTCTCCGAGCAGCGCGAGGTCGATCAAGCAGGCCACGCACACGCCGGCGAAGTCGGAGGCTCCGTCGACGATGTCTCCCTGGCGGTCGAGCAGCGGCAGGCTCTGGACGATTTCGGTGATCGAGGCCAGGCCGAGGCCCGCCAGCAGGACGATGAGATACCGCTTCCTTCCGGGGATCGCCCGGAGCCAGAGCAGGCCGAAGACGGCGAAGATGCCCGCGTGGATCACCTTGTCGATGTTCGGAATGTGTTCGGCTCGCTCCCCGACTCCGCCCATCGAAAAGAACGGCATGGGAAGCCAGCACAACGCGAGGATCAACAGGGTCCAGATCGTCGCGAGCGCGACCCACTTCCGCCTTCGGTTGTCTCTCAAGTCTCGGTCTCCCATCGAAGCGGGTCTTGGAATCAGGTTGGCCTCGGCGCGTGCCGAGGGAATCCATGCTAACAGCATTGAGGTGCCTCCGCCGCGGAAGTCGACAAAAAACCGGTCTTCCTCCCCCAGACCATCCCCCGGCGCTCCGTGTTCGGGTTGAGCTTATCGGCGTTGGTCGTCTAAGCTGAGAAGCCCCGTTGCGCGTCCCTTCCTTGGAGAACGCCCCCAGTGAACGGCAAAGCCGAACAAGCGGCGCTCTATTCGAGTCTGGCGTCGATCGGTCATGGATTGTCGAACCCGCATCGGCTGAAGATCATCAGCCTCCTCGGCCACGGAGAAAAAACCGTGGATCGGCTGGCGACGGCCATTGGCCAGTCGCTCGCCGCCACCAGCGCCCACCTGAAGGTCTTGCGGGCCGCCGGCCTGGTCACCGCCGAAAAGCGCGGGCGGAACGTCCACTGCCGGTTGACCAACGATCGGGTGGAGGAACTCTGGATCGCGCTTCGGGAACTCGGACAAACGCTTCTGCCCGAAGCCCGCGAGATCATGCGGATGACATTCGAAGACTCGGACGCGCTTTCCCCTCTGAACGAGCGTGAGGTCTGGTCGCAAGTTCAAGGGGGCAAGGGGGTTCTGGTCGACCTTCGCCCCGACGACGAGTTCGAAGCGGGACACCTTCCCAACGCCCTCCACGTTCCTTTTGAAAGCCTGCCCGCCGAAGCGCGCAAGCTCCCCTCCGACCGCGATCTTCTGGTGTATTGCCGCGGCCCATTCTGCCTGATGGCCCTGGAGGGGACGCGGCAACTTCGCGAGATGTCGTATCCGGCCCATCGCCTCCGCTTCAGCGTTCCCGAGTGGAGGCTCGCCGGCCTGCCGGTTGAGACCGGACGGGATGGAGGGGGCGACGAGGGGAGCGAGCGGAGTCACGAGCCCCAGCCTGGCCCATAACCCCAGTGGCGCGGCTCGCGCGGCAATCGCTTCAATTTTGGCGCGGATCCAGCGAACAACCTCCATGAAACGAGAATCCCGGGCGCCGGCCGCGCTTTCAACTCGATCCAAATCCAGGTCCTCGGGCGACGCCGCCGAGACCGCGAAGCGGGCGCGCGCGCAAAGCCGACGCGAGTCGATCGAGTCGTTCCTGGTCGTCATCTTGGGCTTTCTCATTTGGAGCTTCGAGGCCGAGGGGTTCATCATCCCGACCGGCTCGATGGCGCCGACGCTCATGGGCCGGCACAAGGAAGTCACCTGCCCGGAATGCGGCTGGGTTTATCGGGTGAACGCCGACTCCGAGGTCGACTCGAACGGAAGCGGCGCCCGGACCGGCCGGCGCGTCACCTGGGGGACCTGCGAAAACTGCCGGTTCCAAGCCCGGGTCGACGCCGAGCCGAGCTTCTCGGGAGACCGCGTCTACGCCGTGAAGACGGGACCTTCGATTCCCTTCGTCCCGTTCGCCGGCCAAATTGAGCCGAGACGCTGGGAGGTCACGGTCTTCAAGCTTCCCGAAGATCCCTCGACTCGCTACATCAAGCGGCTTGTCGGAATGCCCGGCGAGGTTCTTCGGATCCAACAGGGAGACCTTTGGCGGCGCGGCCTCGACGTAACTTCGCAATTCGAGAGGCCGAGACGGTCGCCGGCCCAGCAGCTTCAAACCCAGGTCGCCGTTTACGACGACGCCCACCGCCCGGCCTCGCTTCGAGACGACCCGCGATGGCGCCGATGGACGCCCTCGGCCTCCTGGACCGAGCCGACTTCGGGCGCGTTCGCGGTCGGCGCCACCAACGGACGATGGGAGGAGCTTCGGTATCGGCACGTCGTCCCCGATCCCGAGCAGTGGAAGGCGATCCGCGAGGGCCGAGAGCCCGCCACCCCCCCCCGCGCCACCCTGATAACGGATTTCTCCTCGTACAACACGGATCAGACGCCCCAGGGGCTGGAGGACTATCGGGCCTCGTCGCGCCCCTGGTTCCAGCCGCATTGGGTCGGCGACCTGACGCTTTCGTTGACGCTCGATGTCGCCGATCCCGTCGGAGCCGCGCGGCTTGAACTGGTCGAAGCCGGAATTTCGAACCGTTGCGAAATTGACCTGGCCACCGGCGAGGCCCGATTGTTCCACGGAGACGCTCAACTTGGCCCGCCCGCGGCAACCTCGATCAACCGAGAAGGCCCGCGCAAGCTGATTTTCGCCAACGTCGACGATCGGTTGACGCTCTGGGTGGACGGAGCGCTCCCCTTCGGCGACGGCCGGGTTTATGCATCCAACGACGCCGAGACGATTTCAAGGCCCACGGTCAAGGATCTTGAGCCGGCCCGGGTGGCGGTTCGGGGCGGCCGGGTCACCGCGAGCCGGTTGGTTTTGGAGCGCGACGTTTACTACACTCAGGAGCCCGGCGAGCCCGATTCCAACGATCTTCTGGGCTTCGTCGGCGGCGACCCCGGCGCGTTTTTCGACCTGTTGGCCGATCCCGGGCGTTACGGCGAGTTGACCTGGCGAGCGCCCCGCGACTATCCGATTGAGCCGGGCCGGTATATGATGCTCGGCGACAACAGCGCGTGGAGCCGGGACGGCAGGGCGTGGGGAAGGCCCGACCAAACCACGCCGACGGCGCCGAATCGAGGCTGGGACAACTCGGGGCGCGAAAGCTGGGAGGTGCCCGAGGCGCTGATCACCGGCCGGGCCTTCTGCGTCTACTGGCCCCACTTCCAACCCGTCTGGCCGAGTTTTCCCCTGGGTCCCGACATCCGGCTTCCCGCTCGCCCCAACTTCGAAGAGGCGCGCTGGATACGGTGATTTTTCAATCGGGCGCGGTCGTCAACGGGCGAGGCCGGGACCGAGGATGGCTTGACAGTCCCCCTTTATCGACTGAAGATCGTCTAGTTCCTTCGCTTACGATGTCTCCCGATCCCGTGGACGAGGCTTCCGCGAAATCGGCGAGACGTTTTCAGGCGGGGGTTGAACCTTCCGGCGCGGCGGTGCGTAATCATGGTTAAGGTTATCGGGTCGGATTCGGCGGAAGACCTCTCCCAATTGACGGACGAGGTGTTGATGCGCCGGTATCGCGACCTCGGTGCCGAGGCAATCTTCAACGAGCTCGTCCATCGCTACGAGCGCGAGCTATACCGTTACCTGGCTCGTTACACCGGCGACCCCGCGTTGGCGGAGGACGTGTTTCAAAACACGTTCCTGCAAATCCACCTGAAGCGTGGACTGTACGCGGACGGCCGGCCGTTTCGCCCCTGGCTCTACGCGATCGCCACGCATCAGGCGGTGGACTCGCTCCGGAAGGTGGGGCGGCATCCGGCCGTCAGCCTGGACCAGCGGTTGAACTCGACCCAGGGTGATTCCGAGTCCGGTTCGTTGCTCGACATGCTCGTGAACGACGACGAGGGGCCCCTGGTGGACCTGGAGGAGCGGGAGAGGCAACAATGGGTGCGCGAGAGCGTCGCCAAACTCCCCGACACGCTTCGGCAGACCCTGATCCTGGCCTACCATCAAGACCTGAAATATCGCGAAATCGCCGACATCCTGAAGATCCCGGTCGGCACGGTGAAATCACGCCTTCACGCGGCCATGGCCAAGCTCCAGCAAATGGCCAAGGTCGCGAAACGGGACGGGAAAGATTGACGCCATGAACGCCGAAGACCTGCTCGATTTCACCCTTGGCCAGCTTGACGCTCCGCGATGTCGAGAGCTTGAGGAGGCCGTCCGGTTGGATCCCGACCTCGCGGCCCGGGTCGAACGGGCGCGACGGGCGGTTGGCCGGCTTCTCGACGACGGGGTCGCGGCCGACCCCCCCCCGGGGTTGGCCGTGCGAACCATGACCTTCGTGGCCCAGCGCCGGGTTCGGGGACGGTCGATCCTCGACTACGTTCCGACCCAGTTCCCCTTCCGTTGGGCCGATTTCGCGGTCGCGGCCAGCATCTTCGTCGCCGGCGCGCTGACCTTGATGCCGGCCGTTCACCGGACTCGCGAACGGATGCATCAGGCGGGCTGCGTCGCCAACCTCCAGCAGATCGGCCGAAGCCTGGCGCTTTACGCCTCGGCCCATTCGTCGTACCCGGCGCCCCCCGAACATCGCGCCGACGTCGACAGCGGTCTGTTCGCCGCGCTCCTGCACGACTCGGGCGCGCTCTCCGACCTCTCGGTGCTCAACTGCCCCAGCAGCGGCGCCCACCACCGCCACTCCAACGGCGACTTGCAACCGTTCGAGCAAATCGCGGAACTGCGGGAGACGGATCCGGCCCGTTACCAGCAGATGGTCTCGTGGGATTACGGCTACAACGTCGGCTATCGTCGGCCGTCGGGCCGAACCGGCCCGCTCGACGCCCGACTGGCCTCGACGATCCCGGTCGTCGCCGACCAACCCCCTCGCGACGCCTACCTCGGCGTCATCGACCACAACAGTCCCAACCACGGCGGCGCTGGTCAGAACGTCCTCTACAGCGACGGGGCCGTCCGCTGGCACCCCACCCGCCGGATCAGCCCCGAAGACCTCGACCTATTCCTCAACAACGACCAGAAGCCCGAGCCGGGCCTGGACGAGCACGACTCCGTCATCCTCCCCAAGGACGCGCCATTCGGGGGGTATGGGAATCGTTAGTTCCGTGACGGATCACGCTCGGACGGGCCTCTTCTGTAGCCGGCCTCTGTGAGGCCGGGATCGGCGTCGGATCGCCAAGGCCCGCGTCCCGGGGTCACAGACCCCGGCTACAATAAATCCGAGGACATCATGGCGACGCACCATTGGTGGATCCTCTGGTTCGTCTCGACACCGCTAATCATCGCGGCCCTTGGGCTTCAAAACCGGCGAGATGCCTACTCATGCCACATTTGCCGGGCCCGTAAGGATTTGCGGACCCGTTCCGTCTGGGGCGTCCCCGTCCAACAAGCCGAGAGCGAGACCGTTCCCGGCAACCCCGAGATCGCGCATCGGCATGATTGGTGGCGGTATTCGTTCGCGTACTCGAACGGGCCGTATGGCACCCTCGGCTGCGGCGCCGCCTGCCACACGGAGGGACGCTACAAGGACGGGGTTTATTGACTGCCGATCCGCGACTGCTCGCAAAGCAGGATCGCGAGCATCGTCTTGGCGTCGCGGATTCGGCCGTCTTGGACCATCGCGAGAGCCTCGGGCCAGGGGACGATCTGGGTTTCGAGGCGCTCGTCGGGTTGATGGTCGGTCGGGCCGGGGGTTAGGTCTTCGCAGAGGTAAAGGAACATCCGCTCGTTCATCACGCCGGGCGAAACGTGCCACCATCGCAAAAGCGTGATTTTGCCGGCGCGATACCCGGTCTCCTCGGCCAGCTCTCGCGCGGCGGTCCGGTCGGGGGATTCCCCCTCGTCAATGGTGCCGGCGGGGACTTCGAGCAGGGTCTCGCCGACGGCGTAGCGATCGTTGGACACCAGGCAAACGTGGTCGGCGTCGACCATCGGAACCAGGGCCACCGCGCCGGGATGCAGGACGACCTCGCGCTCGGCGAGGCTCCCGTCGGCCAGGCGAACCGACTGAAGCGCCAGGTCGATCTTCTTCCCTCGGTAGATGACGCGGCGGGATGGAGACGGCTCGTGTTCGGGCACGGCGGGGCGGTCCCTTCGGTGGTTCGGGCGGGTCAGCCGGTCTCGGATTCCTTGTGCTCCACCTTGCGGCGGCGGATCGTTAGGACGGGGCAGGGGGCCTCGCGGACGATCCGCTCGGCGACCGAGCCGAGGAGGATGTGGCTTAAACCCGTTCGGCCGTGGGTCGAGATGACGATCAGGTCGATCGCCTGCTCGGCGGCGTAGTCGACGATCGCCTCGGCCGCCGAGCCCCATCGAACGGCCGTCTTGATGCTCGGCGGCTTTCCCCAAGAGGGTTTGATGACGCCCTCAAGCGACCTGTGGGCCTTGTCCTCGTCGTCCTGGTAGAACTGGGGGGGCATGACCGGCATCATGAGCGGGTCGGGCCCGGTGGGGACGATCTCGGTGAGGACGTGCAGGACGTGAAGCTCAGCGCCGAAGCGCTCGGCCAGCCAGCAGGCCTGGCGGAGCGCCTCTTCGGAGCTTTCGCTGAAATCGGAAGGGGCGAGCACGCGCTTGAAGTTGATCATGGGCGGGGCCTCCGGTTCGGCGGCTCGCTGGGGCGCTCAGGACTCGCCGTGGACCAGGTTTCGGAACCGCTGAAGCAGGTCTCGGGTGACGGGGCCGGGCTTGCCCGCGCCGATCGGCCGGCCGTCACACTCGACTACGGGGATCAGCTCGGCGGCGGTCCCGGTCAAGAAGCACTCGTCGGCCGTGTAAACATCGTAGCGGTCCATCGTCCGCTCGACGACTGGATAACCGGCCTCGCGCGCCAGCTCGATGACGGCCTCGCGGGTGATCCCCTCCAGAATACCCGAGTCGATCGACGGCGTGTGGACCTCGCCCCCTCGGACGAGGAAGATGTTGTCGCCGGTGCACTCGGCGACCTCTCCCTTGTGGTTGAGCATCAGGGCTTCAAGACAGCCGGCGTTGGTCCCCTCGATCTTCGCCAGGATATTGTTCAGATAGTTGAGCGACTTGACCCGGGGGTTGACCGTGTTGGGATGGCTTCGGATCGTCGCGGCGGTGATGATCTTCAAGCCGTGCTCGTACAGTTCCTCGGGGTAGAGGCTGATCAGGTCGGTGATGATGATGATCTGGGGATCGGTCGTCTTGCGGGGGTCGAGCCCAAGGCTCCCAGCGCCTCGGGTGACGACGACGCGAATATAGGCGTTGGTCAGCTTGTTGGCTTCAAGCGTCTCGGTGATCGCCCGAGCCATCTCCTCCTTCGCGATCGGGATCTGGAGATGGATGGCTCTGGCCGACGCATAAAGCCGGTCGACGTGCCCCTCCAGTCGGAAGACCCGGCCGGAATAGGCGCGGATGCCCTCGAAAACGCCGTCGCCGTAAAGAAGGCCGTGGTCGAAGACGCTGATTTTGGCGTCGGCCTTCTCGTAAAGTTTCCCGCTGATGTAGACCTTGGGGCTCATCCGGCCCTCCCGATTCCCCCGCGCGAGGGAGGCGCGGCGAACCCACGCGAACGTTGGATCGCCTCGGCTCAAACCAGCGCGGGAGCCCATTCCTCGATACGCCCTTCGGCGAGTCTCACGACTCGGTCGGCCTGATTGGCGATCTGCTGATCGTGCGTGACCAGCATCATAGTCAAGCCCCGTTCCCGGTTCAAGTCGCGCAAAAGATCGAGAACGCCCTGGCCGGTGGTGGCGTCGAGATTGCCGGTCGGCTCGTCGGCAAGAAGCACTTCGGGATGGCCGACCAACGCCCGGGCGATGGCCGCCCGCTGCATTTCGCCCCCGGAAAGCTCGGCCGGCTTGTGGGTCATCCGGTGGCCCAGGCCGACCCGTTCGAGCATCTCGGCGGCGTCGCGGCGGATCGCCCGGCGATTCTTCATATAAGAGAAAAGGCCGTGGCGGATCAGGTGGGGCATCATCACGTTCTC
>Ga0182738_1002259_pt1 | contig 23103 bp, 23 predicted proteins | sample eDN5th30CBELigMG_FD_128876 | JGI IMG/M metagenome (GOLD analysis project Ga0182738, IMG submission 128876) | Enriched Miracle-Growth compost microbial communities from Emeryville, California, USA - eDNA 5th pass 30_C BE-Lig MG (version 2)... ...
CTGTTTATAAGCAGGTTCCAGCCAAGCAAATACGCCCAGAGAGTAAAGAGAAAAGAACGTCCACAAATCCTTATGCAAGAAAAATGATGACAAAAGATGAGTCTCAGAGGTCTTTGGGTTATCATGTGGGTAAGGCTAGACTTGCAGAAGTCGATAGAAATATTGTGGAAAGAAATGAAGGCGGCCAGTCATTCCATGATGGCGTTGAGAAATTCAAGAAAAGCACAAAGAATTTGAATATTTCTCAAAGACTCAAGAAGGTCCAAAGCCGAGATAAGATAAGTTCTTTGTTGGACGCGAGCGGAAGAGAAGGCGGAGAAAGCTTATTGAGCTTAGACAGTCGCGTTTCTCCTAACGGAAAGAGGTAACTATTATAATTTTTGTGTGAAGAGAGAATCTAACCCAATTTCCCATAGATTTATGAATGATATAAGTAAATTGTCACAAGAAAGCAAGAAAAAGATATATAACGGTGCATCAAGTACAAGCAGTTTGCTGAGAGCATTGACCCCCAAATATATGGCAAGCAAGAATATTTACAGTATAAGGGAAAAGAGTGCCGAAAAGAGCAGCAGCAAGCCAAGTTCTAAGCAATCAAATCAAGTGGATAGTTTATTGGCAACTTCTCAGACCACAGCAAGTACTTTATATCAAAAGGCTCAGGATGATGTTTTGAATGGAAAACTTCGTATGAGTGCTCAAAAATCACAAAAGAAATTAGTGAGCAATCCTGCTGAAGTTGTCAGAACTGAAAAGGATGAAAATATCCGAAGTTTGGATATGAAGGCCATGAACTTTATTGATTTCTATGGCTCTCCAAAGATGCAACAAGTGAAGAATTCCCAAGCATTGAGCCATACTATGTACAATAACTATGCTAAATCAAGAAATACAAGAAAACTGGATACTAGTGGTGAAAAGTCCTCTGAAAGACATCTCGGATATATGTCTTACGAACTTTCTAATAGAAATAACACCTCTGCTAGTAAACCCACTTTCAAACTTGACCTGAGTAGTAGAATCCAAAAACAAAGGTAATGAAGGATCGGTTGAAGAAATATCTCATAATTTAATAGGGATGCATTATCAAGTAATAGGACGAGAGATAACCAGAGTAAAGAGAAATCGACCGATGTGTTAAGCATAGACTCGATATTGAAAGGCTCATATGATATGCACAATCACAGTTTGGTTCGTAATGCTTCGAAGCAATCAGATTTAACCAAGAGGAAACTTGGAGTCACTCCCAAAGGGAATATTTCAAAAGCAAACCTTTTACTCTAAAGAAGGAGGTTTTCGAAATTTTGGATTAATGGGCATTTTTGAATGAGCTTTTCATATGTCACAAATAGAGTTCTTGAAGGGTATGATAAGCCAACTCTTGAATTGAAACAATTCCTACTGTACGATGTATAAATTTTCTTTCAGCGGCTAATAGTTGAAATTAAACAGTCAGTGGATTGAAAGGCATTTTTTGTATAATGAAAGGACTGTTTAATGTCGACTATTGGCTTTGATAGTATGTATCTCTGTCTCTCGTGATTCATATTCAATTATCATTATTGTGATTTAAGATTCTTTTTTAATAAGCTCGGCTTTGTTTTATAATACATTGCGGTCAAATTTCATAAAACCAACCATTCTTTAAAAAAAAATTCTCTTTATTTTTTGGGGGAGAAAAGTGTTCTCCATGTCATCTTTTGGATGCTTTCAAGAGCTCATACCACAGGATGACAAGTAGGAAAAAGAGAGGAAAATTAAAGAGATGTAGCGCAAATGAAAAAAGAACAAATGAAAAATTCTAGAAAACAGTTCAAAAGAGAATTAAAATTTAATGAGGGTTTTCCTTTAATTTTTAAATCAAAATGAAGTATAACATTTTGGAGCATACTTTCCTTCCATTTTGAGGTCTTAACCTATTTAGACAGAGATTGATCGTCCTAAATGGGAGCTGATTTTGCAATTTTTGTCGAATAACAAACAGAAGAAAGGGACATTAAAGTTGATATTTTGAGGATAAATTTGGATGATTAATCTTATAATTGGCTTTGAGAAATATTGATGTCAAGTCTATTGTCTCGGACTTATTATTTTGAGAACATATTCGATAAAGATTGAGACAAGAAGATTCATTAGGAGAATAAATAATGAAAACAGAAGAGAAAGAAGAGTTTTAGAGGTCTATTTTAAGTGAAAAAAAAACATTTACTGAATTTCTTTTTTTCGAAAATTCTATTTTTGTACTCTACTGGAGGGCTCTAAAATGATGATGTATTAAACATTTCATCGTCAACATCAGTAAAAGACGTGGGAAATTATTATTTTGAAAAATAATTTGAAAGATTACTTCTTTATATAAAATATTGTGATAGATTCCTTCAAAAATAAATTCTCAAGGAAATCAACAATCATCTCAGTATCCAGGAAGGAAAGAGAAATTCAAAAATTGAAAGGTATTTGAAGACGAAATAAATAGGCGGGGTTAGAGAATTGGCGACTACAAATTTAATGAACTTAACAAAAAATTCCGATAGAAGTTTATATTTTAATATTGCTTTTTAACTTTTCTAAAACATCATAAAAATGGAGACTGATCTTCATCAACAGTCTGACTCTGCTTTCAAGAGATCCAATATCAAATCTGCTAGTTCTGAAACCAAAAATACTTGTGTCATTCTTGTTTGTATACAAAATCTTAGTGGTGTTCAAATTACCCACGATCTTCTGTACACAATCTTCTCCCCCTATGGAAAAATCCTTCGAGTAACTCCTTCTCTTCCTCTCTGTATCTATGAGCATATTATCGAGATCCTTATACAATCTCAGGCCATTCTGGTTCTAATCTCTCTTGTTAGATTCTTATTTTTGAGAAACTTAAAATATGGAAAGCTTTTGTGGAATACTCCACTGTGGAAGCTGCCATGAATGCTAAACAAGCCTTAAATAACTTTATGATATTTAACGATGGTTCCAGAATGACCATTCACAACGCTAACCTCGAGACTGTCAAATTCCAGAATAATAATCCTGGAGGTATAGGTAATTTCTCCCTTTCAAATTCTCGGCCCCATTTCTAAGCCCCATATTCTAGACTACACTGTTCCTGGAAACAAGCCTTTACCTGATGTCCAAGACGAAAACAGCAGGGCCAATTTCAACCTTCCTAATATTCCCCAAACCCACCCTCAACACACTCAAACTTACCAAATGCCTAATAGAATAGAATCTTTCCAACATCCCCATCCTATTCAACATAATGCCCCAGATTTTTCTCACGATAGTCTTCACAGTAGAAGAAAACGTCCTCCTCTCTTGATCTAACTTTGAATAAATAGAACAACATGGAGACCACGCATTGCACGAAAATATCGACGAGCCAATCACTGAAGAACAAAGTGAAAATGACGAAGACGAAAAGACCGATTTCCCATCTGAATCTTTCCCTTCTAGATCCGTCAATCCCAAGGCTCAAATTACTCATATTCACTCTGTTCCCGCCCAGCTCTACCGTGACAGTCCCAGCCACCAACAACAGCAGCAGGTCCAAAGAAGTGACTCTCCAACAGAAAACTCTCTCCCTCCTGGCCTTATGATTCCACAAAGAAATATACCAGGAGGTATGCCCAGATTGACTCGAGTTCCTCAAACTCAATCAATGAATTTCATTCCTTTGAGTACTTCAGAGAAGCAATATAGTCATGGGCAACAGCATCCTACATCAATTGGGGCTCCTTTGACTAGATTAACATCGTTTGGATCGCATAATACCCTTTCTATGCCATCAGGACCTAGCAGTAATTACAATCACCCCTTGCAAGAAAATATTCCTCAAATGGAAACAATGAATGCTGGGCCTACGCTCTTACAAAGACCTCAACTGAATAAACCATTCTACAGTCAACAAGAGCTCCCTATGATGAATGCTTTGAATAAAGAAAGAATCCCCACTATCAATTCTCAAGGTTTAGTTGGATTACAACAAGGTAGTGAATTCAATAGAAGTTTTTATTAAAAGTCCATGAAGGTAATGCTAAGGTTGGATCAAGGAATCAGATAGGAAGTTTTGAATATGAAGATCTTTCAACATTGAATAGATCAACTTTGGATCAATTGCATCAAAATTTATCATTATTATTGGGAAAAGGTTTGAAGGAAAAATGAATGAGAGTATTAAGTTTTGAATAGGTGGTGAAGAAACTCAACAAAAATCCAGAGTTTTGTATATCAAAGGACTCGAAGGAAAAGACATTAAAGTCGACATGCTTTACAATATTTTCAGCAATTTTGGAAATATCTTGAAAATTTTGTTCATCCCTAGCAAGACTTCCGCTCTTATTGAGTTTGAAAATGCTGAATATTCCACCATTTGTATGGATTATCTCAACAATATCGTCTTCATGGGAAAACCCTTAAGAGTAATTGTGATTTTTGAGAGAAGCCTAATAGTCTCTAGATTTATTATTCAAAATACTCGATTATCAATTTAAGAAACAAGAAGGGTGAAGAGCCAGGAGAGGAGATATTTATTGGAAGTCAAAAGACCAATAGATTCAAGAAAAACAAAACAATCTCTATCAATCCTCCCTCTTCTACTCTTCATCTTTCCAATCTTGTCAAAGAAGCCTGCAATGAAGAGACTATTCGCGCTCACTTCTCTGCTTATGGTCGTATCGAAGCCCTCAAGTACTTTGAAAAATTTGAAATCATTATAACGAAAACTTCTTCTAGATTTATATTGCTGGAGAATAATAAGAATATGTGTTTATTAAGAATGGCATCATTGGAAGAAAGTCTCAATGCCATGGCTTATCTTCATGATACTGATATCAGTGGACGGTAAGATAATTGAAAGATAAATTTTATTGATTCTTTCCAATAGTAAGGTTCAGATTTCTTTTACTCGTTCCAAAATCTAAAGAAATTTATGCTTGCTTCTCAACTATTTTCCTTTCGCTTTCGCCTATTCTAACCTCATTTAATTATATCTTTTATCCTATGCTCTATCCTGTGCTATTCGTAATACTTTTTACCTCCTTATCTCTCCCCTCTCTCTGCATCTTTAATTTGTCCTGACCTGCTGCTTAACCAATTAAGAAATTCTTATGAAAAGATTCTATTGATTTATCTAATTGTGAATTGTTTGTTGATCAAAAATGTGTGCTTAAAAATCAATATGACAGTTTGTTTTTAAACTAAAAATAATATGCAAATCCATATAAATCAGTTTAACTTTCTATACATAAAGACTTTTTCCACACATGAACTACTTATAAAAATAATAAGTAGATGCAATATATTATATGTATATCAATATTTAGCGAAAATTATAGTTATTTTTATTTGATTTTTCAAGGCTTTCAAGACTGATTGATTGGTTAATCAGATTTGCCTTCAACTTCTTTTAATATATCCTCTGCTGTATGGTGCTCTTCTTGCTTAATCAGAGTTGTAGGATATCCTTCACCTTCTATTATATCGTTTGCAGATGCACTAGAAGGATTTATTTAACATTGTCTGATAACGAAAATAAGTTTACTTTTCAGCAGGTTTTTCTTCAGTTTTGGGTTCCTCGGATTTCTTTTCTTCAGATGTAGCTTCTTCAGCTTTTTTAGTAGGATCTGAGAACCAAAGCATATTTCCATCATCTTCATTATCTTCATCATCTCCATATCCTCCTCCAACTTTCTTATTATTCTTCATTCCAACTATATATTGGTCAATAAAAATCCATTCATTTTAATAACTACAGGAAGCTCTTCCACGGGGAATAATATCAGGAGAATCAGGATTATCAGAGGCAGTATTGAGTGGAGGTTCAACTTTGAAGCCTTGTTCTTCTTCTTTAAGGACGAGGTCATCTTTGGGAACACCTTCAGTCAGAATATTGTCTTCTTTAGTCCCAGAAATGTCATCCCCATCGATTCTATCAACACTTTTTTTAGAGCAATCTTTTACAATAGAGATCAATCTTACACTTCATCTTCTAAATTCTTTTGTTCAGGCTTGGTTTGTATATTAAAGAACTTCGAGAATTTCTCCATAATGCTCTGATTTTCTTTGTAAATTTACTCTTAGAAATAGAATGTTACAGGTAATTCGAAACCTCCAGGACTAGCGAGAGTTTCAGTTATAGCTCTCGGATCCTTTCCACCCAAATGGAGTTTATCTTTAGTGTTGATATCAGCAAGCTTGGTCTTGGTATATTCGACCCAAGCAGGGTTGTTTTGAGCGTGTTTTTGAACTACAGGATCCTGGCTTTCAAGAATTCTGTTTGAAATCTTGACAACATGACCAAGATATCCTCTTCTAACCTTTCTCTCATATTTTCTAATTGTTCTCTTAGAATTGAAGGTGAATCATTATTTATACCCTTTCAAAGGAATTTCTTCTTCAGCATAAACTCTGATGATAAATTCCAAAAGTCCAGCTTTCTCAAGGAGCTAAATAATGAATAAATAAATCAGATTGGTATTTGGGTCATACGGCAGTTTTGAGGTCTTCATTGTTGCCATCAATAACGAAAGTGATGATCTTTTCGATTTGACTGTGCAACATATTATTCCATTCATATCTGACAATAAGGTCCAAAAGGCTTTCGAAAAAGCCATTGTCAACAAGGGAGTTATAAATATCCTTATTGTTGGCTTTCATAGAAATGATCAACAGTTCCAAGAATTTAAGCTTCGCAGCACCGAAAGGAACAATCTTTGTACCAAATTGAGTCTCAATTTCTTCAGACTAGAGAGAATTGTTATCAGATTGATTGATATTTTGGAGGGGCTTACAGTGAGAGGAGTAGCAATATATTCAATAATGGACTTGATATTCTCGAGGAATGCAGCAATTAAAGGGATTTCACTGGGGAGTTCAGTGTGTTGAAGGTGAGGGTGTGAATGAGGAGCTTCAAGGTTTGGTTGTTCTTCTGGATTGTGTTCAGGCATCTATTCAATTATTAGAACAATAAGTTCAATTGCCCACCTTGGTGTTAATCAAGATATAGTAAGCAAAAATGTTTCCAAGGACTAAAGCAGCAGCGCATGAAGGAATAGGATCCTTTGAAAACGGTTTAGTCTGTCATAAAAAGTCTATCTATACTCTAAGATTAAGGATTCTGTACAAGGAATCGATGACGGAAGATTCGAGGAGTTTTCCAAGGACTTCTTGAGTGCCATGCATAGCGTTATATTTACCAAAAACTTCACAGATCAAATAAGCAGAATTGTTGATTCCCTCAACATCGCTTGAAGGCTCAAGCTTTTGAAGAATAAGCTTCAATGCTCTAACTCTTTCTTCCTGTGAGAAAAGAATTAATTTATAATGAAATTCAGCCAAATTACGTTGTAGACTTGGTTGTTAACATCATCAAGAAGGGAGCTTTCAAAAGTCAAAATTTTTCCCAAGAATTCAGCGATAGATTTGGAGGCGATTTGATGAATCATATTATCGAGAAGTTCAGGTCTTTGCTTGAAGATAAAAGCCAATAACTATTCATCATTATCACCAGAATCAATATACCGAGGTACTTGTGCGGGCTTCTTGCTGAAGATAGTGCTTGCGACTTTGGCGAAATAACCAGCGCAAGTCAAGTTGACTTCTTTGGTATCAAGGATACTGAAAAGTTGGTTCAAATATACCAGTTCAGTTCCTTCCTTTTTAATTTTGGCTACCTCTTCTGCATGGAAATTAATTTTTTGGAGAGAAGAAGATCAGCTTTACCTTCATTCATTTCTTTGCTTTCGTAAGATTTGGAGGTGTCATTATGTTGAGTTTCGTTCTTTGTGGAGGGTTCGTCTTTGTCGATTATAACTTCTGCATTATCTTCTAAGGCTTTTTCCTTATCAAGAATGACGTTGCTTTCAGTCTGAGCTTCTGAATCTTCGATTTGCTTTTCAAGTTCTTTTTCGCGCTGAGCTTCAGCTCTTTCAGCTTCTTCAAGCTCGTGCTTTGATTTAAAGAACTCATCAACAATTGGATTCGATTCTGCACTCAAAAGATCAGCACAGACAAAAGGATACCTTGAGAGTGATTGAATAACTGAAAATGATGAAAGATAGAACATACTTGAACATTCTTTTTTGATCAAAATCAAACTCATCAATTTCTGGCTCGGTAATGATGTAATTGATTAAGCTCTTGAAATTTTCAGCGTCAAGCAAGCTATTAGAAGGAAAAGGTCAGTTTTCATTTAAGCAAGAGAAGGTTCGATACAAGTCAAGAAGTTTTTGGTTTTGAGTTTTAACTTCGTAAATAACAGCTTCCTCATCTAAAAGATCTTCTAATTTGAGATCAGTACGACTTAACAATTCTTGGACAACAGCGGAGCTTTGAACATTAAAGCCCATAAAAGCATTAAAGCTAAAAAACAAAGGGTTTAGTTATGGGGGAGGAGGAAGATGGGTACCCGAAGGAAAACATGAAATAAATATAGAGATTAGATTGATTTTTTCTTTAAAAAAGTAAATTAGATCTGTCTTTAGAAAAAATAAAATTTAAGGACTCTTTATTATTTAAGCCTTCTCATATATTATTCTTAAATGTATTTATTATTCTAATTTACTATTCCTTTAAATAGAAATTTATTAATCCTGGAATGACTTGGTTTCTTCTCTTTCTGTTCTGGGAAAGTTCAGTTCTGAAGGCTCGAAATATTCAAAATTTTTTGAATAAAAAAAGAGTTGAAAATCTCTGGTTACTTTGGAAAAGTGAGACTATGTATTTACCGCCAAATGAATGAATAGTTCAGTATATCAGTAATAAAAGATACTCTTTTGGATTGTTAGTGTTTTCCTTGAATGTAATTGAGATTTGAGAAAAAAAAGTTTTTGACAGAAACAAGAGATTTTTTGATTTTGTCTTTGGATTTTTCAACAAGACTTGAAAGTTTATTTGGAGCTGATACTCATGCTGGCTCAATCTAGTCTCTCGGACCTCTCTTGATGATTAGAGTAGACTTGAATTCAAAATTTTCCCTTTCAAAGGGTTCGAATTTTTTTCCAGCAGATTAATAAAAATCTCTATCAATATTTCAAGTTTTATCGCCTAAAACCTACTTGGTTGTTTTGAAGAATTTGTTGCTTATATTCAGGTATGTGAGTGTTCATACTTTCATATTTCTTAAATATTCTTTTTCATAAAATAAATTAAATGGGCACACAACTATGCATGCGTTCAACAAGAATATCCTGAATATATCGATCGATACGATAATAAATAAGAAATCTCCTCTTACAATCAATTTTTATGCATTACACAAGAGAAAATTCTTTTAAAATTTTTTATAGCAATATCATCATTTCATTTAGACTCCTCTAATAGTGGAGATACTGGCATCAAGTTGAGTTTCTTTGGGGGAGGATTTCAATTCTTGGATTCCTTGTTTAATATAATAACCTCCGATGAAAGCCATGATAGCAAAGACACCATACAAGAGGTATTTAACAATGACATTTCCAGAGGTGAAGTTGAAATAGAGGGTTCCAATATAGATGGTGAAGATACCACGTCCAAGAGGCTTTTGAAGGAACTTGAAGTGCTTATCAACGAAATCAAGCTTGACAGTAGCAGAAATAATCATCATACCAAAGAGAATATAATAAGCAGTTGTAAGCCAATTGAAGGGGCTGAGAATACCGTACCAGATAAGATTGAGAACACCAATAGCAAGAACAGCCAAACCAATAAGGTAATTAAGACGATGGACGGCTTGCTCGACGGTTTGGACGTCAGAGAAGGTGAGAGCTTCTTTGTTATAGATTTTATCCATGTGATGTTAAAAAAATTAATCCTGTATATTACAATCATAACTGTCCTTATAAATTAAATCACTTGCCTCGTGAGAAATTTAATTATTTTTTCCTAGTCAACTAAAAAAGTATTTTAAGAGATTATTAGAGCTGAATAAATAGAGTAGTTTTAATAAGCGTCTATATTTCGATGGCTCCATCTTGGAGTTTAAATTTCTGTATTTCCATCTGCTAATTTGACAAAAGGCACGAATACTAATATGAAGAGAGCAAAACCAAAAAGTTGGAGCTCAAGAGTGGGAAAGGAAATCAACACAAGAAATGCTTCATTTAAGCCTAAAATCTGAAGAAACACATTTTATTTTTGTCCATACTTGATATAAAGAATTTTTTTTATAAAAAGTTGGAATATGATGATGATTTAAAAACCCTCATTTTACATGATATGATGTAGGGTTATATAATTTTACAATGTATTAGGTACTGTATATAAATAATTTTATATAAGCTTTCACTAAAAATTTTTATTATTTTTTCATCTCTTTTTATTTGTAGCTTTTTGTGTAAAGAGCTCCTTCGTGTTTATTGCTGGTTCCATATTTTTCATCTTCATCCATAGAATCTGAGCTTTGGTACCATTTTTCTTCAGGACGATCATGGATTCTACGGATTCTATATGTATCTTCTTCCTCAAGTTCTTGACTTTCAGACACATATGTTTGTATATCTTTTTCAATTTTAACCAAGGGATCAACAAGCTCACTATAAGCTTCATCTTCCTTGGAAATGAAAGAAATTCTATGAGCCTCCTTCAATTTCGTTTCATTGACTCTTTCAGTCTTTGAGGTGGAATTTTCCATATCGATGACTTCGGAATATTCTCCTCTATAAAGCTTCAAACTTCCATATAAATGTTGTGCCTTCAATGAACGTTTCTAAGAAGATGATTTAGTGGGGCTAAATATTGAAAGGGTACTTCAAAGATAGCACCATCTAAAGCTTCAATGGCTCTAAGGGTATTTGTGAAAGTGTTGAATCTGAGAAGGACATAGAACTTGGTAAGGATTTTATGCTCGAATTGTTCAGGGACCTCAAGTTGTAAATCTATTCAACAGATAAGAGAGGGGAAACTAAGTCAAATAGGAATACCTAAGAGGTTGTTTTCTTGGAAAACTTTATTGACAAAGGTGGTGAAATTTTTCAAGGTGGAGCCCCAATGGACATTGTAGCAATTTATGGTAAGTTTATGATCGGCATCATCAATCATGCACATTCTTCCTTCAACATGCATACCAAAGATTCTGAGATCAGGAGACAAGGCCTTCTTTTTGGTGGCTTCGTCAGCCAACTCAATCAAAGCATAACTCTTGTCTAATCTCAAATTTGCCTTTGCCTTAATTCTATTTAAAATTTTCTTGGTCACTTCCATCTTTGCTCTCACTGAATCCTTCACCTTCTTCTTATCAGCTAACGGAGGGGGTTAGAAGAGTTCAAATAAATGACAATTTACCTGCAGCAGGTTTGGGTTCTTCTTGGATAGTTTGTTCTTCTAATTCTTCATCTTCAGCATATTCCATGCTTTCGATTCCAAGTTTATCAGTAAAAGCATTCATGGGGTCAAAGACAGCTTCCAAGTTGGAATGCACCTTGATTTTGCGTTGGCTTTCAGAGATATCGAGATAGTTTTTGAAACTGAAGAGCTTGATGCTCTTGACTTCACCAATATCAGTGGCGAATCTCTTGATAATTTCTTTCTTCATTTCAGCTTCATCCTTTATTTCATATGGCAATCCATAGAAATAAACCTTGGGGCGAGGTTAATGAAAAGTTTTAACAAATAGAATTACATAGTTGGTGGGCTTGATTTTTCTTTCTTCGAAGCCTCTTTGGGTCAAATAGACGACTTCTTCCTTGCCTTGAGTTTTATATAACATGATATTCTCTAACCCATCAACAAGTTGTCTTTGGATGTAATTCTTTCTTTTTCCAGCTTTATTTCTGCTCAACATTTCAGCAGAAGCTCTATCAAGGGCTCGACTGACATCAAGCTCTGATTGTGTCATAAGGTTTCTATTGGGAAGGTAGTCCATCAAACTTTCATTTCCTTGGCCGTCTTCTTCAAGATCATTCATAATGGGATTGCTGCCACCGAATTCTCCAAGACCTTGGAGACCTTCAAGCCCAGCTAAATCATTTATTCCTTGGATTCCTTCAGAATTTTCAGCGTCATTTAAATTGAGGGCACCTTCATTTTCTTCAGAGAATAATTCAGGAGTGAAGCCTCTTTTAGTGTTGGTCTGAGTGAAGCTCATTTTGGAGATTTTGGAGAGAAGTTCAGCATCAGTTTGTTCTTTGTGGTCAACTCCAGATTCCTAAAGGGTGGGTTAAGAGCAGAAGAGGATTTTTATTTTACTAATTTTTCAGTTTCGTCGGAACTATACATAGATTCTGGTGAGGTATTTGAAGAGAAGGTGTGGAATTTATCAAGTTTAGTCTTGATATCGATTTGAGAGTCAAAACCGAACACAGTACCACTCAGCATGGTGGGTCTGAGATCCTGTGGTCTCATTTTTACGAGATAGTTCATGAGCTCTTCAGCTTGATCTATTGACCAAAAACAATGAATAGAAGATCAGGAAGGTTTATTACGCTTTTCAAAGAACTTTTGGCAAAAAGTCAGGAAGTTATGTTCATCAGCAGCATTGGGATGCATGGCAGGACCAGATAGCCATTTAGACTTGAAAACTTCGATTTTTTGGATAAGTTCAGGGACAGCACTTTCGGGGAGGAGTTCCATACATTTCATGAAGAAACTTTGACTGTTTTGCTGGCTTCTCTCTTCAGTAACTTTGTGGAATTTCAATCTGACGTCTAGAAAGATCATTGTAAGTTAAGAAAAAATATGGAGGATTTACCTGAAGATTTGGCAGCAGCCTTGGTTTTCTCAGTATTCTCTGGTTCGGGAGCGGCGACTTTCTTGGCCTTTGAGGCGAAATTGCGAGAAAACGAATATGTGAGATTAATTTTCTCAATCATTTGGGTGTAATGTTTGTTGATGGGTTCATTATGGAGGAGAGGTGAATTGGATTGAAGGGAAAGGGGCAATGATTGGAAAGAGAGTTTGGTGGATGGGTTAAAAGCCTGTTTAGGGAGTGTTTTGGTGATAAGCCTAATCATTAGATTTGCTAAGAGTAGATAAATTTAAGTCCAACTTTCGAATATCGCAAGCAAATTTATTGTTAAAAAATCTAGAGTCAATGTTGATCGAGATAAGGATCGATGTTTGGATCAGAATTAATAAATAATTTGAAAATATCCCCAAATCTCGAAAATATACCTGGAAATCCTTCCTAAATTTGTTCCACACTTCCTGTTTTCTATTTTTCTTCTTGTTACTCAGTCAGTTTTTCCTTTAACTCGCAGAAATGTTAGAAATTCAATAAAATCTCTATTGAAAAGTGTTTCAATGGATATGAGTGGAAATTCGTAAAGAATGAGTTGCGGAATATAAGGAGATAGCTCAAAGTAAGAGGTGATAAGATTGAACAGTAAAAGGCGAAAAGGATGATGGAATAATATTAACTTTTAATTTTGAACGTGATTGTGGCAAATAGCTGGTTTGATTAAGTCAATAGACTAACCTAAAAATTTTTGAAACAGCAGAAATTTTGGTTTGCCTATATATGAGAAATGAAGGCTAAAGCTGAAAAGAAAATGAGTCATATTGATTTGATATGCGGTCTGGAAGCGAAAGGATAGAGGTTTGGGTGGAAGTTTAGGAGAATTTAAGAAAAAGCTATTTAAGCAAATGTTGTGGTCATTAATTTGTGGGAAACCGCATGAAATTACCTCAATTAATCTTTTAACTTTTTTGAAGGATTGAAAGATTTTTCTATTGAATAATGTTATGCATAAGTTGAAAATCTGAATGAACATCCTGAAGAAAATTGTTATGTCCTGAATAAATTTAAAAAGAAAAATTTTCTTCATTTTTTTTTTTGTTCAAGAACAAAATTTGTGAACCCAGCTAAGATACTATTCACTTCTTTCTGTCACCATTCAAGAAAAGCAGGCTTTTTCTAATTTTTCAAGAAAAATTCTTTTTTATGAATCAATAAAATTGAACGAAATTCTGGCCACTGAAGGGAGTCAATACTCATCTCATACAATTTCTTAATTTTAGTTTTTATTTTGATAAAAGACACCAGAAAGGATATGCTTAACAAAAAGATTTCTAAGCCTGAGAAGAAGGAGGTCAAGATCTCCTCCAAAGTTCAAAAATTAAAGGCAATCTCCTGACTAAAATTCACTCTTTATGTTAATTAACCTGCCATAGTTTATGCAAAGAGGCAAATTAGATGCCCCTCAAGAAGAAGTAAATCTGCATTGAGAATACTTTATTTACCTTTTTTGAAAGAAAAGAAATGTTGAAGTCGCAGATGAAGACACTTTTGCTCAAGCTCCTGCAGGAGAAGAGGCTGTTAGCACTCCTCAAGTCTCTAGAGAAGGTCAATTATGGTATAGAATTGTTTGAAAGAGGGGAAGTTTTCATGAGATTTATAGGAGTTTGGCACAAGGAATAGAAGGATTTTATAAGAATAAAGGAGCAAGCGATACAATGAATTTGTACAAGAGTGTGAAGTATATTCCCAGTTCAAAGATTTTGGAGCTGCAATCTGATGAAGGAAAATCAAAGAATGAGAATAAAGTTTTAGCTGGAAGAAAAGTGTTTAAGAAACAAGAAGAATAAAAATATTCTTAGATTTGGATTTTGGGAGGGGAGTTCTTTGTAGAGGAAACTCTTTTTTAAAAAAGGAAGAATGAATAGAATGATAGATCTTCTATTTGTTTGTTTCCTTTTTTGAATGACAGGGTGATAAAAATGTATAGAGTATAAAAGTGATTTTTGTTGATGATATTTTGAAAAAAATGAATTTTTTTCTTTTTGAAAGGAAAAAAATTTAATTATAAATTGTGAAGAGTCGATATCAATATTGTTTGAATAAAATCTGAAAAACTTGTGAAAGAAACCAAATTGAATCTTCATGAAAGTGGAGAAAAACGCTTCTCTCTTGATCTTATTCTTTTTTCTCTTTTGATGTGAAAAGAGAAAAAATTTTTTTGAGAAAAATTTATGAAAAATTTTCTTCTTTATTTTTTCCCCAAAATTAGTCCAAGAAAACTCAAACAAAGGATTGGAAGGCCTTGGTCGGAGTCTTAAGAATGTTTTTTCGATAAAGCGGGAAATTATTGTTTTTGTTTTCCCCATAAATCAAGGAATTGCCATAAATTACTGTTACATTTTTTTATCAAAGCTTGTTTTAAAAATGCTCTTTAACAAACAAGTTTCTCAAAAACCAAATCTTTCACAGCAGTTTATGGTATCGCGGCGACTGTCTTCAGAGAAGTTTCTGTGGATGCTAAATAAAGCAGCAGATTGAGGGATATTTAAACCCTCATTTTAAGGACATTCATTTGAAAACTTAAATTTTCCAATTAAATTCTCCTAAATATTATATAAAAACTGCGAAAACAAAGAACTGGCCAAGGAGCTTCATCTTCAATCATTCACTGCTGATATTAAGCTTTTAAGTGACTCTTCTATGTGATACCAGCTAAATTCCAGGAAGAAATACAATCTGATTATGCCAAAAATGATTTGAATTTTTTTAAAGATTCGCATTAACTCCATACATATTCCTTATAAATTTTTTTATAATTTAATTTTGGTTAACTACTTCCAACTGTTACAAACAGATATCAATTTAACGAAATCATGAATGGCTTACCAAACCAACTCGTTGCTCCGCCTCCTATCATCGCTCTCAAGTACTCTTTCATCCTTCCTTCAGTTTTCTCACTTTTAGACATATTTTCGGCATCAATGGCAACTTAAGAAATCATGTATACTACATTAGTGAGAATAGAATTTTATATCCTGCTGGCCACAACATTGTCATCTTCAATACTGATGATAAATCACAAGTTTACATCAATGGTGCTGATGGCTTCCGCGCTTTTTCTGCATTTGCTATATCTCCAATTAAAAGGTAAGAATTCTGATATGAATAAGTAAAAAATGCGTTTTTGAAAGATTTCTGGCAGTGGCAGAAAAGGGAGAAAAGCCCAGTATTTACATTTACGATACCACCAAACTTGGAGCAACAAGAAAGGGCATAAAAAAGAACTTGACTTTCACAGATACCAATTTTAAAGATATTACCGCTATCAGCTATGTTCCCAGTATGGAAGATAAATTCCTCGTCTTTTTGGTAAGAAACCTTTGGAGTTGAAAGGTTTGTTAACAGGATTTCATGATAGACTGCAGGACCAGAAATAAATTTATGTTATTATCAATGGGATAAGAAAAAGGCCGTTGATACGATAAAGATCTCTTTGAACTCTGAATTGACTGAAGTTCAAGTTTCAAATCTCGATCCCAATACTATCAGTTGTTTGGGACCCAGAGTTTTCCGTCTTTATAAACTTCAAGACAATAAACTCAGATTGGCTAATATGCAAATCTCCAACATCCCTGCTGATATTTCTCAAGTAATAACGTCGAGTGATTGAATTCTCATTTGTTTTAGAGTTATATTACACATGCATGGTTGAATGATGGGAATATAATTATTGGAACAGAATGCGGAGAGTTGATTTTGGTGAACAGTGAATGCGAGTTTTTGAAACTCATTGATACCAGTCTTTTGAATAATTGTCGAATTGAGTGCATAGTACCATGTGCCAAAGGCTTTATTGTCGCCGGAGAAAACCTCACCATCTATTTCTATGACGCTGTCTTTGATGATGAAACCTATTACTCAAGATCAAAAACTATCACCGTACTTGATAATGGGGGAAAAATTGTTAATTTTGACAGGTGAAAAACGCAAGCTTTGAAGCAAAAGAAGCAAGAATTACCGCATTAGCTATAGTTCCTGGTGTTGAGAATAGACTTTTGTGTGCCACTCAAAACAACAACATCTACTCAACAAACTTGAAGTCCGAGCTTATGCTAACAGATGACTACGTTTTTGAACAAGTTACTGAACCTATGCATTTCGGTCAAGTAACCATTGATTTATTGAAGAGTTTTCTTATTAAACTTCATATCTAGATAAATGGATTGGATGTGTGTACAAGAAAGCCATTAGCGGTGACATGTAGTAGTGATTGTTCAATCAGAGTTTGGAATTATGAAACTCATACTCAAGAAGCTATCAAATCTTTTACTGATGAGCCTCTTTCAGTTTCTATTCACCCTTCTGGTTTCCATTTGGTTGCGTCATTCTCTGATCGTGTCAAAATGATGAACCTTGGTATCAAAAATACCCTCTTTGAAGAAGCTGATCGAAATAAAGAATATTCCTATATCAAGGTAATTGTTCAGGTTATGAAGGAATTATTAATCTGTCATATAGGGATGCCGCTTAGTGAAGTTTTCAAATGGAGGTCAATACTTTGCAGCAGTGAATGGTGGAAGTCAGAACAATCAATATGTGCAGATCTTTTCAACATATACAAGAGAAAGTCCTAAACATCTCACTCTTAAAGGCCATTCTGGTAAAGTCAAATCTCTTGTGTGGTCAAAGGACGATTTATACTTGTTGACTGCTGGTACCGACGGTATCGCTTATGTCTGGAGAGTTTCTGATGGATCCAGAGTCAGCGATTTGAACGCTAGAATCTCATTGAATAGTGCCACTTTGATGGGAGATAACAGGACTATCTATGCTGTTGGCAAAGATAAATATATCAGAAAAGTGGCTGAGCCAATTGAGACATATGATGCTAAATCAGTATTTGGACAAATCACTGTGACTCATTCAAATAAAGTGGTTTTTGCAGGTGCTGCTGATGAAACAAATACAAGTGGTTTTATCAGATGCTATAAGATGCCAGTTTTGAGCACCCCTGCCGGTGAATATCAAGCTCATGACCCTCAAGGTGTGGAGTTTATGAGAGTTACTCATGATGATCAGTATTTGATTACAGCGGGAAAAGATGGTGTTGTTTGTGTTTTCGAAATTAAAGATAAAGAAGGTAAATCTTTTAAAAAGGGAGAGAGGTTTTTCTCATGATAAATAATAGCTAGAGGATTAAAACTAAGAGATGGATTTGGAGCGCCAGCTCATGAATTAGTCGTTACAAAGAAAGAATGGGAAGATATGAAGACAGAGAAGGATAATTTGAGAGGAAAGAAATCAGAGGATAATTATTCTCAACAGACAGAAATCGCTGAAAAGGAAGAATCGATTAGACAGTTGAGAGATAGACAAAAGACATTGATAGAATCTGAACAAATGAAATATGCAAACTTGCAAAATACTATAAAGGAGACTGATCAAAAGAATACCGAGACAATAGAGGCCAGAAAGAAGGAATATGAGACAGAATTGGTGGAGTTAGAAAGTCATCATCAAGAAGAGACTGTAAAGAAAGTTTCAACAATTGAGAAGCATAAGAAAGAGCAAGAAAGAAGAAGAGAAGAATATAAAAAGAAGATCTCTGAAATGATTGAAGAACATAATAGAGAAATGAAGAAGATCGAGTAAGCTTTGGTTATTAAAATAGTCCTCTTAATATATTTAAAAAGGGAGGAGTATACATCAAAGATAGAAGAAGAAATTGCTCAAAAGGATTCTATTTTACAGGATAAACAAAGAGTTGATAGAGAGCATGAAGAGACAATCAGACAAATTGAAGAAGAAACAAGAAGGGAAAAGGAAGATTTGGAGCAAAAGAATGCAAGTGAAATAAAGAACAAGACCGATGAAGGGCTAAAATCCAAGGGTGATGTTTCAATTGCCAACAAGAAATCTGAGCAATTGAGAAGAAATGAGCTTGAATTGTTGGAGAATGAGAAGGAGTATAAGATGAGAAAGGACGAATTGGAAGCAGAGAGACAAGGCCTTAAAGCAGAGATTGAGAAACAGAAGCAAACCATTGCACTAAAGGATGATTCGATTAGTGAGAAAGAAAAGAGAATTTATGAGCTCAAGAAAAGAACTCAAGAGCTGGAGAAGTTCAAGGCTGTCCTGGACTTTAAGATTAAGGAATTGAAGAAAGATATTGGTCCTCGTGAAGAAGAAATTACCAAGATGAAACAAAAGACAAATGATATGGACTCCGTAAGATTTGTTTTGAGGAAGATTAAATTGACTTTTTAATTATAGGATTTGAAAAAATTGAGTTCAATTAATAATACACTGGGCTTGGTCGTTGATGAATTGGATGAAAAGCAAAAGTCAATGCATGAACATATTAGAAACCAAAGAGATACGATCAGTAAACAAAGATCAAAGCTTAAGGAAATTAAGGATGATGTCTACATGACGGTTCAATGCATCCAGAACTATGAAGGATTGAGAGAAGAAGTGGAGAAGATGAAGAAGAAGCATGCCGAACACAATATAAGAAAGACAGATATCGATCCAGATATTTATGCAGAGTATATTTCTCAAAGAAAATACTTGGAGAAGAGTGTTTCAATGCTCAAGAAGCATTTACAAAAGGATAGTGAAATCCATAAGCAAGACAATTTGAGAATTATGAAGGACAATGTGAAACTTATCAAAGAGATTAACACATTGAGAAAAGATATTAAAGATATTAAGCTCAGTGGTAAAAGCACAGATGATAACGCTTTTGGCCTTCAAAGAGCTCAAACTGCCGGCCCTGCTTTTATGAAAGAAAACCGTGATCTTGAAAGCTCAGAAAATACCCTCGCTGATAGAAAGAAGTTTATTGGTAAGATTATATCGAGATTTTAAATGTTAATATTTTCAATAGATGAACAAAGATTACAGTTAAAGCAACTTCAAGGAACATATCAAAGTTTAGTTGAGAACCAAAACTAATAATGAACTTTAACATATTTTGTATTATTTATTATGAGCCCGATATATAAATAAGAGATGTTTATCAATGGATAGATGTGATTTTGTTTATGTATTGTCAATCGTCATCATTCCTTTTTCATTTTATAATTATTCTTCCTTTTAAATGAGGTTTCTTTTCAAACAAGTGACTATGTGAATGCAATTATTTTTTTTTCATAATTTGACAGTGGAAAAGTCTTTATGAGAAAATTTCAAATGTTTTTAATGAAATAAATATCGTTTCAGAAAGTAATAGTATTGGCAAACACTTTGAGTAGATCAGAAGAATATAACTCTCTATTTAAGTTAGAATGCAATCATGAGAGAAGAATGATCAACAATTTTAGTCTTCGCGTTCACCCTTTTGGTCGAGAAGTGATTTTCTATCGTGGCTCATAGTTTTATTAATATAATTGGAATTCGCTTGAATACCATTATTCTCACCTTTCTCAAAGGCAACATCAAAGTCTTTTAGAGCATTCTCTTTATCTCCCATTGCCTCATAGACTTTTCCTCGTTCACAATAACACAAAGAATCTGGTTTCAATTCGATTGCTTTATTGCAATTAATCAGAGCTTCTTCGTAATTTTGTAATGCTGCATAAGCTCGACCGAGGTTAACATAAGCATAACCAGCGTTATATCCTAATTCGATGGCCTTTTTGCAATCTTCAAGAGCTTCTTCATTTTTCCCCAAGAAGAGCAAAGCACGACCTCTGTTACTGTAATGTGACCCTGAAAGTGGATCCAGTTTTATCGCTTCACTCCAGCAATCAGCAGCTTCTTGATATTTGTCCTGTCCAACAAATGTAATTGCTAAATGATCGTAGTGAGAAACCATAAGAGAATTTTATAATTTTTCTATAAAATTAGGGAAATTATTATTTGAAAAAAGTTTTGCAAACTTCGCTCCAGAGCCAACCTCATCCAACAGAGTCAAAATGGTGGTAGGGTCGCGCAAAAAGGAAAAATCACTTGAAGAAAACTTTTTTTAGAATTTTGAGAAAGTTTTGAAAAAAAATTTTTCAATTTGATTTTTTTCTAAAATTTGATTGAATGATCTCCAGACCATTTTGAAATGAATTTCCAAAGAAAATGAATTTTTTGTTGAAAAACTTTTCTTCTCAATTTTTTTTTGTTGTGGATGAAATGTCAGAAGGACAGAAAAACAGAAAAATTTCAAAGAAATTTTGAAAATGAGGAATTCAATTTAAATCTCCAATATTACCCTTTTCCCCTCTTCAAGCAAGCCATGAAATCTCTTCTGAACCCTTGTTTAAAATTTCGCTTGAGCGTATCAAGGGATTATCAAAGCTGAAGTTGGGCTCAGTTCAGTTCCACACTTTTTCACTTTTTCTTGTCATCTCATTTTACTATCTTTGTAGCTATTTGGGAGTTCTGCAAAATCCTTTAATATATAGCCTTTTTCTTTGAGATTTGCAAACTAGAACATAGTTGATATTTAACTGTATTTGTCCATTATTTTTTGTGGGAGAACAAGATTGAGAAATTTTTGTTGACAAAAGATTCAACAGGAATCAAAATCTCGATTAAATTTTAAATTTAGGAGGTTTTGAGTGGGTCTCGTCCTATCTCTTTAAACCTCATCTAAAATGGTCCTCGGAAATCATCTTTCCTTTGGATACATTTTCTAATGAGAAATTTTGGAAGGTTTTGTTGCTTTCATCCACATACAGTAAAATTAATATTCAGGATCCCTTTATAAATTTCTTTGGATTCAAAATTCTGAGATTGTGAAGAAGGCTGATATCAAAGAAGGATTTTCTTTTCAAAGAGAGAGAGATTTAATCATCAGAATTATATCCTGAATCTTGAGATCTGATAATAGGAAGAACTTATTAAAAGTCTAATAAATAATTGAACCAGGCATTCTCGAAGATAAAAATCAGTTAAATAAAGATATATCGTAAATATCTGTTGTGGTCGTCAAAAAGTCTTTCCTTAAAATGATTTTAATCTAAATTGCTTCAATATTTTTCTTTTTAATAAAAAGATTATCCGTGATTTAATTCACACTCTCATCCGAAATATTTTTTTTAAAGGATATATGGAAGTTCCATACAATCGTTTGGGGCAGCCAGATGAAGCTCCTATTGGCTCAGCTGCTTCCCATTTAAAAGTTCTTCTTTGGAAGCAATATTTGACTCAGACTCGTAGCAAAAAATCCATTTTGTGCGTTTTCCTCTCTCCTTTCATTCTCTGTGTGATTCTGTTCCTGATTCAGCTGACAGTTTCCGCAGGACTCAAGTACGAAAACCCTGATCCACCAATTGCAGACGCTGGTGTCTTCCAGAAATGCAGCCCCCTTAAAGGATTTGATAGTTGTATTTCAATCGGATATGGTATATTTGTAAGTCTTCTAGTTTGATTTTCCGGTCTAATTGCTGTTTAGGGTGACGAGCCTTCTGCATGGGTCAACCACACAATTGAATATATCGCAAATAAAACTGGTTTACAGGCTGGCACTGACATCAAGGAAATTTATAGAGGCAAAGATTACAATGCTTTTAATGATTATTTCGTTAAGAACCCCGGCCAAGTTTTGATTGGGCTTTTGTTCTGTACTTCTGACAATCTTCCAGAAAATGGATCTTTGCCTCTTCCCAGAAGTTGCCAGACCTTTGTTGACCCTTATGATTCCTTCAAAACCTACAAATTGACTCCCTATTTGATCGTATATAACCACTCTTTGATCTCCACTGATTTCCAAACCAATCCCCAAATGCCTTTCCCAACTTATCCAACCGCTCTTCAAGTAATTTTATCATGAAAGCATTTCTCTAATTGAATATAAATTAGTTGAAAATTTTAGTTGATAATTCAATTGTTGACTTTTATGGAGATAAGACCAACAAGACCTACATTAATGTGAAAACTCAAAGCTATCCTCAAACTGAATTCAGATTCTTTGAAGGTTTCGATATTGTCGATCAACAAGGAGGAATCTACTTCTTTATTGCTCCCATTATTACCTTCATCGTTCTTTTGAACGAAATCACCACTGAAAAAGAAAAGAGATTGAGACAAGGACTTTCAGTCGTCGGAGTTTCCCACTTCACTTACTGGCTCCATTGGATCATTTTGGCCGTCGTTTATGCTCTTATTGTCACTTTCAGTATCATTGCTGGTGGCCATCTCTTTAATTTTAAGGTGTTTACCAGAGCTCCTATCTTGGTTCATTTCGTTTTGTTCTTTGTGTTCACGCTTGCTATGGAGTTCTTTGCACTATTCGTTTACACTTTGGTGCCTACCGTGAAGGTCGCCAATACTGTCGGTTATGGTATTTTGCTGTTGGGTATAGTCATGCAGCTTTTCCTTTCTAATGCTGCTATTCTCCAATATCTTTACGATACCACAAATGACCTCATCTACAGAGTTATTGTGAGCATTTTCTTGGTGTATCCTGCTTTCAGTTTCACTGCAATTTACACCGATGTTATGCTTCTTGCTGGTGATAC
>Ga0182738_1002260_pt1 | contig 23093 bp, 13 predicted proteins | sample eDN5th30CBELigMG_FD_128876 | JGI IMG/M metagenome (GOLD analysis project Ga0182738, IMG submission 128876) | Enriched Miracle-Growth compost microbial communities from Emeryville, California, USA - eDNA 5th pass 30_C BE-Lig MG (version 2)... ...
AGGATTGGCCGGATGATCCAGATACACGGCCGTATAACGCTGATCGCCCAGCACAAAGCTCATGGCGTTCCAAGGCAGGTTCACCGTCTTGGGATCGCGCGAGCCGGCAGACCAGTTGCGGGTAGCACCGAGGGCACCTTTGCCGTCGGGCCGCAGGTAATACGTTTGCTTGGCGGTCTTTTCGGCGACGTCATTATCGGCGCGGAAATGGAACCCGGCGTGCTGAGGATCGCCGTCGAGCTTGATCGGCCCCACCTTCGTTTGCAGCCGCGAAGTGAAGTCGATCAACTGCCCCTGCGGTACAAAGTAGGCTGTCAGTTCGCGGGTTTCCTCGGCAAAGACCTTGCCGCCGGTGCCGTGCCAGCCGACTGCCAACCGGTGACGGCCCAGGACGTCGCCGGCTTCTTCGGCGATAAAGCCGTCGTGCGATTGATGGGCGCTACCGCTGCAATGCCACACGTCAACGTTCTGCTTGGCGCCTTCATAGCTGACGCGGTTGAAACCGTAGAATAGGCCACGGTGATGGGTGAACCGGCCGCCGGGTCCCTTGGTCACTATCCGCTGCCCGGTGGGGTCGTATACGTGGTGGAACACCTTGTACGTCTGCTCGCGGGCCTTGGGATCGAGCGGCGCGCACCTGTATCGCAGCACCGGCCGGTCACCAACCAGCAGTTCGGCAAACTGCTTGTCGATATGTTCCCATCGGCTCGCGGTTTCGCTGGCGGCTTCCGCGGGAATGGTCGCCACCAGCGTGGTTTGCTGCCCTGCCTTCAACTGCGGCAGAATAAAATGCAGCGTGCGGGCGGTCCGTTCTTGGGCATCGTTGCCGCTTTGCTCCAGCAGTCCGGGGGCGGTCAGTTGGCCGGGCAGTTTGTTGCCCTGCTCGTCGACCAGCGTGGCCCCGGTTGCCTTGGCCAGGATAGATGGAACCGCAACCTGCACGGCGATCGGCGTGTCTTTACGATCATACTGGCCAGCCTTGACGGTGAGCTTCAGCCGTAGCGGTTGCTCCGCGCGCGCCGTGCTGCCAAACGCAGCCAACAATGCCAGGGCGGTTGCCAGGCGGCCGGGTGAACCAATCAGGCTGCGCAGCGGTCGGAAAAATGGTCGCATCGAAAGGCCCCCATGGTTGAGTCACCGAGATTTCTGCCAGCGGCGCTCCAGCATAGTGGGCGCCACCGCAGGCAGCAAACCTGGAGCAGGGGAGGGGGGCGTGCGCCGCCCTATACCGCCGGCTTCTTTGGCAAAAGCGGCCGCCGGCGTCGGCAATTTGGCTTTTTTGGCGGCCGGCCTCATCCCCCCAGTCGCAAGCAACAGAAAATTAGTATAGTTGGAGTTTTGCCTGCGGCGGCGCATGCGCGCTCAGCAGGCTGCGCTGAACTGCCCCCGGCGGCTTCCCTGCCATGACCGACTTACTGCGTCAAGAAATTGCCACCTTGTCCGACTTAATCGTGGTCAAGGTAGGCACCCGCGTCCTCACCCACGACGATGGCCGGCTCAATGAAGACCGCGTCGAGCGGTTGGCCGAAGAACTGCACGAACTGGGCCTCACCGGCCGGCGGGTGGTGTTGGTCAGCTCCGGGGCCGTGGGAGCCGGCATTGGGCGGTTGGGGCTGCCGGGCCGCCCGCGCGACTTGGCCCAGTTGCAGGCTGTGGCCGCCATCGGGCAAAGCCACCTGATCGAAGTCTACGACCGCTGCCTCCGCAAGCACGGCCGGCACGCCGCTCAACTTTTGTTGACTGCTGAGGACCTGAACCATCGCACGCGGTATCTCAATGTTCGTAACACGCTGCTGGCGCTGATGGAGTTCGGCGCGGTTCCGATCATCAACGAGAACGACACCGTCGCCGTCGAGGAACTGCAAACCACCTTCGGCGATAACGACCGCCTGGCCGCCCTGGTGACGAACCTACTCCGCGCGCCGCTGATGATTCTGCTTTCGGACGTCGAGGGGTTATACGATCGCGACCCCGCCGATCCCCAGGCACAGGTCATCCCCACCGTGGCCGATTTGAACGGCGATATTCATGCCCTGGTCCGCGACGCCAAGACCGGCCTGAGCAAGGGTGGCATGGCCAGCAAGCTCCGCGCGGCACGCATCGCAACTGCCGCCGGCGAGAACGTGATCATCGCCTCGGGCCGGCGGCCCGGCGTGCTGGCCGAGATTATGGCCGGCCAGGCGACCGGTACCCTGTTCCTGGCGCGCGGCCAAAACGTACCGTCCCGCAAACGCTGGATTGGCTTCACCGTCCAGCCGCGCGGCATCTTAGACCTGGATGCCGGCGCCACCCGGGCAGTCGTCGAACAGGGACGCAGTTTGTTGGCCATCGGCGTGATCGGAGTGGGCGGCGATTTTCGCAAGGGCGATGTGGTCGTGCTGCGCGATCCGACCGGCCAGGAGGTCGCGCGCGGCCTGGCCAACTACAGCGCCGAAGAAGTCCGCGCCATCCGCGGCCTGCGCACCGAGCAGATCGCCGCCGCGCTGGGCCAATGCCCTTACGATGAAATCATCCACCGCGACAATTTGATGCTCACCGCCTAAGCATCGGCCAGACATTTTGCGGCCGACGTGCCGCTAGTGCGGCCGTTTCCATCGCGGGTAGCGGGCGGTATATTGCCGCATCGACCTGTTGATTTCACTCTTGGGAGCTTCAGCCTGCGATGTTGGCCAAGGACATTAAGCCCGGCATGATCATGGTATACGAGGGGGCGCCTTGTTTGATCGAATCGGTCACGGTTCAGTCGCCCTCGGCCCGTGGCGGCAGCACGTTCTACAAGTACCGGGCACGCAACGTGATCACTAAGCAGAAGGTGGATATCACGTTGCGCGGCGGCGAAAGCCTCGACGAGGCCGACTTCACCCGCCGCGAAGTCAAAATGATGTACTCCGACGCGACCGACGTCCACTTCCTCGACCAGCAGGACTACAACCAGTACTCGCTTCCCAAGGACGACATCCAGGACGAACTCCAATGGCTCCGCGAGGACCAGGAAGGCGTGCTGGCCCTGATCTATAACGACGAGTGCGTGGGCATCCAGGTTCCCACCACCGTCGAACTGCAAGTCGTTGAGTGCGACCCCTACGTGCGAGGAGACTCTGCCACCGCCCATACTAAGCCCGCTAAGCTCGAAACGGGGGCGGTCGTCCAGGTTCCTGGGTATCTGGAAGAGGGAGAGGTGATTAAGGTAGATACGCGAACTGGGCAATTTATCTCCCGGGCCTGATTTTCGCCAATCCCCCCATAACGGCGCAGCCGCTGCATCCCAATCCTCTGAGCAGGCTTGGACGAGCCCCCGCCATCGGCTGGTTGTGCCGAGTCTACCTATGGCGTACCGTCATAGAGGACGTTTGCAGACTGTCTTACCTGATCGGCACCGTCGGCGACCGTTCGCAGAACCATCACCCCCTCCTTGGAAGGGGTGCTTTAAAGTATTAGACTATCGTCCAGCGGCCGCAGTACTGACAGGACTGCTCCTAACTGGCCGGGTTGCTCGCCTCTGCACTTGCCTTCCTTATTGGGCGTTGCGGACGTGATAGGTCGACCTGCCAGGGGCGATGCGATTGATGCCGTAGAGCCCCCCATTCCGGCTTTGCTACGGCCACCAAACATTAGTTCCCGTACTTCTTCCGCAACCTCGCCATGTTCCAACGACTGGGCCAGTTCGTGGTACGGCGACGCCTGCTGGTCATAGCCGGCTGGCTAGCGCTCGTGGTGACGTTGCGGCTGGTCGCGCCGCCGTGGGACACCGTCACCCGCGACGGCGACCTGGCTTATCTGCCGCCCACGGCAGCAAGCGTGCGTGGCGAGAAACTGCTGGCCCAGGCATTCCCCGGCGAGCGGCAGAAGAGCCAGCTTGTGGTAGTCGTGGAAGCCAGCCAGGGCCAATTGGACCTGAGCGAGCGTCCCCGGCCACCCGCGGCAAACGATGACAGTTCTCCTGGCGCCGCTCCTGAGGCCCCCGAGGCGCCGGAGATCGACCAGCCCGAGGAAGTCTCTCGTGTTGCCGAGCTCGCGACAGATCGGCCCTTAAGCGACGCTGAAGTCTTTGTCGCACTCGAAGACCGCCTTCATGCGTGTCTGGATGATCGCCCGCAGTACCTGGGCCTGTGGTCGGCCTTGAAACCGGCGGGCGTCCATGCAGAGCGGTCGGCCAAGGGTGTGCTGGCCGAACGATTGCGTAGCGCCGATGGCCAAGCGGGCCTGGTGGTCGTGCAGCTTTCGACCGAGTTCATGGCCACGTCGAATATGCCGTTGTTCGAGGCCGTGCTCGAAGTCATGGACGAGGTCAGCAGCCTGCCCGGCTTTCCCAGCGAACGTTTGAAACTAGGCATCTGCGGTTCGGCCGCGGTCGGGTCGGACATGCTGGTGGCGGCCAAGGAAAGCATCCGCCGCACCGAAGTCACCACCATCGCCCTGGTGGTCCTGATCCTGCTGGTGGTGTACCGCGCGCCGCTGCTGGCGCTGGTATCGCTGGCCACGATCAGTGCCTCGGTGATGGTCGCCTGCGATCTGGTGGCGCTGTTGACCAGTTTTGCGGAGCAATCGGGGGCCTTCGAGTTCAAGGTCTTCAAGACCACCAAGATTTTCATCGTGGTGATCCTGTTTGGGGCGGGCACTGATTTTTGCCTGTTTCTCATTGCCCGCTTCCGTGAGGAACTGTTGGGCGGGGCAGGGCCGCGCGACTCGGCCGCATTGGCCCTGGGCAACGTGGGCGAAGCCCTCTTGGCCAGCGCGCTGACCACGGTGGGCGGCTTGGCGATGATGGCCTTTGCCGACTTTGGCAAGTTCCGCTTCAGCGGCCCGGCCTTGGGGCTGTGCATCGCCGTGGCCCTGGCCGCCAGTTGCACCCTGGCGCCGGCCTTGATTTCGATCATGGGTCGCCAGGTGTTCTGGCCGTGGAAGCTGGAAACGGCCCGCACCAGCCAGCGCAGCGCCAACCTGTGGCGCTGGATCAGCCGCCAGGTCACGGTGCGCCCGGGTTTGATTCTTTTGGGCTGTTTCCTGCTGCTGGGGCCGCTGGCGTTCCGCGGGCTGTTTATCGAACCGTCGTACGACCTGCTCGACGAACTGCATGCGGGCCGCCCCAGCGTGCAAGGCACGCAGATGCTGTTTCGGCACTTCGACCGCGGCGATACCGGCCCGGTGATCGTGATCGCCCATCACCCCAAGAGCGATTTCCATAGCGCTGACGGCGAAGATGCCATTTACGAATTGACCGAGTACCTGGCCAGCGTGCCGGGCGTGGCGCGGGTCCGCAGCCTGACGCGTCCCTTGGGCGATGAACCGCCAGAACACTTTGGCCTGTTCGTGGCGGGCGAGCAGGAAGGCCGCATGATGGCGGCCGAGGACCATTACATTTCCGCGGCGCCGCCGTTGGACGGCAAAGTGGCCCGCTTCGACGTGGTGCCGCAGTATGATCCATTTTCGCCACAAAGCGCGGCCGTGCTGAACGAGGTGCGGGCAGCCCTGGAGAAGATTTCTGGCCCCAAGCCACCGCAGCCTCCAACCGCCACCGCAGGGCTGCTCTCGGCGACCGCCGTGGCCGCAGAGGTGCCGGTGCCGCCCGTCCATACGCAGAGCGGACCCGGGCTAGGCGTCTGGCAGGGCACGCAGTTTGAGTACTTCGGCCCGACCGTCGCCACCAGCGACTTGCGCGACGTCACCACGCGCGATCAAATCCGGATCCAGATCCTTTGTGCCGGTGCCGTGCTGCTGGTGTTGCTACTGATCCTGCGGCGCCCGCTGATCTGCTGTTACCTGATCATCAGCGTGGTGTTTAGCTTCCTGGTCGCCATCGGCACCACGCAACTGTTGTTTGAAACAATCTATGGCCCGGACTTCGGCGGCTTGGACTGGAAGGTGCCGCTGTTTCTGTTCGTGATCCTGGTGGCGATCGGCGAAGACTACAACATCTATCTCACCACCCGCGTTTTTGAAGAACAGCAGCGACTGGGACCGCTGGGCGGCTTGCGGGTGGGCATGCAGCGCACCGGCGGCATCATCACCAGTTGCGGCCTGATCATGGCCGGCACCTTCATCTCGATGATGACCGGCACCCTCCGCGGCATGTTGGAGCTTGGCTTTGCCCTCTCGCTGGGCGTGCTGCTCGATACCTTCCTGGTACGCACCGTGCTGGTGCCGGCGTTCCTGGCGCTGCTGCTCAAGTGGCAACACGGCCGGGCAGGACAAACCGCGTCGGAATAGGTTCCTTCGCTTGCGATTCAGCAAGGAGGGTCTGCTGTGCGGACCAAGAATCCGCGAAAGCCGCGTTGAAGCTCTGCCCGTCTTAAGCCCTCGGCGTCAGCGAGAGAAACGGCGCTGGCACTCTAGCCGCGCACATTCCTTCGCTTGTGCTTCAGGCTTTAGTGCGCGTCCCGGAGCGGATCAGACGCGTGTCCCCACTTCGCACGGTTCGCAGAGCCGTGGCACGCGCATACGGTGCGCCACGAGTGCTCAGATAGTGCCAGGCCCAATTACTGGGCAATGCACGAGGCCTGGATTTCCACCTCGGGCACAACCCCTTCACCGAGGTCGGTGTCAATGTTCAGCTTGCCGCTAAACTTGCCGGCGTCCGAGGCGTTGAAGGTCACCGGGATCAGGTGGAACAGCTTGGCTTCGTCCGAGAACTGGACGTCGAAGCATTCGCCGCCCACGCACTCCACCTTCAAGATGCGGAATGGCTTCTTGCCGCGAATCACCAACTGTTTGGTGATCTTGTCGCCCGGAGCGATTGGGCTGAAATACAGCGGCGAGGGGCTGACGGTAATCTCCGACTCAACTTTGCCGCTGACATCCAGTGGGAAGGTCGTCAGCCGCTGATCGTTGGTCACGATCGTCAACTGCTCGTTGATGTAGCCCACCGGAGCTTCCGGCCGCAGGCGGATCAACATATCGTAGGCGACTTCGCCGTTGCCGCGCCGCTTCTCGGCCAGTTCGGCTTCGAGGTACGGGTTGGTCGTGCGAATATCGACGATCTGCCAGTCGTTCCGGCCGGCGTAGGTCACTTCCAGGTGTTTTTCGGCCGGCTCGCCCTGGCGGACCGAACCGAACTCCACGCTGCCCGGATGCAGCACAACGTCGCTGCGGATATAGCCGTCGATGCGAAGCTGCACTTCGGCAGGGAACGGCTGATCGAACCGCACCGTGACGATGGCGTTCTTGGCGCCCAGGAAAGCCCTCGTATTAAAGACCGCGATGATCTCGGCCTTTTCAAACGTCTTGAGCGTTTGCTTGGTGATCTCGGGCGAGGTGCAGCCGCAGCTCGATTCCACCGACGTGATATGCACGTCTTCCTTATAGAGGTTCGTCACCTCGAAGCGGTACTCGGCACGAGCGCCGCGGGCCACGGTCCCGAAGTCGTGGCTCAGGGTGTTGAACATCTTGCGCGCCCAATCCTGGGCGTTGGCAGAGCCAGCAAGGCTCAAACATGCAACGGCCGCGACGAATAGCTGTCGGAAAAGCACAGTAACCTCTCCCGTAATCGAAGCAAAGCCATCAGGCTGCCCCCAGCTCGTCGGGTATGAACTGCCAGCGTGCTTGGTGGGTCTGCCGACCGCCAGCCGTGCTCGCGGTGGAAAAATCTACGCCCGCCTCTGGGTGGTGTCAACTTTCCGCCCCAATGGAATGACCGCGTGTCAATGAATAACAAGCGGATACTCCATTTTTCGGATGCCTCTGCCAGCTTTGTCCAGCCCGATTGGCCCAAACCATAAACTTGCAACCTGCCTTATCCCCAGTAGCGGGGGACACTTGTATCTATTAGGCAATCTACAAGGGGCCCGGGTAGCCGCTCGCTCGCGCCGTGCTGCCCAGTGTTGCAGCTCAGCAGCGCCCTTTCGCCACCCGTTGAGGGCAGTATCCCCGATATTCTGTCGCCGCGGCACGTCCTCGGTGGGAGAAAAATTTGAAAATCGGCTGCTGCCAGCAGCAATGTAAGCATTCTCCCCAATATCAACCAGGGAGCCATCTTGCGCCGCGAGCGTGCTAGCATCGCTAGCAACCGCGACACGCACCCTCGCGTTCTAAATTCGAGCTTTGCCGACACTTGCGGCAGAGCCGCGGACCGTGTTGACGAGTGCTAGCAAACGAGTACACTTGGACCCGTGGCAACCATATATTGTGGGTAGCGGAACTATCGCACACGACATATAGTTGCCAACTCGGCTCGGTAAGCTTTCGCCGGACCTCGCAGCTTGTCCCAGCGGTCCAGTCAACGCAGCACGTCTGTTCGAGATTTTTGCCGAGCGGCGGTTCGCGGCTACCAGCCAGTTACGATACAATTGTACACGTTTATCGGCGGTCTCCTACGCACGTAGCGGAACAGAGCTGTCGATTTTTGAGCTGGCCGGGCTGGGAATTGCGTCCAAGCCCGACGATTCATTTCCACCAATGATCCTGACAAGGAGGTCCGCTGTGTCCACAGCTTCGGTACCTACAAATTCCGGTGCGCCACGTTTCGCGTCTTTCGCGCAACGTGTGGGACGTGCAGGCGGATTGCAGATCGACTCTATCTTTTGCCCCTCCGAGGCAAAGGACCCGTTCGAGACCGTCGAATGGGAGATGCGTACCGCCACCATCAAAGATGAGTCGGGCAATCCCCTGTTTGAGCAACACGACGCAGAGATTCCCAAGTCGTGGAGCCAATTGGCCACCAACGTGGTGGTCAGCAAGTATTTCTATGGCGAGATCAACACGCCCGAGCGCGAAAGCAGCGTGCGGCAATTGATCCACCGCGTGACACGGACCATCGCCGACTGGGGCGTGGCCGACGGCTACTTCGCCAGCCGCGAGGACGGCGAGAAGTTCTACCGCGAGCTGACCTGGCTGTGCCTGCACCAGCACGGGGCGTTCAACAGCCCGGTGTGGTTCAACGTGGGCCTGTACCACCAGTACGGCGTGAAGGGCGCCCAGTGCAACTGGAACTGGGACCCGGAAACCCGCACCGCGCGGCAGCCTGAGAACCCGTACGAATTCCCGCAGGCCTCGGCCTGTTTTATCCAGAGCGTCGAAGACAACATGGAGAGTATCATGGAACTCGCGCGCAGCGAGGCCATGCTCTTCAAGTTTGGGTCCGGGACGGGGACAGATCTCTCGACGATTCGTTCGCACCGGGAGAAGCTGTCTGGAGGTGGCCGCCCGTCCGGACCCCTTTCATTCATGCGGGTTTACGACCAGATTGCGGCGGTGGTCAAGAGCGGCGGCAAGACCCGCCGCGCGGCCAAGATGCAGTCGCTCAAGGTCTGGCACCCGGACGTGATGGAGTTCATCGAGTGCAAGGCTAAGGAAGAGCGCAAGGCCCGGGTGCTGATCGAGAACGGCTACCCGGCCAACTTCAACGGCGAAGCCTACAGCTCGATCCTGTTCCAGAACGCGAACCTGAGCGTGCGCGTTACCGACGACTTCATGGAAGCCGTGGTGAAGGATCGGCCGTGGACCACCCGCTGGGTCACCGAGGACAAGCTCGGCCCCGAGTACCCGGCTCGCGACGTGCTGGACAAGATGGCCGAGTGCGCCTGGTACTGCGGCGACCCGGGCGTGCAGTACGACACCACGATCAATCGCTGGCACACGTGCCCCAACTCCGGGCCGATCAACGCATCGAACCCGTGCTCGGAGTATATGTTCCTCGACGACACCGCCTGCAACCTGGCCAGCATCAACTTGATGAAGTTCCGGCTGACCGACGGCGTGTTCGACGTCGAACGGTTCCTGGCGGCCTGCCGTATCTTCTTCATCGCTCAGGAAATCCTGGTCGACCACGCCAGCTATCCCACGGAACGAATTGCGGCTAACAGCCACCTGTACCGCCCGCTGGGCCTGGGCTACTCCAACCTGGGTAGCCTGCTGATGACGGCTGGCTTGCCGTACGACTCGGATGCGGCCCGCGGCGTGTGCGGAGCGATCACGGCCCTGCTGCACGGTGCGGCCAACCTGACCAGTGCCGAACTGGCAGCGGCGGTTGGGCCGTTCGAGGGCTTTGAAGCCAACCGCGAGCCGATGCTGGCCGTGATGCAGATGCACCGCGATGCGGTGGACCAGATCGACGAATCGTGCCCGACCTACCTCACGACGGCCGCCCGCGAACTTTGGGACGACGTGCTTGCGGCCGGGCGGCGGTTTGGCTTCCGCAATGCCCAGGCCACCGTGTTGGCTCCCACCGGCACCATCAGCTTCTTGATGGACTGCGATACGACGGGCATCGAGCCGGATATCGCCCTGGTCAAGTACAAGCAGTTGGCCGGCGGTGGCATGCTCAAGATCGTCAACCGCGCGGTGCCGCTGGCGCTCAAGACGCTGGGCTACAGCGACGAAGTGATCGACCGGATTGTGGCCTATATCGATGAGCACGACACCATCGAAGGCGCCCCGGATCTGGCTGAGGAACACCTGCCGGTGTTTGACTGTGCCTTCCAGCCGCGGGGCGGCAAACGCTCTATCCCCTGGCAGGCGCACGTCCGCATGATGGCGGCCGCCCAGCCGTTCATCTCCGGGGCGATCAGCAAGACGGTGAACATGCCGGCCGACACCACGCCGGGCGAGATCGCCGGGGCTTACTTGGAAGGCTGGCGGCTGGGTCTGAAGGCGCTGGCCATTTACCGCGACGGCTCCAAGGAAAGCCAGCCGCTCTCGACCAGCACCGAGAGCGACAAGGCGGCTGCCAAGCAAAAGGCGGCTCCTCGCCGCGAACGCCTGCCCGATACCCGGCGGTCGATCACGCACAAGTTCGACGTGTCGGGCCACGAGGGCTACTTGACCGTGGGGCTGTACGACGACGGCCGCCCCGGCGAGGTGTTCATCACCATGGCCAAGGAAGGCAGCACGGTCGGCGGCTTGATGGACTGCTTCGGCACCGCCATCTCGATGAGCCTGCAATACGGCGTGCCGCTGGAAGTGTTGGTGAACAAGTTCTCGCACACGCGGTTTGAGCCGATGGGCTTCACCAAGAACCCGGACATCCGCATTGCGAAGAGCCTGGTGGACTACATCTTCCGCTTCCTGGGCATCATGTTCCTGCCGGGCTTCAAGGAAGCCAACGCCGGCTTGAACGCGATCAAGAAGGAGGATACGGAATCACCGGAGGACCCGGTAAACCCTAAGTTGGCGGTTCCGGTCAAGACGACCGAGAGCCGCGACACTTCCAAGCCCGAAGCAGGGAAGTCGCAGCCTCACCTGGCCCTCACCAAAGCTAAAAACGGTACGGCTCACGCCAACGGCAGCACCGCTAAGTCTGCCGGAACCGCCACCGCACCGCGCCTGCGCGATGCGGAAGACCCGCAGGACATGTACGCCGGCTTCCAGGCGGATGCCCCCAGTTGCGATAACTGCGGCAGCATCACCGTCCGGGCAGGCAACTGTTACCTGTGCTACAATTGCGGTAGCAGCCAAGGCTGCTCGTAACGCGGCGGCGCGGTAAACCACGCAAACGTGTTACTCCCACCGAACATGGGCGGCAAGGCTGTTCTGGCCTTGTCGCCCATGTTTTTTTGTTGCGCGAGCGGGGGCGGAGGTTTGGCTGCCTGGTCTGTTGAGAGGCGAATCGCGCAGCCACTGCGGCGCGCACGCTGAGCGGGTGGCGCAGCCGTAGCATCTACGGCGTGAAATGCAGCCCAATCGCAGAGGGAGGCAGGGCTACTTAGAATCGACCTGGCGGCAGTACGCGATCTTTTCCTCGATCGTCTGCGGCACGGCACCCGCCTTGATCTGGACGGCGCTCGCGGTGGTTCCCTCGCTGCGGCGCTCGCTGGCGGCGGAAATCTCACTGGCCGCTTCGTTGGCCGGGACTGGCTCGGAGGCGTGCTCCGCGGCGTCACCGTTGGTGGATGTGCCGTTGGTGCCGGTTTCAGCGGTCGGCGCGGGGGCTGCTTCAACCGTTTCAGCAGGGGCCGTGTCGGCCGCTGCAGCGTTAGGAGCGGCCCCAGGCTTGTTGGCTCGCGCGGCAGCCAGAATATCGGCCGTGGTCATCTTGGAACGATCCTGCGGAGCCTCAGCCTTGGGGGCCGCCGGGACAGGTGCCGCGGGCGCGGCCGGAGCACCTTCGCCTTGCTTGCGACGGGCAGCGGCCAGGATATCGGCCGTGCTCATTTTGCCAGCCGGCTTGGCAGATGGTTCCGCCGGCGCGGCTTCCGCCTTGGCAGGTGCCGCGGGAGCATCACTTGGCTTGCGGCGAGCGGCCGCGAGAATATCGGCCGTCGACTGGGGCTTGGCCGCCGGTTTCTCAGCCGCTGCCTTCTCAGCCGCAGGCGATTTGGCCTTGCCTGCCCGAGCGGCAGCCAGAATATCGGCGGTAGACGCCTTTGCCGCGGCCGGCTTGGGCGCTTCGGCCTTGGCAGCTTTGGCGGGAGCCTCTTCTGCGGCACCGCGACCGGCCTTCTCCGGCGGCGACAGCGGTTGATCCACCACCTTCAAATAGGCGGGGTTAATGTCAAACCAGCCGATGTTGTTCCAAGCGTCGAACTGAACCAGCGCCCGGCCGTTCATGTTCACCGTCTTGACCACGCCGGTGTAGCCGCGAAACCGGGCCAACTCCGGCCGCGAATCGTCGACGACCACGAACTTGTCTGTGTATTCCCGCTTCAGTTCTTCAATCCGCTCGAACACCATTGCCACGGGATTCCTTTAAGCTCGTTGCGACGTGTGCCAAGAATGGGCTGCGATGTGGCGTCTTGATGCCGCCGCGCCGCTCGCCCAGACACCTGTTCGACTAGCGCCGGGCCCGACCATTGGGGCAGTGCCCCCCCATGAAAACGTGGGGGACAGCCGCGACCATTCTGAAATATCGCCCAGGCGGAATCAAGGGAACCAGCGAGCGAATGCCGCGCTCCGTTTTGCCATGCCAGCGGCTTATCGCCAGCGTGGTCAAACCTGCGGCAGCGGGCGCTCGGCTGGCTGTCGTGGCTGCGGCCTCCCCCCAAATCCAGCGCGTGGCATCGATTGGCCGCTCCCGACGACAATCCCCCCTATCACCAATATAAGCATTATGGGGCCGGCAGGCTAACTTCCTCTGCCGGCCGCGACTCGCCGGCGAGGGTCAGTTGCACGGCACCGTCTTTATCCTGCACCTGGCGGGCAAACTCCGGAGGCGAGGTAACAGCAACCCCGTCAACCCTCGTGATCAGCATGCCGGGCCGCAGCCCTTTTTCCCAGGCCACGCTATCCTGCTCCACGTTGATGACCGCTACGCAGCCTTGGAGCATGCTGCGGTCCAGGTCGCGAGCCAGATTGGAACCGAATAGCGTGCTGGCGTAATCGACGCGGATACCCCGCCAAGCTGGCGGCGGCGTGAAGACTTTCTTGCCCGAGACGGGAAACTTGGCCAAGCGGACTTCGGTCGTCAGTTGACGCTCCTCTCGCCGCAGTCGCAATCGCACGCGCTCTTCAACGTCGCGTTTGCCGACCGTCAGCACCAAGCCATCGGCGTCGAAGATACGGACGCCGTTCACGTGGGTAATCAGATCACCGTCGCGTAGCCCGGCCTCCGCGGCGGGGGTGCCGGCTTCAACTCGCCGCACCCGGGCCCCGACGATGCCGCGGCGCACCTGTTCGGCCGAAGGGTTCTCAGGCTGCACGCCCAAGAAGCCGAATTCGGCTTCGCGCCCCTGCTTGAGGGCCTCGACCAATCGCAGAAAGGTATCGTCCACCGGAATGGCGTACCCGCCGGGCTGCTCGTATCCACTCAGGGCCGCCAGCGAGGTGGTCAGGCCGATCATTTCGCCCCGCACGTTGAGCAGGGCCCCGCCGCTGGAACCCAGGTTCAACCGAACATCGGTTTGAATCAGCGTGCCGTAATGATGCAGGGTGGGCTTGCTGCTGGGCTGATCCCGCTGCGGGAGCGGCGGTGCCTTGCGGAGCACGTTCGACACGATGCCCCAACTGGCACTGCACTGCCCATCGCGGGCAATCGCGTACGGATTCCCCAGGGCGATCACAATCTGGCCGCGGCGGACCTTGTCACCAGCGCCAAAGGTGACGGGCGTTAGATCGCGGGCTTCGATCTCAAGCACCGCCAGGTCACTGCGCGGATCAGCTGCCTTGATCTGGGCCTGGTACACTTTGCGATCAACGGTGGTGATCCAGAAACTGTTGCGGCCGTCGTCGACGTCGCCCAGCACGTGGTAATTGGTGAGGACCAGACCGTCCTCGGAGACAACCACGCCCGTCGCAAACTCGTTAGGCACGAAATCCGGGTCGGTGGGCAGCGGCTGACGGATCCCATGCACGATGCCCATCTGGTCGCGGACCACCCGGGCACCTTCATCGCGAACGCGGGCAATGCTGACCACCGATCGCTGGTTGCGCTCGATCGCCTGCGTTAGCACATTCTCCAGGGCTTGGAGTACTTGCAGGCCATCTGGCTCGGCCTGCGCGCGCAATGCGGCCGGAGAAGGCAGCAGCGTTACTACCATGATGCCCAGGGCCGTGAGCAGAGGCCGACGTGACAAGCTCCACATGCTGCAATCGTCCTCTTGGAAAAGGATTCGGCACCGGAACGGCGCGCACAGGTAGCCGCCCGACGCGCACCAGGGCGCGCCGTGCGGCCATCTATGATGATGTCCCGGTTGCAGCGTTGTGGCAATCACTTATTGCAAACTGCACCACCGAAGAGGGCAGGGCGGCGGCCCAAACGCCTGCCGCCCAGCGCCCCTCCACGGAGAAGCACACAGGTCAGGTGGAATGGCGGTCCGTTAGCCCTCGTCGCCAGCGGCTTCGCCGTCTTCTTCCACCTTCCCGGTTAGCAGAGTATCAAACCCACCGGCAGTGAGGATCTTGTCACGCAGTTCGCTGACCAACTCGGGGGTATCTTTCAGGTACTGCCGCACCCGCTCGCGCCCCTGGCCAAGCTGCTGCTCGCCGTAGCGGAACCACGAGCCAGTGCGGGTGATGAGCCGCTGGGCCAGTGCCAGGTCGAGCACGTCGCCCTCGTAGCTGATGCCATGGTCGTGCATCATGTCGAACTCGGCGACGCGGAACGGCGGGGCCACCTTGTTCTTGACCACCTTGGTCCGCACCCGCTGGCCGACCACATCCTCGCCGTCCTTGATCTGGCCGATGCGGCGGACGTCGATCCGGCACGACGAATAGAACTTCAGAGCGCGGCCACCAGGCGTGGTTTCCGGGCTGCCGAAAGTGACGCCGATCTTCTCGCGGATCTGGTTGATGAAGATCACGCAGGTCTTGCTCTTGGAGATCGCCCCGGTGAGCTTCCGCATCGACTGGCTCATGAGCCGGGCTTGCAGGCCCACGTGGCTATCGCCAATTTCGCCTTCAAGCTCCTGCTTGGGGATCAGGGCGGCCACCGAGTCGACCACGATCACGTCGACGGCGTTGGATTTCACCAGCATTTCGGTGATTTGCATCGCCTCTTCACCGCTACTGGGCTGGCTCACCAGCAGCGACTCCAGTTCCACGCCCAGCTTCTTGGCCCAGGTGGGGTCCAGGGCGTGTTCGGCGTCGATGAAGGCGGCAATCCCGCCCCTGCGCTGGGCACTGGCCACTACGTGCAGCGCCAGCGTGGTCTTACCGCTGGATTCCGGGCCGAACACCTCGATGATGCGGCCCTTTGGCAGGCCGTTGCCGCCCAGCGCGATATCGAGCGAAAGGCTGCCGGTGGGGATGCCTTCGATCGCCTTATGATCGGTGCCCAGGGGCATGATCGCGCCCTGGCCGAACTGTTTCTCGATCTGGGCGACGGTGTTCTTCAGGATCGGCGTGCTGGACAGCACGTCGCGAGCCGCCGCCCCCTTGGTCGCTTTCTTGCTGGTGCTGTCCGCAGCTTCCGTGCGGGAGGTCTTGGCTTCTTTCTTGGACATGTGATTGTTGGTGCTCTTGGTGGCGACCATGATTCTGCTCCCCCCGGGAACTGCAAGACAGACATGAAGTGGTGTACGCCTGGATAGTGTATCGGCGTTCACCTAACGCGGCAAGAGTTTTTTTGCCGCTTTTTGCACGTCTGTTGGGGAGGTTCGTACGGGCGCCGGGTGAGGATGCTTAACCGACTATTGCTACAGAGTTTACTCCTACAAAACCATCGCGGACAAGCGGCCGCGACTGCCACCTCCTTGGGGATGCAGGGTCAGTTTACCGCCGGGGAAAGCGGGAAAAATGGCGCGACACGTGAACAGGCCTGAAGTGTACAGGTTCCAGCGTGTTCCGCCCCAAGGGGCTTAGCTGCTGAGCGTTCCCTTGGTGCTGGGCACGCCAACCATCCGCGGATCGGGCTCGACCGCCTGGCGAAACGCCCGGGCCGCCGCCTTGAACATGGCCTCGGCGATGTGGTGGCTGTTTCGCCCGTAATGCAATTGTACGTGGAAGTTGCACAAGGTGTTCGCCGCCATGGCCTGCCAGAAGTCCTCCACCAGTTCGGTGTCGAACTGGCCGATCTTCTCCGTGGGAAATGGCGCATGGAAGACCATGTAGTACCGGCCGCTCAAATCCACGGCCGTCGTCACCAGGGTTTCTTCCATCGGCAGCGTGAAGTGGCCGTAGCGGCGAATGCCGGCCTTATCGCCCAGGCCCTGGCGAAACGCCTGTCCCAGGCAAATGCCCACGTCTTCCACCGTGTGGTGCTGATCCACGTGCAGATCGCCATCGGCCGCCACGGTTAGATCGAAAACGCCGTGCCGCGCAAACAGTGTCAGCATGTGGTCAAAGAAGCCAACCCCGGTATTGATGTCGGCCTTGCCGGTGCCGTCGAGGTTCAGCTCCAGTTGAATCTTGGTTTCCGCCGTCTGGCGGTCGATGCGGGCAATACGTTGAGCCATGAGCGCCGACAATTTCCTCACATGAGCGGCAACTGCCCTGGAGGCAGCACCTTTTGAGCGCGCCGCCAGGGCGTGGTTGAAGTTAACGGTTTCGTTGGAGGGCAGCCGAGTCTATGGCGCCTTCACATCCACGTCGTCAAACGCAATCGTGCCGGTCGAGCCATGCAGGCCAATACGGATGATTGCCTCGCGAGCATCGCGGGGAACGCGGACGCGGCTGGTAAAGGTTTGCCAATCGAAGGTGCCTCGCCAGCCGCCGACGGCGATCTCGCCAGCTTCCCGGCGGCGTTCATCATAATAGGTAATGACGATGCCGGGCAGTTCATGGCGAGAAAGTCCCGGCCGGATGCCTTGCCCACGCACGCGGCACGACACCACCAGTTGCGACACCTTACGTCCGTCGATGGCGAACGCCTGCAAGGCAAACGCTCCCATCCCCGGCTCATTATTGGTGAACTCGGCGGCGCGGCTCCCGCTGGACTTCGAGCCTCCCTCAGCCACCGTCATCTGCCGCTGGTAGTGCCACCCGCGGGCCTTACCACTTTCCTCGTGGACATCCTCAAAACCGCCGTTTACCAGCGAAGGCTTGAGCGGGTCGGGCAGTTTCTCGCGGGCATCCTCGGCCTTGCCGGTCATCGGCACAAACAGCGTGGGTACCAAGGCCTCGGCAACCAACTGGCCGTCCTGCTTACGATACAGATACAGCGACTGCTGGTAACGTTCGCCCAGCGGGATCACCATCCGACCGCCTTCGGCCAACTGGTCGATCAGCGGCTGGGGAATCTTCTCGGGTGAGCAGGTGACGATGATCTTATCGAAGGGCGCATGCTCCGGCCAGCCAAGGTAACCGTCGCCGATCTTGGTATGCACGTTCTCGTACTTGAGCTTGCGGAGTACGTCGGCAGCCCGCCGCCCCAGCTTTTCGACAATCTCGATGGTGTAGACCTCTTTGACCAGCGGGCTCAGCACGGCCGCCTGGTAGCCGCTGCCGGTGCCGATCTCCAGCACCTTGTCGTTGGGCTGCGGGTCCAGTTGTTCGGTCATGTACGCCACCACGAAAGGGGGCGAGATGGTCTGGCCTTCGCCAATGGGCAGGGCCATGTCGGCATACGCCAGGCGCGATTGGTCGGGCGTCACGAACTCGTGCCGCGGCGTGGTCCGCATGGACTGAAGCACACGAGGGTTCTTCACGCCCTCGGCTTCGATCGCCTCAGCCACCAGTTTCTCGCGCACCTTTTGATAGGGATCGCGCTGGGCCGCGGCAGGCCAGGCAACGGCGAACACCAACAAGGCAGCCAGGCCGCAGGACATACCGCGTCGCACAAGGCCGGCGCCCCAAGACACCGGCGGAGCCGATGAAACATGAATGTGCATCGTATTTCCCCCTGGCGCAATCGACCGCACTGATTCGAATCGGGCGAGGTTCGCAACCTAAGTCACTACGAGCCAACTAACCCGATGTATCGCCTCAAACCACTTAACCGGCCCAACTGGCATAACCCGCAACGCATGGCAGCTCCGGCGTGGCGCATCCTTTGGGCCCTATTGGTTGATTGTACCTTGCGACTGGCCGCTGTCCGAAGGTTCGGCCCGTGACTGCCGCGCATTGGCTAAGTAGCGGTCCTCTATAACCGGTAACAAAAAAAGCAACAAAACCGCTTGATCAATGACAAGGTTGCGAGACAATGTCGGGCGCTGCGACGCCAGGATCAGGCGATTGAAGGTTGAGAAGGCACTCCCTCGCAGTCTGCACGGCTACGCGTGGATGCCTTTCTGCTGTGTGCAATTCATCGCCCAACTCTCTCGGGCAGCAGCTTATTGATCATTGCGCGGCTGATGGACCGCAGGTGACCGGAAGAGCAAGTCCCCCGGTGGCCACGGCCAAACTGACAAGCGCAACGATCAATAATGTCGCCAAGCTGGTCGTAGCGCGGGTGGAAAAGCATGGGCGGTCTGATTCTGTTAGCCAACAGCGCAGCTCAGGCCGACCAGACCTCGATCTTTGAGCCGGCCTCGCCGCCCGCCGAATCGATCCGCACCCTGGCCATCCTGGTCTTTGTGATCACGTTGTTCATCTTCTTCGTGGTCGAGGGGGTGCTGTTCTACTCGATCTGGCGCTTTCGTCGGCACGCCCGCGATGGCAATGCGGCCAATACTCCCCAAACCGCCGATCCTACCGACCACGTAACCGAACCGCCGCAGGTCTACGGCAGCAAGCCGATCGAAGTGGCGTGGACCGCGGCCCCAGCTTTAATTGTGTTCGTCCTGGTGCTGGTTACGACACGCACCCTTTGGGAAATCAAGCCCGATACGCCAGCCCCCGCCGCGGGCGACAACGCCTTGTACGTCACTGTGATTGGCCATCAATGGTGGTGGGAGTTTCGCTACACATCGTATAACGGCCAGCCGCTCGATTTTATTACGGCCAACGAACTGCACGTGCCTGCCAGTGAAGACGGTACGCCGCGGCCGATCTACTTGCGGCTCGAATCGGCCGACGTGGTGCACAGCTTTTGGGTGCCGCGTCTGGCCGGCAAGATCGACCTGATCCCTGGCGTCAGCAATTCGCTGTGGTTTCAAACGCAGGAGCAAGGGCTGTTTCTCGGCCAGTGCGCTGAGTACTGCGGTACCCAGCATGCCGGGATGCTGCTGCGCGTGGTGGTCGACTCGCCGCAGGATTTTGAAGCCTGGCTGGCCAACGAATCAAAGCCAGCCGTGGACGATCCGGCCGTGGCCCAGGGCAAGGCAGCCTTCCTTTCTGAAAGCTGCATCAATTGCCACCGCGTTCGCGGCACGCCTGCCGACGGCACCTATGCCCCGGATTTAACGCACCTGATGAGTCGCCAGACGTTGGCCTCGGGCCTGGTGGCCAACGATCGCAAAAACCTGCGCAAATGGATCGACAATCCGCACGACATCAAAGAAGGCTGCCTGATGCCGGCTTTTGGCCTGAGTGCGGACAAACTGGACCTGATTGTGGACTACCTCGCGACGCTCAAGTAGCCGGGTGTCGCACGCGCCGCGCTGACCGAGGAACCGCGGCGGTAACAGCAAGGATTGAGGATGGCGGTCGCGGAACAACAGCACGAAGCGGCAACGCTCGCGGCACGACCTTCGTGGACGGCGGTATTGCACGAATGGGCAACCACCGTCGACCACAAGAAGATCGGCATCATGTACATCCTGATGGGGACCGTCTTTCTGGTCATTGCCGGCAGCCAGGCCGTAGCCATGCGGTGGCAATTGGTCTACGCCCGGCACGACTTCCTGTCGCCCGACGTCTTTAACCAGCTTTTCACGATGCACGGCACCACGATGGTTTTCTTCGTGGGCATGCCGATGATCATTGGAATGGCCAACTACGTGGTGCCACTGTCCATCGGTGCCCGCGACATGGCGTTCCCGCGGCTGAATGCGCTGGGCTTTTGGGTAACGCTGTTTGGAGGCTTGCTGGTTTATTTCAGCTACGCCACCGGCGGGGCCCCGGCGATTGGCTGGTTTGCCTATGCGCCGCTTACCACCAAGACGTTTGCCCGATCGGCGGCGACCGACTTTTGGGCGCTGGGGCTGATCGTCAGCGGGATCGGCAGTATCGCAGCAGGCGTCAACTTTGTTGCGACCATCGCCACGCTGCGGGCGCCCGGGATGACCTTCCGCAAGATTCCCTTCTATACCTGGACCATTTTGTGGACCAGCGTACAGCTATTGATCGCCATTCCGCCGCTGACCGCGGCCCTGATCATGGTGATGGCCGACAGGGAACTGGGGGCCCACTTCTTCGACCCGCAGAACAATGGCTCAGCCGTACTTTGGCAGCACCTGTTCTGGTTCTTCGGGCACCCCGAGGTGTACATCTTGATCTTGCCGATCTTTGGCATCGTATCAGAGGTGATCCCGGTCTTTTCGCGCAAGGTGCTGTTTGGCTATGAGTTCATGGCTGCGGCCACGATGGCAATTGCCTTCATCTCGCTGGGCGTGTGGGCCCACCATATGTTTGCCATCGGCATGAGCCGTACGCTTGATATGTACTTTGCCGCCGCCAGCCTGCTCGTCTCTATCCCCACGGGCATCAAGTTTTTCAACTGGCTGGCAACCATGTACGGCGGCCGGATTACGATGGCCTCGCCTATGCTGTTTTGCATGGGCTTTCTGTCCATGTTTCTGATTGGCGGCCTGACGGGCATCATGCTGGCTCTGGCACCGTTCGACCTGCAACTGAGCGACAGTTATTTCGTCGTCGGCCATTTTCACTGGGTGCTGATCGGTGGCACGATATTTGGCCTGTTTGCCGGGTTTCATTACTGGTATCCCAAGGCCACGGGCCGCATGCTCTCGGAGCGGCTAGCCAAGTGGCAGTTCTGGCTGCTGCTGATTGGGTTCTTTCTGACGTTTGGCCCGATGCATATCTCCGGCATGCTGGGGATGCCGCGGCGCATTTTCACCTATGAAGCCGACCGCGGCTGGGAATTATGGAACCAGCTCAGCACCATCGGCGCCTTCATCCAGGCTCCCAGCTTTGCCATCTTTGTGTTCAACCTGTTCTGGTCGCTGCGTCATGGAAAGCCTGCCGGCGACGATCCCTGGGACGCCTACACGCTGGAGTGGGCCACGCCCTCGCCGCCGCCCTCATACAACTTTGATACGCAGCCTGTCGTGTATAGTCGCCGCCCGCTGTGGGACTTGAAGCACCCAGACGATCCAGATTGGCAATATGAATAGTTCGGACGATCCAACCCGCTCCGCTACCACACCAGACGCAGTTTCGCACAGCGCCGCGGGTGCATCTGCGCACGTTTTGATCGCCGCTCACCCGGTCCCGCCGCCCATCGAGCCAGAACAAACGCTGCCACCGGTCATGTGGGGAACGATTGCCTTCTTGGTATCGGAGGCGGCGTTCTTTGCCACGCTGATCGTAGCGTACATCACGTTCTTGAACCGCGATCTCACCGGCCCCACGCCCGGCGAGGTGCTATCGCTGTCGCTCGTGGCCGTCACCACGGCTTGCCTGCTCTCCAGCAGTTTCACCATCCACGCCGCCGAAAAGGCGCTACGGCGGGGAACGGTCGGCGGCTTTAAACTCTGGTGGGCGGCAACCATCGCCCTGGGGATCGTGTTTCTCGCCGGCACCGCCTACGAATGGACGGGCCTCATTCGCGACGACGGCCTGACCATCAGCACCAACCTGTTTGGCAGCACATTTTATACGCTGGTGGGCTTTCACTCTTTTCACGTCACCGCCGGAGTCATTGCCATGCTCACCATCTTGGGCCTGGCAATGCGCAATAAAGTGGCGACGCAGCATGAAGGCGCCGTCGGTCCCGTCGCGCTTTACTGGCACTTTGTCGATGGCGTGTGGATCGTGGTGTTCCTGGTCGTCTATGTCATCGGACGCTAAACCGTTATTAACCGTGAATCGTTTTCATAATGCACAACTTAGTATAAAGATTCTCTTGGGCAGCCAGGCATGACCGTTCCAGATCCACAGCATGTCGATCCGCACGAATCGGCCGATGCCGTGCATCTGCCACGGCCCACGATTGCGCCACTGGTTCTGGCGCTAGGCGTGACGCTGCTAGCCATGGGCGTGGTGGTCGGCGTGGCTTTTCTCGCCGTGGGAGCCGCATTGCTGGTGGTCGGGCTGGGCGGTTGGATAAGGCACTTGCTGCCGGGTGAAGGCCACATATTCGAACCCCGCGTACCTGAGGGAGTGCCTGCCCCCGTGCAACCTCGGCCCGGTAAGGTTGCCGCGCTACAAACCGGCATGCCGGGCTATCGCCTGCGTCTGCCAACGGAGATTCAGCCGATCTCAGCCGGTGTGAGGGGCGGGATCGTGGGCGGGCTGGTGATGCCGATTCCAGCCCTGATTTTTGCCGTGCTGGGCGGTCATAGCATCTGGTATCCGTTGAACCTGCTGGCCGGCATGATGCTGCCGGGCGTCGACCAGATGCCGGTGGAACAGCTTAACGAGTTTCACTTTTCGCTGTTCCTCGTAGGCGTGATGATTCACGCCGCGATGTCGCTGGTCCTAGGGCTGATCTACGGCGTGCTGCTTCCGACGCTGCCTGCCATCCCCCAGTCCCTGGCGTGGGGCGGCCTGCTGGCCCCACTGCTGTGGTCGGCCGCCACGTACCTGTCGATGCAGTATGTGAATCCGATCTTGAATGAAGGCGTCAGTTGGCCCTGGTTCGTCGCTTCGCAGTTTGTGTACGGCATCACCTTGGCGCTGGCGGTCAAGGATAGTCGGCGGCCGCTGGTGGCCGGCGTACTGGGCGGCTGGGTCGGCGGCCTGCTGATGCCAATCCCCGCCGTGCTGTGGAGTCTGCTTAGCGGGCA